>Ga0105249_10001890_pt1 | contig 18123 bp, 14 predicted proteins | sample KBSS44metaG_FD_81522 | JGI IMG/M metagenome (GOLD analysis project Ga0105249, IMG submission 81522) | Switchgrass rhizosphere microbial communities from Kellogg Biological Station, Michigan, USA - KBS S4-4 metaG | ecosystem: Host-associated > Plants > Roots > Rhizosphere > Soil | place...
GTCGTCGGCATTGAGGAGATTCGCGGCCGGCGAGCATGGCACACGCGGTTCCAGATCACCGGTGGAACGATGTTCTTTCGCGTGAACGACATGCTCGAGAGCTGGATCGACGTCGAGACGTTCTCGTCGCTTCGATTCCGCCAACAGCTATCGGAGGGCTCGCACGATCGGCAGTACGAGTACGAGATCTTTCCCGAGCGCACGGCGTTCGTCCGGCAGGGCAAGCCGGAGCGGCCGAGTGTCGCCCACCCGCTCGATGACGGTTCGTTTCTGTATTTCCTGCGCACGGTCCCGCTCGAGGTTGGCGCGACGTACGAGTTCCACCGCTACTTCATTCCCGACCGTAACCCCGTACGTCTCGACGTCCTGCGAACGGAAGCCATCGAAGTCCCGGCCGGCCGGTACGACGCGCTCCTCATTCGTCCGGTGATCAAGACGCAAGGCGTCTTCTCCGAGGGTGGTCGCGCCCAGGTCTGGGTATCGAATGACGCCGATCACCTGTTGCTGCAGATGACGTCGCACCTGAAGTTCGGCTCGCTGACGCTGCAGCTGCGCTCGCGCACCGTCCGCACGCCGGCCGACGCCACGTCTAGAAGCGAACCCGAACACCGATGACCCCTGGCGCCAACACGGGCCCGACGTCGACGCGCGATGCAATGCTCGTCGCGATCGGAACCGTCGCGGGCCGAGCCGGCATGCCCACCACGGTGCGGCCGCGGTCCACCACGACTTTCCCGATCACGCCACCGATTGCCAGCGCCAGCGGGTAGTCGCTTGCCCAATGCACCCCGTTGTTGACCATCGCGAACGACAGCGCCGCCATGGTCGCGTAGCCAACAGGCCAGATGAAGTGGTGCTCGGGATAGTTCAACGCGACGACCGTGATGGTGGCCATGGTACTCGCGAGATGTCCCGACGGGAAAGCGTCGTACGCCGGGACGTTCCGGTTGTAGGCCCCGAGCGGAGGAAACGGGCGCCAGCGCCCACGCGGGACCGTGGCTTCGGAGGGCGTCTGTCGGCCAGCCACGTGCTTGAGCACCTGGGTCACCGTTCCCGACGCAATGAGGGCCTCGATGACCTCGCTGGCGACCCGCCGGGCGCGGAGGTCATCGGCAACGGTTGCCCGGGTCGCGAACCCGGCAGCGACCACGACGCTCGTTAGGCCGTCGCCCAGAAAATACAGACCGGAGCCGACGGTGGTCGGCAATGCGAGCTTGAACGCGCCGATGCGAACATCCGCCGATGGATGGTTCTGCGGCAACCCTACCCGTCTTGCCATCCGTCGAGATTCGTCGAGGACCGACTCGTCCGCTGCGATGAGCACGAGCGTGCTGGCAGCGACGGCCAACACGATCGGCAGGTGTCGAGCGCGAAACGCCTCCTCCACCGATGCGCCTAACGCACCGGGAACGTCCGTGATGGCATGGAACGAGGGCGGACGCGTATACACGAGGACGGTGGCCGAATCACGCCAGACGACCTGCCGATGGTGGCGCTGCGATGGGCGGTGAGCGCTGCAATCCGTTGGCGTGACCGTGCTCTGACCGGTGAGGACCCACGGGAACGCCGCGACGAGCGCCGCGTCACGAATCAGTCGCCCGGCGTACCCGCGGGGCGCCCAGCTCGCTGTGCTACCGGACGGACCATCCAAAGACGGTGCCATGTTGGCTCGGACCCAATCGAAGGTGCGAGAACAACGGGCCGGTGATGGGCGAGCGCTCGCCGTGAGCGTGTGCCACCACCTCATACCCCGCGATACTGCCGAGTGCAGCGCCCACCAGAACGTCACTGGGCCAATGCTGCCGATCGTAGACCCGCGACCAGCCGACGAACGATGCGGCGCCAAACAGCAGCGGGTTCAGCACCCATCGCCCCGTTGGGTGTGCCTTCCCGAGCTCTCGGGCGAGAATCGTCGCGGTGGCGAACGCGGCGGCGGTGTGGCCGGACGGAAAGGACGAACGGGCGCCGCCGAGAAAGCCGCGTCCGGGGGCGTATTCGTCGGCGTCACCCGGCGACGCGAACGGGCGCGAACGCCCCACGATGCCCTTCGCAAGTGCCGTCAACCCGCCAGTCACCAGCACGCCATGCATGACTTCACGGCCGGCGTTCGTCACGAACGCATCGCCTGTCCCCCGTCCGGCCGCGTACAGCAAGGCGCCAAGGGCGATCGGCCCCGGCCCGCCAATGAGGCTCCCGATCGCCGACGTTCGCTGCAGTTCGCCCGGCGCCGGTTGCGTTCCGGAAAGCACACGGGAATCGACCAGCGACAGCGCCACACCAGCGCCCAGCGCGCCCGTCATGAGGAGCGCGGTATTTCGGCCGAGTTGCGGAGGCGCCACGCTCGCAGATCGAAAGCCTAACGTGTCCGCCGACGGATCAGCGATCGGCGTCGAAAGTTGAGCACCGGCCCGGGACACGGCAGCAGCAAGACCGAGCAAGATGGTGAGGCGCACATGGACGCTCGATTCAGAGTCATCTGGAACGTGAACCGCCGCGGCTGAACGCTTGGTGAACGAAGTCGACGGCACAGCACCGGCCCACGTGGCTGAACAGAAATCAGTCATGGTGGTCGCGGCGAACGAGTCCTTCAGCCAGCTCGGATACGATCAGTTCGGTACACCCGGGCGGACCGCATCCGTCCGCACCCTTCCACGACCGGATGCACCCGATCGTGCCCATAGGTCCAAAGTACACTGGGCGCCTCGAGAGGGCCTGGCCATGGTGCACGTCTGAGCATGAGATCGTCCACGCTCTCGGGCAGGCACAACCATGATCACTACTCGTCACGCAACGCCGACGTCGAGCCACGCACCGTCGCCGTCGCGTCCCACCCCATCCGCGCCTGACGAGGAGGACGCTCCCGAATCGCCGTTGCCGACTCCCGCGTTTCCGTTCGACGGCATGCGCTTTCCGCCGCCGCTGGGCGGCGGCACCGAGGGGCGCACGATCCTGCTCCGGACGCTCGGGGCAATCCTCATCGCCTGGGTGCCGATGGCCGTGCTCGCGGCCGTGGAAGGAGTGGCGCTCGGTCCCTCGCGTCGCGAGTCCTTCCTGCTCGATATCGCGGCGTACTCACGCTTCCTGATCGCGCTGCCGCTGCTGATTCTGGCCGAGCGTATCGCACTCCCGCTGCTCAGCCACATCGTTAGGCACCTCGGCCGCCCGGAGCTGCTTCCGGAGACCGAACGTCCTCGCTACGAGGCGATGGTCGCGCTCTCCTCCCGGCTGGTGCGATCGCCGCTCGCCGCCATGATCATGGTCGCCCTCGCGTACGTCGCGACGATTTCGGCAGGCCAGGCCGCCTATCCGACGAACGTCGGCACCTGGGTCGCACCGGTCGGGGACACCGCGCGCGCGCTGTCGCTGGCGGGCATGTGGCGGACGTTCGTGAGTCAGCCCCTGTACGTCGTGCTGGTGCTCACGTGGCTCTGGCGTGCGATGGTGTGGGCACTTTTCCTGCGCAAGGTGTCGCGGCTCGACCTCCGGCTGGTCGCGTCCCACCCCGACCACATGGGCGGGCTCCGGTTCGTCATGGCGTCGCTGCGCGCGTTCTCGCCGATCGGGTTCGCGCTGGCGGTGGGAATCTCCGGCACGATCGCCGAACGCGTGATTGTCTCAGGGCAGCGGGTGACCGAGTTCGCGCCGGTCATCGGTGTCGTCGTTGCCGTTCTGCTCCTGCTGTTCGTGGGTCCTCTGCTCGTGCTCCGCAAACCGCTCAAGAGAATTCGGACCCGGGCAATCTTCAGCTACGGCCGCCTCGCATCCGGCGTGGGGTATCATTTCGAGCGCGAGTTTCTGCGGCCGGGCGAAGACGTCCCCGCTCACGCTCTGCAGGCGCCGGAATTCTCGGCGACCACGGATCTGTACTCGATCGTCACCAACGCCAACACGGTCAAGGGCGTCCCCATCGACCTCCAAGGCGTGGTGCCGTTCGTCCTCGCGACCCTGTTGCCGTTCGTTCCGCTGGCGCTGTTCGAGATGCCGCTCGTCGCCCTCCTGAAGCTCGCGGTTGGATTCGTGGTCTGAGCGCAGGACAGACAACGGGTACCTGGGTCTGACGCCAGCGCTGAAACGTGTTAACGGGCGTTGCAGTCCGGCGGGATTCGTGTAGACTCGTCTTCGCCGCACTGTGGTGCGCTCCGTGCGCACCGCGAGCTCTTCCGGTCCGTCGCGAACGATCCGGCGACCGTCTTCGGGTCGTCGGCGCCCAGGCCGATGTCCGTTGACCGACCCCATGGACGACATTGATCCGCTGAATCTCGTCGTCGTCGATGACGACGAAGAGGTCCGTACCGCACTTCGGCGACTCCTTCGCTCGATGGGCCACGCGGTCCGCGTCTTCGGATCGGCCGAGGAGTATGAAGCCCTTCCCGTCCTGGCAGACTGTCTCATCGTCGATCTCCGCCTGCCAGGGCTGAACGGCTTTGAGCTGCGGGACCGGCTCCGGCTGCGCGGCTCCGCGATTCCGATCGTGTTCATCACGGGCGACGGCGGCCCGTCACCCGGCGACACGACGGCTCAGGGCGGCACGGAGTCCCTGGCCAAACCGTTCGACGACAGTGAGCTCATCGCGGCGATCACGCGCGCCGTGTCCGCTAAACACGAGAGCGCCCATTGATCACGAATCGAAAGATGCCTGCGACAACCAATCGACAGCTCGCTGTACGCCTGGCGGTGAGCCGCGCGCTCGCTCGGACGCGAGATCTCGATGGCGTCTACAGTGCCGCGCTGGATGCGCTCGCCGAGTGCCTGGATGTGTCCCGCGCGTCCGTTCTGCTGTTCGACCCTGACGGCGTCCTGCGATTCAAGGCCTACCGCGGCCTGTCCAGTGAGTATCGGGCCGCCGTGCAGGGGCATTCGCCCTGGACGCCCGATTCAGTGGACCCGGAGCCACTCCTCGTCCCGGATGTAAGGTGCGAACCGTCGCTCCAGGAATACCTGCCGGTCTTCGCGGGCGAGCGGATCGCTGCCATGGCTTTCATCCCCCTGGTCAGTCTCGGTCGCGTGATCGGCAAGTTCATGCTCTACTACCATTCGCCGCACGCGTTTGACGACGAAGAGGTCCAGCTTGCCGCCGTCATCGCGGCCGCTGTCGCGTTCGCCGTGGAGCGTGTCAGGGCCGACGAGGTGGCTCATCGGGTCGAAGCGTCATCGGGATTCGAGCCGAGCGCCGCCGCCATCGGCACATGGGAATGGGAGGTGTCCTCTGGGGTCGACCGCAATGAACGCGGCGACGGCCTTCCGTCCGGAACGTTGCGCCAGGTGAGGCAGTGCAACGTCGAGAGCAGTCGCGACTGCATGAAGATCCTCGATCTCGACGGTCGCCTGATCTACATCAACCGTGCAGGACTCGAGCGACTGGGTGTTGAAGACGCGCGCGATCTGCTGCACCGACCATTGGTCGACCTGTGGCAGGAGCGGGAGCGCGAAGCGCTCGGGGACGCCATCGCGCGGGCGAAGACCGGTGCGATCGGCAGGTTTCAAGGACCCTGCAGAACGCCCGCCGGCATCATGAAATGGTGGGACATGGTAATAATGCCGATCGTGGACACCAGCGGCGCCATCGTGCAGTTCCTGGCAGTTTCGCGCGACGTTTCAGCGCCGTGGCAGGCAGAAGCGTTCCAGGCCGGTCAGCATCAGGTGCTCGCGATGATCGCGACCGGCGCCCCGCTCGCTCAGGTCCTGACCCTCCTCGTGCACCTCGTCGAGGATCAGTGCGAAGGAATGCTGTGTTCGGTCCTGCTGCTCGACACGGACGGTGTTCATGTACGGCTGGCGGCTGCGCCGAGCCTTCCCGATGAATACGTCAGGCGCATCGACGGCCAGCCACTTGGGCCGCGCGTCGGCTCGCGCGCTACCGTGATGCAGGTCGGACGACCAGTCATCGTCACCGACGTTGTCTGCGACTGCGATCCGCAATGGGACGTCCTGCGCGACGCGGCAATGGCCAGTGGGCTGCGCGCCTGCTGGTCGACGCCCATTCTGTCCACACACAAGAAGGTGCTCGGCTCGTTCGCCATGCACTGCCGCACACCACGCGGGCCGAGCCGGGAGGAGCTCCGGCTCATCGAAACCGCTGCGGACCTCGCCGGAGCCGCGATCGACCATCACCGCTCCCAGGAGGCGCTCCGCCAGAGCGAGGAACGAAACCGCGCCATTCTTCGCGCCATTCCGGACTGGATGTTCGTCATGAGCAGCGACGGTGTGTTTCTCGACTACCACGTCAAAAATCCCGAAGATCTCCTCGTGCCGCCCGAGGCGTTTCTCGGCAAGTCGATGCACGAGGTCCTGCCCACGTGGCTTGCCGACGCGCATCAGCGCTCGTTCGAACGGGCGCTGGCTACCGACGAGCCCGAGCGACTCGAGTACAGTCTGGAGTCGCAGCAGGAGAGACGGTTCTACGAAGCGTGCATCGTTCGCTGCGATAGCGACAGGCTGCTCAGCATCACGCGGGACATCACCGACCGCAAGCGCGCCGAGCTGGATGCGGCCGCGCAACGCCAGGAGCTCGCGCATCTGAATCGGGTGCTGATGCTGGCCGAGCAGTCGGGCGCACTCGCGCACGAGCTGAGTCAGCCGCTGGCTGCAATCCTTTCCAATGCACAGGCTGCACGACGTCTCCTCGATCACCACCCGGTGGATCTGGACGAGCTGCGCGCAACGCTGGACGACGTGATCAAGAACGACAAGAGGGCGGGCGCGGTCATCCACCGCCTGCGCGAGCTCTTGAAGAAGAGCAACACCGTCCTCCAGCCCCTCGACCTGAACGAAGTCACGCGGGAGGTCCTCGACCTGACGCGTAGCGACCTGCTCTTGCGGCGAATGCCGATCACGACGGCGCTCTCACCAGGAATTCCCCCGGTGCTGGGCGACCGCGTTCAACTGCAACAGGTCATCCTCAATCTCGTCTTCAATGCGTGCGATGCGATGAGCACGGTCGACCCGGCCGAGCGCGAGCTCACCCTGACCACCGTTGCCGACGACGAGTTCGTGCAGATCGCCATCGCCGATCGTGGTGCCGGCATTCCCGATGGTCAGCTCGACTCCGTGTTCGAGCCGTTCGTTACGCATCGACCGCAGGGACTCGGCCTTGGCCTAACGATCAGTCGTTCGATCGTCCTCGCGCACCGGGGACGAATCCAGGCGGAGAACAATGCCGACCGCGGGGCGACGTTCCGCTGCTTCCTCCCTGTGGCGACCGGCCAGCACGGATAAGCGTCGACCTTCGGAGCAGACACATGATCGCAGGTCCGTTTCGCGTCATCGCCGCGACAGCGCTCACGGTGTTGCCGCTGCTGGCACAGCGAACGACGACTCCGCTGGCGCCGATCGATTCCGTCAAATCGGCGATCACCGTCCACGTCGCTGAATTTGCCTCGATCCCCGACATCGAGGGCGTGGCAGCTCGCATGATGCTCCTCATCGACGAGCCCGGAACGCGGCGGCTGTTCGTCAACGACATGCGCGGGCCGATCTACAGCGTCAGCTCCGATGGGCGCAGCGTGACGCGCTACATCGACATCAACGACAGCACCTGGGGCGTGAACGTCCATTCACAGGGCCGAGAGCGCGGCTTTCAGAGCTTCGCGTTCCATCCCCAGTTTGCGCAGTCGGGAACGCCGGGATACGGGAAGTTCTACACGTACACGGACTCGCGAAACAACGAGGTCACCGCGGACTTCCGGCCCGGCGGCGGAACGAACACGCATCACACCGTGCTGCACGAGTGGACCGCCCGCACTGCGGGCGCGCCCGCGTATGACGGTGGCCCGCCGCGCGAAGTCGTCCGCTTCGAGCAGCCATTTCCCAATCACAATGGCGGCCTGATTGCGTTCAATCCGCTCGCCCGCGCCGGAAGCGCGGACTTTGGCCTTCTCTACATGGGCGTCGCCGACGGTGGGAGCGGAGGCGATCCACTGAACACCGCGCAGAATCTCGCGTCCGGTTTCGGAAAGCTCTTTCGCATCAGCCCGCTCGAGCGGAACAGCGCGAACGCGAAGTACGGCGTGCCGTCATCGAACCCGTTCGTGCGCGCGAGCACGCCTAACGCGCTCGGTGAGATCTACGCCTACGGTCTGCGGAATCCGCAGCGGTTCACCTGGGATCCCGCGAACGGCAACATGTTTCTCGCCGACATCGGGCAGAACCTGGTCGAAGAGGTGTCGCTCGTGACCGCCGGCGCCAATCTCGGCTGGAACGTGTGGGAGGGCAGCTTTGGCTACGGCCGAGAGGGCGTGGACACGTCCAACGCCCGCGGCGATCCCAAGGTCACGTTTCCGCTCGTCGAGTTCGCCCACGGCGATCCGAGTGTCGGAGCACGAACGGCCGTGACGGGCGTGCACGTGTTCCGCAGTGCAGCCATTCCGGCGATGCGGAACAAGGTGATGTTCGGCGACAATCCCAGCGGCCAGCTGTTCTACTTCGATGCCGACAAGCTGCCGAGTGGCGGCAGCCAGGGCATTCATCGAGTTTTGCTCAAGCCCGCAGGCGCGGCGCCGACCACCCTGCTGCAACTCGTTCGCGAGCAGAATGCGAAGCAGGGGAAACCAGCGGCGACCCGTGCGGACCTGCGGTTTGGCGCCGCGGCGGACGGGCGAGTGTTTCTGCTCAACAAGGCCGATGGAACGATCCGCGTGGTGATGCCCTGAACCGAGCTCGCTCCTCCGATCTCGCAGCGTCAGGACGTCACGGTCACGGCCGGACCGGCTGCGTCCACGCCGTTTCCCTCTCGTTAGGGAGATAGCCGTTCGCCTTGCGGCGCGTCGATACGACGCGCGCACGAACGTACAGCTCGTCCCCGCGCATCACGTAACTCGGCGACGGCCCCGCGACCTCGGCGAGCACCGCGCCGACGTCGCGACTGTAGCGACGTGTTACCGCGCGACCCGTCGAATCGCGAACCGGCGTGCTCGTCGTGTCCCACCCACGGCGCGTGCCGATGAACTGTGTCGCGTACGTCACGCCCGGTGCCTCGCGAATCGCGAGTGACAACCGTGCACCGTCCCGACGTACGTCCGCGAGCTCCACGCCGGTGCTCGCGTAGAAGTCGCCTCGCTGCATCGCGGCCATCAGCGAGTCCGCCTCGAGGCGAGGTGTGCGAACCATGACCCACCCGCGCCCCGAATTCCGCTGATCCGGGCCGAATCGGTGATAGTCGTGCGAGTCATCCGTCGCGACGCCGTAGAGCGGACCGCCGTCATTTGCGAAGCGATGCGTAAGCACGATGTCCCAGAGAGACTCGGTGGACGCGTGCACCGAATCGCCGAGCAGGTTCACGAGCGGGTGTCCGTTGTACACCTCGAAGAAGCGCAGCGCCGGCAGTGCAAGCAGATCCTCTGCGGTCTGGCTCCAGAGGAAGTTCGGGTGGTTGAGCACCGCGGTGATCTCGCGTCCGGTCCGCTGCTCCTGCGTGCGAACCGCCTCGAGATCTCGGTGCAACATCTCGACGAGCGTCGCGCCCTGCTGCTCCGGAATGACGTCGATCAGGTTGAGCGCGTTCATGTGCGCGCCGCGCCGCTCGAGGTACTGCGTGATCTCCTCGCCGCTGACGAGGAGGAAGCGTCCCGGCTCGTTGAATTGCGGGGCGTACTCGCGCTGTCGTCTCAGGCGAACCGTGAGCGTGTCGCCAGACTGGCGCTCTTCCACGAGTCGGCCGAATCGCGCGCGGTACTTGTCGTACGCCTCGCGGCCCAGCCCTGCGGGCGATACCGGCCACCAACGTTCCTCGTTCGCGACCGTGTTGTGGTCGGTGATCGAGAGGAAGTGATAGCCGTTTCGCTTGTACCAGTCGGCGACCATCTCGGGAAAGTCGTCGCCGTCGCTCCACAGCGTGTGGGTGTGCGTGTTGCCTTTCCACCATCGCGCGCCTTGTTGCGCGCTCGTCGTGGCACCGGCTGCGGGCTGTCGAGCGAGCGCGGCGAGCGCAATCAGCGCTAAGGCGCTCGCACATCCGATCGTGCCGAGCGTGACCTTCGTCATCGGCGCGCCATTGGCGCAAACGCATTGCGCACCCACTCGATGTGCATCGCGACGTTGCCATGCTGCACGTGAGCCATCGCGAGCCACATGACGGATAGCAGCCGGGCCATGAACCGAAGCCGTGTGCGAAAATCTCGATCCACCGCGTGTGGATAGCTGCGCAGCACTTCGGCCGCGAATTCCCAACCTCGCCACGTGACCAGAAACACGAAGTCCCGCGCGGGGTCACCGAGAATTGTGTCGGTCCAATCGAGGATCCCAGCGACATGACCTGTCGCCGCATCGACGATCACATGTTCCGGAGACAGGTCCTGGTGGATGAGTCGGAGCTTCCCATCGAATCGCGCGAGGGGCAACGATGTCTGTCTCACCCAGCTCACGGCCTGATCAACGATTGGATCGCGCCCGCGAAGCTCGGACGCAGCCGCGAACCCTCGGTCGAGCCACTCGTTTCCTCCCACGTCATCGAGGTCGCACTCGAGCACTCCGGCGTCGCGCGCTGTTGTCTCCGGGATGGAGTGAATGGCTCCGAGCGCCGCCGCGATGTCGCGAGCGAGGGTCGACATGAGGCATGAGTCGACCGCATCAGCATCGACCCCGGCGATGAACCGGTGCCCGGCGAACCTGTAGGGAAACCCCGGCGACGATTGTCCTGTCAGATCGACGTGCGGGACGGCAATTGTCGCGGGTAAGACCGTGGATACGAGCTGGTGCACGCGCCGCTCCGACTCGAAGAGATTCGCACAATCGGCACGGCGCGGGAACCGGAACACCCAGCCATCGGTCGTCACGAAGGCATCGAACTCCCAGCCGGAACCAAGGTGCTTCAGTCCCGCGGACTCGATCGCGGGGAACGACGCGCGGATGACCGCGGCCGCGGAGTCGATCGTCAGCGGACGATCCGGCTCCCACGGGAGAGAGCCGGTCGGTGGCGCTAACGCTTCCTCATCCGCCATCGAACAATCCGGCGATGATCTCCATCACCGTGGCGAACACCCCTTCGGCGGCGCTCCCGACGACCTCGGCCGCGGCACCTGCAGCCTGTCCCGCCGCCATGCCCCCGTAGATGACGAGATCGGGCGTCCAGAACATCGCGTTCAGGAGCACGTCACCGCCGACCGCGAGCGCCTCGCCTCCGCGCCCGGCGCGTCGCGACTTCCCGCTCTCCGTGGCGGCCGCGAGATTGAGGCGCCAGATGGCCGACAGCTCGGCGTTGTCGAACCACACGCCGTGACATCGCGGGCACAGGTCCAGGACGAGCCCCGCGTGCGCCCGCCGCTCCATCGGCACATCGCAGACGGGACAATCGAGCAGGTTGCGACGCCCGCACGCGGCACATCGCTCCGCATCACGGTCGAGCGGCGTCATGCACCCGGGGCATGGTGGACGAATCGGATCGGTCCGAACGGGCACGAGCGAGTGCAGCGCCGCTGGTTTCCGCAGCGCCAGCTGGCCCACTTCGCCACGGTTGAACCAGAGACCACCACACCGTGGGCAGTAGTCGAGCGTGATCGCCGCGACGCCGTCGTCGACGCTCACCTTGTCCATCGTCGCGCCTACGCAGACCGGGCACGGCCATCGCGTCTCGAGCGCGCGACGCGGCCTAACGCCTGACGAGCGCCTGATCGGCTCAGGCATCGAGGATTCCACGGGCAGAGTGTTTTCCGCCGACGTGCTTGGCGTCGTGGAAAGCGTAGACGATGACGCCGGCGTCCGTGATCTCCAGGTCAGCAATCTCTCGCTCGGCGAGCGAGTCCAGGGTCTCCTTCGCCGCCTCGGGCGGGAGCGCGAGCGCGGTCGCGACTTCCACCACCGTCAGTCGCCCGCCCTGCTGCATGGCCAGGCGCAGAATTTCGGCCTCGATCGTTTGCCGGCGAAGCTGCTCGATCCGCGCAGGCCGCCGGCCACCCAGCGTCATCACCCCGCGGAGGAGGGCTATGCCGCCAGCCGCTGGAAGCGCGACGGTGATGAGCAGGGCGGCGATGGCTGCGGGCGAGGTCACACTCGTGTCGGAGCGAAGAAACCCGTAGAGCATGAACGCGGCGACGACGAGCAGGGCGGTTCCGCCAATGGTTCGACCGGACATGCGTGTAGGATAGCACCCCGGGAACGTTCGGCACTATACGCGGAACGATGTGCCGAGCCGATGACTGAATCAAATCAGGTAGATGCTCTCGCCCGCGCCGTCGACGCTAATCCGCCGCTCCACCTGTGCGGCCGTTCCCGGTCGAGATGGCCTTGGCGTAGCGCAGCAAAGTATGTTGCTACGCCCCCGATCATTTACGCCGATCGCGGCCGCAGAAACTCAGTCACTGAGAGTCAACCGCGGGGCGGGCGATACCCGAACGCAAAGCCGGCGACGTTCTGAATTTCGACGAGGAAGAACGAAAATCGCCCGGCTGTTGGAGCGGTGAGAATGTAGGCATTGCGGAGGAATAGCGTATCGGTCGCGACAGCTCCCTTCCCCGGTTGGTTCGTTTTTTCGCTCCTCCGGTCGATGATCTCAAGCTGACCTAACGGGGGTATCTCCTCGTCGGTGGACGCGGCCCCGGAGAGAACGCCCTTTGACCACGTCCTGAACCGCTCTTCCGACGTGAGTATGCCGGTGACAACGATCCCGCCAACCGTCAGCGTCACTTCGATCAAGTCATCGCGCTCGGTCGCGGGCTCGTTCGCAAGTTGAGCAAGAGCCCGAAGGCGGACCGAGATGTCGCTGTCGGAGTTGCGTGGCTGATCCATGAGGATGATCCTACCGCCAAACGGCCGGGCTCGCGAGTCCGGGGGGCGGTTCGGCTTGTGGCTGCGATACCAAGGGTCATGGCCCGTTCGCGTACGCAGCGACGGATTACATGTCGCGACCCGCTCGGCGGCATGTGGCACGCCTCGGAAGTCGCCCAGCTCCGCGTCGTCTCGCCGGCGATTGACGGGTGCGGCGCCAGCTGCGCGCTCACCATTCGACTCCGTCAAAGGATAGCAACCTTGCGCGGCTCGAGGTCCTTCTCATTTGCGCGTTCGCGCGAGCCGGCCCACGTTACTCGTATGCGCAACTACATCGCTCTCGCCCTCACATCGCTTGCGGCGTGCACCAACGCCCCCGCGAAAGAGACGGCTGCCTCCACGCCGTCGGCCGTGCCAACTGTTCCAGTTCCGGCGATCGACGTCAACGAGGTCGATTCCCTCATCCAGCGCGTCGTCGCGGAGAAACGACTCGTCGGATTGTCCGTCGGCGTCATGCAGGACGGAAAAGTCGTCTTCGCCAAAGGCTACGGTTTTCGATCGCTGGAGCCGAAGCTGCCGGTGACCCCAACAACGATGTTCGGCATCGGCTCCGTCACGAAGCAGTTCACGTGCAGCTCGGCCTTGCTGCTCGAGCAGGAGGGCAAGCTGTCGATGAACGATCACGTCGCGAAATACGTTCCGTCGGCGACGCGAGCGAACGACGTCACGCTCATGGAGCTCGGACAGCACGTCTCCGGTTATCGGGACTACTACCCGCTCGACTTCGTTGTCAGAGAGATGGCGAAGCCGGAACCGACGGACACCGTCATCGCGCGATATGCGACCCGCCCCCTCGACTTCGAGCCGGGATCACGGTGGTCATACAGCAACACGAACTTCCTCATCCTCGGCAAGGCGATCGAGGCGGCATCGGGGAAATCGGTCGGTGAGTTCATGCACGAGCGGATCTTCACCCCGATCGGCATGACGCGCACGGCGTTCGATCGAATCCCCAACGATTCCAACACCGCGAAAGGCTACACCTCCTACGCACTCGCCGATCCCACGACCGTTGCACCCGAAGCGCAGGGATGGATCGGTGCCGCAGGCGCGATCTGGTCAACGCCGACCGACTTGCTTGCCTGGGATCTGGCGCTCATCGATGGCAAAGTGCTCAGCCCCGCGTCGTACTCCAAGCTCACCACACCGCGTGTGCTCACCGACGGGCGGCTGACCACCTACGGTTGTGGGCTCGGTGTTCAGAAGACGGGGAATGCGGTGATCCTTTCGCATGGCGGTGGCATCGCCGGCGTCGTGACGCAGAACATCGTGATTCCCGCGACGCGGTCAGGGATCGTCACGCTTGCGAACGCGGACTTTGCCGCGACTGGAGAGATCACCTCGGCGCTGATTGCCAAGCTCACCCCGCACGTCGACGTGCCGACGATCGCCGGGCCCACCGCGCTCGAGGCCGCGAAGGCGTTCCTCACGTCGGTCGAGCAAGGCAAGGTCGATCGGTCGACGCTCGGCGATGACTTCAATGCGTTGCTGACGGACGAGCACCTCGCCAAGGATCGCAGTTCGCTGGCGGCGAACGGCAAGGTCACCGACGTCGCCGTTAGGCAGACGGTGGAGCGCGGCGGCATGGAGGTGGCGATCGTCGAGTACAAGGTCGGAAAGACACTCGCTCGAACCGCCATGTATCGGTCGCCGGACGGGAAGATTCAGCAGTTCCTGATCAACCGACAGTAGGCTGGTGGGACTGTTACGTCACGCCTGACGAGGGGACGCAGCGCGAGGCCTTGGCCAAGCGCCGCGAAGTCCGGACTGGGTAGGGTTTCGCACCAACGGACACCGGGAACGGACACCACGGGCGGTGAGGCGAACGAGTAGAGTCAAACCGCGACCGGAGTAACATCAACTCGCGCGTTAGGTTACGCGGTTCCTCACTGCGCGCGTGAGCGCCCGGTCGAACGCGGATGCGAACGCCTGCTTGTCCTTCGCTGAGAACGGTCGCGGCCCGCCCGTCTCGACGCCCGCACCACGAAGCGCGTCCGCGAAATCGCGCACACTGAGCCGCTCACCGACCGTTTCCGCGGTGTGTTCGTAGCCACGCGGATCGATGACCACGATCCGAGCCGCGACGAGAGTCGCGGCGAGTGGGATGTCGGCGGTGATCGCGATGTCTCCCGGTAACGCGTTCGCTGCGATGTAGCGATCGGCGACGTCCGGCCCGCCGTCCACGCGGACGGCGCTGATCGTCGAGTGGCCGGGCGGGATTGGAACCCGCTGGTTTGCCACAACGAGAGTCTCGATCCCGAGCCGGTGGGCGGCGCGAAACACGATATCCTTGACGTCTCGCGGTGTTGCGTCGGCATCGAGCCAGATTCGCATCGCGACATTGCCTCCGGATGTCATCACATACAATATCCGCTTCGACACGCCCACCCGCCCGGAGGGTCCGGCCATGAAATCGGCACGACTGGTCCGCCTCACGCTGCTGTCGTCGAGCATCGCACTTTCGCCATGGACCGCGCCTGCCCAGGGCACCGCGGCCGACTACGCCCGGGCCGAGGGGCTCCGCGGACGCATCGAGGGGCTGGTGGTGGACGCTGCCGAGGCTCCGACGTGGGTCGGCGCCGGAAGCAACCAGTTCGTGTACCGCAAGTCCGCGACGGGTGGGTTCAACTTCATGCTCGTGGACGCGGTGACGCTGGAGAAGCGCCCCGCCTTCGACCATGACCGGCTCGCGGCGGCGATCACGACGGCCATCCGGCGGCCCGCAGGGCCACCGATCACGAGCACCACGCTCCCGTTAGGCAGGCTCACCCTCGTCGACCGCGGCCGAGCGATCGAGTTCGTGCCGACCGGGGGTCCGGGCGAGACCGTGACGGACACCACACGGTGGCGCTGCACGCTCGCCGACTACGTGTGCGCACGCGCACCGGCCCGTGCGGACTCGCTCCGCGCGCGGCGCCAGGTTGGCGGAGGGCTCTTCGGCACGCCGCCAGCACCGGACGCGCGCGTGCGCGTATCGCCGGACAGCATGCTCGAGGCGTTCGTCCGCAACTACAACGTCGTCGTGCAGCCCCGAGGGACCCTGGAGGCCACGCCGCTGAGCAGCGACGGGTCCGAGGGTGATGCCTACGACCCGCAATCCATCGTCTGGTCGCCCGATTCCAAGCGCATCGCGGCGTACCGCGTGCGACCGGGCTACCGTCGCGAGGTCCACTACGTCCAGTCCTCGCCCGAGGATCAGCTCCAACCGAAGCACTCCACGCTCCTCTACAACAAACCCGGCGATGTGCTCGATGTCGGCACCCCGGTGATCTTCGACGTCGCCGCCCACACGCAGACCGTCGTCGACCGCACGCTCTTCCCTAACGCGTACGCGGTCACCGGGCTCGAATGGCGCCGCGACGCGCGGACGGTGACGTTCGAGTACAACCAGCGCGGGCATCAGGTCTACCGCGTGATCGAGATCGACGCAGCCACCGGCAAGACCCGCGCGATCATCGACGAGCAAACGCCGACCTTCTTCGAGTACTCGGCGAAGAAGTACCGCTACGATCTCGCTGACGGGAAAGAGATCATCTGGATGTCGGAGCGGGACGGGTGGAACCACCTCTACCTCTACGACGGCGCGACGGGCAAGACGAAGCGACAGATCACCAAGGGGCAGTGGCTCGTTCGCGGTGTGGACTGGGTGGACACCACGAAGCGGCAGATCTACTTCACCGCGAGCGGCATGTACCCGGGCAAAGACCCGTACTTCGTTCACGCCTACCGGATCAACATCGACGGAACCGGGCTCACGCCGCTCACCGACGCGGACGCGAACCACACGGTCAGCTACTCGCCCGACCACCAGTCGTTCGTGGACCTGTGGTCGCGCGTGGATCAGCCGCCGGTCATGCAGCTCCGGCGCGCGAGCGACGGAAAAGTGGTCGCCGATCTCGAGCGCGCCAACGCGAGCGCCCTCCTCGCCATCGGTTGGCGCCCGCCCGAGGTGTTCACCGCGTTAGGCCGGGATGGGAAGACGGAGATCTGGGGGGTGATCATCCGCCCCACGAACTTCGACTCGACCAGGCACTACGCCGTCGTCGAGAACATCTACGCCGGCCCGCAGGGCTCGTTCGTTCCGAAGACGTTCAGTGCGCAGCTCGGCATGCAGTCGCTCGCGGAGCTCGGGTTCATCGTCGTGCAGATCGACGGCATGGGGACGTCGAACCGCTCCAAGGCATTTCACGATGTCGCATGGAAGAACCTCGGCGACGCCGGCTTCCCGGATCGCATCCTGTGGCACAAGGCCGTGGCGTCGAAGTACCCGTACTACGACATCAGCCGGGTGGGGATCTACGGCACCTCGGCCGGCGGTCAGAACTCGATGGGCGCGCTCCTGTTCCATCCGGAGTTCTACAAGGTCGCCGTCTCCGCAGCCGGCTGCCACGACAACCGCATGGACAAGATCTGGTGGAACGAGCAGTGGATGGGCGAGCTCGGTCCGCACTACGCGGCATCGTCGAACGTCGACAACGCGCACCGCCTCCAGGGGAAGCTCATGCTCGTCGTCGGAGAGATGGACATGAACGTCGATCCCGCATCCACCTTCCAGGTCGCGAGCGCGCTCATCAAGGCGAACAAGACATTCGACATGCTCGTCATCCCCGGGGCGGGACACACGAACGGCGGCATGTATGGCGAGGCGAAACGCAACGATTTCTTCGTCCACCACCTGCTCGGCGTCGAGCCGCCGGACCGAAACGTGCGCGCAGCGACGACGTCGACGGGACCAGGCTCGTGAGTGTTCCAGGTACTGTACATAGCGGCATGCCCGGGACATCCCTATTCTAAGCCGTCGCTAACTCAACTGATGCACCGCTTGACCGATCACACTGCCAGGCTGATTTCCGCGCTCGCGGGTAGGTACCGAATCGAGAGCGAGCTGGGCCGTGGTGGGATGGCGCTGGTCTATCTCGCGCACGACGTCCACCACGACCGAAAGGTCGCGCTGAAGGTGCTCCACCCCGACCTCGGCGCGGCGCTTGGCCCCGAGCGGTTCCGGCGCGAGATCCAGGTGCTCTCGCACCTGAGCCATCCGCACATCCTGCCGCTCTACGACTACGGCGAGGCGGACGGGCAACTCTTCTACGTGATGCCCTACGTCGAGGGCGAGTCTCTGGGCGCGCGGCTGCATCGCGAGCTTCAACTCCCCGTCGACGAGGCCATTCGCATCGCCTGTCAGGTAGCCGCCGCGCTCGACTATGCGCACCGCCACGGCTTCGTGCACCGCGACATCAAGCCCGACAACATCCTGCTCGAGGACGGCCAGGCCATCGTGGCCGACTTCGGCATCGCGCACGCCATCACGCCGTCCGATGAGGAGACACTGACGAAGACGGGGGTGACGCTCGGCACCCCGGCGTA
>Ga0105249_10001893_pt1 | contig 18115 bp, 18 predicted proteins | sample KBSS44metaG_FD_81522 | JGI IMG/M metagenome (GOLD analysis project Ga0105249, IMG submission 81522) | Switchgrass rhizosphere microbial communities from Kellogg Biological Station, Michigan, USA - KBS S4-4 metaG | ecosystem: Host-associated > Plants > Roots > Rhizosphere > Soil | place...
CTCGCGGGCGCCGCGGTGGAGCCGGGTTTGACCGTTTTCGGCGCCCCTGCCGTGGGGCCGCCGCCGGAGACGATGCTCGCCTCGGAGACCGCCGCCTGTCCGTCACCGCCACCGAGGGCGCCGATCGGCCAGTCCTTGAAGACCTGGGCGGAGACCAGGATCACGAACGCGACGATCGCGATCGAAACAAGCGCGACGCTCCCTACCGCGCCCACCTGATATCTGCGGGCCTGCCGGACCATCTTTAGAAAAGGTTACCCGTCTGAACTACAGGTAACCCATCGGGTCCGTCACTTCGCCGAATATACGAACCTCGAAATGCAGGTGGGGACCCGTGCTGTAGCCGGTGTTGCCGGAGAGACCGATGATCTGCCCCTGGCTGACGGACTGGCCCGGGGAGACGAGGAATTCGGACTGGTGGGCGTAGCAGGTGGAGAGTCCGCCGCCGTGGTCGATGCAGGTGTAGTTGCCGTAGCCGCCGCTTTCGGCCTCGGATTGAGTGAAGACGACGGTGCCTCCGAGCGCGGCGTGGATCGGCGTCCCTTCGGGGACGGAGATGTCGATCCCGGGGTGGTACTCGTAGCCGGCGCCGATGTCGCGGCCGCCGAAGCCGGAGGTGATCGGGCCTTCGACCGGCCAGATCATCCCCAGCGATTCGCCGCCGGCCGGTCCGGCGAGCACCGGTGCCGAGCCGGTTTCGCGCAGCTGTTCGACGATTTCGGTCTGGATCGCCGCGAGGTTGCTGTCGAGCTCGTCCTCGTGTTCGCCGATCTGCGCCAGCGCCGCTTCGCGCTGGCCACGGGCGTCGACCAGCGCCGTCTGCCGGCTCCGCAGCGCCGTCCGGTTGGCGGCCAGGCTGTCGGCGAAGCCGAGGATGTAGTTGCGGGCGCGTTCGATCGTCACTTTCGAGTTGAGCCGGGCGACGACGAGGTCGCGGACTTCGTTGCGCAGGTCGCGCACCCGCCCGACCACCGCTTCCTCCTGGCCACGGATGCGGTCGAGGTATTCGGCCCGGGCGGCGAGGTCTTCGATGTCGTCGGAGCCGACGATGACGCTCAGCAGGTCGGGCGAGCCGGACTCGTAGATCGCGACCAGGTGACGACGCAGGGCGACGAGGGCATCCTGCAGGTGGCCGCGGGCGCGCTCGAGCTTCGCTTTGGCGCCGACCAGCGCTGCACGCGCTTCGTTCAGCTCGGTCTGCTTGGCCAGCAGCCGTTCGTGCGCTTTCGCCTGACGGGTGCGGATCGCCGCAACCGAGGCGGTCAGCTCGTCGATCCGGTCTCCGTAGCGCGAGATCGTCGAGGTGAGGACGCCCTTGCGATCGCGGACTTCTTCGAGCTTTCCTTCGGTCGCTTCGAGCTTCTCGCCAAGGTCGGCGGCGTGCGCGTGCGGCGCCCCGGCGAACAGCAGCAGGGCGAGGGAGGCTAGGGCGAGCGCAAGAACTTTGGGGCTCGCCATGTGGCGGGCGCGAGGCACGGTCGAGCGAGGCTAGAGCAGCGCTTCGCTCGGCTGAGCGACCGAAATCTCCCTGCAAATCGGCTTGCGCAAGAAGGATTTCAGACGGGGGCGTTCTCGACCCTCAGCAGGCCGCCGTCGGCCTCCTCCTCCATCTGCAGGGTGGTGTGCTCGATGCCGTAGCCGTCGCGCAGCAGCAGCTCCAGCTGCTGGCGGATCAGGTCGCGGTCGGCACCGCGGGCGACGACGACGTGGGCGGCGATCGCGCCGAAGCCGGCGGTCACCGTCCAGACGTGGAGGTCGTGAACCGAGCGCACCCCCTCGACCCCGCAGATCGAGGCGCCGACCTCGTCGACGTCGAGGCTGGCCGGCGCCGCCTCCATCAGCACGTCGACCGGTTCCTTGATCAGCCGCCAGGAGGAGAGCAGCACGAGGACCGAGATCAGGATGCCGACGATCGGATCGACGATGTCGGAGCCGCCGAGCAGGACGACGACGCCGGCGAGGACGACGCCGAGCGAGCCGAGGGCGTCGGCGGCCGAGTGGCGGAGCACCCCCTCGAGGTTGACGTCGGCGCGCTCGCCGCGGGCCAGCACCCAGGTGGCGATGAGGTTGCCGAGCAGGCCGAGGACGCCAAGTACGAGGACGATCCCGCCCTCGATCTCGGGCGGGTCGGAGAGCCGGCCGATCGCGGCGACGCCGATGCCGACGCTGACCGCGACCAGCAGCAGCCCGTTGACCAGCGCCGCCAGGACTTCCGAGCGCATGTAACCGAAGGTCCGCCGGCCGCTGGCGGGCAGCGACGCCAGCCGCACCGCGATCAGGGCGAGGACGATCGAGGCGATATCGGAGAGCAGGTGCCCGGCGTCGGCGAGCACCGCCAGCGAGCCGGCGAGGATGCCGCCGACGACCTCGATCGCGAAGAGGCCAACGTTGATCCCGAGCGCCATGTACATCCGGCGGCGGCTGTCGGCCCGCCGCGCTTCCAGCGCATGGGCGCCGTAGCCGTGGCTGTGGCCGGCGTGATCGTGGTCGTGATCGTGGGCGGACACGCCCGCCAGGATAAGTCCGGGCTCAGGCGGCTACAGGCTGCTTGGGCTCTGCGCTCTTCGCCGCCTCGGCGGCGACTTCGGCGCCGAATTCGAGCCGCTCGGCGTATTCGCGCGCCTGCATCCGGGAGATGACCATCCGCTGGATCTCGGCCGTGCCCTCGAACAGCTGGTAGATCTTGGCGTCGCGGAAGAACTTCTCCAGCGGGTACTCGGTGTTCCAGGCGTCGGGCCCGACCAGCTCCATCAGCGTCGTCGTCGCCCACATCGCGACGTCGCCGCCCTTCAGCTTCGACATCGAGCCCTGGCCGCCGCGCATCGGCACGCCGTTGCGGCCCATCCAGGAGGCGCGCTGAACCAGCAGCCGCGCCGCTTCGATCTCGGTCGCGACGTCGGCCAGCGTCTGCTGGATCCGCTGCGTCTGCAGCAGCGGCACGCCGCCTTCGGCGCGGGCGTCGAGGTACTCGAGGGTCCACTCGTAGGCGGCCTGGGCGATCCCCAGCGCCGAGGCGCCGACGATCGGCCGCGTCACCTCGAAGGTCGCGAGCGCGTCGGCCCCGCGCGATTTCTGGCCCGAGCGGGCGCGCTCCAACTTCTTCTCCAGCTTCTCCTCGCCGCCGAGCAGGTACTCGGCCGGGATCCGGCACTCCTCGAGCACGACCTCGGCGGTGTGCGAGGCGCGGATCCCGAGCTTCGTCTCCTTCTTGCCCTGCGAGAGGCCGGGAGTGTCCTTGGGGACGATGAACGAAGCCTGGCCGCGGGTGCCGAGCTCGGGGTCGACGGTGGCGACGACGACGGTGACGTCGGCGATGCCGCCATTGGTGATGAAGACCTTGGTGCCGTCGAGGATCCAATCGTCGCCGTCGCGCTTGGCGGTCGTCTTCAGGCTCTTGACGTCGGAGCCGGCCTGCGGCTCGGTCACCGCGTAGGCGCCGAGCTTGATCTCCTCCGCGTCGCCGAAGCACTCGGGGACCCAGCGCATGATCTGCTCGGGGGTGCCGGAGGCGGCGATGCCGGCGGCGGCGAGGCCCGAGCCGCTGATCGCCAGCGCGGTGCCGGCGCAGCCCCAGTGCGACTCTTCGGCCCAGATCACCTGCATCTGGCCCTGCTCGTCTTCGGCCGAGCGCTGCATCCCCTCGAGCGTCCCGAAACCCTGCTTGCGCGCCTCGCGGATGACCTCCCACGGGGTGCTCTCCTCGCGGTCGTGCAGGGGCGCGGCGGGCCGGATCACGTCGCGAGCGAAGGCGCGGCAGCGAGCTTTGTACTCGAGCTGCTCGTCGGTGTAGGCGAAGTCCATGGCAGTCCTCTTTCGGCGTCGCCGACACCCCTGCCGGGCCGCGGCGGTTGATTGACTGGTCAGTCAGCCAGTCCCCGGAATCTTAACGGACGGGCCCTACTGACTTTCTGTACGGCATGTACTTTTCGGATCGGGTGGCCGCCGACCGACCGATCAATGCCGACGTCCCCGAGCGGGACGAGTCGGAGGAAACCGCCCCGAGCCTTCCCGAGGAGCCGAAAAAGGCCCCGGCGGATCAACCGCAAGAACCGAAACCGCCGCGCGGGCCGCGCGTGCCGGGGGCGCTGCTGCTGATCGGCGGCCTCGTCGTCGTCGCGATCGGTTTCATCGTCCTCGTCCTCGTCGCCGGTTCCGGCGGCGGCCCCGATGACGAGTCGAGCTCGAGCGGTCCCGGCCCGGCGCCGGTCGTGGTCACCGAGGAAGCGCCGAACGAAGACGGCGAAGAGGAGACGCCGGCCGCGGAAAGCAGCGAAAGCCTCGGCTATCCGGCCTTCGCGACCGACAACACGACCCGGGTCGGCGGCGCCACCGCGGCCGAAAACGCCGCCGCCGTCGCCCTCGCCGTCTTCCCCTCGATCACGCCCGCGCAGCGGCCGGCGGCCGTCGCTCTGGTTGCCGAAGACGACTGGCTGGCGGCAATCGCTGCCGCGGTCCTGATGGCGCCGCCGGTCCGCGTGCCACTCCTCTTCTCCGGCCCCGAATCGACCCCCGAGGCGAGCGAAGAAGCGCTCGCCGCGCTCGACCCGCAGGGGAGCAAGGCGACGAGTGGCGCCCGTGGCTTCGCCTTCGGCGCGGCGCTCGTCCCCGACTCGCTGGCCGGGATCGAATCGATCCGCGGCGGCGGCGCGGGCGAAGCCGAAGACCCGGCCGCGATCGCCGCGACGATCGCCGACCTGCGCGACCGCCTCTTCGGCTCGCCACCCAAGGCGATCGTGCTGGCGCCGCTGAGCGAGCCCAGCTTCGCCGCCCCCGCCGCCGCCTGGGCCGCTCGCTCCGGCGACCCGGTCCTGTTCGCCGAAACGGATGCGCTACCGAAAGCGACCGAAGACGCGCTGAAGAAGCATGCCAAGGTGCCGGTCTACGTCCTTGGCCCCGCGTCGGCGATCGCCGACGCGGTGATTGCCGAAGTCAAGGGCCTCGGCAACCCGGTGCAGCGGGTGGCCGGCGACGATCCCGTCACGAACGCGCTTGCCTTCGCCCGCTACAACGGCGACGGCTTCGGCTGGAACGTCAACGACCCCGGCCACGGCTTCGTCCTCGCCCGCGACGACTCGCCGCTCGAGGCCGCCGCGGCGGCGCCGCTCTCGGCCGCCGGCACGTGGGGCCCGTTGCTGCTCACCGACAGCGCCGGTACGCTCCCGCCCGAGGTGCGCAGCTACCTCCTCGACGTGAAGCCCGGCTACACCACCAACCCGACCCGCGCCTACTACAACCACGTCTGGGTGATCGGGGACCAGGAGGCAATCGACGTGAAGCAACAGGCGGAAGCAAACGAACTGGCCGAGCTGGCCAAGATCGGCGAAGGATGAGCGAGGCCGAGAACCCCGAGCTGCTCGGCAGCACGAAGGAGCTGGCGCCGGAGGACATCCGCGCCCTCGCCGGCGCCGTCGTCCCTCACTTCTCGCTACAGGTCCGCAACCGGATCCGGCGCCTGATCGCGCCGCTGCCCGAGGGCCATCCCGCCCGGGTCGAAGGCGAACGGCAGATCGCCCGCCTCGAGAACCTGGCCGAGCACAGCGGCGAGCCCCGGCATGGGCTCGGGATCTCCCATTAGGTCGACGTGAAGTACCTCGCTCCCGGCGTCTGGCGGCTGAAGGAGGTGCCGGCGCCGAGCATCAACTGCTACCTCGCCGAGGACGTGCTGATCGACGCCGGCCGCCGCTGGGACCGGCAACGAATCTTCGCCGAGCTCGACGGGGTCGAGATCTCACTGCTGGCGCTGACCCACGTCCACCCCGACCACCAGGGCGTCGCCAAGGACGTCTGCGAAGCGCGCGGCGTCCCGCTCGCCTGCCACGCCGACGACGTCGAGGCGATGGAAGGTAAGCGCCCGGTGCAGGAGGCCGGCGCCTCGAACCCGGTCAACAAGGTGATCCGCAAGCTCTGGGAGGGCCCGCCCTACAAAGTCGAGCGGGTGCTGAACGAGGGCGACGAGGTCGCCGGCTTCCGCGTCGTCCACGCACCGGGGCACGCCCGCGGCGAGGTGGTCTTCTTCCGCGAGCGCGACCGGGTGGCGATCTGCGGCGACGTGATCCGCAACATGAGCTACGCGACCGGGCTGCCGGGAATCAAGGAGCCGCCGGACATCTTCACCTACGACCCGGCCGAGAACCGCCGCTCGATCCGCAAGCTCGCCGCGCTGAACCCCGCGCTGATCCTCCCCGGCCACGGCCCTGCCGTAACCGACATCGCGGCCTTCGAGCGCTTCGTCACCGCCCTCCCGGCGTAGCGCCCTCGTCTCTTGTCGCGTTGTGGTTGACAAAAACGAGGGGTTGGCTTGCGGTTGTATTTCGTGTCATCTATGGTGACACGAAATGGCAGGCGGGACGCGGAGCTACAGCCAGACGCAGCGGGCCGAGTCGACGGCGGCGACGCGGCGGGCGATCGTCGCGGCGGCGGTCGCGCTGTTCCGCGAGGAAGGCGGTGACCCCGATCCCTCGCTGGAGCTGGTCGCGGCGCGCGCCGGCTGCAGCACGCGCTCGGTGATCCGCCACTTCGGCTCGAAGGAGGGGCTGTTCGAGGCGGCGATGGCGGACGCGATCGGCAAAGTGGTCGAGTCGCGCCGGGTCGCGCCGGGCGACGTCGACGGAGCCGTGCGCCAGCTCGTCGACCACTACGAGCAGTTGGGAGACGACGTCGTCCGCTGGCTCGCCTCGGCCGAGCGCTACCCGCTGGTCCGCCGCGTCACCGAAGAGGGGACGCGGATGCATCGCGAGCTGATCGCCGAGGCCTTCGAACCCGACCTCGGCGGCCTCGACCGGGGCGAGCGCCGGCGCCGCCTCGCCGCCCTCGCCACCGCCACCGACGTCTACGTCTGGCACCTGCTGCGGCGTCGCGAAGGGCTCGGCCGCGACGCCGCCGAAGCCGAGATCCGCAACCTGGTCGAGGCCGCGCGAGCCGGCGCGGCCGCCCCGACAGTGAGCCGATGATTGTCCTCGCCTATACCTCGCCCGCCCGCGGCCACCTCAACCCGATGATGGGGCCGCTGCTCGAGCTGCGCCGCCGCGGCGCCGAGGTCCACGTCCGCACCCTCGCCTCGCAGGTCGAGGCGGTTCGCGCCGCCGGCCTCGAGTGCGAGCCGATCGACCCGGCGATCGAGGCGATCCCGCACGGCGACTACGACGCCCGCAACCAGATCGAGGCCGGGATGCGCTCGTTCCAGACCTTCGCCCGTCGCGCCCCGCTCGACCGGGCCGACCTCGAGGCGGCACTCGAGGCCACCAAGCCCGACCTAGCGCTGGTCGACGTCACCACGCTGGGCGCCAAAGGCCTGGCCGAGCGCCTCGGGCTGCGCTGGGCCGAGTCGCGGCCCTTCCTGCTCGAAGACCCGGCCCCGGGGGTGCCGCCGTTCGGGCTCGGGCTGAAGCCGATGGGCGGGCTCGCCGGCCGCGCCCGCGACGCCGCCCTCGGCTTCGTCGCCCGCAGCTTCGACCGCAAAGCGCGGCTGCCGGCGCTGAACGCGGGACGCAGGGCGGCCGGCCTGCCACCGCTCGCGCCCGGGGACGAGCGCCACCGCGCGCCGCTCACCCTCTACTTCACCGCCACGCCCTTTGAGTACGAGCGGCCATTGCCGCGCGGGGTGCGGATGGTCGGCGCCGGCGAGTGGGACACCGCCGCCGAGGTCGAGGTCGAGCTGCCAGCGGACGATCGCCCGCTGGCGCTGGTCGCTTGCTCCTCCGAGTTCCAGGACGACGGTGCGATCGCCGCCGCAGCCCTCGCCGGCCTCCGTGACCGCTGGCGTCTGGTCCTCACCACCGCCGGGGTCGATCCGGCCACGCTCGGCGACCCCGGCGATGCCGTCGTCGCCCGCTTCCTCCCCCACGGCCCGCTGCTGCGCGAGGCCGACGTGGTCGTCTGCCACGGCGGCATGGGGATCACCCAGAAGGCGCTCGCCGCCGGGGTCCCGGTCTGCGTCGTCCCCTGGGGCCGCGACCAGCTCGAGGTCGCCGCCCACGTCGTCGCGGCCGCAGCCGGCACCCGCCTCGCGCGCCGCCAGCTCAACCCGCAGCGGCTCGCCGCCGCGGTCGAGCGGGCGCGCGCCTGCCGGCCCGGCGCCGCCCGGGTCCGCGCCGGCTTCGAGGCGACCGGCGGTCCCGCCGCCGCGGCCGACGCGCTGGAAGCGATCGCCGCCGCCACCGCCCCCTAATCAGGAGGGTAGGAGGGCACGGCCTGACCGAACCGCAGCTTCTGGCTTGCGCCCCGGTTACCTGGGTAACCCGTTCGCGAACGTCCAACCGAAAGGGAGTCCAGGATGCGCAAGCTCTTCAAGCGCCGGCCGTCGCCGGGGTTGATCATCGGCATGATCGCCTTGCTCGTCGCCCTCGGCGGCACCGCCTACGCCGCGCAGATCAATGGCAACTCGATCATGAAGCAGTCGATCGGCGGCGGCAAGCTCAAGCAGCAGACGCTGACCGGCTACCAGATCAACGTCAACAAGCTCGGCACCGTGCCGACCGCAAAGCGGGCGACGAACACCCTCTGGGCGGTCGTCAACAACCCGTCCGGACCCGGCAACGCCAGTCTCGCCCGGGCCAGCGACTCGACGATCTCGGTGACCGAGGGCGGCGGCGCCGTCAACGTGATCTTTCCCGGCAACGTCTCGGTCTGCGCCAACGTCGCCGCCCGCGACAACGCCGGCACCACGGTGCCGACCGCGGGCTACGCGCAGACCAACATCTCACCCGCCAACCCGAACGCGATCGAAGTCCACACCCGCGACAAAAACGGCGCCAACGAAGACGGCGACTTCCACCTGATCGTCGTCTGCTGAGAAACCCCACTTTTCCAGCCACGCGCCGACTAGAATCGGCGCGTGGCTGAGGAATCCGTCGACAAGCGCACCACCGCCGAGTTCGGTGTCGACAAGGCTGACGACGCTCGCGAACGGGCGATCCAGCGGCTGAAAATGAAGCAGGACTTCAAGGGCGCGCTCGCCGGCGGCATCTTCGCGATCGTCGTCTGCGTGGTGATCTGGGCACTCGGCGACGGCGGCTACTTCTGGCCGATCTGGGTGATCCTCGGGGTCTCGATCGGGGTCGTCACCCAGGGCTGGAAGGCCTACGGTCCGAGCAACCGGATCAGCGAGGCCGACGTTCAGCGCGAGATGGAAAAGGGCTAGAGCGATCTAGTTGCTCGCCTACCTGTTCTGGCACCGGGCCGCCGCCGGCGTCGACCGGGCTGAGTACGAGGAGGCGCAGCGGCGGTTCCACACCGCGATCGGCGTGCCGTCGGCGTGCTTCCGGCTCGAGGAGATGCCGTTCGGCCGCGGTGGCGACGGTTACGAGGACTGGTACCTGGTCGACGACTGGGCCGCGCTGGGTAAGTTGAACGAAGCGGCGGTCGACGCCGGCCGTCGACCTAGCCACGACGCTGCCGCCGCGCTCGTCGGCGTCGGCTGGGCCGGCGTCTACGGGTTGGTGCGCGGCGAGCCGGTGATCCCCGAGGGGGTCCGCTGGCTCGACAAGCCGCTCGGCGAACGGACCGACGCCTTTCTCGCCGGCCAGGGCGCGGGGCCGGCCTGGCGGCGGGAAATGGTCCTCGGTCCGACGCCGGAGTTCTGCCTCGGCGCCGCGGTCGAGGTCAGTCGTCTTCGGGTCTGCTGACCCGCGCCTGGGCCATCGCCACCCGCTCACCGCGGAAGGGAACGCCCTCTTCGCGCAGGCGCCGCTTCTGGCGGGCGCCCTTGGCCAGCGATCCGTCGGCACGAACGACCCGCCACCAGGGCAGGTCGCGCTCGGTGGTGCCGAAGAGGACCGTGCCGGCGAAACGCGGCGCCCCCGGCGAGACATCGCCGTAGGTCGCGACCGAGCCCGGCGGGATCGCCCGCACCCGGGCGAGGACCTCGGCTTCGCGGTCAGGCGTTGGGGCCGAAGGCGTCAATGATCCGGTTCTGGTACTCGCTCAGCTCGGCTTCGGAGATGAAGTAGGTGGGCGGGGTGAGGAACAGGCCGTCGGCGCGCTCGGCCGTCGCCTCGACCCGGGCGCGGACCTTGTCAAGCGGTCCGGCGGCGCAGTAGGCCTCGACCATCTCGTCGCTGATCGCCGCCGGCACGCCTGCCAGGTCGCCGCGCCGGAAGGCGTCGCCGGCCGCGACCGCGTTGTCGGCGAACCCGTGCAGCTCCCAGAGCGGCATGTACGTTTTCACCGTCGCGTAGAAGGAGATCGTGCGACGGGCCATATCGATCGCCCGCGCCTCGTCGTCGTCGATCGCGCAGCAGACGGTCGGCAGGTAGTCGAAGCTCGAGCGCTCGCGGCCCGAGCGCCGCAACCCCTCCTCGATGGCCGGGACGACGACCTCATCGATCCAGCGCAGGCTCTGGATCGGGTGGCCGATCAGACCGTCGGCGACGTCGCCGGCCATCCGCGCCATCCCCGCCTGGACGGCGGCGGTGTAGATCGGCGGTGGCGTCTCGCGCGCCGGCGGGTGCGGTCGCACCCAGCCCTTGATGTCGATGTCGTAGTACTCACCCTCGTAGCGGATCGGCTCGCCGGCGCCAGCCTGGCGCATGATCAGCCGCGTCGCCTCGATCGCCTCGCGCAGGTGCGGCGCCGGCCGCCCGTAGTTGGCGTTGTGCCAGGTCTCGTTGAGGCGTTTGACCCCTGCCCCCATCCCCAGCCGGAAACGGCCACCGGACATCTCGTCGATGTCGAGGGCGGTGACGGCGTGGATGAAGGGGCTGCGGGTGAAGGCCCAGACGATCCCGGTGGCGACCCCGATCCGCTCGGTCTTGCCGGCCAGGTATGCCGCCTGGGTGACCGCGCTGCGGAACAGCTCCGGCGCCCAGACGCACTCGACCCCGGCCGCCTCGGACCGCAACGTCTCCGCCTCGAGCTCGGCGATCGAGGTGCCGATCGCGGCGACCGAGATCCGCTCGAGCGCCGCCGGAGCAGCCATCTTCAGACCGCCGCCGGAGGGGCGACGCCGGCGAAGATCGCTTTCGCCACCCGCTCGCGGTGCCAGCGGGAGTCGCCGTAGAGCGCCGCATTGGCGCGGCCCCGCTTGAGGAAGAAGTGGAGGTCGTGCTCCCAGGTAAAGCCGATCCCGCCGTGGACCTGGATCGAAGCATCGGGGACGCGCCAGCCGGCGTCGGAGGCGTAGGCCTTGGCGCTGGCGGCGGCGCGGGGTAGCGACTGCGGCTCGGCGCCGGCAGCCCAGGCGGCGCCGTAGACGGCCGAGCGCGAGTTCTCGGTCTCCAGCAGCATCTGCGCGCAGCGGTGCGAGACCGCCTGGTAGGAACCGATCGGGCGGCCGAACTGCTGGCGGTCTTTGGCGTACTCGACGGCCATCTCGAGCGTCCGCTGGGCGACGCCGGTCGACTCGGCGGCGAGGGCGACGCAGCAGACGTCGAAGACCGGCTCCCAGTCGGCGCCGTGACCCGGCAGCGTCGCCTCCGGCCCGAGCTGCACGTTCTCGAAGCGGACCGAGGAGAGGCGGCGGGTCTGGTCGATCGAGGCTTCCGGCGTCACCGTCACCCCGGCGGCCGCGGCGTCGACCAGGTGGCGGCGGCCGTCGCCGGTCGCGACGAGGAAGAAGTCGGCGCCGGCCGCGTCGGGGACGAGCACCTTCTCGCCATCGAGGACGACGCCATCCCCGTCGGTCTTGGCCTCCATCCCATAGGCGCCCGGCGTCCCAGTCGAGCTGGCTTCGACGAAAGCCGTGGTGCCGCGGCGGGTGCCCTCGGCGAGCGGCCGCAGGTGGCTCTCCTTCTGTGCGTCGGAACCGCCGGCTGCCAGCGCCAGGCCGACCGCGGTGTTGGAGAAGAGCGGCGAGGGGGCGAGCGAATATCCCATCTCCTCGAAGAGGACCGCCAGCTCGACCGTCTCCAGACCCTGGCCGCCCCACTGCTCGGGCAGCGCCAGCCCCGGCCAGCCGAGCTCCGACATCTCGCGCCAGCCGGCCTCGTCGGTGCCGTCCTCGGAGGCGGCGATCTCGCGGATCCGCTCTGATTTGAACCGCGCCGCGAGGAACTCGCGCGCGGTATCGCGGATCGCCCGCTGCTCGTCGTTGAGATCGAAATACACGTCAGCGCATCCGCGGCAGGCCGAGCACCCGCTCGGCGATGATGTTTTTGAGGATGTCGGTGGTGCCGCCCTCGATCGAGTTGGCCCGCGAGCGCAGGAAGCCGTACTGCCAGGCGCCGTTGGCAACCGCGTGGTCGGCGCCGCGGGCGAGCGGCGCGTAGGCGCCCTCGATCTCCAACGCCAGCTCGGTCAGCCCCTGGTTGATGTCGGCCCACTGCCACTTGCCGAGCGAGCCCTCCGGCCCGGGGGTGCCCGACTGCATCGTCTTGGTCAGGCCGCGGTAGGCGTTGAGGCGCATCGTCTCCGCCTCGATCGAGAGCTGGGCGATCTTCTGGCGGAAGTAGGCGTCGTCGGCGGCCGAGCCGCCGCCCTCCTCGCGCACCTCCTGGGCCAGCCGCGCCAGCCGGCCGAGGCTGTTCTGGATCTGCGCGATCGCGCCGAAGGCGAGCCCGGCGCGCTCGTTCATCAGCGTCGTGATCGCCACCCCCCAGCCGTTGCCGACGCCGCCGACCACGTTCTCATCGGGGATCCGCGCCTCGTTGATGAAGACCTCGTTGAACTCGCCCTCGCCGGTGATCTGGACCAGCGGTTTCGCCTCCACGCCGTCCTGCTCCATGTCCATCAGGAAGTAGGTGAGGCCCTGGTGTTTGGGCGCGTCGGGGTCGGTGCGAGCGACGAGCATGCACCACTTCGCGTACTGGGCGAAGGTCGTCCAGACCTTCTGCCCGGTTACCACCCATTCGTCGCCGTCCTTGACCGCCCGCGTTTTCAGCGAGGCGAGGTCGGAGCCCGACTCGGGCTCGGAGAAGCCCTGGCACCAGATCTCCTCGGCGGTCAGGATCGGCTCCAGGTATCGCTCCTTCTGCTCCTCGGTGCCGTGGGCGATCACCACCGGTCCGCCCATCGCCAGCCCCAGCACGTTGGCCGGACTCGGCGCCTCCTGGGCGGCGGCCTCGCTGACGAAGATCGCCTGCTCGATCATCGTCGCGCCGCGGCCGCCGTACTCCTTCGGCCAGGAGATCCCGGCCCAGCCCGCGCCGTGCAGCTTGCGCTGCCACTCGCTGCGGAAGGCCATCACCTCGTCGAGGCTCCCTTCAGGCTCGGCGCCGGGGTTGTTGTCCAGCAGCCAGCCGCGAACCTCGTCGCGGAATTCCTCCTCCGATGGCGACAGCGTCAGGTCCATCGGCCGCCAGCATATACGCCCCTGGCCAGCTGGCCAGGGGCGTCCTACGCATCTTTGTAGAGGGCTCCTGCCCGCTCGTTGCTCGACCCGGCGCCGCTAGCCTTCCGAGCCGCAGGTCTTCATCCCGTAGGCGCGCGCCTTCGAGCTGGCGTCGGCGAGTGGGTTCTCCCCTTCGGCCAGCTGTTCGGCACTCGCTTCGACGTCGTCGACGCTTTCCGCCAGCGCATCGGTGATTTCTTCGACCGCCTCTTCGTCGCCTGCGGGCGGCGTCAACGCGGCGATTTCTTCACCCTGCTTGCCGACGTTCGGCAGCACAACCGCTTCGTAGATTTCGACCTGCTGATCTTTGGTCGGTTCTTTTTCGAGCGCGATGTCGTTCTCTTCGGCGTATTCGGTGATTTCTTCGTTCATCACCGCGTTCTCATCGGCGCAGATTTTGTCCGCTTCCTTGATGAAGACCGCCTTCGTCGGCGCTGAGCCGCTCGCTTCGGTGCTTTCGCCACCGCTGCTGGTGTCGCCGCTACTGGTGCTGTCGTCGCCGCCTCCGCAGCCGGCAACCACAGCCGCGATCGCCAGGCAGACGAAGAGCACAGCCAATGCTCGCTTGGTCAAGACGTCTCCCCTTTTCGTGTTCTGGATGGTGGATTGAGAGCGGGGCAAGCTAGCGCCGCCGTCGGTCCCTACGCAGATCGGCGCTGGGCGGATCTAACTGAAGGTCCGGGCGCCGAGAATCAGCCGCTGACGGTGGCGGTGCCGGCGCCGGCCGACTCGACCACCCGCGATGCGAGGTGGCCGGGGACCTCTTCGTAGCGCTCGAACTCCATCGTGAACTCGGCCCGGCCGCCGCTGATCGAGCGCAGGTCGGGGGCGAAGTCGAGCACCTCGGCCATCGGCACCTCGGCCTTGACCTCGGTGGTCGAGCCCTTGGACTCCATCCCGAGGGGGCGGCCGCGGCGCGAGTTGAGGTCGCCGATCACATCGCCGACCACCTCGTCGGGGCAGCTGATGGTGAGCTTTACGATCGGCTCGAGCAGGGCCGGTTCGGCCTCTTCCATCGCCTGCTTGAAGGCCATCGCGCCGGCCAGTTTGAAGGCCATCTCCGAGGAGTCGGTGTCGTGGTGCTTGCCGTCGACGAGGCGGACGCGGACGTCCTTGATCGGGTAGCCGGCGACGGTGCCGTGCTGCATCGCTTCGACGACGCCTTTCTCGACCGCCGGGATGAAGCCGCCCGGGATCGCGGCGCCCTTGATCTTGTCGATGAACTCGAGGCCGCCGCCCTCTTCGCCGGGCTCGATCTCGATCGCGCAGTCGGCGAACTGGCCTTTGCCGCCGGTCTGCTTCTTGTAGCGGGCCTGGGCGGCGGCGGGGCGGCGGATCGTCTCCTGGTACGGGACGCGCGGCGGGTGCAGCTCGATCTCGGCACCGAAGCGGTCCTTCATCCGCGCCACCAGCACTTCGACGTGGACCTGGGTGAGGCCGGCGATGATCTGCTCGCCGGTCTGCGGGTCGCGGTGGACGTCGAGGGTCGGGTCCTCCTCGCTCAGCCGCCGCACCGCCGTCGCCGCCTTGTCCTCGTCGCCCTTCGATTTCGCCTCGTAGGAGAAGGCCATCACCGGCGCCGGTAGATCGAGCGGGCGGATCGAGAGCTCGCGCTGAGCGTCGCAGAGGACATCGCCGGCCCGGGTCTCCTTCAGCTTCGCGATCGCGCCGATGTCGCCAGCCCCGAGCTCGCTGACCGGCTTGATCTCCTTGCCGAGCGGCTGGCCGATCTGGCCCAGCCGCTCCTTCTGGTGGCGGGTGACGTTGACCGCCTGCGAGTCGGAGCGGATCGTGCCGCTGTAGACCCGGAAGATGTTGATCCGGCCGGTATAGGGGTCGGCGGTCGTCTTGAAGACGTAGGCGACCAGCGGCCCGTCCTCGTCGGGCTCGATCTCGATCGCCTCTCCCCCCTCGCCGATCGCCGCCAGCGCGCCGCGCATCTGCGGCGAGGGCAGGTCCTCGACCAGCGCCTCGAGCAGCCGATTGGTCCCGAGGTTCTTCGTCGCGACGCCGCAGGTGACCGGAAACAGATGGCCTTCGGTCACACCTCGCTTCAAAGCCGTGACGATCTCGGCGTGGTCGATCTCCTCGCCCTCGAGGTACCGCTCCATCAGCTCGTCGGAGTTCTCCGCCACCTCGTCCATCAGCTTCTCGCGGTACTCCTCGGCCTGCGGGCGCAGCTCGTCGGGGATCGGCACCCGTTCAGCGTTGCCGCGGCCACTGCCCTCGTAGACGTAGGCCTCCATATCGATCAGGTCGACCACCCCGCGCACCTCTTGCTCGGCGCCGATCGGGATCTCGGTGGCGACGACGTGCGGCCCGAACGCCGCCTTCAGCGAGTCGAGCACGGCGAAGAAGTCAGCCCGCTCGCGGTCGAGCATGTTGACGAAGACGAGCCGCGCCAGCCCCTCTTCGTCGGCCCGCCGCCAGAGCCGCTCGGTCTGCACCTCGACCCCGGCGGTCGCGTTGACGACGACCACCGCTGAGTCGGCGACTCGCAGCGCCGCCGCCGCATCGGCGACGAAGCTCGGCTCGCCGGGGGTGTCGATCAGGTTGATCTCGCGGTCGTCGTAGCCGAAGCAGGAGACGCAGGCATTGATCGAGCAGCCGCGCTGCTGCTCGTCCTCCTCGTGGTCGGAGACCGTCGAGCCGTCCTCGACGCTGCCGAGCCGGTTGATCGCACCAGCCTCGAACAGCATCGCCTCGTGCAACGAGGTCTTCCCGCTTCCCCGATGGCCGACGAGCGCCACGTTGCGGATGCGATCTGCAGCCTTGTGCGGCACGCTACGAAACTACACAAGAGGGACCGGCGAGTCCATGCCGAACTTGACCGCGATGTCGGTGTCCCGTCCGTCCCGCGCCGTGTCCTTTGCCCTGCTCGCCACCGTGCTCGCCCTTGGCCTGCCGGCGGCCTCACCAAGACCGCGGGCGGCCGGGTCGAGATCAGCGTCCCGGTGACCTACACGAGCACCCGCGCTGGAGCACAGCCCGCCTCCGCGAGGCGACGACCCTCCGGTTCCCGGTCCCTGCCGGTCACTAGTCTGCGCCGCATGGCGACCGCCGCTCCCCGCCAGCCCGACGGCTCGATCCAGACCGTCTCCGGCCGCTGGATCGACCCGCTGGCGCCCGACCCGGCGAGCATCGACATCGACGACATCGCCCAGGCGCTCGCCAACCAGTGCCGCTTCGGCGGGCACTCGCGGGCCTTCTACTCGGTCGCCCAGCACTCGACGATCGTCAGCGATGTCTGCGCCGAGCGCGGCGCCGGCGCGGCCGAGGCGCTGGCGGCGCTGATGCACGACGCCGGCGAGGCCTACCTGGTCGACCTCCCCCACCCTCTCAAGCACCGCAGCGACCTCGGCCCGCCCTACCGCGAGGCGGAGAAGCTGCTCGAGGCGGCGATTCGCGAGCGCTTCGACCTCGTCCCGCAGCCGGCGGAGATGAAGCCGATCGACCGCTCGCTGCTGGCCGCCGAGCGCCGCATCTTCGCCGCGATGAACGACCCCTGGCCCGAGCTCGAGGGCTTCGATCCGCTCGAGATCGAGATCGAGCCGTGGGACCCGCCACGGGCGAAGCGCGAGTTCCTCGAGCGCTTCGAGCGACTCGACGCGGCGCGCCGCTAGACCGGCTGGCGAGGCGGCAGCCGGTCGGCGGCGAGCAGCTCGTGGACGAGCCGGACCGCGACCGAGCCCTCGCCGACCGCGGCGGCGACGCGGTTCATCGAGCCGTGGCGGATGTCGCCCGCCGCGAAGACACCGGGGATGCTGGTCTCGAGCGAGAGCGGCTCACGCTCGAGCGGCCAGGCCCCGTCCTCGCGGAGGTCGCCGCCGGTGCGCAGGAAGCCGCCGGCATCGCGCGCCAGCTCGGGCGGCAGCCACTCGGTTTTCGGCCGGGCGCCGATCATCAGGAAGAGCGCTTCCGCCGCGACCGTCTCCGCCTCGCCGCCGTCGCGCGGTCGCAGCATCAGCTCCTGCAGCGCATCCCCGCCGCGGCCGCCGACCACCTCGGTCCCGAGCCGGACCTCGATGTTCGTGGTCCCATCGACCTGCTGCACCAGGTAGTGCGACATCCCCGCCTCGAGCGAGTCGGCGCGTACGACAAGCGTGACGTTGCGTGCGTATTCCGCCAGGTGCAGCGCCGCCTGCCCGGCCGAGTTGGCGCCGCCGACTACGTACACCTCGCGGTCGACCATCGCCGGCGCCTCCGAGGCGGGCCCGCCGTAGTAGACGCCGGCGCCAACCAGCGCTTCCAGCTCGGGCACTTCGAGGCGGCGGTAGGCGGCGCCCGCCGCCAGGATCACCGCCGGGGCGCTGACCTCGCCGCCGTCGGTGAGCGCGAGGTGGAGGCGGTCGCCGTCGCGCCGCAGCGAGGTCGCGCTGTGCATGAAGGCGAACTTGGCGCCGAGCAGCCAGGCCTGCTCGTATGCCTGTTCGGCCAGTCGCCGCCCGCTGACCCCGCGCGGGAAGCCGAGGTAGTTGCGGATCAGCGAGCTCGAGGTCGCCTGGCCGCCGATCCCGCCTTCGTCGACGACCAGCGTCCGCAGCCCCTCGGAGGCGCCGTAGACCGCCGCCGAGAGACCCGCCGGCCCGGCGCCGATGATGATCAGGTCGAACTCGCGCAGCTGCGGGTCGACGGTGGCGCCGGTCGCCGCCGCCAGTTCGATGTTGCTCGGGTCGGCGAGGGCGGTGCCGTCGGGGAAGACGACCAGCGGCAGCGCCCCGTCCGCGCCCGAGTTGGCGACCAGCTCTTGCCCCTGCGGCGAGTTGGCGAGGCAGAAGGCGTGCGGGACCGCGCAGCGCCCGAGCACCTCGCGCAGCTCGTAGGCGCGGCCCGACCACGATTCGCCGACGA
>Ga0105249_10001905_pt1 | contig 18067 bp, 41 predicted proteins | sample KBSS44metaG_FD_81522 | JGI IMG/M metagenome (GOLD analysis project Ga0105249, IMG submission 81522) | Switchgrass rhizosphere microbial communities from Kellogg Biological Station, Michigan, USA - KBS S4-4 metaG | ecosystem: Host-associated > Plants > Roots > Rhizosphere > Soil | place...
CTTTTGCCTTGGCAATTACTGCTCTATGCGGAACTAGCGCTTCATCTGGCAATAAAGGCTCAAGATATTGTATTGCATCCTCAAGCGCTTCGAGCAATTCAGGAGCGGCGACCATTAAATACTTATCTGCTCCACTCGGTGGATCGCCCTCGGTTGGATAATATTGTTCGCAACTTCCGAAATCACACACCAGCTCGCCATTTGCACCAACTATCTTTGGCATCTCTGAACCTATTAACTCTGGCTCCTCAACCCACACCCACGGCCCCGGAGTAAATTTATTCATCATCCTCTTCCTCGTAATCATCCTCATCAAACTCCATCACAGACATAGGAATCCCATAAAACAACTCGAACTTAAGCCGTGGTCGATACGGATCACCGATGGATTTTTCATAGGCTTCGGTGTCGTTGATAACCATGTGGTTTTCTAAGTCAGGCATTGGAGTGCCTCCGTAGGCGATGGATTGATTAAAACAAATACGATTCCTCTTGTCAATGCTGTTGGTAACATATATTATTAATGGACATTAAATATCTCGGAGGCAGCATGACACCAAAACAAGTTATTACCCATTTCGGCTCAGTACAGAAAGCGGCATTAGCCATTGGCATGACGACACAATGTGTCTATCAGTGGCAGAAGAACAATAAAATCCCCTACGCTTCACAGCGGATTATCGAGCTGTTAACCGATCATAAACTAGAGGCTAGAAAGCCATGACGCTAGAAAGTGATTTTGAGCGGTTTAATGGCGCCATGTCATACGACAAAGATAGCGGGAATATTACATGGAGGATATGGGTTTCTTCTAGCTCATCAATAGGCAGCATTGCTGGGCATGCCAACAAGAAAGGCTACATCTATATTGGGCTTGGAAATAAGATCTATCTGGCACATAGAGTGGCATGGCTACTTCATTATGGAGAATGGCCAGACAAGAATATAGACCATATAAATGGCAACCCTTCAGATAATCGGATATTAAACCTGAGATGTGTATCGCAATCAGTGAATATGCAGAATTTGAGAAATCCGCCGTCTCATAATAAATCAGGACTAATGGGAGTTAGCTGGTTTACTGCGGGCTCTAAATGGAGGGCCACCATAACAATTGGGGGGAAAGAAAAACACCTTGGATATTTTATAGATAAACAGGAGGCGTATGAAACATACCTGGAAGCAAAAAGAAGACTTCACGAGGGATGCACTATTTAATACTTATACTTTGATTGAATTGGTCACCAAAGGAAAATTAAAGCGAGAACAATCATGAATGACGACATTACTCCAGGCAGTGCCGCCCCGCTCATATGGGCCGTATTGATTATTGCCATCGGGGCTTTGTATGAAGTGTGGAGATTTATGCAATGAATAAAGTAGGCGATTTGCGGGTGTGGTGGATTCCACAAGTACCTATGCATTCTTTTGAGGTAGATGTATCAAGCGTTAAAGAGGGCGCAAAGATATTAAAAGTTCTGGCTGATTATGACAAATTTCAATTTGAAAATAATGTTAAACCGGATTATTGCAACGCTGGCGGATTAGACCGTTGGTGCTCGAACTCTGATGGCGAAGGCACCCCAGGATGGGAAGGATGGTATGACGAAGAGACCGGCGAAGATGATATACAAGAATACTTAGAAGGGCTTCTAGATGAATGATCCATTGGATGATCGCATGCCCTGTAAAACCCCTGACTGTCGACGCCATGTCGATTTTGTTCGGCGTGAGTTAGGGTTGGATATTTGCTTTGCTTGCAGTGTGGGGGATATACGGAAAATCTCTGAGGCAGAGAGGATTGCTCGACAACGGTTTTTGTTAGCTTTTGGAGAAAAGGAATGAAGGCTTTTTTACTTAAATATCAAATCCAAATACTTTGCGTTGCCGGCTTTCTCATTGGCCTATCGATAGGCGGCAGTCTTTTGTATTTGGCTTATTCTATTTCGATGGTGTTTACAAAATAACTACTAATTCAGTAATAGTTAGTAGTTGCGGTGAAGTATCCAGCCTCACCGCCCTTATTCAACCAGTAATAGCGGTATTTAGTTGTGCCGTATTGGCCAGAATTGCATCCGCAGCCGCTTGTACAGCCGGATCGGAACTGGTTTTCAGTTGAGAAATCAGATCGACTACTTGCGTAATCACAGCGGTCTGGGCTTGTACAGCAGCGGTAAGGTTTTCGGTTGCAGTGCTCATTCGATTTAACTCCCCAAGAAGGTGTTTGAAGTATTTGAACATAGGATGCCCCTAGACGAGCCTAAAGCATAACTTTGAATGCTGACAGATTCCGTGCGACAGCACACAGAGTATTAATACGGGATCACAATGACAGATGGCTGACAGGAAGGATGCGGTGGCGGGTTCCCTGCATGGAGGCTCCCGCGTTCGAATTGCCATCGGCGCAGCTGCAAACTGTTTTCCGCCTAGGCCCACACACATACACATGAAATTGCAGCTTTCATGCACCGCAAACCCATCATAGCTCAACCGGTCTAAACAAGGGAATCTTTGGGATCGAAGGGGGTGGGAAGTTAGCCTCTTTGTACTCCTGCGTTCCTTCATGCCAATATCGCAAGGTGGGGTAGGCATCCTCAGCCCCATACTCGGAAAGCGTTCTATGACGCAGCCAAGCGTCTCTCCACAAGTTAAAGCCTTCGGTATGTTCCTGACCATTAATCTCCCAGCACACTAAGTAACGCGGCAATTGTTCCATTGTCGTGGTTCCATCGGTTTTTGATCGGGAGGAAAACTCTAAATCGGCAGTAATTCACACTTCAAAATAATAATTGCTATCGAATTCAATCAGTTAATTAGGTTACTCAATCGATTGTTACGGTACCTTTTGTAACGTTTTCAATGTTACTTCACGAAATTGATTAATTATCAGTCAGATTTTCAATGAAAAATAATGACTTGTAAAATAAAAAAGTGTTTGTAAAACAGGGCGAGCTCATCTATATTTATTCCCGTGCTAGCGCTGTTTTGAACCAGCTTAGTACCCAAATGAAGCGGCCAAGACCCGTTAAGGGTTGAGCCGACCACAGATCCCGCTTCGTCTGTGACCACCGGGTTCAAACTCAACCACTTAACGGGTCTTTTTTTATGTCGATAAAATTCCAGCAAATAACCTCCAGTCTTTGCAAGATTACCGATGACGGGGATCACCCATACAATCAAGACATCGTATTAACTCCCGAAGAGGCCCATGAGATCGGCACCGCCTTAATTGGCTTTGCGCTTGTGGCCAAGCCCGAATTGTTCACCAAAGTTTTCCGTTACGAAGATTGACAATTAACGCCTTTCGTTCGAGACACGTACAGTTTACAAGGCGTTAAATAACGGAACTGAGCTGACACCCAGAAGATTAACTTTTTAACGATCACACTTGCACCAGCTGAACCGGGAAACCGCTAAGCAAATCGATTCAGAACACCCGGTAGCAATACTGCTGAATTGAGGATAGAGGGGGTGCCGCATAGTCTTAAACTGCTTCGAGACTGTGCCAAACGAGTAAGCGGTGGCCTTGGTTATGTTGAATAACTTGGGCGTCCTGGAAAGACGATAAAAGTCGCTCGATAAGATGTGTGGTTGAACTAGGCAGCAATGAAGTTTAAGGGGCTAAAATCTGGGCCACCCCTCCCCTCTTTAATGACAACTATTCTTTTATTTTGGCAAGGAGATTACGGTGGACATTGACGGTTTAACTCTTCCAAAAGCCAGTGGGATCGATCGGATCAAACAGGACTTCGACAAATTTATTTCCTACTGGAGTACCGCAAAGGGTGGGAGGCCTGATCGGTTAATCCTCGGAGTAAAGTTCGCCACACCGCTCAAGAAATCGATGCGGGCTCAAAAGCTTGATGCGGATGAAATATCCTATAAACAAATTCCAATCACCGTACTTGGCTAGCCGGGAGAAGATTATGGGAATGCGATTAAGTTTACTACTTGAAAAAATGCGCACAGATAGGCCGGATGAATGGTCAATGGATGAGTTTGCGCGTAAGGCACGGCAATTAGAGGACGCGCTGTTAGATGCGCGCTCCGGGATGAAATATATTCGAGAGGCGCATGGGAATCTTTATGGGGTTGGATTTGATCGCGTCGAAGAAAAGGCGGCAAAGGCCCTCGATGAATGACCAACATTGACTTGATCGGATTGCTCAACGATGTACGCCTAGTTCTATTAAACCTAGGAAAAGATCGAATTACTGCGATTAGTTTTAGAGCCAAGGATGGCAAAGGGATTATCGAAGTAGTACCTGATGAAAGATTATTGGCTACGGGCGAGAAGAATGGATTTGGTTTTTATGTAGACAATGGCGTTAGCGTGATTTGGAGGAAACAATGATCACTCTCGGAATAGCTTTCATCCTCGGTTTTTCCCTTGGTGTTCTGTTCATGGCCCTATCAGCTTAATTTTTGGAGAATAACAATGGAAATATATTGGGTGGGCTCAAATGGTGAAGACCCTGAGCGGATTTATTTTAATCATTCGGATGCGCTAAACAGTGATCACAATTATTTGGATTCATTTGATTCGGATGGTCTGCATGTGGAATCTTACAAACTAGTAGATCATAGATATACCACCGATTTTTAATTATTGATTCGGAGAAAATAATGGATAACTTATTAAAAACGGTAGATGCGGCAGAAGACTTTCAGATAACGATGAATTTACGAGTAGCTTGTCTTCAGGTCGGCCAGCACAGAATCGAGCGGTTACAACAAGCATGGGTAGGACAAAAGACAGGGGAGGTTATTTGGAGGCCAGTAGAAATTCACTATGTAAGATTGCCAGAAGAATTAATTTAATAATTGGAGATCGCAATGGATAACAAACCCTTTGACGAAGGCTTTACCGACGGTGAGTTAATGCTGAATGCCGGGGTAGGCTTAGTATTAATTGGCCTCGTGGTGTTTGGTCTGTGGATTTATATGGGTGGTTCGCTATGAAATTCGTCCGATTTTTTCTATTCGTTATTGTATGCAGCTTCGCTTATGCAGGAGGGGCTGATCTAGTTGGCTTCACTGTTTCGCAGGCTATTGGATGGATGCTTATATTCCTGACAGCCGATCTGTATCGGAGTTTTAAGTTATGAAATCTCGTTTTTATATGGGAGGAAAGGTATGAGTATTGAAAATGACGGTGGTCCAGCATTCCCCTCGCATGGCTCAATGGGCGAAGTTATTCAAGAGGGCCAGAGCCTGAGGGATTATTTTGCGGCGAAGGCGATGCAATCAATCCTGCTCCTCCCCAATGCGATATACGATAAAGATGTAGCGCGCTTTGCATATGAAAAGGCTGATGAAATGATTGAGGCTCGCAAGCTATGACACCATATCATCACTACGATTCCATTCAGGCCGCTGTAAACCACGCTAGAACGCGCTGCATTGAATCTTGCAAGGCCATGACTCTAGTACAGTCAGGTCACTTAGTTCGTGTCGTGGAGGCCCGTTTAATGGGGTTTAAGCCCATCCTAATGACCGTCAAAGCCTACAACCCGGAGAAGTCGCGGATGACGCTCGAGGAAGCCTGTTTATTGGCCAAAGAGCGGTCAAAAAAGTACCGGATGCCAGTGGGTATCAGAAAGATCGATGGGACAGCGATGTGGAACACGTTCTATGTGACGGACAAGAACCGGGATCAGGCGATTAAGATCATTGGAGGCAAATAAGTGCAGCTGGAACATATCTTTGATGATGAGCTTGCAGCGCTGTGTCGAGCTAGAAATTTAACCGCATCGACAAATATCCAACATTGCATTATTCCGACGAATGGCAAGTGGGAAATTATTACGGTGGCGAAAGCCGCTAAACAGGCTATCCCCGTCAGGGATTTTCACATTGCGAAAGTGAGGGTAAAGGCGTGAACGATCAAGAATTGTTGGAGCTAGCGGCGAAGGCTATCGGGGGATCAATCCACGAGATTCATGAAAACTATGCGTGGCTAATTGTTGCCTCCGAGATTGAAAAAGATCAAAGCCAATTGATTATGTGGTCGCCGTTAAATGACGATGGCGACGCGCTGCGGTTGGCGGTGAAGCTGCGCATGGATATTGAGCCGTGGATTCATGGCTGCTCAGCATGTGCTCGCGTTTGTTGCGGCGAGATCCTGATTGACGAACCGCACTATGGTGACGACCCAGAGCGCGCAACCCGCCGCGCCATAACCCGCGTTGCTGCTGAGATTGGTAAAGCAATGCCATGAATGAGTCTCGAAACCTCAATCAAAACGCATTACTACACAGTCTCTGTGGGCAAATAGCCAAACAACGACAGTGGGCGGGGCAGAAATTAGATACGGAAGGGTGGAAAAGACTTGTCGTCGATGCATGGGCCAGAGAAACCGGAAGATCACCCGGCAAAGTCGTTCCTAGTCTGGATTGGCAATCGGTGGTGGTGTTGAACATATCCACCCGCAAATTAGGGAAGCGTGATTTTGCCGAATTGGTCGATTGGCTGCTGGCTTGGTGTGATCAAGAAGACATTAAAATCAGTGCACCAGCTGAATATGAAGAATGGGCACAACTTTACAGGAGAGAATGAGATGATAGGAATGCTTGGCGCGGGCTTTGGTACTTGGCCATCGAATACTGAAGCGGATCGGCTCGTAGCGAAATTGCGCAGTGAGCAAGGAACTGCATATTGCGCTTGGGCCAATCAGCAGCGTGCGCAGGAAATGCAAGAGCCAGTTAGCCAAATAACAACAAAATGGGGACAGGCCGAAGATGCCGAATTTATCACCGTCGAAAATCGGTAAATGTGTTTCCTGCAAAAAACCGACCCCCAATAGCGTGGGATTAAAATGGGCCTGTAATATCGAGTGCGCTATCGAGTTTACGAATCGGGCCAAGGCGAAGAAATTATTGAAGGAGCAACAGCATGAGCGCTCGCGGATTAAAGAACGTAAGGCGGCTATTAAGCCTCTCAGTAAATGGCTACAAGAGGCACAGTCGGAGTTCAATAAATATATTCGTCTTAGAGACGCCGATAAACCCTGTATTTCCTGCGGATGCACGACCGCCATTCAATGGCACGCGGGGCATTATCGGACAACCAAAGCAGCCGGCCAGCATCGATTCAACGAGGACAACTGCAACAAACAATGTTCTCAGGATAACCTGTATCATTCCGGCAGAATATCGGATTATCGCATCGGACTCATTGAGCGAGTGGGCATGTTGCGCGTAGAAAAATTGGAAAACGATAATGCTACTCGAAAATGGACGATTGAAGATTGCGTCCGAATTAAAGCCGAATACCGAGAAAAGATTAAGCAGCTGAAAATAAATAACGAATAATTCTTTGAAACCTGTTGCGCATCCTGTTTCGTTTAGCTATAGTTACTCCAACGCAACGCACTTGGAGAAACGAAATGGGCAACAGGGCAAATGTAATCATAAAATCGGGTAGCGAGCAGGTATGTCTTTATACCCACTGGGATGGAAGCACATTGCCAGAAACTGTTAGAGCCGCCTTGATTCGCGGTAAGCAGCGTTGGGACGATTTCCAATATTTGACACGAATTATTTTTTGCCAAATGGTGCCGTCGAGCGCTTGGGATAAATTAACTGGTTACGGTATCACGAATCAAATCCATGATAATGATAATCCAATTATAACGGTTGATGTCGACAAGCAAATGGTTGAAATCCAATATTCTGAGCCTGTTTCTTTCAAAGATTACGTTGTGGCAAAAAATGACCCCCGCTGAGCGTGTAGCCAAAAGCCGGGCCAATCGTAAGAAATTAGGATTAAAGCCGGCTGAATTTTGGGTCACCCCCGAAGAGCATCAAGAGCTAAAGAAACTTTACCTACGATTAATCCGTCGTCGTAAGGGCGAGCTGCTGCCTCGTTAAAAGCAGCACGCATTGATGATTGCATTTGTGTAGCTCAATTAGCTCTGGGTTGTTCAAGCGGAGCGCCCGGCAGGGTTGGTAGAGCGTGGTCGGCAGGCCGAGGTTGCGGGTTCGATCCCCGTCACAAGTGCAATCATCAATGCGGTGTCAGCAATGACCTTGAGGGATGGGGCCGAAGCGATCGCGACGCATCCCGAGAATATCGGCCACCGCAGACCTAATTGATTGGAGAGTGAAATGACAATGATCCCATGCAAGCACCTTGATTACGAAGGTGAATACATCGATTGCGAAGTAAAGACGTGTGCCCCGCACTTTCCGGACGTTAAATATTGGAAGCGCAACAATCCTCCATATGAAGGCGCTCCCGTAAAAGTTCAGTTTTGCAAATTGCGCGGGCGCATAAACGGGATTTTTGATTGCTATAACGTTGGTGAAATGTCGTGCCATGAACCTTGTGTGTGATCGAATTCCAGCGCACGGAGAAAACAAATTGACGACGAAGCGCACCAAACACCAGCGTGAACTGTACGAGTTGGCGGGCGAGTTCTTTGCGCTGATGCAGAAATTCGGTGGGGCCTATGGGTATAGCGATGGGTGGAATAAATTACATGCGCTAGAAATGCGTGCGCTGTGTTGTGCACGCGAAGCAATCAAGCTGGCGGAGAGTGCGGGATGAAAGACCCGGATATTGTGCTCGAAAACAAAGCAGGCGTAAGAATTTTAGAGAGTGGAAGAAAATTTGGTCACTACCACGCAGATGGAGCGCTGTGCTGGTGCGGCTATGAGCTATATGCCGCGCCTATGATTTTTCGCGCAAATCACAAGCCCGGCAACCCTGTAATGATTTGCTCGGATCATGGCGTACACGCATATCGGTTTTTAGAGTTGGTGAAAGGAAAACAGCCTGCACCTAGCTCAGAGGATAGCCAATGAAAACCAAAACGATCAGTGGTGATGTGCCGGATGATTCAGAAGTCGTTGGTGTAAACGTTTGGCACGGTGATGGAACATGTACAGACATTGAGTGGCGCATCCTGCCCGAACCGCAGCCGGTGGCGCTACGACCGACCGTCCCCGAAGGATTGATACAAGCTCTCGGCTATCAACGTCAAATTGACGAAGAGGGCGTCGAGTGTGGCGTCAATAGACAAGCAGTTGATGAAGCGATTGAGATTCTGAAAAAGATTGTCGCTTATGAGGTGCCATTGCCATCCTCCACCGAGAGCCGGCCACAGGGTGATGAGCAGACCGCTAAGCAAAAATACGATGAATATATGGCGGATGATAAAGAGCCTGACGCAATCGAGCGCCTGCGATTCTTTTGCGCCCAAGCAATGAACGGTCAGGATTGGCTAGACGTAGAACCATTTTTTAATGATGTGATCGCAGCTACCACCGCAGCGCCACAGGGTGATGGGCAGGAAGAGATCGAGCGGTTGCAGCAACGTATCCGCGAGCTTGAATATACGATCAATGATTATGAGCATCAGATCGAAGGATTTACATCGTGCTATGGCCCACTAGCCACCGCAGCGCATGGCGTGCCGGATGGCTGGAAAGTTAGCATACATGTCGACGAAGAAACCGCGGAACAATACGCGGCAATTACGGACCCAAAAGGAAAGCTTACTTTGTTCTCAGAGCAGGATGATGACGGTTTTAGATGCCGCGTCGTTTATCGCTTCATAAGAGACATGCTCAACGCCGCCCCCTCTGCGCGTCAGGAGAAAAGTGATGGGTAATACAACAGCAACAACAATAGTCGGCTCTGGGGCTTTTAATACTGTTAGTTATGACGACATTATCAGAGTCGTCGAGGAATTAAATAAGGCCCCTAAACTTGATCAGTGGCTTTTGGTTGACCCGCAAGGTTGTGGGTATAAGGGAACTGTTGAGCAAATTGCGCTGGTTATCCTTCGAGAGCACCCACTATTGAAATTTAAGCCATCTGCGCTTTAACTTGCGGACGGCGCGTCAGGAGAGTGAGCTGTGAGTGCAGTTGACGTTCTGCGTAGTCTTGAGTGGTCTGCTAGGTATAGCCATTGCACAGGTTGGCCCTGCTGCCCAATTTGCAGAGGAATAAAACCCGGTTGCGGCAGAGATGAGCATGGCGTGCTGCCTGATAATCAAGGCCATAGGAAAGATTGTCAGCTTGCTAAAAATATCGAAGCACCCCAGCCAGTGAGGAATGAGACATGACAACTCACGAATTAAAAACAGACCCGAAGCCATTTGATGACGTTGTTCGCGGCTCAAAGCGGTTTGAAATACGTAAAAACGATCGTAACTTTGATGTGTTCGATTGCCTGCATCTGCGTGAAACCTTGCACACTGGTGAAGAAATGGCGAAGGGTGCGGAGCTTATATACACAGGCCGCGAATGCTTGGTAACTGTCGTGCACATATTGCGTGGGCCAATTTATGGCCTCGTCGAAGGGTGGGTCATTCTGTCGGTTGAGCCGACAGACAGCACAGCCCCGCAGCCGAGTGGGCAGATAGTTGGCTACTTCGTTAATACGAACGATCCCACTGCCTCGACAACAAAGTACGAGCAGGTTGATGACGAATTTAAAAGCGACCCAGATGTTGTGGCGCTCTGCATCGCCCCCTCGCCCGCTGTCGTTGGTGGTGAGGCTGATAAAAAGTGTCGTGAAATTATTGAAGTATTGGTCGGCATGGAGGGCTTCGAGCCTGAAACAGCGCCGGAAGCGTATCAGCAGCGGATATTAAAACAGATCGAAGAAATTGTTATACGCCAACCTGATCTCGAAGAATCTCCCGAATACAAACATCTAGCCCTAATCTGGAACAACTTCAAGCAGCTTGTCAATGCACAAGATATGCCAAAGCAAGGAGTCACGTTTGAAATGGTACAGGCAGCCCGCAGAATCTTAAAACTGGAACGGCATGGAGAATCAAAATGACTCAGGAATTTACGTTAGAAGGTCGTCGCATTCTGGACGAAAAGACTATCGACGGCGAATTGCAGCAATTGGTTGAAACCGTTTACTCACCCGTATGGGTCTGTACTTGTGGTGATTTGCGCTGTAAGCATATCACGCAGATTATTAAACAGGCAGCTTAATTCGGTTATGGTAGTATTTTACTATCGCAGGAGGAATCCACATGATTGATATGCTGATACATCTCATTATCTTGCTGGTTATTGGGGGGCTGGTTTGGTATTTGATTACCCTGTTGCCCGTGCCCGGGCCAGTCAAACAAGTCATCAACATTGTGGCCATCCCGATACTGATATTGTTGATAGTCAGTGTATTCTTTGGTGGAATAAGCCATAGCGTGAGGCTAAGCTAATCCTGTGATAGAATAAATAAATCGCGATGCGAGATCGCCATAGTCCGGTCTATAAACCCGGAACAGGATAATTAATGCCGTTATGCACCCGCCAGCTACCGATACTCAGAGTCTCGTATTCAGCGGGCGGTGACACGACCGCGCCTACAGTTACGTCGGCCGTTTTGTCTGCTGATGGGACAACATTCACACTCAATTGCAGTGAAAATGTACAGCTTGGGGCTAATGGCATTAGTGGGCTTACCATCAGTCCTTCTGGTGGTGCTGCAACGTTGACGTATTCATCAGGGTCTGGCACTTCCGCTCTCGTGTGTACCGCAAGCCGCACGATACTGAGCAGCGAAACAATTACTCGATCTTATACAAATCCTGGCGATGGGATTAAAGACACTGCCTCCACGCCGAACCAAATGGCGAATTTCTCCGCCCAATCTGTGACGAACAATTCCACCCAGGCCGGCGCTTTGCTGTTTCAAGACACGATGGATTCCGGTTATACGGCAACCGTAGACTGGGCGAGTTTCGTATCGCAATCGCAGTCGCACGGCTGGCACTATATTGACGGCACGGATGGTAGAAACTCCATCGAGGCTGATCCGCTCGATGGATCACGCCTATGTTATGCGCTGTGGTATTACAATGATGGCAATGGCCATTGTCGACAATGGAAAACCGATCCTAACCATACGCAGGCGACCACGCGCCCGACAGAAATATATTTTGCATGGGACGAATATCGCCCTAGTGACTTTGATTTCGGACCGTCGAAAGACTGGCGCATCATCATCATGCCGAGCGGCTGGTGGTCAGATGTGCATGACCATGACGCAGATACGGTCGATGTCTATGGGGTTGCGGTGGTCCACAGGGCGGCACGTCATCGCCCTGTGATGGTGGCGGGATAAATATTCAGGGTGCGGGCGCAACGCAGCCGGGCGATCCGAATACTATTTTTCTAACAAGCGGCGAGATTTTAACGCGTGGCGTATGGCACACCATCGAAATACGCATAAAAACGAATACGCCAAATAATGCAGACGGTGCGGCGCAAATGTGGATAGATAGCGCGCTAATAGATGGTCGGACAGACGTTAAATTTACGCAGGATGGCGTTGCGCGCGGTCTTATCGACGGTGTGCGCATGGGCATGGAAGCAACCAATGGCGGCAGCGGCGCAGCATTCAACCCGCAGCGAAAACGATCTACCCGCAATTTCCGCATCAGCGCTTCGCGTATTACGTAGGGTAATAAAATGACAACCTTTTCGGACAGTTTTACCCGCGCCAATGAAACGCCATTAACATCGCCCAATTGGCAGACGCTCACCAGTTCTGGTGGGTTTGTGGGAGCAGGACTTAATCTTGCCTCCAATGCGGTCACCGCTCCGGCAACGGGGAATCCGAATTTCTCAGCCATTACTACCACGGCCATGACGGCCAGCAAGACCCAGTTTGAACAGGCGACTTTTACCACTTCTCCGACCGGGTTTGCGACGATGGGCGTCATCGTCAATGGGCGAATAACCGCGTCAGGCAGCAATGGGTTTACCTTGGCTTATTCCCAAGCTGGCGGCGAGGTCATTATCATTCGCTGGACGAGTAATTTTGAATTTGCCAACTCTGATCTGGATGCAGGAGCTGGAACGACTACATTTTCTCAAGCGGCTACGTTCGCCAATGGCGATATTATTCGATTGGAATGCGAAGATAAGGGAGTAACCGATTATGTTTCGCTGCGCGCATATAAAAATGGCGTAATCATCGGTTCAGAGGTCATCGCTTCTTATCCCACTGCTACGGCGGCCGGACAACCGGGGTTATTCAGTGATGCCGCCGCTAATGGGGTCATGGATTCCTTCAATGGTGGTGACATTTCTGCCGCTGCATCGGCTAAACTACTCTCCATGCTCAACAATCAAGCAGGCTTTTAACTCTCGCCGGGAGGCGACAAGGCAATGAGTTCACAAACCGTATTTGTTGATCCCGGCACCACGTCATACACCATTGATATTGGGTTAGTCCAAAAAGCCGCTGCTACCTCTCCGGGCGATCCAATTACCGGATTGGCCTTCAACACTTCCAGTTTGACGGCCTATTATCGAATCCCTCCAGCGGGTACTTTAACGGCGATTACGCTGGCTACGCAAACGGTCGGTGGTGGTTATAGTTCGGGTGGATTCGTCGAGGTTTCCAGTACGAATTCTCCCGGTAAGTATCGTTTTGATGTCCCGAATGCCGTTATTGCCAGTCGAGGATTGGCATGCATCACATTTAACGGTGCAGCCAATATGGCGACCCATGATGTCTATTTCTTCATTGGGATGAGCACTAATGTAACAGCGATAAATGGCAATTCCTTTAATGCAGGCGGCCCGATTGCAGAGCTCGGCATTGCCTATATGGGGACTGCTCAATCAGCCACTGCGACTACTCTAGTTCTGCCTTCTGCCGCCTCTTTCGCTGACACAACCTGTATTGGGATGACTATTGCCGCTTTTGGCTCGACACAAGGCTACTGGCAGTATCGAACAGTCACTGCGAACGTCGGATCAACTGATACCTTAACGGTGGACACATGGAGCGTCACGCCGAGCGGAACGATTACCTGTATTTTGTTTGGCAGCTCGCCAGCATCGACCAGCCTGTTACCTTCGGTCAATTCTGTTCAACAGGCCGGTGTTACTCTGAATGCTCCCTACATGACCTCTGGGACGGCACAGGCGGGGGGTAATAACACTATCACCCTCTCTTCGGGGGCCAGCGCGACCAATGGATTGTACGATCCCGGTCTTATTCGTATTGTCTCTGGGACTGGGGTGGGTCAGGCTCGGATGATCCTGTCCTATGACGGGACCACAAAAATAGCGGTGGTGGATAGAGATTGGCGTACCAATCCTGACAGTACGTCCGTCTATGAGGTAACAGGTTTAGCTAATATTCTCTCTACGAATGAAGGCATGGCTACCGGTGGTGCGGCATCGACTATCACCCTCAATGCCAGTGCTTCCGCCACCGATAATTTGTATCGCGGTCAATTGGTTCGCATTCCCTCTGGTGTAGGTCCCGACCAAGTGCGGATTATTGTGAGTTATGTCGGTGCGACTAAAGTCGCTACTGTTGATCGAGCGTGGGATACAACCCCAACGACAGCCAGTGCGTACCAGATTATTCCGGTTGCTGATGCCTACAGTGTGTTGTGGCAATCGGCGAATACTGAACTTGCAGCCGTTCCGGGTATTACAGCGACGTTGGCGGATATGATTAAATGGGTCTTTACGCTGGGTCGCAACAAACGAACTCAGACTGCTACGACGCAGTTGCTGAGAAACGATGCCGATTCCGCCACCATTGGCACGAGCACTGAGGCCGATGACGGTACTACGGCGACTCGCGGCAAGTTCGTTTAAGGAATATGTATGGCGATCGATAATGCAGCAAAACGCTATGCTTTGTTTGATGAAGGTATTACCAAACCGGATAATACAACATCGGCCTTTGATCGGATGGCGTTTATCAATTTTTACTATATATCCGGCGGGGTAGCACCTACGGCGGGCAATGCCAAGCACGGCGGACGATTTAGAAACCGAATGAGGACACGCTAATGAAGTTAGATATTTTCAGGCCCGCCAGCGCATCGGGTGCCGGTGGTACAGCCTCGTTAACCGGGTCCAGTGCAACGGTAACACCAACGTTCAATCCCACTGTCCAAATGCCCATGACTATCCTCATTACCAATGCAGGTACTGATATTATGATGGTGGAGTTCGGGGCTACGGCCACAGTAACGACCAGCACCGCGATCCTGCCCAATGATAAGCAGATATTCGATTGGGTCAGTGGCGGGTCGTTTGCTGTAATCGGTGTCACGGGGACAGGCTCAACGCTTTATTGGAAATTAGGCTACGGCGCATGAATATTACATTTCTGCCAGTTGAAGGAACCAATGATGTTCTTCGATTTATCGCAATGGATAATGGAGTCAGAAAAGATGGCGCTATTATTAAGCAACCTATAGATACTTTATATGATAGGGCCCTGTTAGCTGCTGCAACTTTTGGGCCAACAACCAAAAAGTAGGTGTTCACTAACTAATCAAAATAGTTGACTACTCAATTATTTAGGATTGAAGACAATGGCAGGCGCACCAGAAGGCAATACTAATGCAGCTGGTAGAAAGAATAAGCTGTTTAATGCGGCATTGCTTAGAGCAATCGCTCAAGACGATCAGGGTGATGCCAATAAATTGCGGAAAGCAGCAGAGCAATTATTAACGCTTGCCGCACAAGGCGAGCAGTGGGCCGTTAAAGAGTTGGCAGACAGGCTAGACGGGAAGTCTAAACAACAAATAGAAGCCACAGGTTTAGATGATGGCCCTATCCAGCATAAAGTTGATGTAGTCATCGTTGACGCTTCAAGTCCTAGTTCCTCGTAAGCTCAAACCTCTACTTTACCCAAAGCGTTTCAAGGGTGCTTACGGTGGGCGGGGTGGGGCTAAGTCTCATTTCTTTGCCGAGCAGGTCATCATTGCTTGTTTGACCAAAACGGTGCGAGTGGTTTGTATTCGGGAGATTCAAAACACCATCAAAGATTCGGTCAAACAGTTATTGGCCGACAAGATTGCGAAGTTCGGACTACAGCATCAATTCAATGTACTCGATACCGAGATACGTGGGCCTAATAACTCGTTCATCGTGTTCAAGGGTATGCAGTCCTACAACGCCATGAATATCAAATCTCTCGAAGGGTTTGATATTGCCTGGGTGGAGGAAGCCCAAACGCTTAGCCAGAACTCGCTGGACTTACTTCGCCCCACTATTCGTAAAGACGGATCGGAGATTTGGTTTAGCTGGAACCCTCAGTATAAGACCGATCCGGTCGACAAATTCTTTAGAAAGAACCCACCGCCTGATGCCATATCTGTCTCGGTCAATTGGCAAGACAATCCCTGGTTCCCCGAAGTCCTCAAACGCCAAATGCTGCATGACTTCGAGACCGACGAAGATAAAGCCGAGCATATCTGGAATGGGGCTTATGGTTCTTCGCAAGGCTCTATTCTGGGTAAGTGGATCAGTAAGGCCATTCGTGAGCTACGCATTCGCCCAGATGTTTGTTATGACGAGTTGGGTGCTCCTATCGTTGTATCGAGCGATTTAGGTTTCAGAGACACGGCTTCATGGTGGTATTGGCAGCCCTGTCTGGGTGGGTTCAAGCTGCTCAAATATGAAGGGGATTCAGGGCTGGATGCCGATGATTGGATTCCCATTATCCGAAAGTCTCTCGATGATCTCGGTGTTGATTCAAAGCATAAGTTGGGAAAGATTTGGCTCCCGCATGATGCAAGGGCTAAAACCTTTCAAAGCAAACACTCCAGTGTTGAGAAGTTCCTCGAAGCCTTCGGGGCCGAGAAAATGGACATTGTTCCCATGACCTCGAAAGCCGACCGCATCAGTGCCGCACGTCGCGTTATTACTCAGTGTGAGTTCAACGTGGATGCCTGCGAGGATGGTATCGATGGGTTGGCGGCATGGGAGTTTGAATACAATGAGGAGAATAATGTGTTCTCCCGCGATCCTTTGCATAACTGGGCCTCTCACCCCTCGGATGCGTTTTCGTATGGCTGCCAAGTCATGGAAATGGATCAGCCCAAGATAGAAGAAAAAGACCTGTCTATCAGGGGATTAGAAGTTAATACGAATACTGTTACAATGAATGAATTATGGGATATGGTTAAAGCCCCAGCGGAGCGCTATTAATGGTCGCCAGAACACCCAAGCCGGTTGAGCGCTATAACAAGCTAATAGGCGCCTATGATGCCGAGTTCAAGAAATGGGAAGCCCGCGCCAAGAAGATCATTAAACGCTATCGCGATGAAAGAACCGTCTCGAACGACTCAACCGCTAAGTTCAATATTCTCTGGTCCAACGTTACTACACTGATCCCTGCTGTATTCGCCCGCCTTCCACAGCCCGATGTCTCGCGGCGGCATAAAGACAATGATCCCGTCGGTAGGGTGGCTGCGTTATTACTCGAGCGTGGTCTTGAGTATGAGTTACAACATTATTCGGATTATGCCGCTGCACTGAAGAATGTCGTACAGGATCGCTTCCTCGGCGGTCGTGGTATCGCGTGGGTACGGTATGAACCACATATCGAAGAGATGGATTCGGTTGAGACGGATGACGGCCCTCAAGTCACTGAGGATGCGGAGGATGAGGGCGCTGAGCTCAATGAATACCTCGATACCGAATGCACTCCAGTGGATTATGTCGCCTGGTCGGATTTCGGCCATGAGGTCGCACGGACATGGGAAGAAGTCAATGTGGTATGGCGACGCGTGTATATGGGTCGTTCTGCATTGATTGAACGATTTGGCGATGAATATGGTACGAAGATTCCTCTTGACACTAAACCGCCCGAGCTGAAGAAGTCCGACGGTGAATCAGCCAGTCAGGCGTTGATTTATGAGATTTGGGATAAATCCGAGAATAAAGCCCTTTGGTATTCAAAATCACTGGGCGAGATTTTAGACGAGCGTGTTCCTGGCGACGACAGTCTCCCACGGCTGGAAGGTTTCTGGCCCTGCCCTCGTCCTTTGTATGCCACCACCACCACGGACAGCCTGATCCCCATTCCTGACTTCTCGCTGTATCAGGATCAGGCCAGAACCTTGGATTTACTGGCCGAGCGTATCGATGAATTGATTAAAGCCCTTCGAGTACGTGGGGTTTACGATGCCTCCAGCCCTGAGCTGGGTCGCGTATTTACCGAGGGGGCTAACAACAATCTGATTCCGGTCAAGAACTGGAATGCGTTTGCCGAGAAGCAAGGCTTAAAAGGCTCGATTGAGCTGGTTGATATTGTGCCTTTCGCCCAAGC
>Ga0105249_10001906_pt1 | contig 18066 bp, 29 predicted proteins | sample KBSS44metaG_FD_81522 | JGI IMG/M metagenome (GOLD analysis project Ga0105249, IMG submission 81522) | Switchgrass rhizosphere microbial communities from Kellogg Biological Station, Michigan, USA - KBS S4-4 metaG | ecosystem: Host-associated > Plants > Roots > Rhizosphere > Soil | place...
ATACCCCCGACAACCTGAGGGGCCTGTGCCGACGCTGCCACATGACGATCGACGGCAGGATGGAACGTCGAACACCGGACGGCAGCTTCGGCACAGGCTGACGGTCCCGAGCTCGATCGAAAGCGGCTTCGGGCCGGAGTGCGCGGGCAAGGTCGGGTTCAGCGCCAGCTGGGCAGGCTTCTAAACCCAACCCCTGACCTCAGACAGCCCGCGGCACCCGCCGCGGGCTTCTTGCTGTCGGCAACCACGCCTTGCCCAACGCAAGACCCAGCTGCGTCTCATCTACCGAGCCGCGTGCTCGGGCCTCCATGAACGTCTCCACCTCGTCACGGCCAAGGTACACCCGGAAGTCAAAACCGGGATGCGGACCCTTACCCCCTGATTTACTCCACGCCCGCGCAAGCGCCTTGTTCAGCCGAATGGCACGCCGTTCCGCCGGTGTTCTGGGATTGTGGACATAGCTAGGGCTTCGCATCATCTTTTGGCTCCTCTCATGTTGTGGTTGTGGACAGGTGAGACGGTGAGACCGAGACCCGGCGGAAAATTAGCGGAGCCGCAGACGTCGTAGCGCACGACGCCCGCGTGCCACCTCCCCTTACACCCTACTTATTCTACTTCTCCTCAATATATAGGGGTCTCAGGTCTCACTTAGGGTATATAGCACTGATACTATTCATCTTTTTCGGTGAGACCCGACAATTCGTTGAGACCCTGAACCGGGTCTCCACCGCCCCATTTGGCGAGTTGACGCTGTACGGCCGCCTCGGGCATGGCGCTGACGTGGCGTAGCTGGTTGCGGAAACAGAACAGCTTTTTCTGTGTTCCGAACACTCTGGCCCGTTTCGGCCCTCCGCTGAGACCCTTGAGACCCGCGCAGTACTGGCTCCAGAGACCCGCCAGCTCACCACGCCAGAACGGGCCTTGCCCGTTGTAGTTGTGCTCGATCGCCATCTCGATGTGGCGTTTGGCGAACACCAGCCCGCGGCTCTTGTCCTCCATGATGTCGCGTAGCAGCTCCTCGACGTCGGAGATCCCCTGCTCGGCCATGTCGGCCTTGCCGACCGTCTCCAGCGGCGTGAACATATCGAAGCCAGTCAGGTCTCTGGCCGCCAGCGCGGCCGACAGGGAGGCGATCGCGCCGGGCGTCTCCATCCACGCCACGATCGCTTTTACCTCGTCGGGGGTGATCGCCCGGCCATTGCGCAGGATGGTAAACCGCCGGTCGTGTTCCGGGATCATCAAGGCGTCGCCGTGGTTGGTGAACACCCATACCGAGCAGTAGCTCATGCCGTCGAAAGCCTGACGGTTCTTGCCGTTGAACCTGTGCAGCTTGGGGGCGGGGTCGACCAGATCCTTGAGCACCTCGTAGGCGGCGTTGCGCTCGCCACGGCGGTAGGCGGTCTTGGATGTCTTGGCCTCGTCGACCGTGACCAGCACCGAGCCGTGCAGCCAGTCATTGAATTGCGCTTGGCTGGAGGTGCCGTCCAGCATGCCGAACGACTGCGCGCGGCAATACTGCTCGCCGTACAGCTTGCGCACGATGCGGGACAGCAGGCCGCGGCCTGTCCCGAATGTGCCCTTGTCGACGCTGGCCTCGTCGTCGGCGACGAAAAAGATCGAGGTGCCGGGTATGGCGGGGTGGGCCTGCTTGTGCGCCATCCAGTCCAGCAGCCACGACCGCTCGCCGGCGTCGGGGATGAACCGCTCCATGAACGCGACAAAGGGGGCGCAGAATGTCTCGACATTTTGCGCCCCTGAATGTCGAGGCCGACGGTAGGTATTCTTGTACAGGACGCCGTTCTCCTCGAACAGCGGGAACGGCCGGTCCGGTGCCATCCGCACGCCGTCGATGTTGCGCCGGTTAGGCGTCATCTCCCAGAGGTCGGTGGCAAAGATGGGCCGCTTAAAACGCTTATCCGTGTTCGGCATGTGCATGTGCCGGTACCGGCGCTGGAACGCCCCCGGCGTGGTCTGGCAGTCCAGCGTGTCGGCGTAGATCCGCACCACGCTGTCGCCGCCCTCGTAATAGGCCCGCGTCTCGACCAGCCACGCCGCCTTGGCGTGCATCTCCGCCGCGCCGTCCGGCTCGGGCGGCTCGTCCGGGGTCAGCTCCGCAATAGGAAGGACCACCGCCTCGTCGAGGATGCTCTGCTCGCGGCCGGGTTTCAGCTCGGCCGGGAAGTGGGTCACCGCGTCGCCAAAGACGTAGACCCCGACGCAGCCGTGGCGGTTCTGGTCGCCGACCGCGCAATGGCTCCTGTCCCCGGCGTCACCGCGGCCGGGAATGAAGTTGGCGGAACATCTGAGGCTGGACCCGTGCACCGCGAAGGCCGCGCACAGCTCGGCATAGTCGATCTGGTCCTCGCCGCGGTTGGTGTCGAACCGCGTTTCCTCCGTGATGTCATAGGCCACGGTCGAGTTGGAGCCGATCGGCTCGGTCAGCGGCACCCAGCCCGCGGCCGCCGCGCGCTTCTCGAACTCGACGAGGATGGCGACCACCTGCTCATGCGAGATCGGCTGTAACTCCGCGAGCGGCGTGTCCTCCAGCGTCGGCCCCTCGCCCCAGCGGTAGTCCGCGGCGACCGTGCCGTCGTCATTGTAGCTGTGCGGCCCGATGACGCCGAAGTGCTGCGAGCACGGCCCGCCCGCGGTGCTGCCGAATATCTCCAGCCGATGCGTTTTAGGCTCCGGGACGCGCTCGCCCTTTTTGGCGGCCGCCAGCGCGGCCTGCCATGTCGCCAGATCTTCCGGCGTGACATAGCCGTGACTGGCCTCGTAGCGAAATGGCGTGTCCCCCACGAAATGCGCGAACAGCGCGAACTTGTGCTCGCTCTTGCCGTAGCGCGCTGGCGCGCTGGCCGCGATGTCTGGAACGACCTCCTCGATCACCTGCCACGCGATGTTGGCCAACTCTTGATCGTCAACATCGCCGTCGATGACGACGAGGCCGCCATCGACGCGGACGCCGGTTGATTTAAGATCAGGATAGCGCCGCGGCCAGCTCGCGATGCGCTTCTCGTTCATCTCGCGATCGAGAAAATCCTGCGAAGGCCAGCCCTTGATCAGGGCCATTTTGCCGCGCGTCGGGATCGGGTGGAAGCCGTTTTGGAACAAACGTAGTCTAATGGATGTTAGTTCATTGTGTTGCGTTGTGGTCTTGGACCGGCCATTATGCGTCACAGGGTCTGTCTCCTACTAGGGGTGGGATGATTGACCGAGGCCGCGGCAGCACCCAGCGCCGTGGCCTCAATTTTTCAGAAGGTTGTCAATGTCTGCTGAATTTCGGCAGATGACAATGCGCACCCCTAGTGTCTTGTAGATCGCATGCAACGAGATCTGGTGTGGCGACAACCTGCCCCCGACCGGCCGCTTGCATTCGCACAGGATCATGCGCCCGCCCGGCAGTATCACCAGCCGGTCAGGGAAGCCGCGACGGCCCTGCAAGGCCATCTTCTCGCAGCGGCCGCCAAGCGCGCGCACGCGCTTGACCAGTTCCTGCTCCACGCTGTTCTCCTTCACCAGCGGCCTTGACATCGCAATGGCCCTCCTTCAATCTGGCGCGAACACCTAACACGTTGCACCGAAGGTAACACGATGAAACAACACTCCAGCCTGATCGGCGGCTCCTCTGCCGCGCGCCTCCTGCAATGCCCCGGAAGCTGGCGCGCCAATCTCGCGCTGCCGCCGTCTGCTGATGTTCCTTCACCCTATGCCGAAGAAGGCTCGTTCGCGCACGCGATTATGGAGCGGCTTATGCGCGTGCGCGCATCTAACCGCGGGCTTGTGGATCTCTACGCGACAGCACGCAGTTACATCGGCGAGCAGATCTACGACCGCATCGTCACGCCCGCGCATATCGACGAGCTGATCGACCCGGCGCTTGGCATGCTGGAGGTGCTGGAAGAAGTTTACGGCGGGGGGTTTGAGGTAGTCGGCGTCGAGGAACGCGTTGCATTCCCCGGCGTGCTGTCGGCGTTCGGCACCGTTGACCTGATCCTCCGTAGCGCCAGCCATATCATCGTGGCGGACTACAAGTTCGGGCAGGGCGTTCCGGTGCGCGCGGTATACAACGATCTGGGCGGCGACACCGTAAACGCGCAGCTGCTCTACTACCTCGTCGCGGCGATGAACAGCAAACGCGCGCTGTTCACCGGCAAGCGCAAGCTGGTGATCGCGGTGGTGCAGCCGCGCGCCGAGCATGGCCTCAGCCATACCGAGGTCAGCCGCAAAGAGACGAAGTGGTTTGTCGAGGATGTTCACGAAGCCGTCCAGACCGCGATGGACCGCGACCCGCCCTTGCGCAAAGGCGAGGCGTGCCGGTGGTGTCCGGCGAAGGTATCTTGCCCTGAATGGACCGCGCCCATGCTGGAGATCGCGGCGTTGCAGCCGGTCAAAACCGCGCACGCCGCGCCCGATCGTGAAACCGGCCTGACGCCATACGGCGTCTATCTGGCGAAGGCAAAGTCGCTCACCGACATGCTCGCGATGTTCAGCAAGGAAGTGAACGAGCAGCTGCACGCCTATCTGGAAGATGGAGGACAGGTACCCGGCTGGCGGCTCAAGGACAAGGTCAAGAACCGGCAATGGATCGATCAGGACGAGGTAGAGAGCCAACTACAGGCCCTCGGCTTCAGCTTTGGCGACATCGTTGAGTACAAGCTGGTGTCTTTCGCCAAGGCGGAGGCCACCGCCAAGCGCCTCGGTGTAGTGATCCCCGACCACCTGCGCGTCGCGCCCGCCACAACAGAGACAACCGTATGCCGCACCGACGACCCTGCGCCGCCGGTGGAGCGCAAGGTCGCGATCGAGGAGTTTGCCAGTGCCCTGAGGGCGCTGACATGAACGCGCGCGGGACCGTGAAGTTTTACGAGATCTGTCACGACGGCGTAGCCGAGGATGGCTCCGCTTATTTCGAGACACTCGACGAGGCCAAAAGGGTCGCGCGCGAGGTAGCCGCCGACAGCGACACCGACGTCGAAGTCGATCGCGTCGAGGCGAGCATGCTCAAAAGCGGGATTGTCAAATTAGCGTCTGGCCGTGGTTGGTGCCTGTCACGCGAGACAGTTTACACCACGAAGGGGCGGCGCAAGTAACGGCGACGAGGCCAGCCGCTGATCGGCCTCACTATGACAGGATGCACCAGATGTCTGATCTAACCGCAAGAACCGAGGCGGGCCTACCGTCGAATGAGCTGGGCGACGCGCTGATGCGCGGCGTCGAGGACGTCCGCGCCGGGATGTCGACCAGCGACATGGGCAAGCCTCTCTTGAGGCTTCTCCGTAATGGCGAATGGGTGTTCGGCCAGAGCAACGAGGAGGTGCAGGAAGGCTCGCAGTGGGCCGTCAACATGATGTCGCTGCAGCGCGGCTGGTGCTGCTGGCATGACGGCCAGCTCTTGGGCCAAGTCATGGACAGCATCCAAGTGCCGCGGCCGCCGTGTCCTGCGCCAATTCAGGGTGTCGGGTTCAGCGAGCAGTATTCGATGGAGCTGACCTGCATCTTCGGCGACGACGCCGGGACGCTGGTGTTGTACAAAAACAACAGTCTTGGCTTCAAGAATGCGTTCGCTGACCTGATGGGCAAGATCCGCGGCCGTTACCTCAATGACAAGGTCGCGTATTGGCCGATCATCGAGCTGGAGATGGACAGCTACGATCACAAAAAGTACGGGGTAATTTATACGCCTGTGCTCAAGATCGTGGCGTGGGCCGACGCGGACGGCAACATCGCAGGCCAAGCCCCCAAGGCGGCCGTAGCGGGGCCTGCCCAGAGCGCAGAACCTGTGCAGCCGCCGAAGCCCGCCCGCCAGCGCAAGGCCCCTGCTACGGCCTCAGCGCCAGCGGAGGAGCCGGTCCAGCACACCGCACCTGAACCTACGCAACAGATCCACACCGGCCAGCGCCGCCGCCCGGCGGCTCGCTGACGTGTATGGACGAAACCATTCCCTAACCGGGGAGGGTTTTGTCCATACCTACCATTCTACCATCGACGGGCGATTAAGCCTGACGATGAACTTCAAATGGGCCATTTCAAATGCACGATCGTGACCGGGAATACGGCCAGACCTTTGCACCAGCGGACATTGGCTGGATTGACTTCGAGACAAGATCCGCCACCGACATCAAGTCCGGTGCCTACCGCTACGCCACCGAGGCGGATGCCATCGTTTTGGCCTTCGCGATCGGCGACGCGCCGCCCGCCAGCGTGGCGGTTTATGAGTTCAATGGCGTGCCGCTGCGCTGGACCGATATGCCCGCCGCCGTGCTTAACCATCACGAGCGCGTGAAGCGCGGCGAGGCGATCTGGGCGGCGTGGAACTCAGGCTTCGATCGCGCGATCTGGAACTTTAGCACGCTCGGCTTTCCCAAGCTGGAGGCCCACCACGTCATCGACGTGATGGCGCAGGCGGTGGCGTCCGGCATCGCGCCGGATCTGGCCGCGGCCTCGCGCGTGATCGGCCGGGCCAAGAAGGACGTCGCCGGCAAGGTGCTGATACCGATGTTTTGCATCCCCGGCCACAAGACCGCCGGAACGCCGCTGACGCATCCGACCGACTGGCAGCTGTTCACCAATACCTACGCCACGTCCGACATCGACGCCATGCGCGCGGTGTTCAAGGCGACCTTCCAGCTGTCCCGCGCGGAGTGGAAAGAGTTCTGGGCCATGGAGGCGATCAACGAGCGCGGCGCGTGCGTCGACCGCAAGCTGGTCACTGCTGCCGCCAAGCTGGCCGAGCAGGACAAGGAACGGTCGGGCTCGGACCTGCTGGAGCTGACCGGCGGCGTGGTCAAGACGGTGGATCAGGTCGCGGTGATGACCAAATGGCTGTTGACCAAGCTGCCGCAGGACGGCCGCAGCATCCTGCTCAAGCGCGAGGAAGAAAAGGACGAGTATGGCGTGGTGAAACGCCCCGAGCTCAACAGCCTGACCCGCGCGCAGGTCCAGAAGCTGATCGTGCTGATGCAGGCGAAATACCCTGATATGGCGGACGTGATCCGCGTGCTGCAACTGCGGCTGTACGGCGGCAGCAAAACGCCTGCCAAGTTCAAGAAGATCGAAGCCAGCCATGTCGAGGGTGTTTTGTACGGTCAGTACGTTTTCAACGGCGCGGCGCAGACCGGCCGCGCGTCCTCGCGCGGCGTCCAGATCCACAATCTCGCGCGCGACCCCTTACCTTACGAGCAGCAGGCGCTGGACGCGATCCTGAGCGGGGCCAAGTACGACGAGGTATCAGCACTCGGCGACGGCGCGCCGGTGGCGCGGAAGCTGTCGCTGCTGATCCGCTCCACGTTCGTGCCAAAAGACGACAACGTGTTCGTCTGGAGCGACTGGTCGCAGATCGAGGCGCGCGTGCTGCCGTGGCTGTGCGATCACTACGAGGGCGCAAAGGAGCGCCTCGCCATCTTCCGCGCCGTCGACAAGAACCCGAAAGTGCCGGACATCTACACCAGAACAGCTGCGGTGCTCTCGCACATTCCGATCGATCAGGTGACGAAAGCCATCCGCCAGCGCGGCAAGGTCGCCGAGCTGGCGCTTGGCTTCGGCGGCGGCGTTAACGCGCTGCAAGCCATGGCCGCGGCCTACGGCATGCACATCGACGACGACGAGGCCAAGATGATTGTCGAGCAGTGGCGCGCGGCCAACCCGTGGGCGGTGCAGTACGGCAAGCTGCTCTGGGACGCCATGCACAAGGCGGTGCTGATGCCCGGATCGAAACAGCCAGCTGGCAGGGTGACGTTCACGTTTCACCCAAGGTATCTCGGCGGCACGCTGACCTGCGCGCTGCCCTCCGGTCGGCGGCTGGTCTACCGCGCGCTCAAGCGCGAGTGGATCGACATCCTAGACAATGACGACAACGTGGTCGACCGCAAGCTGGAATGGACCTACGCGCGCGCGTACGGCCGCCAGAAGCTATGGCCCGGAATATTTGTTGAAAACTGCTTGGCTAAAGGTACTTCTGTGTTAACAGAACGTGGGTGGATGGCGATCGAGACTATCACTAACGAGCGCGTTTGGGACGGCGAGGCGTGGGTCAGGCACGGAGGATTGGTCGATAAAGGCGAGCAGACAGTGATCAATTTCGACGGTGCATGGATGACACCGGATCACGGAGTACTAACCACGGAAGGGTGGGAAGATGCCGCGAGAGCTGGACATAACAGGGCGTCGGTCAGGTTACCTGACGGCTGTGCGCTTCCTGCGCTCAGAGGAGGGACGAGTATGGCTGATCCGATGCGATTGCGGCAGTACAAAAGAGATGAAGGCCAAACGGTTCACAACGGGCGAGGTCAAATCGTGTGGCTGCAAGACATCAGTGCTGATGTCGAGGGCTTCTCGCGGCATACCCAAACCTCATCTGCACACGCACGGTATGTCGAAGCACCCCGCATATTGGGTGTGGCGATCGATGCGCGATCGCTGCCGGTTACCGACGCATCAGGCGTGGCACAATTACGGCGGCAGAGGTATCACGGTGGAAGATCCGCGATGGGACTGCTTCGAGGTATTTTGGGAGGACATGGGTCCGACGTACCGGAGAGGGCTAGAGCTGGAGCGCGTGGACAACAGCAAAGGCTACAGCAAGGCGAATTGCATCTGGGCCACGCGACAGGCGCAGACGGAGAACCAACGAACCAATCGATACATCGACACGCCATGGGGCAAGGTTACAGTGGCAGAAGCGTCACGACGGTCAGGCATCAACGTGTCGACGTTGCTGTACAGACTGAACCACGGCGCGCCCGCGTGTTCGATCTTCTCAACGCCGGACGTCAGCACCGATTTGTCATCGCGACGCTGACCGGACCCCTGATCGTTTCTAACTGCACGCAGGCCACCGCGGCGGACTTCCTGAGAGGAACACTTGTGCGGCTGGAGGAGCACGGCTTTGCGACGCGGCTCCACACCCATGACGAGTGCTTGATAGAGTGTGCAACCGAAGTTGCTAATCTCAACGCGGGCCGCCTGCGAGCCGTCATGCAGCGCGGCTTCGACTGGAGCAAGGGACTGCCGATCATGAGCGAGGAGACGGTGGCGTATTATTACTCCAAGGACGAGAGGAGCCACGGGCTATGAAACCGGAAACGCTCAAATCCAAGCTGGCCCGGTGCCGGTCCTGTAACGCTTCGAAAGGTAAGCGATGAGTAACGCACCGCAGGCGTTCGTGCTGTCTCCGAGCAAGTCCTATGACGATTGCATCGACGAGTGCGAGCGCCTCGGACTTATCGAGCGGATGTCGCACGGCGAGAACGACTACATTCGCTTCACCCAGCTTGGCCACAACGTGCTGTGCGCGATGGTATCGATCGCGGGCGACATCGACATCGACGACACATTGAAGGCATCGTGATGAGACAGAAAGACGAGATGAGGCCGTACCAAGACCGGATCACTGGATTTCTATACGAACATGATGAGGCAATGGCTGTTCTCAGACCGGGGGCAGGGAAAACGGTAACCGCGCTGACCGCGATCGAGGAGCTGATCAGGGACAAGGTAATCCGCCACGCGCTGGTGATCGCGCCGAAGCGCGTCGCGCGCGTGGTCTGGCCGGATGAAATCGACTTGTGGGCGCACACCACCAAGCTGCGCTACCGCGTGCTCGACGGTTCGCCGAACAACCGCACGGTGGGGTTGATGGTGGCTAACGTGCGCAGCCGCGACATCACCATTGTCGGCCTCGACATCGCGCAGTGGCTTTGCGAGAAGCTGGGGAAATACGACGATGACTATCCGCTGTTCGACCTGCTGGCGATTGACGAGATCTCGCGCCTGCGTAACCCCAAGAGCAAGCGCGCGGCCGCCCTCGCCAAGCAAGCGCACCGCTTCAAGATGATCTGGGGCCTGACCGGCACGCTTCGCCCCAACAGCGCGCAGGATCTGTTCATGCCCGCGCGCGTGGTGACGCGCAACAAGCTGTGGGGCAAGAGCTTCTACAAGTGGCAGAAAACGCATTTCTATCCGACTGACTACAATCAATACAACTGGGCACCGCTGCCCGGACACGAGGACCAGCTCAACGCCGAGATCGCGCCGTACATTGCAACGGTTGCTGACGGCGAGCTGATCCAGCCGGAGCCGACCATCATCTTCGACAAGATCGAGCTGCCGCTCGGTGCCCGCGTGCAGTATGACGAAATGGAAAGCAAGCTGATGACCGGCGATGTCATTGCGGCCTCCGCGGGCGTCGCTACGGGTAAACTTGCGCAGCTCGCCAACGGCTTCATTTACGGCAATGACGAGGTCGCGCAGGATGTCCACGCCGCCAAGCGCGAGTGGCTGGAGGAGGTCATCGAGGACGCGGCCGGGCCGACGCTGCTGGTCTATGAGTTCATCGAGGATCTGCGGGTCATGCAGGATCTGCTGCCGTTCCTGCCCTACCTCGGCCAAGGCGTCGGCGACGCCGTGGCGAAGCGCAACATCGAGATGTGGAACAAAGGCGAGCTGCCGTTCATGGCGCTGCATCCCGCCTCCGGCGGCCACGGCCTGAACCTGCAACACGGTGGCTCGGACATGGCGTGGATGTCGCCGACATGGTCGCCGGAGTATTGGGAGCAGACGATCGCGCGGATCAACAGATCAGGCCAGAAGAAGCAGGTCATGGTGCGGGTCTGCGTCGCCCGCAATACTGTGGATGAGCTGAAACTGGACCGCGTGTACCACAAGATGTCCGCGCAGGAGGCGTTTGAAGCCTACCTGCGCGGTAGGCAGAAGCGAAACAAGGCTGCCTAATCGAAGTCCTTCTCGGCTACCACGCAGCGCACCACGACGCGGTTCTTGGCCGCCTCGCGCGCGGCCTTGGCGACCGCCTCGCACGCCTGCATGTCTGGCAGTTCCTGTATCGACACCGGCGCGATCTGGTCGCCGCTGTAGAGCGGTCCCAGCGTCGCCATGACGAGCAGGAACACCTTCATGGTGTCACCAGCGCAATCTCGGCGATCTTGCGCCTTACCTCGCGGGCGATCGCCGGATGCATCACCAAGGTGCGGCCGCCATCCAGCGAGTAAATGTCGCGCTTGGGGACGCTGCGGTAAACGATGTTTTGCGGGAAGCCGCGCTTGCGCCGCCGCCTTGCGCGAGCCGGTGACCGCACGCGGGACCAGTCCTCGACGGTGTCAAGCAGGTTTGCATCTTCAATAATACGAACGGAACCGATCATGGCACCACCACGCATTTGACTTGGTTCTGCGGCGACATCTTCAGGATCTCCGCGGCGACGACCTGACAGCTTTCCATCGACGGCATCGCCGTCACCATCGACGGCGAGGTCTGCTCGGAACGCCACAGCGCGATGACGACGAGGAAGACCTTCACGCCTTCACCCAATTACCCACAGACCGCTTGGTGTGCGCCAGACAATAGGGCCGACCGACGATCGCCGGCGCGCCGCAGTAGAAGAACGGCGGGTGCTGCCACGCCTCGCCGGAAGGCCATTTGCAGTCGCCGTATTCCAGTTCGGCGATCAAAAGCGTGAACGGTGTCGGGTCGCGCACGATCGTGGGAGGCGGTATCGGCGCGTCAGTCTTGACAGGTTTCATCTTGCGGACCTTTGCGGTGATGGCTTTACGGGTCGCGTGGGGTTGGAAGCGTCTGGGCAAGTCAAGTCTATGCGCCTTGCCGATGCAGGCGCTGCGCGTGATCTCGAAACCGAACGTGTGGGTCATCTCGGCCGCGATCGTGGTGAAGGAGGCGTCGTGCTTGGCGTGCAGTACCCGGAGGTAATGCTCCATTTTGCTCGTCCAGACGTGGGGCGTGCCGTTACCTTTGCCGATCATTTCACCCGCCCCATGAATACCAGTTCAGCCGCGCCGAACACACGGCGTTCGCCGCAGGCTTCGCAGCGATAATGCCTCGCGTCGGGTTCGCAGTTGAACTGCATGTTGCCGCAGTGCAGGCAGAACCCGGCTTGGTCGTCGTCCGCCGCTTGGATCTGCTCCAGCGTGAACATCAGCTTACGCTTACTTTTTGCCATCGAGATCCTCCTCGACGATGCTGGTCGGCTTGCCCATCATGGTGATGTTGACCGCACCCTGCGCCAGCTGGCGCAGGATGCTGTTGGCGACGTCCTCGGCGGCGTCCACACTCTTGCAGACGAAGATCAGCCGCACCTCGTTGCCCCAGACCTCGACGCGCGCGGCGCTGCCGGTGTCGGGATGCGTGAATTGCCTGTCCGTGCTCATGGCGAGGGGTTCTCATGCTTGCCGTTGTTGAGCAGGTACTTGTTGTGGGCGTCGACCACCACCTGCCCGAACGCGCGCGTGCGCTCGTTCATGTCGTTAAGCGTCTTGGCGTGCGCCTCCAGCTCGACGCCGATGTTCCCCGCCAGCTCCATGACGCGATCGCGCAGCTTGTGAGCCTCCTCGACCTGCTCATCCGCGGCCTTGATCAGGGAAGCCGCGATCTGCTCGCCGATCGCGATGAACTCGTAGCGGTCCGGCGGCAGCTTCGGCTTCGGCGGCGGTACCTGCGCCGCCAGCTGCCTTAGCGCCTCCTCGGCTTCGATCGTCTGTTCGGTGCTCATTCGCGTTCTCCCTTGGCAAGGCGGTGCAGGATGTCCTTGAGGTCGTCGGACAGTTCGGCTTCCTCGATGCGTTCCCACATCGACAGCGCGTCCTTGCGGCAGCGCTCAGCCGCGAGGCGCTCCTGCTTCGCTTCCCATTCTTTCTCCTTCTCGCGGCGTCGTTCAGGACTGCTCATTTGCACCTCCAGCTGGAACCGCCGCGGATCATGACCTTGCGCATGTGGTGACGCGCGCAGATGTCGGTTTTGTAGTTGGCCCTGCGCACGAACTTGCGCAGGTCGTTCATGTTGAGATCGGCCTGCTCGTCCAGCTCGTTCTTGTCCTCCGGCCGCGCCACCGGCAACGGCACGGGTGCGATCCTGACGAGCTGGTAGGCGCGCAGGATGGCGTCTTTCTTGGCTTGTTCCCAGCTCGGGTCATCCTGCGGCACCGCGGGCGGCGACAGGTGTATGACCGGAGCGTCGGTCTGGCCGTGTGCTGGCGCGGCCAGCAGGAACGGAATTATCCACAGGTGTTTCATTGGTATCTTTCTATCGTTGTGATGGGCGAACCGCTTTGGTCTTGCTGTCCATGTAGCGGTAGACACGGTCGATGGTGGGTATTCTGGGGATCTTGCCTCCTTCTACGCGGGGGATGAAATGGCCGTCTCCGGCAGCTTCCTTGCCGAAGTTGGTGCGATCGATGCCGACCCGCGCGCGATACGCCTCGATGTCGGCCAGCAGCTTGGCTGCGGTGGGGTGGAGTTTTACCATGACCGAACTTTTAGTGGGTCTGGTTCAATTTGTCAATGGACATGGACCCATTTTGCTGTATGGTGAGGACATCGCAACAGGAGACAGCAATGCGCGTACAGATCCCCGCCTATACCGACCGCTGGATGATGGGCGACCGCTACGGCGACGTCGTCAAGGTCAAGACGCAAGGCATCCCTAGCCTTTTCGGCACGCCAATCAAACGGGAAATCGCCAGCGTGAAGCTGGATATCTCCGGCCAAACGGTTCGTGTCATACTCGACGACTGCACTGTCGTTTAACCGGAGCATCACACCCATGGAAATCCCGACCGCCTACCTCTCGCTGCACGACGTCACCAGCCTGAAAGCCGCGGCGCTGGCGTCGTTCGACACGCCGCTGATCCTGATCGCCGAAACCAAGTACGGCCCGATGCAGATCAGCATCTACCTGAACCCGCCCGACACCGCCAAGGTCGAGCTGCTCGCCAACAATATCAACGCCGCCATGGCGCTGCCGCCCGCGCCCAAAGTGGCGTGCCCGATCGAGCAAGCCGCCTACGCCGCCGAGCGCAGCAGCTACTGCCGGAAGGGGTCCGAGCGGTGAACTACGACCTGACCTACATTCTCGCCGCCGCCATCACGGTCGTGATCCTGATCACGATCTACGCGGCCATCATCTCAGAGTGGAGGGCCGGATGAGCGGCAAATATTCGATCTTGAAGGACCAGCGCACCGGCGACTACGAGGTGGTGCGCTGGGAGAGCACCAATTTCGAGATGGTGGTGGTGCAGGCCAACATCAAGACGCGGGAGAAGGCGGTCAAGGCCAAGCAAATCTGGGAAGAACGGGAGGCACGCCGTGAAAAGAATAGTAGCTGACATCGGCGATCACTTCATGGACCGCATCCGGAAGGTGATCGAGGACACCACCGACACCTGTGGGCACGCTGACCTGACGCTGCGGGAAACCGCCTGCCTGATTGCAGGCGTCATGGTGACACAGACGGCGGAGGCGTGCTCGGAGTTTCGGATGCCGCGCGAGGTGTTCATCAAGCTGTGCGAGATGGCCGCGGAGGGGCGTTTCACGCCGCGGCGCAGGTCCGCGCAGCGCAAAAGAAAAGCGCCCGGTCGGGGGGCCTGACCGGGCGCTCTGGCAGTCGCTTCATCCATCACAATGAAACGCGCTCAATGTAGCGCGAGAAAGGCTACACGACAATGGTTAGCGTGGTTTTGCTGAACGGCGGCACGCCGGATACGGTCGGCCTGATCCCGATGTGGCTCGACAAGGACGACCCGCGGCCCGCCAAGGAACAGCTCAACGAGCACTACGCCCACGGCGGCGGCTGGCAGCCCTTCAAGGGGTTCGTGCTGCGCAAGGACGGCGGCATCAAGTATCCGGGCGACCCGCCGCACAAACCCCTTGCGATGATGGCGCTGCGCGACGAGGTGATCATGTTCTATGCCCACGGCTGGGTGATGATCCTGCAGAAAGACGGATCTTATGAAATAAGTCGCATGGACTAGCGCCGCACGTCGCAGCGCGCGATCTGCACCAGCGTGCGCGCCATGTTCTTGCAGGCAATCTCGGCGTTGCGCGCTTCTATCTCAGATCGTGTCGGGACGCGGTCGAAGTTGGAGTTGATGAACAGCGCCTCCTCGGTGGTGAGGCAGCCGGTCAAGAGCAGCGGCAGTAACAGTGAAGCCTTCCACATGGTTACCCCCAGATGATTTGCGCGCCAAGCGCGAGCAGGGTCACCACGATAACCGCAAACAGCGCCAGCCACCAGTGCGGGACGTACATGCTAGCGGAAGGCATGGAACGGGTTTGGGCTGCCGCCGACGAGCACGCTGATCAGCGCGATCAGCGCCAGCAACAGGACAATGACCCAGACGCCTTTCTTGATCTGTTCGGGGATCGGGAGGATGAACTGCTCGATCACCCAGATCGCCAGATAGATCACGCCCGACAGGATGATCAGACCGATCAGGAACCAGAGCACGTTGATTGCCATTGCCGCCATCGTCGCCTCCTCTACTTCGCCTCCATCAGCTTGCGTACTTCCGCGCACGTCTCTTTCACCGTGATGAACTTGCCGTCGACCATGTTGACCTGACACTTGACGTTGTCGGAGAAATTCTTGTTGCCCGGCTCCGGCGAGCGCATGTTGGTGATCTTCTCCGCATTGAGATCTATCGGCGTGCCGGCACCGGAGTGCAGGATGATCATCACCAGCATGATCATGCGGGCTTGGGGTCCAGCCGCCCCTCCAGATCGCGCACGCGCTCGCGCAGCGCCTTCATTTCCTGCAGCAACACCGGGACGTATTTGCTGTAATCCACGCCCCAGAAGTCTTCGTGAGTTACCTCATCTTCCTTGCCTTCCGCCGTGATCGTCTTCGGTACCTTGCTGTAGGTGACCGCTGTCGGATAGACCTCGTTGGCTTCCTGCGCGATCACGCCATAGGACCGCTCGCCGGTCGAGCGCCACTTGAAGTCATAGACGTTGGTGTTGTCCACGATGTTGCCCGCGTCGAACGACTTGAGGTCTTCCTTCAACTCGCGGGCGGACGAGGTGACGTAAGAGGTATTGGTCGAGGTTATCGCGATTTGCCCGACAGCCGTGTCTGCGCTGTTCGTAAACAGTATTGCAGCGGTGCCGTCCGTGGCGGATCGTATGCTGACGCCATACTGAGTGCCGCCACCCGCACAAGCGACCCTAAGTGCGGTATTGGAAGCAGATACCCCGTACCCACCGGCCCTGACTTCCAGAACGCCACCTATCGTGCTGATCCCGGTGAAGGCGGTGTTGATTATGCCCCCAATGAACATACTACCGTTGACGCCGACGCCGCCCGCGACTGTCAGCGCGCCCGTGGTGGGCGAGGTGGAGGCGATAGTAGCGGGAATAGTAAGTGGCGCGTAGGTCGTTGTAGTGCGGTTGAATGACTGTAAGTTACTGGCACCACCTTGCACAAATATCTCCAGACCGATCCCCGATCCACCGGCGGGAAGACTACCACCCTCAAACCTAGCGTTGCCTGCTATAATTCCACCAGCAACACCCAGCCCGCCCGCGACCGTCAGCGCGCCCGTGGTGGGGGAGGTGGAGGCGGTGGTGGAATTAACCCAAGTGTCGCCGTTGTCTGAAACTCTGAAAATGCCTGCGCTGAAGGCATTATTAAGTACCTGAAAGTTTCCAGCACCATCGCTGCGCAGGTATTTATTTGGATTTGGGCCACTCGCCGCAGTAAGTCTAAGACCTGATCCTCCGTTTATTCCCGCTGACCCCGCAACATACAATTCCCCTCCAATCCCCACCCCGCCCGCGACCGTCAGCGCGCCAGTGGAGGGAGAGGTGGAGGGCGTGGTGATTGGCACCCTCACCGTCGAGTTATCGATCTCAAACTTGGGTGTAAATGTGACGCCATCAGCGACAGAAATGCTGCCGAATTGGTAAATCAAACTGTAGGCGGAAGGAGCACTAAATCGAGTGATGAACTCGCTGCTGTTAGCGACCACGCTGGTGTTGAACTTGAAGTTTCCCCCGGTGTAAAACCAATCGAGTTTGGAGCCAGCCACGCCGGTAAACGCCAGCGTTCCGCTCATCGTGTCGCCCGTCACATTGACGTAGGCGGCATCGAGGTCGGCGGTGGAGCCAGCCTGCTGCGCCCATGCGCCCCAGACGCCAGCGTACTTCTGTCGCACAAACAACCTACCGATTGCTGTAGGGCCAACGTATTCGCGCGCCTCGATGGTAATGAAGTTGGGGTCGAGGTAAGGATAGCAGATGCCCGAATGCCCGCCCGCAGACGGCTGGCTCGTTGCCCCGGCTCCCGAATAGAATGACCCTGCTACAAAGGGGTGCGTGTCGTAGTTGGTCACCAACTGCCCGGCGATCTCGCCCGACAGCGCGATCATCGCATCGTGCGCGTTGTTCGCGCCCGTGCCGCCTGCCACGATGGGGCGCGGCAGGTTGAGATCCTGCGTCACGTCGGCGACGAAGCCGTTATACTTCGTGCTCTCGATCGTGTAGTTGGTGATGCCGTTGGTGCCCGGCGGGGGCGCGTATTGTTGCAAGCCATCTCGCGGCATTAGCGGTACTCCTTGGCTCGTAGCAGCTCAGCCTGCGCCGCCAATGCGGCGGCAATGTCATCGCGCGTGACGGAGGGCCGTACCGGCAGCCGCCCGGTCGGCGGCGCTGGGATGCCCATATCTGCCGCCAGCGGCGAGCGCGCCGCGACCGCGTCGGCCGCGCGCTGGTAGGCCCGGCGCGTGCCAAAGTCGGCCAGCTTCTTGGCAGCGTATTCGCTGGCAGGAACAGCTGCGCCTATCGCGGCGCTGACGGAATGGGGAAGCCCCGCAAGAAAGGCACCGCCGCCGACGCCACCGCCTTGCATCAGCGCCCCGGTCAGCGACTTCGGCGCGTTGGCACCGTAGCGCGCCAGCCAGCTGGCCTTGGAAGCGTTCTCGATTAGTTGCTTCTCATAGTCGTTGAAGCCGTAAAGCAGGTTTTTGGAGTTCAGGGCCGCGGCGGATTTATCTCTAAGGGCCTGAGCTTCGACGCTTCCACTTGCGTTGGGCTTGGCGGCGAGCTTTGTGCCAATCTCGTCTCTAGTTCCCGTAAGAAACCCGAGCCGATGCGAGGCGGCTGTATCTGCGCGAGCGTTTGCGAGAACAGGCCCAACGAGCGAAGGATCGTTAAGATTGGTCGGGTGGATGGCGCTCTTTGGAGGGTTGTGAAGAAAGCTATCAATGCCGCTGATGGCGGTGTTGGCGGCCTCCCCCTCGCGGCGCGCAGATCCGGGCTGCCATGC
>Ga0105249_10001907_pt1 | contig 18057 bp, 17 predicted proteins | sample KBSS44metaG_FD_81522 | JGI IMG/M metagenome (GOLD analysis project Ga0105249, IMG submission 81522) | Switchgrass rhizosphere microbial communities from Kellogg Biological Station, Michigan, USA - KBS S4-4 metaG | ecosystem: Host-associated > Plants > Roots > Rhizosphere > Soil | place...
CAGCGCCGCGACCCCGGGCTCGAGCAGGCGCCGGACCTCGACGGGGACGCGCGGCGGTGCGTCGTCCTCGTCGATCCAGCCGTTCCACCGCCGCACCGGGCAATGGTGCCGCATCGGGACGGGCGGAAGCGCGCCTGCGGCACGCCTCGAAGCGGTGCGGTGCTACCGTGCCGCCATGAGAGGCGATCGCGTCGAGGTCGTGGTCGATACGGGCCAGGGCGTCCAGACGTTCGACATCGTGGCGACGAAGAACGGCCGGCGGCTCGAGATCACGACCGCCCGTGGGGTCGTCGAGGTCAGCGAGGTGACGCGCGGCGGGACGCCGGTCCGGACCGGCCGGTTCATGGCCAGCCGGCTGATCGCCCTCGTCGAGCATCCCGCGCAGGAGCAGCCGGACAGCCGAGTCGAGGTCCAGACGCGGCGCCGCCTGCGGCCGCCGACCGAGCCCGGCTAGCGCCCGAGCCCGGCTGGCGCCCGACCGAGGCGGGCACCAGCTCAGGACTTCTTCGAGCTCGACTTGGTCTCGCCGTGCTCGGCGCGCTGCTTGTTGACTGTCCGAGCCGCGCGCTCCTCGGCTTCGTCGGCGCTGACGCCGCGATCCTCGTAGGAGTCCTTGATGTGCTCGTACTGGCGTTCCCGTTTCGGGCTCGATCCGCGGGGCATGGCGCCACCTCCAGGGGGTCGCACCCGATCGTCAGCTGATCGAGCAGACACCTGCGCCGCAGCCCGCGGCGGGGGACTTGCGACGACATGACACGGGAACCCCGTCCGCGGCGGAGGTGTACAACGGTTGGAGGCTCGCGCGATGAGCGAACGGAGTTCGATGCCCGACATGTCCAGACTCTCGCGCTTCGCCCGGACGTCCGTTCGGGCCGCGATCATCCTCGTGATCGTGCTGGGCCTGGCGGCCGTCGCGCTCGGTCGGACTGCGCCGACGGGATCCTCCGGCGGCGCGGGGGACCCTCGCCCCAGGGCCACGGCAGGCCCGGGCACCCCGGCCGCGGCCATGACGGCTCGATCGCCCACGCCGGCGGGGTCGACGCCCACCTGCACGCCCAGCCGTCCGGAGCCGGTGTTCGTCCCAACCGGCTCGGCGCCGGCCGTCCCGCCGGCGTACTACCAATCGAGCTGGTTCGGATCGGCCCGGCTCTGGACCATGCTCAACGTCGGGGGTGAGATCTGGCGGGGCCTGCCGCAGAGCGCGTCCGGGCTGACCCAGAAGACCTTCTGGTGGAGCCAGGACTGGCATCCGCGGGACGAGCCTCAGCCGGCGATCATGGTCACCGGGCGGCAGCTCGACGGAACCGGATCATTCATCGTCGGTCCCGGGACGAACGCGACCGCCGACTTCGGCACGGCGATGCTCGTCGGAATCGAGGTGCCGACGACCGGCTGCTGGGAGATCACCGCTCACTACCGATCCGCGAGTCTGTCGTTCACCGTGCTCGTGGAGAGTCCCCAGGCGAGCTGACCCGAGGGCTGTTCAGCCGTCAGAACGGCGGCCAGGGAATCGCGGGCCAGTCGGGGCGGGGGAGGGGGAAGCGCCGCGTCTCGAGCAGTCCGTCGACCCGCCGCCGGGTGGCCGCGATCTCGCCCCGCGACAGGAGCCCCGCGAGATCGCGTGCGAGATCGCCGCGGAGCGCGTCGGCGAGCGTGGCCAGCCCGTCAAGCTCATCGATCGCGAACGGCCGGCCGCGCCAGCCCCAGAGGACGGTCCGCAGCTTCGGCACGGTCGAGAACGTCACGCCGTGGTCGACGCCGTAGATGTGGCCGTCGCTCGTCGGCAGGAGGTGGCCGCCTTTCCGGTCTGTGTTGTTGACCGCGGCGTCGAAGACCGCGATCCGGCGCAGCCGCGGATCGTCCTCGACGACCATCGCCACCACGTCGACGGTCGGGTCGATGTCGATCCAGAGCTGGAGCGACCCGTCGCCGAACGGCCCGTCGCGGCGGATCGTCGGCGGCACGATCCGCCAGCCGATGGCCTCGCTGACCAGGTAGGCGGCGACCTCGCGATGGGAGAGGGTCTCGTCGGGGAAGTCGTCGAGCGGCCGCTCGCCGGCAGTCGGCTTGTAGACGGCCTCGACGACGACCGGCTCCTCGGGCGGCGGGCAGGGCAGGCGGACCTTGCACAGCATCGCGTGGTTCGACGAGCCCAGGATCCGGCCGGCGATCTCGATGTCGCCGTCGCGCAGGACGGCGAGGGCGGCCGCGTGGTCGATCATCGGCGTCGAGCGATCAGCACGGCGGTTCGATCATCGGAGCTCGGACCGGTCCGGCTCAGTTGACGTAGTGGCCGTTGCGGCGCGGGCAGATGTGGCCCTGGGGGTCGAGAGGCTGGCCGCACAGCGGGCACGGCAGGCGGCCGGCAGCGACGACCTCGAGCGCCCGGTTCACGAACGCCCGGGCGACCTCCAGCGTGAGCCGTACCTGGAGCGTGTCGGGGCCCTCGAGATCGTCGTCGTCGATCCCCTCGAAGGCCGCGAGGAGCTCGCCGGCGGGCGACCCGGCGATGCCCTCGACGGCGGACAGGTCGATGACCTCGCCCTCCTCCTCGTCGGCATCCTCGTCTTCTTCGTCGTCGTCCTCGCCGTCGTCGTCATCGTCGGCCTCGGCCCGCGCCTCCACGAGGATCTGCTCCGTGTCGCCGTCCCAGCCCAGCGTCAGGGTGGTCGCCCGGAACGTCTCGTTGATCGGCTCGTCGAGTGGCAACGAGTCTGGCACGATCGGCTCCGTCGGCTGGGCGATCCCACGCGCCTCGAGCTCGTCGAGAAGGACGCCGAGCCGCTCGGCCAGGACGGCGACCTGGACCTTCTCGAGGACGACCGAGACGATCTGGCCGGCGCGGCGCGCCTGGAGGAAGAAGGTCCGGTTGCCGGGCTGGCCGATCGTGCCGGCCACGAAGCGATCGGGTGGGTCGAAGTTGAAGAGTCGTCGGGGCATCACTGGAGGTTACCTGCTCGGCTGAATTGGCACCGCCGGTCCGGCTGCCCGGGAACCGTGCTGGCCAGGCGTCAGGACACCGACACCCGGATCGTGTGGTGGCCGCGCGCCCCGTCCGGCGCCGGTGGCGTGACGTCGCTCGTCTGGACCGCACCGGTCCCGTCCGTCGCCCGGACCTCGATGGTATGGCTGCCCGGCCCGGACGCGGCCGCGTCCCACGCGACGAGCCACTGGACCCAGGTCGCGTTCGAGATCGGCGTCGAGAGCTTCGCGTCCTGCCACGCGCCGTCGATCGCGACCTCGACCTTCGAGATCCCGCGATCCGGCGCCCACGCGATGCCCGCGATCGGCACCCGGCCGGCCCCGACCGACTGACCGTTGGACGGCGTGTCGATCCGCGCCTGGGTCAGGATCGGCCCGAGCTTCGACCAGCCGAGCGGCACCCAGTAGCCGTTGAATGCCTCGAGCGTGGTCAGCTCGAGGTCGCTCAGCCACTTCGTCGCCGACACGTAGCCGTACAGCCCGGGCACGATCAGCCGGGCCGGGAACCCGTGGTTCCGGGGCAGCGCCACGTCGTTCATCTTCAGCGCGATCATCGGCTCGCGCGCCGGATCCATGACCCAGGCCGTCGGCATGCCGGCGGTCCAGCCGTCGACCGACCGGCCAACGAGCTGCGTGGCGCCGGCCTGGACGCCGGCCATCGCGAGGACGTCGCGCAGCTTCACGCCGGTCCATTTGGCGTTGCCGACCAGCTTCCCGCCGACCTCGTTGCTGACGCACGCGATCGTGACGTACTGCTCGAAGAGCGGCAGCTCGGCCAGGTCGGCGTACGACAGGGTGATCTCGCGGTCGACCATCCCGTGGACCCGCAGCCGCCAGCTCGCGACGTCGACCGACGGCGTGATCAGGGCGGTGTCGATCCGGTAGAACCGATCGTTGGGCATGACGAGGGGCGTGACGCCGTCCTGCCCGAGTTCGGCGCCGGCCGGGATCGTCGCGAGCTTGACCGGGGCCGGCAGGGTCGTGGCGGGCGTCCCGCCCAGGGTCGACACGCCACCGTCGAGGAGCCGCCGACCGACGAGCCCGGCGGCGGTCGAGGCCAGGGCGATCGCGCCGGCCTGGATGAGGAATCCGCGTCGCGACCAGTCGGGCGTGACCGCGTCGACCGGGCCGCCGGCCTCGGTCAACCCCGCGCCGGCGGTTCGGAGCAGGAACGACATCACCTGGATGCCGGCGATCGCGGCGACGACCGCGACGATGAGCGAGGTCGTCGGCGTCGCGGACGGCATCCGGAGCGTCGCCACGAAGCCCGCGATCGCGAAGGCCGCGAACCCGGCTGCCGCGACGGCGTAGGACCGGGCGACCGCCACGATGCCGAGGATCGCGCCGATCGCGGCCGCGACGATGACGATCAGGCTCTCGAGGGCGAGCTTGTCGTTCGTCCCGAACAGGCCGACGACGAAATCCTTCGCGCCGGGCGGCTGGTTGTCGATGACGAAGCTGCCGACGGCGGCCAGGAGCGACGGCGCGCCGAGGAACCCGGCCACGAGCTCCGACAGGCCGATCGCCGCCAGCACCCCGAGGGCGCCGGCGAGCGGCGGCCGGAGGCGGGCCAGCGGGTCGCTCTCGCCGGCGCGACGCCCGGACGTCGCCGGGCGTCGTCGGGGCAGGGTCGTGTCGCTCATGTCAGAGGATTGTTCGCCGCAACGATGACGGTCGGATGTCGTGGTCGGTGGATCATCGCAGACGCCCGGTCAGGAGCCCGCCGAATCGATGAGGGCGCCCCAGCCCGCTGCGTCACGCAGCGCGGCGGCGCCGGCCGCGAGGGCGGCGTGGCGATCCCGCAGGGCGTGGAGGGCCGTCGCCCGATCGGTGGCCGCGAGGCGGACGGCGGCTCCTGGCCGGAGCTGGCCGAGGACCGGCAGGTCGGCCGAGATCACGACCCCGACGACGCGATAGCCGCCCGTGGCCTGGTGATCCGCCCCGAGGAGGATTGGGCGCCCGTCGGGTGGAACCTGGATCGCGCCCCACGGGACGCCGAGCGTCGTCGTCTCCCCGCCGATGCCGTCGGGCAGGGCATCGCCGTCGAGCCGGACGCCAACCCGGTCCGCGGCCGTGCCGACGCGCCAGGCCCGGCCGGCGAGGGCATCGAGACCCGGATCCGGACCGGCGATGACGCGCAGGGTCGTCGGTCGGTCAGGGTCGCCCGTGTCGCCGGCGGCGTCCGGTTCCGGCCAGACGAGCTCGGGTCGAACGAGGCCGGTCCCGCCCGTCCCCGGCCCGCCAGCCCGCGGGTGCCGGGCGGGAATCTCGTCACCGGACCGCAGCGCCCGGCCCGCGAGGCCGCCGAACCCGCCGGCGAGACAGGTCGACCGCGAGCCGAGCACGACCGGGACGTCGATTCCGCCGGGGATCGACAGGTAGGCACGGATGCCCGCGGCCATGGCGGTCCCGTCGTCCGGTGCGAACTCCAGGATGTCGCCGGCGGCCACGTGATGGCTCCGTCCCGGCCGGAGGCGACGACCGCCGCGGATCCGGGCGCCGAGGTCCGCTCCGGCCAGGCCGATCGTGACGGCCGTGCCGTCGCGGACGGCCAGCGTCGGTCCGATCAGCGTGACCTCGAGCGCCGCGGCGCCGGGATCGTTGCCGACGAGGAGGTTTGCGACCGCGAGGCTCCACGGATCGGCGGCGCCCGACTCGGGCACGCCGACATGGGCCCAGTCCGGGCGGCCGGCATCCTGGACCGTCGTCAGGAGGCCGCCCTCGATGACGTCGAACACGGCCGACGTCATCGATCCGAGGGTGTCAGCGGCACGAACCGGACCGTCGCGCCCGGTCGGAAGAGCGCGGGATCGGGCCGTGCGGGGTCGAACAGGACGGCGTCGGTCCGTCCGATCAGCTGCCAGCCGCCCGGCATCGCGAGCGGGTAGACGCCGGTCTGCTCCCCGGCGATCCCGACGCTCCCTGCCGGGACGCGCTCGCGCGGGCTCGCCCGGCGCGGGGTCGCGAGGGCCGGGGGCAGCCCGCCGAGGTACGCGAACCCGGGCGCGAAGCCGAGGAACAGGACGTGGTAGATCGCCGAGGCGTGGGCGTCGACGACATCGGACGGGCGGAGGCCGTGCAGCTCGGCGACGGCGTCGAGGTCCGGGCCATCGGCGCCGCCGTAGCGGACCGGGATCTCGATCGTGGTCGTGGCCTCGCCAGGGTCGACACCGCGCAGGCCCGCTTCGGCCGCCGCGACGGCCCGCTCGGCCAATCCGACGACCTCCTCGAGCGTGATCGCCAGCGGATCGAACGGGACGAGCACCGATGCATGAGCCGGCACGGGGCGCCCGACGGCCGGCAGGCCCGCTCGAGCGGCGTCGAGCGCCGTCGCCGCCGCCCGGGATCGCGCGGCGAGGCGCGCATCGACGGTCGACCCGAACGTGATCAGGAGCGCGGCGTCTCCGAACGGCTCGATCGCCGCGTCACCCATCGGGCGGCCGGCTCGCGATCCGGATCCCGGCCCCGATCAGCGCGGCGCGGACCGCCATCGCGATCGCGACGGCATCGGGGCTGTCGCCGTGGATGCAGATCGTGTCCGCTCGAACGCTCAGCCGCGATCCGTCGCCGGCCACGACCGTCCGGTCGCGGGCGATCGCGAGGGCTTGCGCCGCCGCGTCCTCGGGTCCGAGCAGCGCCCCGGCCCGCAACCGCGAGCGGAGCGATCCGTCGGCCTCGTAGCGGCGGTCGGCGAAGGCCTCCTCGCTGAATGCCAGACCGGCCGCCCGACCCGCCGCGATCGATCGCGACTCGGCCAGGCCGACGAGGACGAGACCCGGGTCGAGGTCGCGGACCGCCTCGGCGATCGTCGTCGCCGTCCGCTCGTCGCGGGCGGCCCGATTGTACAGGGCGCCATGGGGCTTGACGTGGCGAACGGTCGTCCCGCCGAGCCGGGCGGCGGCCTGGACCGCCCCGATTTGGACGACGAGCGACGCGCGGAGGTCGGCCGGGGTCATGTCGAGCTCGCGCCGCCCGAACCCCGCGAGATCGGGATACCCGGGGTGGGCGCCGACCACGACGCCGTGACTGATCGCGAGAGCCACCGTGCGGAGGATCGTCGCCGGGTCCCCGGCGTGCGCTCCGCATGCGACGTTGACGCTGCTGACGAGCGGGATCAGGTCGTCGTCGGCGCCCATGGGCCACGGGCCGAAGGACTCGCCGACGTCGGCGTTCAGGTCGATCTCGTCACGCGTGGCGGCCAGGCGGTCCACTCGAGCGATGCTACCCGCTCGCGAGGGCCGGGATCGTCAGGGTGCGCCGCTTGCCTCGCCGGCGGCCGATGCGCCCGCCGTCGGCGTCGCCGTCGGCGGAGGCGTCGGCTTCGGTGTCGCGGCCTCGGTGGGTGTCGGTGTCGGCGCCTCCGTCGGCGTCGGGGTCGCCTCCGCCGATGGTTCCACGCTCGGCTCCACGCTGGCCGATGGAACCGGGGTCGGGCAGGGCTCGAACACGATATTGGCCGACGGATCGGCGGACGGCACGACGAACGACGGGACGGCGCCGCTGGGATCGGGCGTCGGGACGGGGTAGCACGTGACCGACGGGCTCGGGGCCGTGCACCCGTGACCTTCGACGAGCGCCCCCCACGACCGGCCGAACGGCTGGAACACGCCGTTGTAGAAGTACGCCGTGCGGGTGTGGTTGACGCCGCCGGAGACGCCGGGACCGCGCTTCGCCCGGTTCAGCCAGTCGAGGTCGGCGGTCATCCAGTTGGCGTGCTCGTGCTCGTGGACGCCGGGCGAGTCGAGGACGGCCTGGCCGCAGGCGCCGACCGGGATCGTGTCCTGCGGCACGGTGTTGGTGATGAACCACTCGTCGATCGTCTTCGCGCCGGGCTGGGGCTTGAGACCGGTGAACGGGTCGATCTTCGCCTGGACGAGGCCGTCGGGGCGGGCGAAGTCGTTGACGGCCCAGGCCTTCGTCGCTTCCTGGAGGAAGCCCTGCCAGACGTACGTCGTGACGTCGATCGAGAAGACCTTCCCGACGACGGTATTGTCGCTGTTGCCGTTCCAGGCTCCGACTGCGAGGGCGTACTCGCCCTTCTGCCGGCCCGCGCTCGTCGGCGGGGCGATGAAGCCGTAGGCGTTGAGGTCCTTGGCGTCGTTGTTCGTGCCCGTCTTGAGGGTCGCGGGGCGGCGCTCGTCCTTCGGACCGGTCAGCTCGAACTTGCCCCAGAACGGGTTGACCCGGGGGTTCGTGTTGCCGGCCAGGATGTCGGTCACGATCCAGGCCGCCTGGGGGCTGGCGGCCTGCTTGCCATCGGGCGGCAGGTAGGGCTTCACGACGTCCTTGCCGGTCTGGTCGCGCACGGTGAGGATCGTCGTGTGGGGGAGCATCTTGCCGCCGTTGGCGAGGGTGCCGTAGGCCGTCACGAGATCGACCGGACGGACCTCCTGGACGCCGAGCGCAATCGACAGTCCGGCATTCGTCTTGTCGGAGGCGAAGACCATCCCGAAGTCCCGGGCGCGGGCGAACAGCTGGTCGGGGCCGTTGATCTGGGCCGCCTTCACGGACGGGATGTTCAGCGAGAACTGGAGCGCGGTCCGGACCCGGACGGGGCCGCGCTCGAGGTTGTCCGCGTCCGACGGCGTGTAGTTGCCGCCGAAGTCGGTCGCGGTGTCCATCAGCATCGAGCCGGCGCTGAGCTTCCCGTCGTTGATGGCGGCCAGGTAGTTGAACGGCTTGAACGCCGAGCCGGGCTGGCGGAACCCGTCGCCGACCACGTCGTACTTCGCCTGGAACTGGGGCGTGCTCTTCGCCGCGTAGTAGTTGGCGCTGCCGACGTACGCAATCAGCTCGCCGGTCTGGTAATCGAGAGCGACGAGGGCGCCGTTATGGATGTCCTTGCCGCGCAGGTTCTTCACCCACTGGGGCACGGCCCCCGGCAGCTTGAGCGCCTTCCACGCCGTCGCGGGACCATTCGCGCCCTTGGCGTTGGGCACGACGGCGGCCGCCTGGACCCACTTCTCGGCGATCGTCTGGAGCTTCGAATCGAGCGTGGTCGTGACGGTCAGGCCGCCCGCCTCGAGGGCGTCACAGGTCGGGGTGTTCGGGCCGCAGACCCGCTCGGCGAGCTCCTGGAGCACCGCCCAGACGAAGTGGGGCGCCTTCCACGGCGGGATCTTCTGCGGCGCGACGATCACCGGCTCCTGCTCGGCTGCGACCAGCTGATCCGGGCTGTACTGGTCCTTCGAGAGGACGGTTCGCCCGCTCGCAAGGAGCTGGAGGATCTGGTTGCGGCGCTGGACGATCACGGTGTCGGCCGGGACGGTCAGGATCGTCTTGCCCTTGCACGGATCGGTGCTGTTCGGCTCGGGCGGGTCACAGCTCTCGATCGCGTTCCGGACGAGGTCGTAGTTCGAGGGCGACTTGACCAGGCCGGCGAGGATCGCCGCCTCGGCGGGCGTCGTCTCGGACAGGGGATGGCCGAAGTACGTCTCGGCCGCCGCCTTCACCCCGTAGGTCTGGTTGCCGTAGTAGTTCTGGTTCAGGTAGGCGGCGATGATCTGCTGCTTGCCGTCGATGCCCGGGTACGCCTCGGTCAGGCGGATCGACTGGACGATCTCCTTGATCTTGCGTTCCAGGGTGCGGCTCGGGTCCTTCACGAGATCGGCGTCGAGAAGCCGCTGTCGGACGAGCTGCTGGGTGATGGTCGAGGCGCCGCGGCTGTTGCCGCGCAGGCTGTCGATGCCGGCCGAGATGATCGCGAGCGGGTCGAAGCCGGCGTTGTCCCAGAACGTCTTGTCCTCGATCGCGACCTGGGCGTCGACGACGATCGGCGGGATGTCGGCGAAGGCGACGATCTCGCGCTTCTCGCCGCCGAACCGGGCGAGCTCGACCCCGTTCCGGTCGAAGATGACCGACTGCGTCGTGTAGCCGAGGTCCTTGAGTGCGGCCGTCGGCGGCTTGAGGTTGGCGGTGTAGCGCGAGAACGCGCTCACGACTCCGACGGTCAGGAGCAGGGCGAGGATGGCGAACATCGCCCAGATCGCGAGGGCGATCCAGCCGGCGACCGACGGAGAGGTGCGCGCCGGAAGCTCGCGGCTCGAGCCGCGCTCCGGGCGGGAGGCGTAGGACACGTGCGGACTCCGGAAGAAGGGGTGTCTGGCGAAGGATGCCACCTGGCCGGTGATGCGGCGCACGGGCGCCCGGCCGAACGGTGCTACGACGACGTGACAACGACCGGTGTGGCGTTCCAATCGTCGAACGCGGCCCGGGCGCGAGCCTCGACCGCGGGATCCGCTGCGCCGCCCGCCAGGCGGTCGAGGCCGATCAACGCCGCGCCCACGACGGGCGGCGCGCTCAGTCGCACGATCCGGGCCGCCGGGATCGCGGCCGTGATCCGGTCGTGCAGCCGCTCGTGGAACCCGGCGTCGCCGGTCCGGAAGACGCTCCCGGCGAGGACGACCTCCGGCCCGCGCCGGACGAGATGGGCGCGCCGGGCCAGGGCGGCGGCCATCGTGGCCAGCTCGTCCGCCAGCCGATCGATGATCGATCGGGCGACCGCGTCGCCCGCGGCCGCGGTCGCGAATACGGTCGGCGCGAGCTCGCCGATCCGGCGTTCGTCGAGACGGCCGGAGTAGTAGGCGTGGGTCACGGCCTCGGGCCGGACGAGCCCGACGGCGGCCGGGATGGTTTCCTCGAGGGCCGTCCGCGGCCCGCGCCCGTCGCGCGCCCGGACCGCGGCACCGAGCCCGGCCATCCCGACCGATCCAGCTCCTCCCCAGTCGCCGGCGATGTCGCCGACCCCGGCGAACCGGACACGCCGATCATCGACGCCGACCGCGGCCGCGTTGATCCCCTGGCCGCAGATCAGGACGATGCCCCACGATCGGGTCGCCCCGGCGCGCAGGGCCGCGTACGTGTCGTTGAGGACGAGCGTCTGGCCGGCTGGCGCGACCGCCGCAAACGACCGCTCGAGCTGCTGGACGTCGCTCGGGTAGTCGGCACCGGCGACGCAATGGACCGCGATCGACGGCCGGACATCGGCGCGCCCGCCGGCGGCGGCGACGAGCCGACCGAGGCGCCGCATCCCTTCGCCGAGGGACGTCGCCTGGTGCGAGATCGTCGGCCCGCGCACAGCGCCGAGCAGGTGCCCGTCGGCGGCGACCAGCGCGACGTCGGCCTTCGAGTTGCCGCCATCGACGGCAAGCACGGCGGGCGTCGTCATCGGGCGGGTCGTTCGGTCGCATCGGCCAGGTGCTCGGTCGCGGGCGGTGCGGCCGCGGCCGGCCCGGCGAACCGTTCCAGGGCGTCGATCCGGACGAAGGCGACGCCGAGATCGCGCAGCCCGTCGACGATCGCGGGCAGCGCGTCGAGCGTGCCGGGTGGCCAGGCGTGGAACAGCACGACGGCGCCGTCCCCGACGAGCGGCGTCTCGCGGAGCGCATCGGCCGCAAGGAGGGGGCCGGTTCGTGCCGGCTCCCAGTCCTCGAGGACGACGTCGGACCCGACGTTCCGGTAGCCGAGCTCGTCGAGGATGCCGAGGACCCGCGGATCGTCGGAGCCGGCCGAGAACGGGCAGCGGAACCACGGCCGCGCGTCGATCCCGGTCGTCTCGCCGATCACTCGCTCCGATTCCCGGATGTCGGTCCGCAGCCCGTCGTCGGTCAGGAGGGGCAGGCGGGCGTGGTAGAAGCTGTGATTGCCGACGAGGTGACCATCGGCGACGACCTGCCGGGCGAGCTCGGGAAACGCCTCGACCCAGCGGCCCTGGAGAAACCAGGTCGCCGGCACGTGGCGGTCGCCGAGCACCCCGAGGATCCCTTCCGGGACGCCCGGCGCGTGCGGCCGGTCGGGATGCTCGGCGTCGAAGGTCAGCGCGACGCGGAGGGGCCTGCCCTCGAGCGGCTCGGTCATCGTTCGAGTCTGCCCTACTTCTCGACGCCGGTGATCACGATCCCGCGCGTGAAGAACCGCTGGAAGATCAGGAAGAGCACGATCGGGATGACCATCGTCATCAGCGTCCCGGCCTGGATGAGTCCCGGATTGGCGGCGATCCGGGCGCCGCTGAAGCTCGCCAGCCCGACCGGGAGCGTGACGAGGTCCGGGTTCGTCGACAGGTAGATGAGCGGGGCGAAGAAGTCGTTCCACGAGTAGACGAGGTGGAACACGGACACCGCGATGATGACCGGCCACGCCTGCGGGATGAGGACGGAGACGAGCGTGCGCACCGGTCCCGCCCCGTCGATCGCCGCGGCCTCGTCCATCTCGCGCGGAATCGTGAGGAGGTATTGGCGCAGCAGGAAGACGTCGTAGGCGTTGGCAAAGAAGGCCGGCACGAGCAGCGGCAACCACGTGCCCACCCAGCCGATCTTCGAGAAGACGAAGTACTCGGGGATGATCACCACCGTGCTCGGCAGGAAGATCGTGGCAATGACGAGGACGAAGAGCAGGTTGCGGCCGGGGAATCGGAACCGGGCGAAGCCATACGCGACGAGCGTGCACGACACGATCGTTCCGAGCGTGCCGATGAGCGCGATCGCAAGGGTGTTGAACAGCAGCCGCGGATAGTTGATCTGCTCCCAGACGTCGGCGTAGTTGTGCCACTGGGGATCGAAGGCGTAGGCCGGGGTCAGGCTTCGCCACTGGCCCTGCCACGTGATGAGTGTTTGCGAGGCGTCCTTCGGGTCGACGAACTCGCTCGAGGAGCGGCCCTTGCGGATGAGCGCGAGCTCGCGGGTCGCGCCGTCCGGAAACGGGACCTGGTAGACATCGAACTCGCGGCCGTTGTAGGTGTAGGACGCCGCCGTGTACGGAAGGAGCGGCCCGTCGACCTGCGCGTTCTGGTCCGGGTTCTTGATGGACATCGTGAACGAGCGGAGCAGGGGTGACAGGAACGCGGCCACGATGATCACCGTGATGAACGTGATCGTGAATGACTGCGTTGCGTTTCGCGCCGATCGGCGCCGCACCCCCGGCCCAGATCGGAGTCGCGTTCGCAGTCCGAGCCGCCGGACGGGCGGCGCGGCGGAGGAGACGTCGGTCTCGGCGCGATCCATCGTCAGCGCTCGCCCGCGTAGTAGACCCAGCGCCGCGCGGTCCCGAACAGCGCGAGCGTGATCGCCAGCGTGATCACGAACAGGAACCAGGCCATCGTCGAGCCGTAGGCGATGTTCTGGTAGGTGAAGAAGTTCTTGTAGATGTACAGGTTGAGGAAGAGGGTGGATCCGCCGGGCTCGCCGGTGCCCTGGTTGAGCACGAGCGGCACGAGGAAGTACTGGAGAACCTCCACGACGCCCAGGACCAGCGTGTAGAAGATGACCGGCGACAGGAGCGGCAGCGTCACATGGCGGAGCTGGCCGGCGTAGCCGGCGCCGTCGATCCGCGCGGCGTCGTAGTACTCGGTCGGGATCCCCTTGAGGCCGGCCAGGTAGACGATCGTGCCGCCGCCGATCCCCCAGACGCCGATGAACACGAGGCCCGGGTAGACCCAGGTGGTGTCTCGCAGCCAGTCGGGCGGATGGGCGATCCCGATCACCCGAAGGAACTCGTTGATCCAGCCGTCGGCGGGGTTGAGCATCGTCTCCCAGATGAGCACTCCCGCGACGAACGGCACCACGTACGGCATGAAGAACAGGACCCGGAAGAGGCCGGACCCCTTGAGATGGCGACTGTTCAAGAGGAGAGCAAGGCCGAAGGGCAGGAGAACGTTGATCGGCAGGGCCAGGATCGCGAATCGGAGCGTGACGCCGAGCGACCCCCACGCGTCCGAGTCGCTCACCAGGGTCTGGTAGTTCGACAGTCCGACGAACGACAGCGGGACCTTCTGGTCCAGGGCGATGTTCGTGAAGGTGAAAATGAACGTCGCCGTCATCGGCAGCAGCGTGAACGCCAGGAAGCCGACCATCCAGGGCGCGATGAAGATCAGCCCCCATTTCGCCTCGGTCCGGGCAAGCCGCGAGCGCGGGCGTCGGCGTGGCAGCGTGATGACGGTCATGCGGCGTCCTCGAGGTCGGGCCCTGCCCGTCCGGCAGGCAGGGCCCCCGCTGTTCGACCTAGGGGTTGAACGCCTTCTGGAGGTCGCTCTTCATCTTGTCGATCTCGGCGTCCACGTCGAGACCCGGCGTCCCGGTGAACTTCGTGAGGTACTTCACGAGCACGTCGAGTGACTTGTTGTAGTTCGGCATCGGCGATTCGGTGTTCATCCCGACGTCGGCGTACTGGATCGCATCGGTGACGACGGTCCAGTTGACGCCCGCCGGGTACACATTCTTGCCCTTGTCGTCCTTCTGCTGCTCGAGCTGCGTGAAGAAGCTCGCCTGGTCGGCCTTGAGGGCGGGGAAGCCGGAGATGGCGTTGAGCATCTTCGTCTTGCCCTCGCCCTGGACGAGGAAGCGGACGAACTCGAAGGCGTGTTCGGGATGCTTGCTGGCCTTCGTGATCCGGAACGTGTCGGCGTTGATCGGCGCGGTCACCTTGCCCTGGTACGACGGCAGCGCACCGAGGTTCCAGTTGCCGCCGGCCTCGGTGATGCAGCAGACCGACCAGAGGAAGTTCGTGTTCATCGCGACCTTGCCCGAGTTGAAGGCGTCGTAGCCGCCCATGAACGCGGGGGTCTGGTAGACCTGATCGCTCATGATGAAGTGGTCTTTCCAGATCCCGTCATACACCCACTTCCAGGCGGCGCGCCAGGGGTCCGGAATCTGGGCGGTCTTGCCGTCGTCCCCGACGAGCCGTCCCTGACCGAAGAACCCTGCCCCGATCGTCCGCAGGTCGTCCCGTTGCGGTTCGAATCCGTACTGGACGATCTTGCTCGGATCGAACCCGGCCTCGGTCGCGTTCTTGCCGCTTTTGTCGATGGTGAGCAGCATCGCGACTTGACGAATGGTGTCGTAGTTCCAATCGACCATCGTCCCGTCGGGCATCTTGTACTGCTCGCCGTAGGTCGACGGCGGGTACTCGAGGCCCGCCTCGTCGAACATGTCGAGCTGGTAGTAGAGCTCCGAGGGATAGATCGCGAAGGGGATCCCGTAGAGGCCCTGGCCGCCGGCCTTGTACAGGTTGAGCATCTGCTCGTCGTAGCCGGAGAGGTCGACCTGGTACTTGTCGACGAGCGGCTGCAGGTCGAGCCATTGACCCTCGAACGCTGACGCGCCGCCGACGCCGAGGGGCCCGACGACATCGGGCGGATTGCCCGAGGCGACCTTGACCGCGAACGCGTCGCGGGCACCTTCGTATGCCGTGTGATCGATCTTGATCTTGATGTCCGGGTGGGTCGCCTCGAAGTCCTTCGCAAGCTGCGCGAACGTCTTCTGCTGACTCTCCTCGTCACCGCCGCCGAGGCAGCAGAACCACGTCAGCGTCACCGGCCCCGGCGGCAGGGTCGCGGGAGGTGTGGACGGCGTCGTGGTCGTCGACGGTGCCGACGGCCCGGCGCTGCCGGCCGTCTGGCCGCTCGGGGACGCGGTGGATGTCGACCCGCCGCACGCGCTCGCGAGCAGGACGAACGCGGCGATCAGGGCGCCTGGTCGGAACGGTCGCGCGGGCATGAGCTCCTCCTCCTGTGCGATGTGGCCGGTCAGCCGGTCGGTGCGGCCGTGATGGAAGTGGGGGTGGTTGGCGCGGCGCGGGATCGCCGTTGTCTCGATCGCCGTTGCGTGGCCGGGCGGCGAGCCGGTGCCGCCGCACCCGTCTCGGCGGTCGCCGGGTCGGCCTCCCAGCTCGCCCGGACGACCACCCGCTCGACGTAATAGCGCGTCCGGTCGCCGCGGACATAGCTGCGGGCGAACTCGACCGGCGCGCCATCCGCGCCGAACGCCGTGCCCTCGATCAGGAGCGCCGGGGCGCGCGGGCGCTGGTCAAGGAGGCGCGCCTCCCGGGCGTGGAGCAGGACCGGCTCGAGCGCCTCGCGGGCGCGCACGATCCGCGTCCCGTAGCGGGCCGTCAGCAGGTCGTACAGCGACCCGTGCTCGAGGTCCGACGCGAGGAGGCCCGGGAACCGCTCAGCCGGCAGGTGGACCTGCTCCAGCAGGAGCGGCTCGCCGCCGGCGACCCGCAGGCGCTCGACATACAGCGTCGGCGAGCCCGGCTGGATCCCGAGGGCCGCCGCGACGACCTCGCCGGCCGACTCCGGCCGCGCGCCGATGAGCCGGGTCTCGGGGTCGAGCCCGCGATCCTGCATCTCCTCGGTGAAGCTCAGGGTGCCGCCGAAGTCGCGTTCGATGCGCGGCGACAGGACGGTCGTGCCCCGACCGCGCGTTCGCTGGATGCGACCCTCGCGGGTCAGCTCGGACAGGGCGCGCCGGACGGTGATCAGGCTGCAGCCATAGCGTTCGGCGAGCTGGCGCTCCGGCGGGAGGAGATCGCCGGGACGCCATTCGCCGTTGTCGAGCGTGGCACGCAGGTCCAGGTAGACCTGGTGATGCAGCGGGACTGGACCGAGCTCGAGTCGGAAACGGGCCATCGAGTGAACAACCTCGCGGGACGTCCTGGAACGGGCTTCGCGGTGTTCGTCGGGCTGCTTGCGCGACGGATGAATGCTGATAACGTTATAAGCAATCTGTCAAGCCGCCGCGATCCCGGGCGGAGGGCTGGCAGGCGGACGAGCGAGGAACCATGGGTCTCAAGCTGGCGGTCGTCGGCGGGGGCAGCACCTACACGCCCGAGCTCGTCGACGGCTTCGCTCGCCGGGCCGACCGCGTCGCGATCGACGAGATCGCCCTCCTCGACATCGACCCGGAGCGGCTCGCGATCGTCGGCGGGCTGGCCGAGCGGATGCTCGCCCGCCAGGGCTGGGCGGGTCGCGTGCTCCAGACGACCGACCGGGACGCCGCCATCGACGGCGCCGATTTCGTCCTGATCCAGCTCCGGGTCGGTGGCCAGCGGGCGCGCTTCGGGGACGAGACGCTGCCGCCGCGGTTCGGCCTGATCGGTCAGGAGACCGTCGGCGTTGGCGGCTTCGCGAAGGCGCTGCGCACCGTGCCGGTCGTCCTCGAGCTCGCCGAGGCGGTCGCTCGGCGGTCGGCACCGACGGCGTGGATCGTGGACTTCACGAACCCGGTCGGGATCGTCACCCAGGCCCTGGCCGACGCCGGGCACCGGAGCGTCGGGCTGTGCAACGTCGCGATCGGCTTCCAGCGCCGGTTCGCCGCCAGGTTCGGCGTCGAGCCGGAGCGGGTCGAGCTCGAGCAGGTGGGCCTCAACCACCTCACCTGGATCCGGGCCGTCCGGGTCGACGGCGTCGATCGGCTCGACGAGCTCCTGGCCGACGCTGACGGCGAGCTCGCGGACGACGTCCACATGACCCAGGAGCGGCTCGTTCACGACCGGGCGATCCCGTCGTACTACCTGCGCTACTACGACGACGAGGCAGGGGTCATCGCCGAGGCGAAGACGCAGACCACCCGGGCCGAGGAAGTGATGACGATCGAGCGCGACCTCCTCGAGCTCTACCGCGACCCGGCGCTCGACACGAAACCAGAGCTCCTCGAGCACCGCGGCGGCGCCTTCTACAGCGAGGCCGCGGCGCAGCTCATCGCATCCCTGACCGACGGACGCGGCGATGTCCAGGTCGTCGACGTCAGGAACGACGCAACGCTCCCCGGGCTGGCCGACCCCGACGTCGTCGAGGTCCCGGCCCGGATCGATCGCGACGGAGCCCATCCGATCCCGCAGGCGCCGCTCTCGCCCTCGCAGTTCGAGCTGGTGAGCCGGGTCAAGGCGTACGAACGGCTGACGATCCGCGCCGCCGTCAGCGGTGACACGTCGATCGCCCGCGCGGCGCTCGCCGCCAACCCGCTGGCCGGCGACCCGGACAAGGCCGACGACCTGCTCGAGGCGGTCTTCGAGTCGAATGCGCGCTGGCTGCCGCGGTTCTTTCCGGATGGCTAGGCGATGAGCGCTGCGGCGGACCGACGGACCGCCATGCTCCTGGAGATCGAGGCGATCCCCGAGGTCGTCGCCCGGCTGCTCGCGGAGGGCAGCCCCGAGATCGAACGGGCCGCCGCCGCGATCCGCGCCGCCGATCCCGAGTGGGTGAGCCTCGTGGCACGGGGCACGTCGGATCATGCCGCGATCCATCTCCGCTACCTGATCGAGACCGAGCTCGGGATTCCGGCCGGCATGGCGGCGCCGTCG
>Ga0105249_10001909_pt1 | contig 18052 bp, 10 predicted proteins | sample KBSS44metaG_FD_81522 | JGI IMG/M metagenome (GOLD analysis project Ga0105249, IMG submission 81522) | Switchgrass rhizosphere microbial communities from Kellogg Biological Station, Michigan, USA - KBS S4-4 metaG | ecosystem: Host-associated > Plants > Roots > Rhizosphere > Soil | place...
GAGTGTTAATAGTTATAGAAGAGTTGGCCAAATTAGCATTTGGAATGCCAGTAGGGAGATCTAGAGTAGTTAAGGCCCTAAAAGTAGGTAAGCCGCCTACTCCGGAGGGGGACGAGTAGACTAGGTTTTGTAGCTGAGAAACCTTGTTAAGTGTTAAAGTTCCGGCCGTCGTGACGGGTGAACCCGTTATGGAGAAAATATCCGCTGGTGCTGCTAGAGCCACCGAAGTAACTGTTCCTGTGGATGCCAAAGTCCAATCAAAAGTGGTTCCTAGGCCCGTAGTTAAGGGCACATAACCCGGCCCTGGAGGCTGGGGAGAACCAGACCCGTCCACCGCTGAAGTGAGGGTCCGGAGAGAGTTGGCTGTTACGTTGTTGCTGACGTCGGTAATGGTTTTGTTGGTTAGGGTGTCTGCGGTTGCCCTCCCCACTAACGTAGTGTTAGCATTTGGTACTGTGAAGATCCTAGTGGTGCCCGTAGTAATACTAGAGGCGTCGAATCGGAAGTGTTTGGTGGCATCCACCGAGTTTCGAAAATGGACTGAGAGGTCTATCAAAGTTTTATTAGTAACGACGGCTGCCGTATCATTTAACATCAAACTGTCATCGGCCGATGGTATGGGCAGGTACACGGTATGATCCGGTCCTCCAAAGTTAGTAGGATTAGGAATGATGGTGGTCAAGTATGGGACAGTAGTCGATGTTAACGTCAGAGTTGATAGTTGAACATTTCCAGCGGCTGATCGTTGTACTAGTGTGGATGCTACGTTCAAACTACTAGAATTAGCCAATTTGGTAAAGTCTGAAGAGGACATAAATCCATTGGCCGCTCCAGTCGCTAACGCGTGTAACGTCGGGTCCGTTTGAGCGCCGTGAGCGTGAATATGATCTGATCTAGCGAAACTAGCGGCTACTCCGATAGAGTTAGAGGTATTTATAGTCACTGGGGCTGCGGTGGGCAGAGGATCAGCCCCTCCGGGTGCGTGTCGGCTACCGTGAAGCCGAATATCCACTCCGTTGAGCAGGTTCTCGGTGCCTATAGCCCCAGTTCCCGTAATATTATTGGTTCCTAGTAGAATAGGACCAGCCATTACTCGCGTTCCATCAGTTCGGAAATATTGAGGGTGATCATCGCCGTCGGTTAAGTTGGTCAAGTCATGATGGCTAGATACGCTGGTCCCCGAGGCCCCAGCAAAGGAAGGCCGGGGTCGAATGTCGGTGAAGCGGTCGAGAGGGAGAGGCGAATCTGGGTCGGCCTCGGTGATGGTCACTGCTGAAATCGGAATAGCATTGAGGCCCAAAAAGGGCGGGGGATTAGGCAGTCCTCCGGCCTCGGCCGCCACTTGGCTGGCATAAGTGGCCTGACCATAAACCAAAAAATATTGACTGGTGGACGGGGGCTCGATAGTGCTAACTAACCACACTACGTGTTTGGTCCACTCTCCTACCGCCAAAGCAGTTAAAACACCGCTATCGTCCCAATCTTTAGGTAAATTAGTGATACTAGAGACGACTACAGTACCGGCAGAGTAAAAACCAGTCATCGACACGTTATCGCCTCCCAGAGGGTAATATGGAATAGAGCCATAGTAATAATTTCCAGAGGACACCAACACCGCCCGTTCGGTCAGCGAAGAACCGGGGCTGGCTACGCACCCTCCCACTACCAAAGGTCCAAAAACTTGACGAGAAGTTTCATCCGTAAAAGTAGGTTGGGCGTTGATCAATCTGGAAATTTCTTGGTCGTAAATGATAGCTCCTCCGTAAGTTTTGACCGCTATGAAAATAACAGTAGCTTCTTGGTCTGTATATGAGGGAGAAATTTGCAACGTATTACTGTCGTCGAGGTAGATAAAAGTAAAAGAGTTGTCTGGGACTGCTATCGAACCTCCCGGAAACTCCAAATAGAGAAGGTGATTATCAATAATGGGCCCGGTAAACAAATATAGTCTAGCCGGACCTATAGTTACTGACAAGCCCGGACCCAAAGTAATAGTGGGGCGACTGTCAATGACTCCAAGCACACAAGCGTGTTGAACTTGTTCAGTGATGTTGGTAACTTGGGACCATTTCCCTCCTTGGTACAGCGCTCCATTTAGCACTATAGATCCGGAAGGGTCATTAATAGTAACTCCAAACTCTGCTGCGTCATCAATAAAGACCTTGGTTCTGGTCATGGTGCCCGAAATAGTGCCCGTGGCATTTATATTGGCTATGTTTACGTCCTGGATGTTATTGTAGAATTGCAACCCTCCAGATAATAAATATTGAGGCGCTGCGCTAGCCGGAACATCAAAACAAGTTACAAAACCTCCAGCTTTAGTGTTAGACATGGAAATAAATGCGCACCCCGTAAGAGATAGAAACTTGCCGTGAGGAACTCCGAATAAAGCCACACCAGCAGTAATATCATCAATAACGCTTACCAGGTTGGGAGCGGGTCCCACAGAAGAAGATTGATAATCGAAAAAAGCGATGAAACTAGCGGGGACGCCAAAAGTTTGAGGGAGATAAGTAATGCCATCCACCACTATAGAAATAGGGGGACCCGCGACGTCTACGGCTCTAATACACCTTTTAAAGATGGATTGCATGTTGATCAAGCTATCAAAGATGATAAATATGCATGGCCCCGAGCTGGACGTTAAGTCTATTAGGGTGTCCAAAGCGGAACCAAAAATAACATTGTCCACTCGGAAATGATGGCCGGCCACATCCCCAGAAAATGCGATTAGTGAGGGAGGGTAGACCCCCAACGGGAACATGGGATTCTCTCCTACCAATGTGATATTTTCGACAGCTCCATATCCGGCTCCTATGATTAAAGGTTTAGTGGGATCTAACGCCATGATGACAGATTGAGTCTCAAAATAGCCTCTGATGGCTACGTAAGGCTTCATTACGATTTGTGGCTCCATAAAAATGCCAGGACCTACGTAAATAGTGTAGCGGTAAATTACCGAAGAGTCTGTGATGGTGGCCATCGCGGCAGCGACCGAGGTAAAGTCCCCTCCCTTTCTGGCCACCGTGATAATTTGTTGATCTTTATCGGCCACGAAAAAAGGGGCTGCTTTAGGATAAAACGTTTTTACGTATTCTGTATAACCTTCATTACTACCGAGAGTGTTTGTATTTTCAATGTTAAAGTTGATAGCGTTATTTCTGAAGGAAACGGAAGCGCACTGAACAGTAGGGGTGCCGGCGTCGACGGGGGTGCAAATTCCCTCTGATGTGCCTTCGATCAACGTACCTCTGATTTCCAAAGTTCCTGAATTTTCAGCACAGAAACCCATGCCAGTTCCGTCTCCTTCTATCTGGCAGGACTGGGCTATCAGAATAGAGTTGGCTCCATCAACCCAAAAAGCGCGATCGTTGTGATCCCAGACGTAGAAAATGTCTAGAGAGGCCTGACTTCCGTAAGTTCCTCCAGTGTCCTCCACTAGAATAGAATAGTCCAAAGCATCTGAAGTGCCGATAAACTCTCCGTAAAAGTAGGACTGCCCCGCGGCAGAACCATCGGTTAGCACCCTGATGCATTTTCTACATCCTTCGAATTCGACTTTATGTATTAACGAATAGTCGCCGCAGTTGTTTATTTCCAAGGCCGGCCAAGCCGGGTCGGCATCAAAAATAGACAAGAAAGCGAAACCCCCAGCTCCATTGATGGTAATGAAAGGTCCTGATAAAACACCGTCAGGGGACAATTTAACGGCTCTCATATCTATACCCACTAGGTAAACATAAGAAGGTACGGCGAAGGCCGGTTCCAAGTACGTTCCCTCAAAAATTTTAACCACCCAAGTGTTATTGAGTTCAGGGAAACCGGGGGCTGGATCCACCGGGATGGACGCGATGGCCGCGGCTACCGAAGAAAATTCTCCGGGACCTGGATTTTGTCTAACGGCCACGTAGTTGGTGGGATTTATATCATAAAACGCGGTATCGCCGGCCCCGGAAGTAGTAACTAATGCGCGAGCGGAACCAGCAGGGGGGTCTGGAGGGAAGGCGAATGTGTAATTACTGGTGGACGCCGCTCCAGACTCTAGAGTGATTGACCCAGTGGGACCCTTCAGCGAATACCTCATACTTTCGGCCGTGCCGTCTGCGTATAAGGTAAGCACATCTTGAAACTGTGTGTTGAGTTTGAGTCTTTCCGCTAGGTCTGTGACGGCTTTCCAGTGATTAACAGCTGTAGAATCGGTAAGTTTTAACTCTACCGGTCCGCTTTCAGACACCTCGACAGGAGAAGATAGCGGGTAAGACATTGTTTATCCTTGCAAAAATTTAGTCTAGGGTAAATTAACTTAGGCGACCGAGTCGCCTAATATTTTCTGACAGTTGATTGTCCTATTTTTTATCGGGGGAGAAATTTTGAGTTTGAGTATAAACTTTAAGAAACGCGTGGGTAGCTACCCTACTAAAAGTTCAAAAAGCCCGAGACCAAAAAGTGTTTTTACGCTGCCGCCTACGGCGTAAAAATAGGGGTCTTGGGGCGCTTGTGGCCGCGGCTAAAATGTTGATACTTTTTTGTGACTTTTTCTAAATCGCGTTAAAAACGAGGGTGTTTATCTTTCCACTTTTTGGACTTTTTGGGAAATGAAAAATTTTATTGGACTTGGAAAAAATTTTGAGATATGGTCAAAGTCCAACTTTTCATTTTTGACTTTTCCAACTTTTCATTTTTGACTTTTCCAACTTTTCATTTTTGACTTTTCCAACTTTTCATTTTTGACTTTTCCAACTTTTCATTTTTGACTTTTCCAAAAACTGAAAATCAAAAATGACTTTTCTTTACTTTCGCTTAATCGAGTAAATCTCAACTAAGAAAAATGCAATCAAAATTCGTTGACTCCGCAATCGCTTCCGTTCCCGCCGATGGTATTCCAGCCAAAGTTGGTAACAATCACTTTATGGAGGACCGTGAAATTGATGTCTTGGACGGTGAATCTCTAGAGAAAATAAGGGCTTACGTGAAACATAACCTCAAAGGTCTGGTATTTCGGCGAGTCTCTCAGGTCTACCTAGAGACCAACGCTAAAGTAACTCACCGTTATTTTTTCCCTCCTACGGAAAATGACTTGGCTTCTCGCACTCGAGACCTTCGTCCCGATGAAGTTGCTGAACTGGAGCCGGAAGAGCTTTACGCTCGGGTTGAAACCCGGTGCAGTGGTCAGTATTCTTTTGGTACTGCCAAGCAGTCAGTCTACCCTGCCGAGGACGTTTTTGTTGGTCAGCGCATTTTTGGGCTCGCCAAGAATCGTTGCGAACTGGACCCAGTGACTCTGTCTCTGGTGCCTATCCGCTCCGCGAACGTCGCTATGCCCAGAGCCATGAAGGGGATTCCTCACAAGTCCGAAGACCCAGCTTCGCTGGTTTGCGGCCTGGTGAGGCTCAATCGCCAATCTAACCGACTTGAATTTTTCAAGTGGTTTATGGCTACTGAGCAACTCGTCAGAGCGGTCCTGATGTTGACCCACCCCTCAATAGAGCTGCCAGTCAACTCTCAGGGTCATATCCGGTCCGGGCCAGTGGCCCAAGCTTTTTGGATGGGCGGCAACCGCTTGGTGACTAACACCTATCGTAAGATGTTTCTGTCTGAAGTGTCTTCCGGTGGGTCAGTCGAACCAAAGTTCAAGGAGACTAAGTTTGCTATCCATGTCGGTGAGCGAATGAGTCGCACTTGTCACTCTCTAGCCTTCTGGGTTATGTTAGTCAAGTACGGCCAGATTTCCGGAGATAATAATATCCCCACTACTGTTGCGGAAAAGCGAGCTAACGACCCCGTCAAGAGAGCCAACCAATACATACCCAAGCCCATGAAATGCTGGGACTTGTACTTTGTGAAGGTGGGGAGTGAAATGAGGTCGCTAAAGGAAGTGGTCCTTAGCACTTTCGAACTAACTTTTACTAAGAAAGTAGTTGCCTATCCAGTCAACAAAGACTCGCTAATCCCCATTGACTTTAACGATTTCACCGTTGAGGAGATGGAAGAGTTTTCTGGACTGGAAAGCGTGGTGTCTGCGGCTGAGGTCAAAGAGGTGGCCGAGGGAACCGAGACAAAGGCCGAGTCAGAACCCGACTCTGACCTCTCACAGGACTCTGGGTCAGACTCGGAAGAAACTGCCAAAGCAGAGGTGCAAGTTTTCACTTGGCCTACTTATGGAGAGGAATGGGGTGCTAGAGCGGAAAAAGAAACAAGTATGGACTTTACGGAGAATGTGGAGACGTCTTGGTGGAATCCCGTTGGAAAAATAATTAACTATTTCAAATAAACATAACATTAATCCCTTAATATCTTTGTTCAGGGAACAAAGTAATACTAAACCAGGTAAAGCTGGTCACAACACAATCTGCCTAGGACTCAATACCTCCTTCATAATTTCCAAAGCTATTTTGGTTGGCATAAGTCTTTCCAGAGTAGGTCTAAAAAGTCTAAAGTTCAGGCGAATGACTACTTCGATTACAAATCTGTACCATTCTTCTTTATTAAATTTAGTTGCTTTCGGGAAGACATAAGCCCAAATTTTTTGAACAGCAGTCTTATTTAGTTTTCTTATAGCAATTTCTGGGTTTAGAGGAGAAGTGGAAAATAGATCTATGGCTATAGAAACGGCTGCTAAAATTTTGATTATGGACCCAGGAGACCCGGATTCATATTCCACACCAATCTTGTTAGAAATCGTTTCTATCTCCGCAACGCTAAAAAGCATGGATATTCGGTCGTACAAGTCTATAGCTTCTAATTCTATGGATGGTGCCACGTTTCCTAAGTGAAATTCTTTGCGAGCCCATATCATAATTTCATCCATAACAACTAAATCTTTCTGGCGATGTTCTTTAGTAAAAGTTTTTGAGTAATTGATATTTTTAGGGAAATCTGGATATTCGACGGGCGCTTCACACTCCCTCGGATTGCCTCCTAAAATAATAAATAGATCCTTAGCTGTGGGTCGTTGTCTGGGAGGCTGTTGAATCATGTTAAATATCATTTTTCTAATATTCATACCAACACCTTCTTTCCATCTAATACGTCGCTGATAAGCTCTTCTTTGATCTTCCTGGTCTCCCCTAGGTATTTTAAAGTCTGGTCCGGGATCACAGCCTATAGAAAGAACATATTCTAATTGAGTTTCGGGCGAGTCGTTTACGCGCCCATTAATAGATAAAATTATCATACAAACCCAAGCAAAAGCGTAATTATCGACCTCTTCGCCATAGTAATAGTCGAATGTTTTCTTCTCTTTTAGAGAAAGTAACTCTGGAGGACAATACTCTCTAGTGCCTATAAAATCTTGATATATTACGCCAACTGGTGATATGTTTACAGACAACCCAAAGTCTGCAATTTTTGCTTGGCCATCTAAAAATAAAACGTTATCTGGTTTCAAGTCTCTATGTAATATTCGGTTAATGTGAAGATAATTAAGACCACAGGCGATTTGTTTTACAAAAACTATACTCTGTTCTATAGTTAACCTGCCGGAATTTACCATATCAACCATATCTCCTTCCATTAAATCAAGAATCACGCACGACCTCGCCCCTTCGAAAAAGAAGTCCCTGCCTGACAATAACCCGGGGTGATCGATGCGTTTTAGAATGTCTATCTCTCTCAAAACTTGAGGAAAAGTATCAACAGAAGTAGTAATCTTGGAAGCGAATTCATCTCCTTTCTTATTAGTAACTTTGGAAACTTCCCCAAAGGATCCTCTGCCAAGAATTTTTACAGTAGAATAACCTCTACAGATATTTTCTCCCATTTTAGTTAATATAAAAATATTGCCAGTCATTAAATGGAAAATAAGTACAGAGTTGTCACCCCCGAAATGGCCCCTTGGGGAGGCTATCGGACTTGCCTGGTCAACGTCCCCTACCCGGTATTATTTGGCGATGCCTCAGTTAGGGTCAACTGGAGGGTCAACTCGGCTAGGCCTATGTATGGAAGTATCTATGACGGGTCGTTAGACCCGGATAGGGTCGGAGTGGGTTATGTTATGTACGCTCCTTTTGGGGTCAACTAGGGTCGACCCCGAAGGGGTCAATTAAAATATGGACTGGTGAAAAATAATAAGTTTGGAAAATATTTTCCTCAAAGAGGAAAACTGAAAAAAGTTATTGATCAAATATAGAATTAGCAATTTCTTGCATATGTCTCTCGTAATTATTTCCCACCTTACCGAAACTTTATCTGCTCTTGTTGCTTCTTTGAAAGAAAAAGAAGCGGAAAATGCAAAGTTGAAAGAAGAATTAGAGAAGCAGAAAATTGAAACCGATATTGAAAACTCTGATTCTAAATTCTTTCAAGGTCATCTCAGAGATGAACAAGAATGGAGAGTTGAGTTCCAAAACAAGTTGAAGAAGCAAAAGGATAAGCTGGAGAAGACACGAGAGGCCTTAAGAAAAGCGGAAGTTGAAAAGACCATCCTAACTTCCGCTACTCCTGTCGCCCCTAAAACCCACGATGTTTACATCTACGTTTATCGCGACGGGACTATCGGGACAGCAGAAAGTGAAAAAGCCGCTATGGCGTTCTTTGACGATGATTTTGAAAACTATGTCGCCGAAAACGAACTCACTGAATCCAAAGAAAAGCAAGATCGCGTCAGAACAGTCAAACATTTAGCCATTTCTGGTTGTTCTAATTTGAATGGAGAAGGAATTGTTTTGAAGAAAGTATCAGTCCCTTCTGTTTGCAAAGAAGAAGTAGATAGCGAACTTGAAGACGCCAGAAAAATTGGAAAGAATGAAGGTGGGGAAAACGCCGAAGAAGAAATAAAAGTTATAAAAGGTCGTCGATCGCCTCACTGGATAAAAGAGGGGGTGACCGTTAGATATCTTGAACGCAATAGAATAATTACGAACATCGTAAGAAATCGAATCGAACTAGATTCAAGAATCTGGGTTAATTCTACAGAAATTGAAAAAGCCTAAATACAAAAAATAAAGTTTCTCACAGAGAAATTAGTTCAAGTAATTTAGAAAAACTGAAAAACACGTTTTTTATTTATTCGTTCAATCTGCTTACGTATGTCTTCCGAACTTGTTTCTCAACTCTGCTTACGTATGTCTTCAGAACTTGTTTCTCAACTCTCCAAAACTGTATCCGTTCTCAGTTCTTCTCTGAAAGAAAAAGATGCGGAAATTGCAAAATTGAAAGAAGAATTGGAGAAACAAAAAGTACAGTTCCGAAAATCATCCAAAACGGAAGTCAGATTTTCCGATTTCACGCTATTGTTGATCAAAACATTGAAAAAACAACAAACAAAAATGGAACGAACTCGTCAAGCTCTGAAAAAAGCAGAAGCCGCAACAGATATCCCGGCCGGTGTTCTCCGATCATCGATTAGCCAGGAATGGGTAACCGAATATCAAGAGAGGTTGAAAAAACAACAATCGAAGGTGGAGAAGCTGCAAAAAGCCCTGGAGAAGGCAGAGGCTGAAGAATTGGCTGCTCGCACATAATTGAACAATAAAGTTTCTCAAAGAGAAACTACTTAAAACATTCCTCGGCATAATTAAATGCCTTTGCTGAAACTCGAAAACCCTTTTTATTTACAACAATCTGCTGAAATGTTGACTAAATTTCAACGGGCAGTTGACTCCATGGAAATATTATCCAAATCTTCTTTGCTGGAAGGCCAAAATATGACAGTAGCTTTTCTTCAACCAGAAGGATGGTATCATATTAATTATACTCCTACCGAGTTTAAAGAGGTTGGTGGGTTACCGCACGCTGTTATTCACCCAGTGGGAAATGTATTCTGGACTCAGAATGCAAAAAAGACGATTTACCATGATTTAGGTCAAGACCATCTAAATAATGACGCGGTCAACCGCCTTAAAGGTGATGAGTGGGTATTAGAGTCCGGAGAGAAACTTTTACCTCAAAACTATGAAGTAGACACTAACAACATTCCCACTTACTTCCCCCTCCACCGTCAAGTTTGGGTAGAGTATCCTAAAGAAAACCCTCCTCAAATTTTCATTAGTATCAAAGTAGGACAACCCAGACCTATTGAAATCATAGAATCCATGATCAAAACAGCATAATCAATTTACTCGTTCTTCACAGAAGAACCAACAACAGAGAAAAACCTAAGAATAAAGTCTAGGGTAGTTAACTCACCACTACTACCCCTCACTTCGTCTCACTCCGTTCGATGGCTACTCCAACACACCAAGGTCGCTCCGTGCTCTCCAATGTTATCTGTTCAATGAAATATGCTCGCCATCTGCCTGAAAAGAAGAGAAGAGAGACCTGGGAAGAAATAGTTCAACGAAATATGGATATGCACCTGGCCAAGTTCCAACACTTAGGTTCAGACTTTCAAGCCCAAATTCGGCAGAACTACCAAGGGGTATTTGACCTCAGATACCTACCCAGCATGAGGTCCCTCCAATTCGGAGGCCGGGCTATTGAACTAAATAATGCCAGAATTTACAATTGTGGTTATGCGCCCGTCGTGGACGTAGAAACTTTTGGCGAAATTATGTATTTGTTGCTGTGTGGTTGCGGAATGGGCTTTTCCGTAAGAAAGTATCACGTTAGCCAACTTCCTCCCATAGCCCCCAGAACTAACATCCTCGTGAAACACGCAGTCCAAGACTCCATAGCTGGTTGGGCTGACGCCGTAAAAGTGTTAATTGGATCATATTTGGTGACTGGATATACCGTCGAGTTTGACTACTCTCTTATTCGTCCCGAAGGTACTCCGTTAGTAACTTCTGGTGGTAAAGCACCAGGTCCTGAGCCTCTAAGAATAGCTTTGGAAAACGTTAGGAGAATTTTGGACGTGCAAAAAGAGGGAACACAACTTACCCCTCTACAGTGCCATGATGTGTTATGTTTCCTTTCCGATGCCGTGTTTGCGGGTGGTATTAGACGGTCAGCCATGATTAGTTTGTTCTCGGAAGATGACGAAGAGATGATAAAGTGTAAATCTGGAGAATGGTGGAAGACCAATCCTCAACGGCGACGTGCCAACAATACCGTAGTGTTATTTAGAGATCGAGTAATCAAGACTCAGTTCTTGGAATTATGGAAAAAAGTAGAATTAAGCAAAGCTGGCGAACCTGGATTCTACTATACTAACTCCAAAGAATCTGGGGTGAACCCGTGCAATGAAGCGGCTTTGGAGCCATATCAGTTCTGTAATTTAACAGAGATTGATGTTTCTGATGTAGAAATTCAGGAAGAGTTAAATTCCCTAGCCAGAGGCGCCGCATTTATCGGCACCCTGCAAGCCAGTTACACTGATTTCGTCTATCTTCGCCCCAGATGGCGACAATCTACCGAAAAAGACGCCCTTCTGGGCGTTAGCATGACGGGTATGGCATCTGGTAAGGTTTTGGGCCTAGATCTAACACAAGCCTCTCAAGAAGTCACTAACGAAAACATCAGAGTAGCTCAGATCATCGGAATTAATCGAGCTTCTAGAACTACGCTAATAAAACCTTCAGGCACCGCTGCGTTGTTGTTAGGAACAGCTTCTGGTATTCACCCATGGCATTCTCGCAGATACATCCGTAGAGTAGAAGCTAACAAAACGGAAGCCGTTTATCCCTTTTTTATGTCTAGAGCACCGTCATTAGTGGAAGATGATATACTTAGTTGCACCAGAGCTAAGATTTATTTTGGGAAGGAGTCACCAGAAGGGATAACTAAGGATGTGGATGGCCCTAGTATCGAAATTGATACCTCGTCAGCTTTATATAAGTTTTATGCCGAGAAAACGCCCCAACTCATCGAACCTATCTTAGCCACAGCTACCAAAGCTAAAATCAAGTTCCCTATGGTGGCTCCGGAAGGTTCTATTTACAGAGATGAATCTGCGCTGGATTTCCTCGAAAGAATTAAGAAAGTTAATACCGAGTGGATAAAGCCCGGCCATCACAGTGGAGCCAATACTCATAACGTTTCAGCTACCATTTCCGTCAAAAAGGATGAATGGGAGCCCGTAGGAGAATGGTTGTGGGAGAATAGAGACTACTATAATGGAGTAGCCATCTTGGATTATGATGACCATACTTATTTCCAAGCGCCATTTGAAGAGTGTGATGAAGCTACCATAACAGAAATGGAGGCTGTTTTGGAGGGCATTAACTTGGAAGAACTAAGAGAAGATGAAGATACGGTGGATTTTATACAAGAAGTATCTTGCTCTGGTGGCAAGTGTGAGTTGGTGAAATAACGCTCTAGCAATGCTATTCGGTAAACGTCTCTCCAAGAGAGACTTATTATACAGAAATTCTATCCTATCCATTTAGAACAAGCCTCCAAACAGTCTTCACAAGACACTTCTCCGTTAACACACAGTTCATTATTGAGAAGACAAACTTGGCACTCTTCTGTCCTAAAATTCCAGTCTCTATTTGGACCCGGAGAAGGCTCGCAGGTATGTAATAAAGCGTTAATAGTCCTACACCTTTGCCCTCTGTAGCCATATCCCGAAAAGGATATCCCTTCTTTGCGTTTTCGGTTGCATCGACTGAGAAACCATAGTCCTAGACCTCCTAAAATTAAAATTATGACGAGTTGGGTTTGTGAAGATTTACTCGAAGGCATATTAACTTGGTCAGAAAATTGCAAATGGAAAATCTCTGGCAGTGATACGTCAAGATATGGACCCTCCCTTCCCTACCGTCAAGTTATGGATTACTGGTATAGACCCCTCAACATTTTATCAAAAAGGTGGCCTTAACCTAAATTCAACTGAAATACTAGTCTGGGGACCTAAATCTTTTACGGTTTCTGTAACAGAAAGCGATGCCGTAATAATCAAATCCTGGAATGGAGAAATCATCTTTGATTACGTTAAAGGGGATTTTCAGATCATTTCCGTGAGCAGAATGACTATACCAGGTATTTCTACCATTGAAGAATTAAAAAGTATTCTAGGCTGCTTCGATGGTTGTGTTGTTCGGGTCAAAATGATAGGCCCCGCTCCTAATTTAGATCCAGGACCGGGCTATGACCAAGGTTGGGATATAGTTGGGGCTAATCCGGACTATGTTATGATTAGAACTCAAGTTTATGAAAAAGTAGTGCTTTTCAAGTGGGAATGGTTTCTGAGAAACGCCAAAAAATTCTCTTTGGTAGAAAATAGAATGAATATGCCTACTATATTTAGTCCTAGAGAGGTCAAGACGGAGCGGATGAGAAATTTAATTAGAAATTTTGATCGAACTCCCAGGGAATGGAGGTTAGTGGGGAGCTATATTTGGAAGATACCCATAACATTAATTCCTCAATTGAAAGTTATGGTATGTAGTGTGGGAGGTTTTCAGAAACACCTGGTGGACGGCAATGAAATAGATTTAGCCACATTTAGAATGGACGCCAACGTGCGAAAGTTAATACTGGATCAAATGACCCATTCTAAAATATTAAAAAAATTAGATCTTCTGGCGTGGGCTATTGATACTTTGATAGCCGTAGGAGTAGTAGAGGTGTGAAAATAATTAATTTCTCTCAGAGAAATTAGGAAAAATGATAAAAGAAAATAAAAGTTATTTCCGGTAAATGAAGTTAAAATTAGCGCTCAACAGTTATGTTATCGTAAACATAGTTGGTAATACGTTGCATGCTTTTACTAATTCGGGGCATAAGCATGATTATTCACTCGAAGGAATAACCGAATTTGATTGTTCCGAAAATCATTTAACAGCGCTTCCAGAACTACCAGATTCCATAATATCGTTGATAAGTTGGCGCAATCGGCTCATAAGTCTGCCTAAACTACCGCCTTCGTTAAAAGAGTTACACTGTAGTGATAACAATCTTAGTTCACTTCCTGAGCTGCCAGAAACCTTAGAAAGGCTGTTTTGTTATAATAACAGGCTGGTGAAGCTTCCTGCGTTACCAGAATCATTAAAAAGTTTGGGTTGTTACAACAATAGACTAACATTTTTACCAAAGTTACCGCAAAGTTTGTTAATTCTGGAATGCAACATAAATCAACTTGAAACGCTTCCCAGATTACCGAAACAACTCAGAAAGTTAGATTGTTGTGATAATAACCTTCAAACCCTTCCTAAATTGCCAAGGTGTTTAAGATTATTACATTGCCAAGAAAATGTGCTTCGAAGCTTACCTGAGCTACCAAATTCATTAAAAAGGCTATGGTGCTTTGTTAATAATCTTCAAACTCTTCCCAAACTGCCACTTTCGTTAACAATTTTAAATATTGCAAATAATCAATTACGAAATATTCCCCGACTTCCACCTTCGTTAAAGAAATTGCTTTGTGCAGCCAATCGACTTGAAAGTCTCCCCGAGCTACCAGAAAACTTATTAATCTTAGTTTGCAGTTACAATGATCTAAAAGTGCTTCCAATGCTTCCAGAAAAGCTAGAACGTCTGGATTGTGCTCTAAATGACTTAAAATCTCTTCCCATGTTACCCGCGACTATAAAAAGATTAGTTTGTAACAACAATTCGTTGGTTTTTGTACATCCTTTACCAAAAAGACCAATCGAGTATGCCGTTCCAAAGGAACTTAAAATTATTCACAACAAAAAGAATTATCCTATATATCAACAAAAATATCAAACATACGTATATCTTATTACTTATTTGACTATTCAAAATAGAGTTTTACCTACCATATTAGCTAATGAACTCTGGTGGTTTCCGGGTAGACTATAAGCTTAATTAATTTCTCTCAGAGAAATTAGGAAAAGTGATAAAAGAAAATAAAAGTAATTTTCAGTAAATGACGTTAAAATTAGCACTCGAAGATTACGTTACTGTAAATATAGTTGGTAATGTGCTAACAGCTTTTACTAATTCGGGATATAAGCATAATTATTCTTTAGAGGGAGTAACCGAATTTGATTGTTCTGAAAATCGATTAACTGAGCTTCCGGAGCTACCAGAAACCATAATATCGTTGATAAGTCAGAGTAATGGACTCGTAAGCCTGCCTAAGCTACCACCTTTATTAACAAAATTAGACTGTGGTGATAACGATCTTTTAACACTTCCCAAGCTACCAAAGACCTTGGTAATTCTGCGTTGTTGTGATAATAGTCTTACAGAACTTCCCGAGTTGCCTGAATCATTAAAAAGTTTAAGGTGTCATGAAAACGACTTAACAGTTTTGCCGAGGCTGCCTAAAAGTTTATCAACTCTGGATTGCTCTTTTAATCGAATAGAAACTCTTCCTAAATTGCCGAATGCACTCAGAACATTAGAATGCTTTGGTAATAATCTCCAAATTCTTCCCGAGTTACCAAAATTTATGAAAGATTTAGATTGTGAAGATAACGAACTTCAGTGTTTGCCAGAACTACCTAAATCGTTAAAAAGGCTGTGTTGTGATTTTAATAAGCTTGAAAAGCTTCCCTTTTTACCACGTTCGTTAAAATTTTTAGATGTTTCAAGTAATCAACTTCAAACTATTCCGCGGCTTCCGAGAGCATTGCAGACGTTGTATTGCAGTGCTAATCTACTTGAAAAACTCCCTGCTTTGCCGAAAAACTTAATATCTTTATCTTGTAGCAACAATCGCTTCAAGACACTTCCAAGTCTTCCAAAAGAGTTAAAACGTCTGGGTTGTGCTTTAAATCAAATAGAACTTCTCCCTGCGTTGCCCACAACATTAACTAGATTGATATGTTATGACAATCCTTTGTTATTTATACCCCCTTTACCAAACAGGCCAAGAGAGTATAATATCCCAAAGGAACTCAGATATATTCACTCTACTAGGCATTATCCTATTTATCTACGGAGGTATCAGACATATAGATATCTTATTACTTATTTGGCAATAGAAAATAGAGTTTTACCTACCATACTGGCTAATGAACTCTGGTGGTTTCCAGGTAGAAAATAATAGCAGTTAATTTCTCTCAGAGAAATTATTTTTAATTTAGAGCTGTTTACCCAACAATATTTCAACGAATCTTTCCATATTCGTTTTGTTTGTGTTAAACTTACGCGTTTTAAATTCAGTTAACTCTATTTGTTTGTCTAATTCTAATTCAGCAAATTTTATTTCAAAGAGTTTCTTCTTTGTTTCATCCTCATCTTTGGTTTTAGATCGTTTAAAACCTAATTCATCATAGAATTTGATTTTATAGCTAAGATGGGAAAATCTTAACGCTTCATTAATCCAACTCCATGCTTTGCCCGAATCTCTCTTGGTTTCAAATAGAATTTTCACTATATCAGTGAGGTTTTCTATTTTGCCTATGGATTTTCTCTGACTTTCCTTCAGAGTGAAGTAAGCTTCCGAAAACTTTTTAGAAATAATCTCCTGCTGTTTGGTAGTAGTAATGACAACAGGTTTGCCAGCTCCGTCAACTAATTTATACTTTTCCTTTTCTTCAGCAGAGAGTAGAGAATGTACTCTAACTATCATCAGTGCTTTAGCTTCAGCATCTCCATTGATCACGTTCATTAGCTTAGACCACTTGGATTTCTTAGATCTAGGCACCATGGCATTTTCCAAAGTTACGGCTTTGGATTTGAGGAGCGAGTTCAATAACTTTATTCGTTCTTCAGGTGGTCTCTCGAGTAGAGACCGCAAAAGCACGGTGGACTGACTGGTGATATCCTCCGGAGTTTCATATCCTCCAAATTGTACCACGGTTTCACCGGTTTGGCCCTTACCACGTCGAATAGAGAATCTTTTGACTACGGCGTTATATTTTGACAACGCCTCCGGTGATAACCCAAGGTCGGTCACCCCAGTTTTCCTAAGTTGACTAACTGAAGACTCTATGTCATCCACGGTGACGGGATATAGATAAGGATCCCCGAATATTTGCTTTCTGATCAACATAGCGAAATAAGATGACGTGGACGTCCTTCGCAGGTAATCTAAAACTACTTCTGACACCCCCTCACTCGAAAGAACGGAAAACTCTTGGGAAAGGTCCAAGTCTAGGTATTCGGTGGCCAACTTAGGAATTAAATCCTTGGAGAACGTACCTCCGTTACTAACGGTCCACAACTCCTCCACTATGATTCTACCGGCGCCAGATAGCACGAAATTACGAATTGAATCTTCCAGGGCTTCCAGATCTAGGTATTGACCATCATCGACGCCTTCCAGAGTACCCAAATCATGTTGGACGATATTCCTAATAATCCAGGATGGTTCTGGAATTTTCTTGGGAGTTTCCAAGATTTTGTTCTTGAACGTTAGGATTCGCTTGTCGGGCGCTAGACGTTTGATGTCTTCCACGAGGTTGGGTTTACCCCGGTAGCCAAATGTAAGAATTGGGAGAATTTCTCTGGATTTGATCGAAACTTCGTTTAAGGCCTCGCCAACGTCCTTATCGCTAGATATGAACAACACGGTAACATCAGGGCTAATATTCAAGCTATCTGAAATCAAATACTTTAGGGAACCATCGGAAAATAGATCCGATGTGGTCATCATTACTCTGGTGTCATTTGGATAACCAGGAACATACACTCGTTTGGCAGTAATGCCGGCTAGAGGTTTAATTTCAACTTTGGGTTTATCGGCGGTAGATACCGCTACTTCAACTCTGGGTCCTTCTACTTTCTCTTTCCAGACTTCTAAAATGCGTTCAGCAGCCTTTTCTATATCCAAAGACTGCTTTCCGGTTAACCTTTTGGCCGTTTCTAGCTTGTTGGGCTTGGCAAAATTCTTAACGAATGAGGAGTAGTTCTTGGGGAGGGATTGACCCTTGAGGGGACCTGAAGAATACCTTTTGCCTCCATAGTAGTAGTCATCCAAAATCTCTCTGATACTAGAACATTGATAAGTGGCGGTTTCACCGACGCCGACGTCCAGTATCAAATCATCGTCAGGTATCTTTTCGGTGACTTGGAACGCCTCTTTGGCGGGAGTATAGGGGAAATGGCGAATTTCCACGGCCTTTTTCATCACTTCGGTGAAGGTGAGTAATCTGGTGCCAGTCTTGGTCGACGCTTGGCAAACATCATCCAAGTCGACTAGCAGGTCTTCCATGGAGTGAGGGTAGACGGTGTCGGCCTTGGCCATTTTGCCCAGGGCTGGAGTCAGAGTCCACTCCAGACGTTGGAAGGCCTCTCTGCTCAAATTCTTAATATC
>Ga0105249_10001912_pt1 | contig 18050 bp, 12 predicted proteins | sample KBSS44metaG_FD_81522 | JGI IMG/M metagenome (GOLD analysis project Ga0105249, IMG submission 81522) | Switchgrass rhizosphere microbial communities from Kellogg Biological Station, Michigan, USA - KBS S4-4 metaG | ecosystem: Host-associated > Plants > Roots > Rhizosphere > Soil | place...
CGTCCTCAACCGCGGCCTCGACGGCTCGAGCTTGGTCGTCCAGGGCGGGGGCGGCGACGACAACCTCAACATCGGCCGCACGGTCGAAGGCTGGACCGTCTCCGACAGCGGCCCGATCTTCGCCGGCGACGGCTGCGCCAACGTCAGCTCGAGCGCGGTGGTCTGCGGCGGCGATCCGGGCCTCTCGCTGATCGTCGTCACCGGCGGCGACGGCAACGACAAGATCACGATCGAACCGAGCGTCCCGAACGGCGCCCAGGTCCGCGCCAACGGCAACGCCGGCAACGACGAACTGGTCGGTGGCGACGGCGATGATGTGCTCGAAGCGGGCGAGAACTACAACGACCCGAACAACGGCAACGACCGGCTCCTGGGCAACCGCGGCGACGACGTCCTCTACGCCGACCCCGGTGCCGACGTCCTGCAGGGCGGCCCCGGCAACGACCTGCTGGTCAACGCGGTGCCGGTCTGCCAGGGCAACACCTACGACGGCGGCCCCGGCATCGACACGGTCTCCTATGGGCGCTCGACGACCGGCGTCGACGCCACCCTCGGCGGCAGCGGCGGTCCTCCCGGCTGCGGCACCCCGGACAAAGTGCTGGGCGACAACGAGAGCCTCGAGGGATCCGACGGCCCCGACACGCTGGTCGGCGACAACGGCTCAAACAGCTTCCTCGGCCACCTCGGCGCCGACACCTTCATCGGCAAAGGCGGCGACGACTTCATCGACTCCGCCGACGACGGCGCCCACGACAAAAAAATCGACTGCGGCCCGGGCGACGACGAAGCGATCACCGACAAACCGGACCCGCAGACGATCAACTGCGACCCCTAGGCGGAACCCCCAGCTAGCCGTTCTCGCGGAAGCCGCCCTCGCCGATCAGCGGCACGAAGCGGCAGGGGGCGATCGTGGCCCTGGTCATCCGCTCGCCGTGGCGGTGGAAGGTGACGAGCATCTCTTCGCCTTCCTCGACCACCGGCACCACCAGGCGGCCGCCGTCGCGCAGCTGCTCGACCAGCGCCGGCGGCGGGCCGGGGGCGGCGGCGTGGACGGCGATCGCCGCGAAGGGTGCCCGATCGGGGTCGCCGAGGCTGCCGTCGCCGATCTCGAGGTGGACGTTGGCGACGCCGAGCCCGGCCAGCGCCCGGCGCGCCGAGCGCGAGAGCTCGGGGTCGCGCTCGACGCTGATCACCTCGGCGGCGAGCAGCGCCAGGACCGCGGCCGAGTAGCCGGAGCCGGTGCCGACCTCGAGCACCCGCTCGGGACCCGTCAGCGCCAGCTCCTGGCAGATCGCGGCGACGATCCAGGGTTGGGAGATCGTCTGTTCGCCGCCGATCGGCAGCGCCGAGTCGACGTAGGCGCGGTGGCGCAGCCGCCGCGGCACGAACGCCTCGCGCGGCACCTCGCCCATCGCCGCGAGCACACGCTCGTCCCAGATCCCACGCGCCCGCAACTGGTTCTCGACCATTGCGGTGCGGCGGGCGGCGTAGTTGCTCATCGCCGGGCGCGCCCGCGGCGCTAATAGATGTAGTTGCTCAGTTTCGGCGGGTCGAGCACCGTTACCCGGCCGCGGCCGGAGCGCACGACGCCGGCCCGCTCGAGCTCGGCGAGGAAGCGGCTGACGCTCTCGCGCGAGGTGCCGGCGAGCTGGGCGAGGTCGGTCTGGTTCATCCGGATCGTCACCTCACCCGAACCGTTGGTCTCGGCGCGCTCGCCTTTTCCTTCCCCCGCCTCGCGGCTGAGCTGGGAGAGGATGCCGGCGACGCGGCTGGGGACGGTCTGGAAGGACTGGCGCGAGATCCGGACGTTGGCGGCGCGCAGCCGGCGCACCAGGCCGGCGACCAGCTTCAGCGCGATCTCGGGGTGGCGCGAGAGCAGCGCCCGCACGTCGCCGGCCGGCAGCGCCAGCAGTTCGCCGTCGGTCAGCGCCTCGGCGCTGGCCGAGCGCTTGTCGCCGTCGAGCATCGCCAGCTCGCCGAAGATCTCGCCCGGTTCGAGGGTGGCGAGGGTGATCGCGCGGCCGTCGGAGTGCTCGCGGGTGACCCGGAACGTTCCCGATTTGACGATGTAGCAGGCGTCGGAGCTGTCGCCCTCGTGGAAGACCCGCGTCCCCGCCGGGAACGAACGCGGCACGGCGACGTGCGAGAAGCGCTCCAGCTCCTCGCTCTCGAGGTCGGAAAAAAGCGGCACGCTTTGCAGCAGCTCGACGGCGCTGAGGTCGGCGGCGGCACTCTGCTCCCCGGCGGGTGACACGCAACGATTATGGACTAGCCAGCGGGCGCCGGCTCAGCGGGCCGAGGCGGTGAGTTTGCGGGGACCGCGGCTGAAGCCGGCGCCGAGCAGCGCATCCTCGTGGCCGGAGCCGATCACCGCCTCGCCGTCGAGCTTCTCGATCGCCAGTTTCGGCAACTGGCCGGCCACCACGGCGTCGGCGAGGGCCTGCATCGCCACCCCCAGCTCCTCCTCGGGCATGCGCCGCAGCCGCAGCAGACCGCGCCCCCCACGCTCGACGAAGACCTCGGGCTCACCGTCGCGCAGCAACAGGTGGGCGCCCGGGGTGCGGCCCGGTTTGCGGCCGCCCTCGAGTTTCGGCCAGGGCAGCGAGGCACCGTAGGGGTTGGCGGGATCGGTGGCGGCGAGGACGGTGAAGGAGCCGTCGGGTTCAGGCAGCGAGCGCAGCCGCTCGACCGCGCCGGGGAGCGCGAACTGGGCACCGCCGAGGCCCTCGACGAAGTAGCCGCGGCGGGCGGTGCCGAGCAGCTCGAGGTTGCCGAGCTCGGCGTAGAGGGTCGAGAAACCGCCGGGCACGCCCTCAGCGAGGACCGTCTCGCGGGTGACGATTCCGTAGCGCTCGAGCATCAGCTCGGCCTGGGCGCGGAGCCGGGCGCCGGGGCCGGGGGCGTTGGCGAACAGCGGCGCGGTCAGCGACCAGCGGCCCTGGACGGCGGCGCCGGCGGTCGAGCGCCGGCGAGCGAAGCGGCGGCCGGGACGTTCTGACGGCGGCACCGCGCGCAGGCGCGGCGCCCGCAGCGGCGCGAAGGCGTCGTTGGTCACCTCGCCGGTCCAGGCGAGGTCCCAGAGCGCGTTGTGAATCTCCTCGGCCGGGTGGCTGAGGTCGGCGACCAGGTCGAGCCAGAAGGAGGGGCCGCCGGCGAGCCGCTCGCGGATCGCGTCGTGGACCTCACCGCCCGGCGCCTCGAGCTTCGAATTTGCCGGCGGCGGGCCGGCGAGGCGGACGTCTTCGCGGAAGTAGAGGGCAACGCGGCCGTCGGAGCGGCCGAGCGCGCCGGCCCCGATCCAGACCAGCTCGCCGCTGGTGCAGAGCTCGTCGAGCCAGCTCGGCGAGTAGCTGCCGAGCCGGCGCGGCAGGACGTCGCCCTCCCAGACTTTTGGGGTCAGCGCCACGCCCTGCAGCGGCACCAGCGCCTCGCGCAGGCGGTCGAGGCCGGCGCCCGCCGGGCGGAAGGCGTCGACGTTCTGCCAGCTGGGGAGGAAGCGGGCCAGCTCGGAGCGGTCGGCCGCCTCGACCTCCTTGCGCAGCCGCGCCAGGCTGGCGCGGCGGACGCGGCGCAGGACGTCGGCGTCGCACCACTCGCGCTCGGTGCCGCCGGGCAGGAGCTCGCCCCGCACCATCGCCCCTTCGGCCTCGAGCTCGCGCAGCGCCGGCCCCGGGTCGACTCCATAGCGGGCGGCCAGCTGGTGGGTCGGGAAGGGGCCGTGGGTGCGGGCGTAGCGGCGGACCAGGGCGCGCATCGCGTCGGGGTGCTCCTCGAGGAAGGTCTCGGGCAGGCCGGGCGGCTCGGGGACGCCGAGCGCGTCGCGGTAGAGGCCGGCGTCCTCGGCGGCGATGTGGCGCTCCTCGCCGGCGATCCTGACCTTGGCGACGCGCCGCTCGGCGACCAGTTTCTCCAGCATCGATTTCGCCGAGTACCCCTCGGCGACGCGCTCCTCGCATTCCTCGCCGGTCAGGTCGCCGAGGTTGCGGAGCATCTGCTGCAGAGCGTCGCGGTCGCCGGCGCGACCGGCCTCGGTGCGGTGCTGCAGCTGCGCCTCGACCTCCTCCAAGGCTTCCGGGTCGATCAGCTCGCGCAGCTCCTCCTGGCCGAGCAGCTCGCGCAGCAGGTCGCGGTCGAGGGCCAGCGCCGCCGCCCGCCGCTCGGCGTTCGGCGTGTCCCCCTCGTACATGTAGGTGGCGACGTAGTCGAAGAGCAGCGAGGAGGCGAAGGGCGAGGCGGTCGGCGTCTCGACCTCGACCAGGCTGAGCTGGCGGGCGTGCAGCTTGCGCAGCAGCTCGTCGAGCGCCGGCAGGTCGAGGACGTCGCGCAGGCACTCGCGGTAGGTCTCGAGCACGACCGGGAAGCGGGGGAAGTCGCGGGCGACTTCGAGCAGGCTCTGCGATTTCAGCCGCTGCTGCCAGAGCGGCGTCCGTTTGCCCGGGTAGGCGCGCGGGATCAGGAGCGAGCGCGAGGCGTTCTCGCGGAAGCGGGCGCCGAACAGGGCCGAGCCGGAGAGCTCGCCGACGATCAGGTCTTCGATCTCGTCGGGCTCGATCAGGACGAGGTCGGCCGGCGGCGGCTCGTCGGCGTCGGGGAGGTGGATGACGATCCCGTCGTCGGACCAGATCGCGTCGGCCTCGAGATCGCGCTCGTTGCGGATCTTGGCGGCGAGCGCGAGGCCCCAGGCGGCGTGGACGCGGCCGCCGTAGGGCGAGAGGATGCAGAGCCGCCAGTCGCCGATCTCGTCGCGGAAGCGCTCAACCACGATCGACTCGTCGGAGGGGACGACCCGGGTCGCCTGCTGCTGCTCGCGCAGGTACTGGACGAGGTTGTTCGCCGCCCGCGGGTCGAGGTCGTAGTCCTTGGCCAGCTCCTCGGGCTCGCGGGAGACCGCCTCGCGCGAGAATTCGCCGATCGCGCGGCCGAGCTCGGCGGGGCGACCGATCCCGTCGCCGCGCCAGAACGGCACCGCGCCGGGGGCGCCGGGGGCCGGGGTGACGATCACCCGGTCGCGGGTGATTTCCTCGATCCGCCAGCTCGAGGAGCCGAGCAGGAAGGTTTGGCCGGGGCGGGCCTCGTAGACCATCTCCTCGTCGAGCTCGCCGACCCGGCGGCCGTCGGGCAGGTGGACGCCGTAGAGGCCGCGGTCGGGGATCGTGCCGGCGTTGGTGACGACCAGCTGGCGCGCGCCTTTGCGGCCGTGGATCGTGCCCTGGGTGCGGTCCCAGACGATCCGCGGCCGCAGCTCGGCGAAGCGGTCGGAGGGGTAGCGGCCGTCGAGCATGTCGAGAACGTTCTCGAGCTGTTCGCGCGAGAGCTCGCGGAACGACTCGGTCGCGGTGACGAGCTTCTCGACCTGGTCGACCTCCCACTCGTCGAGCGCGGCCATCGAGACCAGGTGCTGGGCGAGAACGTCGAGCGGGTTCTGCGGGATCGTCGTCTCCTCGATCTCGGCTTCGCGCATGCGTTTGGCGACCACCGCGCACTCGAGCAGGTCGCCGCGGTATTTGGGGAAGATCCGGCCTTTCGAGACTTCGCCCATCCGGTGCCCGGCGCGGCCGATCCGCTGCAGGCCGCGGGTCACCGACTTCGGCGACTCGACCTGGATGACGAGGTCGACGGCACCCATGTCGATGCCGAGCTCGAGCGAGCTGGTGGCGACCAGGCAGGGGAGATCGCCCGACTTCAGCAGCTCCTCGACCTGGGCCCGCTCCTCATGGGCAAGCGAGCCGTGGTGCGCGCGAGCTATCTCGACGTATGGCATCTCCTCGCCGGTGTCCTCGTGGCGCGGCGGGTCGTCATGGCCGCCGTGCTCGGTGGCGGGGAGCTCCTGCTCGCCTTCGCCGTTTGCCAGCTCGTTCATCCGCTTGGCGAGGCGCTCGGCGGCGCGGCGGTTGTTGACGAAGATGATCGTCGAGGTGTGCTCCTGGACGAGCCGGAGGAGCTCGGGGTAGATCGCTGGCCAGATCGAGCGGACGTGGGCAGAGGGCTCGATTTCCGTCGGCGGCGGGCCGTTCTCGCTCGGATAGGCGGGGGCGCCGGGATCGCTCATGTCCTCGACCGGGACGACGATCTCGAGGTCGAGCTCCTTGCGCTGACCGGCATCGACGATCTCGCACTTGCGCTTCGGGCCGACCAGGAACTGGGCGATCCGCTCGAGCGGGCGCTGGGTGGCGGAGAGGCCGATGCGCTGGATCTCGCGATCCTCGCCCTCCTCGGCGTGGCGGCGGACGTGGTCCTCGAGCCGCTCGAGGGTCAGCGCCAGGTGGGAGCCGCGCTTCGTCTGGGCGACGGCGTGGATCTCGTCGACGATCACCGCCTCGACCCCGGTCAGCGTCTCGCGGACCTGGGAGGAGAGCATCAGGTAGAGCGACTCGGGGGTCGTGATCAGGATGTCCGGCGGCTCTTTGGCCATCTGCCGCCGTTCTTTCTGCGAGGTGTCGCCGGTCCGCAGGCCGACGGCGATCTCGGCGCCGATGCCGCGGAGCGGGGCGCGCAGGTTGCGCTCGATGTCGTAGGAGAGCGCTTTCAAGGGTGAGACGTAGACGAGCTTGACCCCGGTCCCGAGGTCGGGCTCGCGCGAGAGCTTGTCGATGCCCCAAAGGAAGCTGGCGAGGGTCTTGCCGGAGCCGGTCGGGGCGCAGATCAGGGTGTTGGCGCCGCTCGAGATCGCCTCCCAGCCGCCGGTCTGGGCCGGGGTCGGCCCCTCGAAGGAGGCCTCGAACCAGCGCCGAACGGGCGCCGAGAACGGTGCCAATGGATCAGATTTGGGGGTGCGTGTGCTCGCGGTGGTCAACCCACCGATCTTACGCAGATGCTCCCGTCGGCCCGGCGCAGGCGGAGGCGGCTAGGGGGTGCCGCCGGCGAACTTGACGAATTCGGTCCAGGCCGGCTTCGGGACGAAGCCTTCTTTGAACAGGCCGGAGCCGTCGCAGAAGTTGCAGGCGCCGGGCTGGTCGTCGACCGAGAACCAGTAGACCCGTTTCAGTTTCCAGGCCGCGACTTTCGCGCTCAGCAGCGTGAAGGCGCCTTTCAGCTGCCGCGCCTGACCTTTCAGGCCCTTGGCGAAGATGTTCAGCAGCGGGTTGGCGGGCGGCGGCTTCGAGCTCCAGCCGAGCTCGGTGATCCAGAGGCCCTTGGCGGCGTCTTGATTGGCGGCCAGGACTTTGCGGAATTCTTCGATCTCTGGCGTCAGTTCGGTGTAGTTGCCGGTGTAGGGGTGCAGCGCGACGCCGTTGAATTTGGTTTTGATCCCGGGCGTCGTTTCGTACATCGTCTGGAGGAATTTCGAGGCGTAAGGGTTGGTCGCGCCTTTCGCTTTGCCGCCCTTCGGCCGCGCGAAGAGGCCGGCCAGGATCACCTGGGCGCCGGGGTCGGCGCTGCGCAGCGCCGTGAACGAAGCCTTGACGAGCTTCCCGTATTCGGCTGCGTTGGGGTGGACGACGAAGTAGTGGAAGTTGGGCTCGTTCCAGATCTGCCAGTTGCGGATCGGCCGTTTCGGGATGGTCGGGTTCTGCGCCCAGAGGGTCCCGTTCGGCCCGTAGCGTTTGACCAGCGTTTGCAGCATCGCCGCCCAGGCGGTGGCCGCTTTGCCGCTGACCGGCAGCCGCGTCGGCGCTTTGGCGCCACCGGTGCCCGGCACGTTCGCGTAGGGCACCGCCCACGAAGGCGCGCCGGAGATGAACGGCAGCATCTCCAGGCCGGTACTCGCGGTGCGCTTCACCAGCTGGTCGATTTCGGTCAGGTTGTAGGTGTTGGGAGTCGACTCGATCGCGCCCCAGTCGATCGGGATGCGGACGCTGTCGGCGCCGCCGCGCTTCAGCGTCGCCCACTGTTCTTCGGTCGGGTTGCCCTGCGGCACGACGCCCCAGAAGGTCCCGGGCACCGCCTGCGCGGCGGTCGCGAACGCCAGCAACGCCAGCAGGGAAAGGGACATGGCCAGCGCGAGCGCGCGCGTCTTCCTCAGCATTTGCTTCCTCGCTTTCGCCATCGGGGTCAGCCGGCCTTGGGGGAGACCGGCGAGCCGGAGCCGCCGCTGCCCTGACGGCGCTGCCGGTAGATCACTGCGCCGATCGAGATCGCCGCCAGCACCGCTATCGCAATCAGGATCGGGACCAGCGGCGAAGAGCCGCCGCTCGAGTGCGAAGCCTGTTCGCCGCTTTCGGTGGCCTGGACCGGTTCACCCTGCTGCACGGCTTCGCCGCCCTTGCTGGCGTTCGAGTTGCCGCCGTTGGGTGAGCCGTTCTTGTTGCCAGGGTTGCCGCCGCCGTTGTCCTTGCCCGGCGCCGCGCCACCCTTGCTTTCTTCGGCTTCTTCGGAGTTTTCTTCGCCGGACGGCGATTCGCCGCCGCTGTTGCCGCCGTTGTTGGAAGCTTCGGCCGTCGGTTCGTTCTGAGCTTCGGACTTGTTGTGCTTCTTCGTCTTGCCTTCAGCCGTCGGGATTTCGACTTCGTACTGGGCGCAGCTCGAGTCGGTGCATTCGGCCTGGGCGAGCGCCGGCAGGCAGGCGAAAGCGACCAGGGCCACCACCGAGAGAAGTGAGACGGAGAGCCGGGCCGAGCGAAGGTGGCGGTGGCGGGGCCTACGCATTCGGCGCAAGGTTAATGGAATGGACGGCGGCTGTAGGGCGATCCCCCCCGGCTCCGAGTTCGACCCCCCCAGGCGGCGGGCGCGAAGTCGTCCTGCTCGTTCTCTCATATTGGGCCTTCTTCTCCGCTCGTCGTCGTTTCTGCCGTCCTGATCGCGCAAACCGCCCGGGGGCGCCAACGTTGCGGTTGGCAGCCCATAACCCGCATATCGCGGGGAACGGCGGCTCGGAACTCCCTCCCCGTACCTCGGATTGCGTGCCGAAAACCTCATCCGACGGAGATATGGCGGCGCTGCCGGTAGATCACCGCGCCAAACGAGAGCGCAGCTAGGACAGCGACCGCGACCAGAATCGGGGCCACAGGCGAGGATCCGCCGTCGGATTGGGCGAGATCGTGCACCTTGGGGGCGCCGCCACCGCCCACCGCCTGCTCGTCGGCGAGGCCGATCGTCGCCCTGCCACCTCCGCCAGGCTTGTTGCCGCCGCTGCCGCCGCTTCCCCCAGAGGGACCGGCGTGCTTTCCTTCAGGTTCGCCTTCGGAATCCGGAGCTTCCGCTTCCCCAGCCCCCGGCGCGGGTTTATCTGGAGTGGATCTGGACTGCTCACCGCCTCTGGACTTGGGATGCTGAGGCTTCTTGAGCCCGCTATGAGGGATCGCGCCGCATTCGCCGTATTGGATAGTGCTCGAATCGCAGGTTTCCGCCTGGGCGAGCACCGGAACGCAAGCAGATGCCAGCAGAACCAGCACTGACAGAAGCGCGAAGGAAAATCGGGCCGAGCCACCGCGGCGGCCCCGAGGAGTTCCGTGCCCAACTCGAAGGCTGGACGGCGTTCGCGGCACCGGCGGTCCTGATCCTGGCCCTGGCGGTCGCCGGCGGCGGCTACGAAGTGACGCCGCGCCACATCGCCGGGCTGGCGGTCTGGGTGGTGGTGGTGCTGCTGCTCGCGCTCGGCGCCGCTTCGCGGGCGGCGGTGGCGAAGCCGTTCTACTGGGCGAGTGGGCTGATCCTCTCATTCGCTCTCTTCTCCGCCCTTTCTTCGCTGTGGTCGGGTTCGGCCGAGGTCAGCGTCACCGAAGCGGACCGGGTCCTGATCTACCTCGGCGTTTTCGTCGCTGCCTTCCTGATCGCTCAAACCGACCAGAGCCGCCAACGTTTCGGCGAAGGCATCTGGATTGCCCTACTCGGGATTGCGGTGCTGATGCTGGCGCCGCGCCTCCTCCCCCACGTCTTCCCGGTCGCCGCCGGCCTCGACAGCGGCTCGCGGATCCGCTACCCGCTCGGCTACTGGAACGCGAACGGGGTCGCCTGCGGGATCGGGGTGGCGCTCTCGCTGTGGATGAGCCGGCGGACCACGATCCCCGTCCTGCGCTGGGTCGCGATCGGTGGCATACCGGTGCTGCTGCTGGGGCTCTACCTGACCTACTCGCGCGGCGGCCTGCTGGCGCTGCTGATCGCCAGCGTCTGCTTGATCGCCCTCTCGCACGACCGCCTCTGGCTGCTCTGCACGCTGGGGATCGGAGCGCTGGCGACGCTGCCTGCGGTGCTCTACGTGCAGGGCCACACGGCGATCGCCCAGAACGCCGACTTCACCGGCGTGATCGGCCAGGGGGTCTCGGCTCTCTTCTACCTGGTCGGCGGGGTGCTGCTGGCGCTCGCCCTCTACTGGGGGCTGCGCCGCGTGGAGCGGGGCGAGGGCGAGCTGACCGGCCGAGCCCTGGCCCTCTCGCGCGACCGGCGGGTGTTGCGCGGCGTCGCGATCGCCGCCGCAGTTCTGGCGCTGATCGCCGCCGTCGTCGTCGGCGAGCGGGCCTGGGACCGCTTCACCACCACCGACATCGCCTTCCCGGCGAATCCCAGCGAAAACTTCAACAATCTCTCCGGCTCGGGCCGCGGCGAATTCTTCCGCGTCGCCCTCGACGCCTTCGGCGAAAAGCCGCTGGTCGGCCACGGGGCCGGCACCTACCAGTTCTCCTGGTACCAGCTGCGCGACATCGACGTCCCCGTCCACGACGCCCACTCGGTCTACCTGCAGGCGCTCTCGGAGTTGGGGATCGTCGGCGGGATCCTCGTCCTCGCCCTGGTCCTCACCCTGCTCTGGATCGGCTTCTCGGCCTGGCGCGCCGCCGGCGGGCCGCAGCGCGAGCTCTACGCCGCCCTGCTCGCCGTCTCGCTCGCCTTCGCGGTCGGCGCCGCGATCGACTGGTTCTGGCAGATCGCCGACCTCGGCTTCGTCTTCTTCCTCGCCACCGGCGTCCTCGTCGCCGCCCGCTGCGGCCAGCTCTCGCGGCGGCGGGCGGAGGGCAACGGCCACGGCCCCGCACCACGCCGCTACGGGCTGGCGGTCGCCGGGCTGGCGGTCGCCTGGCTGACCGCGCTGGCGCTGATCGGCCCCCTCCTGGTCGACCGCGAGCTCGACGCGAGCAAATCCGCGGCGGCGAGCGGCGACCTCGAAAAGGCGGTCAGCCACGCCAACACGGCGCGCTCGATCGAGCCGTGGGCGGCGACTCCGTACGTCCAGCTCGGCCTGCTGGCCCAAGCGCAGAGTGATTACGGGACCGCGGTCGAGCGCCTCGGGCAGGCGATCGACCGCGAAGACCAGAACTGGATCCTCTACTACCTGCGCTCGAAGGCCGAGCACGAAGCGGGCAACATGGGGGCAGCAGAAGCCGACCTCTCCGAAGCACAGCAACTGAACCCGCTCGAAAAGTGTTTGACTGAGGGCTGGGACGGCTGCGGATGAGCACTCCGGACGTAGAGCGCCAAGCGCGCGAGCAGGAGAAGGCCACCAACGGGGCGGGGAACGGGGCGACCGCCGCCGGCCGCCGGGCCACCGTCGAGCCCGGCCCTGGAGTCGGCGCCGAAGCCTCGCGGCGGCGCGGCGCGCTGCTGCGGCGGGTCCTCGCCTGCGGCGACTGGGCGGCGCTGGCGGTGACCCTGATGATCGTCACCGCGGCAAGCGCCGATACCGACGTCGCGACCCTCTTCTGGGCAATCCTCTTCAGCCCGAGCTGGATCGTCGTCGTCAAGTTCCACGGCCTCTACGACAACGACCACCGCCGGATCCGCCACAGCACCCTCGACGAGCTGCCCTCGCTGGTCTCGGCCAGCGTCGTCGGCACGCTCGTCCTCGACGGCCTGCTGGCGCTCAGCCCGGTCGGCCCGCTGGAGCCGATCTCAGCGATCGCGGTCGGCGTCGGGACCCTGGTCGGCAGCTTCTTCTGGCGCGGTGTGATCCGTTTCTTCTGGCACCGCCTGACGCCGCTCTCCCCCGGCCTGGCGATCGGCCCGCCGCGCGTCGTCGACATGGTCGCCCGCCGCGTCTCGACCCACCCGGAGACGCGGCTGATGCTGGTCGGCTACCTCTCCGACGTCGAAGACGAGAAGGCCCGCGAGCTGCCGCGGCTGGGGGCGATGGCCGACATCGCCGCGGTCGCCGACAGCTACGAGATCGAGCGCGTCGTCGTCACCGAACAGGAGATGACCGAGCCGGCGGCCGAGCGATTGATCGAGCAGTGCAAGGCGGCCGGCCTGGCGCTCACCTTCCTGCCCCAGCACTACGGGCTGCTGGGGCCGGGGATCGAGCTCAACCGCCTCGCCGAGCTGCCGGTCCTCGACTTCCGCTTCAGCGACCCGCCGCGCTCGACCCAGGCGATGAAGCGCGGCATGGACCTCTTCGTCTCCTTCTTCGGGCTGCTGCTGCTCTCACCGCTGCTGGTGACGATCTCGATCTGGATCCTGCTCGACAGCGGCCGCCCGGTCTTCTTCCGCCAGCGCCGCGCCGGCAAGGACGGCGTCCCCTTCAACGTCCTCAAGTTCCGCACGATGGTCGCCAACGCCGAGGCGCTCCTACCCGAGCTGATCGACCTCGAGTCGCTCGAGGAGCCAGCGTTCAAGATCCGCAACGACCCGCGGGTGACGCGGTCGGGACGCTTCCTGCGCCGCACCAGCCTCGACGAGCTGCCGCAGCTGATCAACGTCCTGCGCGGCGAGATGTCGCTGGTCGGGCCGCGCCCCGAGGAGGAGTCGGTGGTCGCGCTCTACGACGAGCGCCAGCGCGGCCGCCTGGCGATCAAGCCGGGGATGACCGGGCCGATGCAGGTCTACGGCCGCAGCGACCTGACCTTCGAGGAGCGCCTGGCGATGGAGCGCGACTACCTCGACAACCTCTCGATCCTCACCGACCTGGCGATTCTGATGCGGACGCCGCGGGCGATGGTCCGCGGCGAGGGCGCTTACTAGCTTTCCGGGGCCATGCCCGAACTCGAGGTCGTGATCGTCAGCCATGGCGCCGAAGCGCTGCTGCGGCGCTGCTTGGCTTCGCTGCGCGAGCACCCGCCGGCGCGGGCGGAGATGCGGGTGACGGTGGTCGACAGCGGCAGCCCCGACGCGACCCCGGAGATGGTCGCCCGCGAGTTTCCGGAGGCGCGGCTGGTTCGCGAGGCCAACATCGGTTTCTCCGCCGCCAACAACCTGGCGCTGCGCGACAGCACCGCCGATTTCGTGCTGCTGCTCAATCCCGACACCGAGGTCTACGCCGGGACCCTCGACGCCGCCCTGACGCGGTTCGATGCCGACCCGCGGATCGGGATGGTCGGGGTCAAGCTGGTGACCGAGTCGGGCGAGCTCGACCACGCCTGCAAGCGCTCCTTCCCGACCCCGCTGGCGGCGTTGGCGCACTTCACCGGGATCGGCCGCGGCGCGGGCGCCGGCGAGCGGCTCTCGCAGTACCGGGCGACCGACCTCGGCGACGACGAGCCGGGCGAGGTCGACGCGGTCAACGGCGCCTTCATGCTCTGCCGCGCCGCGGCGATCCGCGAGGTCGGCCTGCTCGACGAGGGCTATTGGCTCTACATGGAGGACCTCGACTGGTGCCATCGCTTCCGGGACGCGGGCTGGAAGGTCTTCTACGAGCCGGCGGGGACGGCGCTCCACGTCAAGGGCGGCTCCAGCGCCGGTCGCCGGGCGCCGCGCCAGGAGATCGCCTTCCACCGCGGCATGGCCCGCTTCTACCGCCGCTTCGACGCGCCGCAGGCGAACCCGCTGCTGAACATCGCGGTCTACGCCGGGATCGCCGCCAAACTCGCCGTCAGCCTCGCGATCACGGCGCTGCGCGGGCGCTGAGCTAGGCCCTGCGCGCGACGTAGGCCGACTGCCAGATCGGCAGCTCGGGCGTGCCGAGGTCGAACTGGCGCACCTCCTCCCAGCCGGCCAGCAGCGTCTCCTCGACGTAGGCGCGCGGGTGGTAGACGCTGCAGAGGTTGCGCCCCGCCAGCCGCGGTCGCTGGACGACCATCTCGCCAGCCTCGAAGCGGCGCCGTTCGGCCGGGCCGAGGCGGTCGGCGACGCTCGCCCCCAGCACGCTGATGACCAGCAGGCCGCCGGGCGCCAGAACGCGGCGGAACTCCGCCAGCCACTCGCGCTGCAGCGCCTCGTCGAGGTGGGTGAAGACCGAGAGCGCGTAGATCAGGTCGAAGCTACCGCTGACGTATGGGAGCGGCGGCGTCGGCTCGTTGCGCGTCGCCCGCAGCGAGCAGAGGTTGCGGGCGCACCACTCGACCAGCTCGCCGTTGTAGTCGCAGCCGTGCAGCTCGGGGCCGGGGAGCGAGGTCCAGTGGCGGGCGACCCGGCCGCAGCCGCAGCCGAAGTCGAGGACGGCGCCGAGCTCCTCCAGCTCGCGGCCCATCGAGTGGACGCCGCCGCGGATGCCCTCGAGCATCTGGCGGCCAACGCGCAGGAAGTGGCCACGATCGGCCGAGCGGCCGTCGACCAGGAGTCGCAGCCGCGGCGGCGGCAGCGGCATCCCGTCGGGACCGCAGGCGCGGCGGTCATCGACGCGGCGCACCAGCCACTCCTCACGCAGCCGCTCGGCGGGTCGCAGCAGCCGGGCCCGGTCGAGGCCATCGGCGATCCGGCTGCGCGCGTACCCCTTCATCCCGTACGCTTCAACCAAGCCGCTCGGGAAAAGTCTCGGTTTAGTTCAGAAGCTCATGGCGGGCGTTCGGCGACGAGGATGTCCTGCAGGGTCTCGGCGCCCGGCGTGGCCGACCAGGCGCCGAAGTGAAGTGGCTCGCGGACCCGCAGCCCGACCTCCGCGCACCAGGCCCGGACGTCGTCAGCCGGGAACGCGGTGGCAGCCTCGGGCTGGGCGGCGTCGATCGTGCGGCCGCCGGGGATCGGATGGACGAAGTCGAACAGAGCCTCGCCGCGCCCGAGCGCCGCCTCGGCCTCCGGCGTCAGCAGGAAGAAGGTCAGCAGGCAGCTGCCGCCCGGCTTCAGCACCCGTGCCGTCTCTGCCAAGTAGTGCTGGGCTTCCTCGCGCAGCAGGTGGGTGAAGAGCGAGGTCGCGAAGGCGAAGTCGAAGCTCGCGTCCTCGTAGGGGAAGCGGAACTCGGTCGCCGCGACGTTGCCGAACGGGTTGTACTTGCCGTTGTGGACCGGCGCCCAGTCGAACTCGAAGTTCGGCCAGCGGCTGGAGATGTTGCGCCGGCACCAGCGGACCATGCCGCGGCCGACGTCGAAGCCGGCGTAGGAGCCGCCCTCGAGGTAGCCGGTCAGCGGCATCGCCATCCGTCCCACCCCGCAACCGACGTCGAGCACCCGGTCGCCGGGCTGCAGATCGCCGAGCTCGCGGAAGAAGCCGAGGAACTGCTGCCCGGTCGCCTCGTAGTCGCCGGCGCCGACGAAGGAGAGGTGGCGGGGCGGCAGCGGCGGCAGCGCCGGATCGCGGCGTCGCGCCGCGAGGAAGTCACCGGGGCCCCAGCGCAGCCACCGCGCCGCCGCCTTGGCCAGGTAGATCGCCTCGTCGCGCACGGCGGCGGACCCTAGTCCGTCGCCTAGCCCGCCGCCGACTCGCCCGGCCCCGGGGGAGGGCGCCGCGTCACCGCCGGCGAGCGGCCGCTGGAGACCGAGATCCAGCGCGAGCGGCGGCTGAAGACGCCGACCTTGACCCGGTCGGTCTTGCGCACCAGCGTCAGCGCGCAAAGCGCCCCGAGCAAGGCGATGCCGGCGGAGACCGCGAAGGTGACCTCGAACGCGGTGACGTGGGAGGCGGCGATGTCGGGGCGGATCAGGTTGAGGAGTTCGCTTTCGGGCAGGTGTTTGATTCCCGACTGCTCGGCCTGGATGATCAGGTCCCTGGCCTGTTCGACCTGATGGTTGGTCGGGTGGACGCCCTGCTCGGCGAGCTTTTCGTCGAGCACCTGGAAGTTGATGCCGAGCTCGATCGCCGTCAGCGCGGCGATCCCGAGAGCGCCGCCGAGCTGCTCGGAGGTGTTGATCATCCCCGCCCCCTCGCCAGCGTCCTCGGCAGGCACCGCGGTCAGCCCGGTCGGGTCGTTGACGGTGAGGACGATGCCGAGGCCGAGCCCCTGCAGCAACAGCCCGGGGATCAGCGCAACCGCCGATTCCTCGGAGACCGAGAGGGCGAGGACAACGCCGGAGGCGGCGAGGACGAGGAAGCCGGCGACCAGCGGCCAGCGGCCGCCGAAGCGATCGAAGGCCCTGCCGGCCAGCGGGCCGGCGAGGATGATCGGGATCGTTGCCGGAATCAGCGCCACTCCGGCCGCCGCCGGCGAGACGCCCACCACCAGGAGCAGGAAGAACGGGGTGAGGAAGCCGAGCCCGAGCTCGACCATCCCGGCCAGGAACTGGCTGATGTTGGAGGCGAGGAAGTTGTCGTGGCGGAACAGCTTGAAGTTGATCATCGGGTTGGTAGCCCGGCGCTCGACCACCAGGAAGACCGGGATCAGGAGCACGCCGGCGACGATCGGAATCAGCGTTTTCGGATCGCTCCAACCGGCCTGGGGACCTTCGCTGAGGCCGAAGATCAGGGCCCCAACAGCGAGCCCGAAGGTGACGACGCCGGGCAGGTCGAGGTCGCGCGAGGCGCCCTGCTCGGGCTCGAGCTGAGGCGTCGCACGCAGGGTTAGGACGACCGCGATCACCGCCAGCGGCACGTTGATGAGAAAGACCAGCCGCCAGTCGATCGCCGTCAGCGCCCCGCCGAGGACCGGCCCGAGGGCGGCAAAGAAGGCCGAGGCGCCGGCCAGGATCCCGAGCGCCGAGCCCTTGCTCTGGTCCGGGTAGACGGCGCTGACGATCGCCAGCGCGGTCGGCATCATCAGCGCCGCGCCCGCGCCCTGCAGGGCCCGGGCGGCGATCGCCATAGGCAGGTCCTGAGAGAAGCCCATCGCGGTCGTCGCCAGGCCGAAGATCACCGCGCCAACGAGGAACACGCGGCGCATCCCGAAGAGGTCGCCGAGGCGGCCGCCGAAGACCATCAGCGCCGCCAGCGGCAGGATGTTGGCGGTCATCAGCCACTGCGACTCGCCGACCGAGGCGTGGAGGTCCTGGATCGCGTGCGGGGTCGCCAGCGGCACCGCCGTCTGGTCGACCAGGATCATCGAGCTGGCGAGGGTCATCGCCGCCAGCGTCAGCCGCATGTTCCGCCGCGAGGTCACCGTCGCGGCGCCAGCCTATTGGCGCCGGCCGGCTGCTACCAGGGAAGCTCGTCGGCGATCTCGGCCAGCCTCGGCGCGGTCTTGTCGCGCTCGGAGAGCAGCGGCTCGTCGACCCGCCAGTCGACGCCGACGTCGGGGTCGTCCCAGGCGATCCCCTTCTCGGTCGCCGGGTCGAACAGGTTCGAGACCAGGTAGCAGACGTCGGCGGTCTCGCTCAGCACGACGAAGCCGTGGGCGAAGCCGATCGGGACGAACAGCTGATGGTGCTGCTGGTCGTCGAGCACGTGCGCCTCCCACTGGCCGTAGGTGGGCGAGTCGCGGCGCAGGTCGACGGCGACGTCGAGGATCTCGCCGCGGGCGCAGCGCAGCAGCTTCGCCTGGCCGGGCGCGGTCTGGAAGTGGAGGCCGCGCAGCGTCCCCTGCGAGGAGCGCGAGTGGTTGTGCTGGACGAACTCGACGTCGACGCCGAGCTCGGCCCAGGCGTCGCGGCTGTAGGTCTCGACGAAGAAGCCGCGCTCGTCGCCGTGGACGGTGGGCTCGACCAGCACCACGCCGTCGAGCTTGGTCGCCAGCGCTTGCGCCACTAGCCGAGCGCCTTCCCGTACTGGCGTTCGTAGTACTCGCGGTACTCGCCGGACCGGATCGGCCCCCACCAGTCCTCGTTGTCGCGGTACCAGTTGACGGTTTTCTCCAGCCCCTCGGCGAAGTGGACCTGGGCCTCCCAGCCGAGGTCGGCCTTCAGCTTCTCGGAGGAGAGCGAGTAGCGGCGATCATGGCCGGGGCGGTCGGTGACGTACTCGATCAGCGACTCGTCGGCGCCGGTCAGCTCGATCACCCGCTTCACCACCTCGATGTTCTCGCACTCGTCGGGGCCGCCGACATTGTAGGCCTCGCCCGCCTTGCCCTTGGCGAGAACCGTGTGGATGCCGCGGCAGAAGTCCTCGACGTAGAGCCAGTTGCGGACCTGGCGGCCGTCGCCGTAGACCGGCAGCGAGTCACCGTGGA
>Ga0105249_10001915_pt1 | contig 18047 bp, 14 predicted proteins | sample KBSS44metaG_FD_81522 | JGI IMG/M metagenome (GOLD analysis project Ga0105249, IMG submission 81522) | Switchgrass rhizosphere microbial communities from Kellogg Biological Station, Michigan, USA - KBS S4-4 metaG | ecosystem: Host-associated > Plants > Roots > Rhizosphere > Soil | place...
CGAAGCAAAGATGGCCAGCCGCGTGCCCGCACGCCAACCGGGGCCTTGGGCGCTACCGCGCGTCACCGTACGCTCGCGCCGAGATCGGGGCCGGCGTGCAGAAGATCTTCAGCCGACGGCGGTTGCGGTTCGAGGCCGCTGGGTTCGTCCGATCACGCAATAGGCGCGGCTCATACTCCGCGCGCGCTTCCGGCCCGCCTGTCCCGTCTGCAGAATACGGGCGGAACCCAACCGTCTGGAGCGACCCACGATATATGGATGGAAGAACCTCGTCACATGATTCGGCGCGCCGGCTCGCGCTCGCCACCGCGGCTGCCTGTCTCGCGTTCGGCGTCGCCTGCTACCACTACGCGCCGGTGCCGGTGGACGCGCTGGCGCCGGCGATGACGGTGAAGCTCGAGCTTTCGGCGGTCGCGGTCGACCGTCTGCGACACGGGCCCGACTCGGTCGCCCGGCTGGTCGACGGATTCACCCTGAGCGGAACGGTCGCGAGGCTGAACGCCGATAGCGTAGTGGTGTCCGTTCCCACGAGCTACATGGAAGCAAACGTGCGACTCAAGACACAGCTGCACGACGTCGCGTTACTGCGGACCGACTTGCAGCGCGTGTCACAGCGGCGTCTCGATCGCGCTCGCACGACGTGGGTGAGCGCGGGCATCGGAGCGGTTGCACTGGCGTCGACGGTCGCCGTGCTGAACGGGGGTAAGTCGAAGGGCTCGACTCCAAAGCCCGTCGATCCGCCGGAGAGCCGTGCGCCCGTGGTGCCGAGCCTGACGGCGCCCTGAATCGGCGTTAGGCATGACGGCTACGCTCGAGGGGTCAGAGTCTACGACTCTGACCCCTCGATTGTGTTACTCCTCTCAGCCGATTTAGAAGTTCGGATTCGTCTGCTTTTCCGACAACGGCGTGGCGAAGCACAGGTCGCGCCCTGTCATGTCGTCCGATGTTCCCGGACGGGACAGCGCCGCCCAACGTCGGAAGTCGCCGAGCCGCCGGGCCTCCAGCCACAGCTCGATGCCCCGCTCACGCTTGAGTGCCGTCCACGCGTCGGTGGCATTGGCAGCCGTCCACGGCGCGAGCGCGAGTGAAACGCGGTGCGCGTTCAGAAGCGTCATAGCGCCCGGGACGTCGCCAGCCACCAGCTTCGCCTCGCCTTCGATCAATCGCATCTCCCACCCGGTCGCCAGGTTGATCGGCGATGTCTGGCCGGGGTACTTCGTCTGGAAGTACCAGCGCACCTGACCGAGGTTGCCCACCGCGGCGTCGCCCACCAACACGGTCGCGCTGCTGTCGAACGGGACGCGCGGGTCGCGCGTGGTCTTGCGATAAGTGTCGTAGAACGTGTTCCACACGGTGTGCGCCCGATACGGCTGGTTGGCGGACGCCCAGTAGATGCGGTTGTACTGATCGAGGTCCGTCGTGAAATACGGCATCCGGTACACGAACGTGTTCGCTATCGCTGCGGCGTCCGCTGCCGCGCCGGTGAGATTGTTGCGCAGCAGGCGCACTGACGCGCGTCCGGCTGTCGCGGCGCTCGTGAGGTTTGCGTTGTTCGCGGCCGTTGCGACCGTGATCGCCTCCGTGAAGTTCGCTTCGGCGCGCTCGAGGTAGACAGTGTACGGCTGCGCCGGGCCGCCGTTGATGACGCCATCACAGAAGTTCTCGCCGAGCAGGCGGTTGGCGTAACCGGCCCAGATGAGCCCCTGTGCCAGGGTCGCATTGGTGGTGGTTGTCGTCGCGGCAACCCGCTTCACGCGAGCGACGGCATCTTCGGCCGTCCAGCGCGCGCGCTGGGAGAAGTTCCAGTGCGTGTCATCGTCATCATCGACGAGCTTGCCCGCCTGTTGCCGAGGCGTGATGCCGAAGGAGCCCGTCGAGCCGGCGGGGAAAATCTCCCGCGCTGCTGCCCCACCAGTGTAAGCGACCCAGTTGAGCGCCTCGGCCAGGTCGCGGCCTGCGCCGTTCACTACCGCCGTGAGCGCTTTCGGGTCTTCGAGAGCGTCGGCCTGGATGGGGCCCGGATTGCTGACCTCGAGCTCGCACGCTGAAAGCAGCGCGACGAAGCCCAGCGTCGACGCGCACAAGACGACGCGAACGGTCGTCCCGGAAATCGTCATGGTCATTGACGTAGTCCTCAGAACGAGACGCGGAGTGAGGTCAGGAACACCGCGGGCGCCGGAATGTGCTCGGAGATGTAGCGCACGGTGGGGTTGAAGCCGTCGTTCCCCGACATCTCCGGATCGAAGATCGGCATGCCGTAATTGTGTCGGAAAATGTTCTGCGCGGAGAACACGAGTGAGCTGCTCATCGTCCGCGGGATCGCGCGGCCGAGCGGCACCGTGAGCGTGATGTCTCGAATCTTGAAGAAGTCCGCCTTGAAGATGAACATGTCCTGGCGTGCGTTGGCCGGGACGCACGTCAGCGTCTCCTTCACGGTGAGCGGTTGCTGCGCCGTCTGCTTGGCATAGGCCCCGAAGCACGTGGGCCACAGCACCGATCGCGAGATCGCCTGGTACGACGCGTCTTCGTTGATGTAGGCGCCACCCTGGTACTCGCCGCGCGCCGAGAGCTGGATGTTGCGCCACGTCCGGATGCTCAACGACCCACCTATGATCCGTGTCGGCTGGCTCGGACCGAACGCGTAGTTCGATGAGGTGTCGGGCGCGACACCAACCGCGTCCGGGTTCCGGATGATCTTGCCGCGCAGGACGGGCGCCGGCTGGCCTTCGATGACCCAGCCGAAGTTTCCCACGGAGAACGACGGCGCGCCGCCCAGGCTGACCACCTCACTGTTGTTCGTGCTGACGTTGAGTCCCGCAATGATGCCGAGTCGCGGGCGGTCCCACACCGTGCCGGTGATCGCGACCTCGATGCCCGACTTTTTCATCTCGCCGACGTTCTTCAGCACGTTGTTCAGAAAGCCGTTTGTCGGGATGGAGCGCACGTTGAAGAGCGCGTCGGTGGTGGTCGCGTTGAACCACGTGAAGTCGACGTTGAGGCGACCGTCGAGAGCGCTCTCGTCGAAGCCGAGCTCCAACTCGGTCGTCCGCTCCGGGCCGAGGTCGGCGTTACCGAAGTTGTTCGGACGAACGGCGGGTTGGCCGCCCCAGCCGACCGGACTCCAGGTCTGCACGGCGGCGAAGGCGCCGGGCGCGCGGCCGGCGGCGCCGTAGGCGGCGCGCAGCTTGAGGCTGCCTAACGCCGAGGCCCAGAACCCCTCCTCGCTGATGACCCACGACCCGCTGACTTTCGGATAGGTCTGGAAGCCGAAGTCTTCACCGAACGCGCTGTTGCCGTCCACGCGTGCGCCGATGGTCAGGAAGTAGCGGTCCTTGAACCCGGCGAGCGCCTGCGCGAACGCGCCACCGGTGATGACGCGCTGCTGGTTCTCATCGGCGTTCTTGAGCGAGCCGCTCGCCACGGTCGGATCGGCTGGCGTCGCGAAGTTCTCGCTGAAGCCCACGACATCGCTCACGAGCGAGTTGACGTACTGCGTGCCGGCGGAGGCCGTGATCTTGGTCGCGTTGCCGAGGTCGAACTCGTAGCTGTTCACCCAGTCCGTGCTGAGCGTCGTATTCTGCCAGCGCTGGTCCTGGATCACGCCCAGGGGCACGGCCGGGAAGCCGTAGGGGCGGACGTTGCGGTTCTCCACGGCCGCGCGGTCGAAGCCGATGGTGAAGCGACTCGAGAACGCGGTGACCGGTGTCGCGGTGATGGTGGTGCCCATGATCAGGCGGTCGATGTTGCTCTTGAGCTTCTGCTCCAGGACGCGACGGATGGTGTCCGGGTTTGCGGTGCCGAAATAGTTGCGGTTCTGACGGAACGCGTTGAGCGTGATGCCCTGCGCGTTGTTCCCGGCCGGCGTCTGCGAGATGAGGTTGTTCGTGTACCCCGTGCTCAAGCTCATCGCGACCTTCCTGACCGGGAGGAAGTCGATGTTGCTGCGGAGGAGGTATTTTTTCTCGTCGTCGTTCGGCAGCACGCCCTGCGTGTTGTCAGCGCCGCCGGATACGAGATAGCGCAGCGACGCGCCGGCGCCGCCGGAGACCTGCGCCGTCATGCCGTAGCGCACCCCCTCGCGAACGAACGGGTCCATGAAGAGCAGCGGCACCGAGTCGGTCCCGAACTTCTGCAGCTTGTTGAACCCGGTGTTGAACTGTGTCTGCCATCTGGCGCTGCCATTGGCGCCCCGCTTCGTGAAGATCTGGATCACCCCCGCGGCGGCGTCGGTGCCGAACAGCGTGGCGGCCGCGGCGCCCTTCACGACCTCGATGCGGTCGATGTCGTCGGGGTTGATGTCGTTGAGTGGACTGCCGTACGCATTCGCGCCGCGCTGCGTCGTGCCGGTGAAGATGCCGTTGCGCGGGTACTCATCGCTGCGGGTCCGCACGCCGTCGACGTAGATGAGCGGCTGGTTGGACAGCGCGACGCTGGTCGTGCCGCGAAGGCGAATGGAGGAACCACTGCCGGAGTTGCCCGTGCTGCCGCTAACACTCACGCCGGCCATGCGTCCGGCGATGAGGTTGGAGACGTTGCTGGTCACCTCCGGCGCCTCGGACACCTTGATCTGCCCGATCGAGTTGCCGACCTCCCGCTTCCGCGCGGATCCGGCCGTGCCGGTGACCACGACTTCGTCGAGCGAGATGGGCGTGGACGTGACCACGAAGTCGAGCGTCGCGGCCTGGCCGGCGGCGACATCGACGGTCTTCTCGATCGGCTGGAATCCCAGAGCCCGAACGCGAACCGTCTGTGTTCCGGCCGGTACGCCCGTAAACGTGTAGCGCCCCACGTTGTCCGTCACGCCGCCGACGCGACCGCCGACCACGAACACCTGCGCGCCGGGGACTCCCGGCCCGCCGGATCTCGTGACGACCCCTCGGACCGTTCCAGTCGTGCCCTGGGCGAGGAGATCGGGGGGTGCGGTGGTCGCGACGGAGAGGACTAGACTCATCATCATCAGTCCACGGAAATACGACATCGTAGCCTCCAGTTGGCAGTACGGTCGTGCCGGGGGACGCGCGGCCCTAAGCAGCACCGCCGCGTTCGGTTCGTCAAGGCGAACCGTTCGTCCCTGGCCGGTCATTCCGCGGCGCCGGGTTGTGACGGCTCGTCCCTCTACCGGGTTTGGCGTCGTGAACAGCAGGCTTACCCTGGCTAGCCGAACCGTGGTCTCAACTCAGCCGTCGGCTATCTTTTTCGAAATCCAACCCCTTGGCGGCCACCGCCGGTCTCCGAGGGCTGAGGCGGGCAATTCATGATGCCGGCTCGTGATGGGCGGAGCGCGTCGAACGTGACGTCGAGTCCGCCGTCACTCACGCTTATAGGTGGGCGAAACGGACGTGGCATGAGCGCCATCGACATGTCGATCGTCCAGCGCGCAAAGCGAGGCGACAGAGCCGCCTTCGCCGCGCTGGTCGATCACTACTACGCGCGGTGCCTACGGTTCGCCGTTCACATGCTCGGCAACTCGCAGGATGCCGAGGAGGCGGTGCAGGACACCTTCGTGCGCGTGCACGGGGCCCTGCATCGGTACGACGAGTTCGATCGGTTCGAGTCGTGGCTGTTTCGTATTCTCGCGAACCGGTGTCGGACCATGATGGGGCGTGAGGCGCGCCGCTCGCGCGTTCTCGTGTATGGCGATCTGCCGCACGATCGCGGCACGCCCCCCGATGTGGACGCGATCGTATGGCGGGAAGAGATCCAGACAGCACTGGCCGCTCTGCCGGCCGCGCAGCGGGAAGCGTTCCTGCTGCGTCACGTCGAAGGACTCGAGTACGAGGAAATGGGACGGATCACAGGCGCTGGCGTATCGGCGCTGAAGATGCGAGTCAAGCGCGCCTGCGAGTTTCTGCGGCTGCGCCTCGCGGAGGTGGAACGTGCGTGAAGAACAGGACGAGTTGATCCAACACGTCGTCGATGAGCTGAAGGTGCTGCCGGTCGTGCCGGTGGATGCGACGGCCCGCGTGCTCGCACGCGTGGATGCGGCGCGCCGCGCCGGGACCCCGAGCGCCAGCGCGAGCGACGACGATGACGTCATCTTTTTTCCGACCGCGACGGACGAAATGGCGGCCCAGGCACCAGCGCTGCGCCCCTTACCGTCCGCCGCGACTGCGGGTGGGTCGCGCGACGGCGGACTCCGACGCCGGTTCGTCGTATCGCTGCCGGCGGCGATCGGGTATGCACTGGCCGCGACGCTCGCCGGATTCCTGATCCGCGGCGCGATGCCGAAGGACAGTGCGCAGGTCGCCGTTGCTCCCGACGCGCGAACGAACGACACATCCATTGGCGCGCGGACGACCGTGCAGCCGGTCGCCGAGTCGGTCGATCGCGCCGCGCAGGAAAAGCCCGTCGCCGTCCAGTTCGTGCTCGACGCCGCGGCCGCGAAGCGTGTCGCGCTCGTCGGTGACTTCAACGGGTGGAATGGCAGCGCGACGCCACTCGCGCGCGATTCCGCTAGCGGCGCATGGAGTGTAGTGGCCGCCGTCCCGCCGGGGCGGCATGTCTACGCCTTTCTCGTGGATGGCAAGGTGTGGACGCTCGACCCGCGTGCGCCGAAAGCGAAGGATTCCGACTACGGCGCCGAGCAGTCGGTCGTGATCGTGGGGCTGCCATGAGACGCGGTCCGCGGTACGTCGCCGCGCTGAGGTACCTGGCCACGTTGCTCGTCGTCGCCGTGCTGACGTCGGCCTCGTCGCGGCGTGTGGGAGGGCAGGAGGCGAAGCCGGTGGAGCTCGATTCGGCAACGGCGGCCGCCATCGCGCCGATCGTGCAGCAGGCACGCGCGGCGAACCTGCCGATCGAGCTGTTGTACGCCAAGGCGCGCGAGGGGCAGGTGCAGCGTGCGCCGGTCGCACGGATCGAAGCGGCAGTCCGCGCACTTGCGGCTCGCGTGCAGGCGGCGAACGACGCGCTGGCCCCGAACGCCACGGCGCAGGAGCTCGGCGCGGCGGCCGATGCGCTCAAGGCGGGCGTGCCGCGCGAGACGCTGCGCGAGATGCGCAGGGCGGGAAGGGATGGATCGCTGGCCGTGCCGATCGGGGTGCTGACGCAGCTCGTTTTACGAGGCGTGCCGGTGGAGAAAGCGTCCGTTCAGGTCGTGGACCTCCTGCAGCGCGGGGCCGTGGCGAACCACTTCATCGCTCTCGACGAGCGCGTGCGCGCCGACGTGCTGGCCGGGAAGCGCCCTGACGAATCGCTGGATTTGCGATTGAAAGGCATCATCCCCAATCTTCCGCAGCAGGCAACGGCAGACGGCGCTGCGATTCAGGCCACGACGCCAAAACGTCCCCGCTGAACTCAGACCCGGCAGCTGCAGCAGACACGCGCATCGCTCGGGTTCCTCCTGTCGTTCGCCGTGCTCGCGCTGGTAACTCCCGCGAGGACGGCGAACGCGCAATGGGCCCGGCAGACCACGTTCGACGTCGGCGGCATCCGCCTGACGAGAGACGACTTCGCAGATACTGACGGCGTCAACGTCGCAGGTCTCTGGGGTCGTTGGAACGAGCGTGTCTCGCTGATCGCGAGCGGCGCCATCACGCACATCTCGGACGGTCGATCCACCGGCTTAGCGCTCGCCTCGGCGTCGTACACGGTGCCGGTGCATCGCGTGCGACTGGAGGCGGGCAGCACCGCGACGATCCTCGGCACGAGCGACCAGCGCGCGTCATCGAGCTGGCTGGGGTTCGGACGCGCGCACGTGCTCGGGCAGGGACGCGGTGTGTGGCTCGGCGTGGGCGGCGGCACCGTGCATCTCGAGACCGAGAACGTCGGCGCATCGACCGGAGAGGTCGGAGGCTGGCTGCGTCGCGGTGAGCAGCGACTCACGCTCAGTGCCGCAACGGTGCGAACGTCGACCGTGTCCACGGTGATCTTCTCCGACGAGACCGTGCTGCGCGTGCGGGATCCGGTTGGCTACACGGACGTCTCGCTGGCCGGGCACGGCGTCTGGCGCCAACTCGAGGTGGACGCCGTCGCGATCTCTCGGCACGCGTGGAAGGGCAACCTCGCGTCCATGCCGACGGCCATGCTCTCCGGAGCGTGGTGGTTCACGCCGTACGTCGGGGTCGCAGGGGCCATCGGCCGGCAGTTGTCCGATCCGCTGCGCGGCACGGCGCGCGCGCGGTATGCGACCGTCGCGCTGCGGCTGTCGGCCGAGCGTCACGGGCCGGTGCGGGCACGAACGACGCCGCCGCGCGTCGCCGTCGGTGACGCGTCGATCGTGGCCGCGTCCGCCGATGGCGGCGCGGCGATGATTCGCGTGCATGCGGCCGGCGCTCGCACGGTGGAGATCATGGGCGATCTCACCGCGTGGACGCCGGTGGCGCTCGCACGACGCGGTGACCGCTGGGAGGTGCGCCTAACGACGACGCCCGGGGCGCATCATGTGGTCGTTCGCATCAATGGCGGCCCGTGGGCCCCGCCGGCGAATCTGCCGCGGGTCGATGACGAGCTCGGTGGAACAGTCGGGCTGCTCGTCGTGCCCTGACGCGTCAGACGGCGCGTGCCTCCAGGGTGCGAGGTGGCGTCTCACCGTGGTGATGTAGCCTGACGCACGCCGTGTGGGTGATGCACATCACCAATACGATCAAATTTTGTGCAGTGTGGGATTTCTTCGCGTCACGCTGACCGATCTGGCCCTGATCCTGCTTCGTCCTGGGTGGCCCTCGGAATCGCTTCACGACGCGCGAACGGGCAGCACCGGGGCCACGCTGTGGCGCGTCATTGTTTGCACACAAGGAGTCAGCAATGCAAAACCGCACCCTACTTTCCGCTCTCGCTGCCGCGGCTGTCGTCGCGATTGCCACGCCGTCCATCTCGCACGCACAGGACACGACGAAGAAGGAATCCAAGGGCGAAGTGGCCATGGCGCCGAGCTTCAGCTCGCTCATGTCGGCCCTCAACTCGGCGGCCGCGCAGAATGCGAAATGGACTGCCATGACGACCCCGATCACGGCCGAGAACGTGCAGCTCGTGAATGCGGAATCGCTGTTGCAGGGCAACGATGTTGCGGCGTTCAAGACTGCCCTCAAGACGAACGAGGCGGATGTCGCGACGCTCCGCAAGACGTTAGGCGCCAATACCGCTCTCGCCACGATCCTGAAGGGAAACGCGCCGGAACTGACGGCGGATGACGTCATCGCCACGGATGTGAGCGCGGACGGCAAGGCCACCGTCTACTACTGGAAGAAGTCGGAACCGAAAACCCCGTAATTAGGGGCTAGAGACTCAGCGGACCCGGGATGTCTCCATCGAGAGACATCCCGGGTTTTTTCACATCAGTCCTTCTCTTGACATTCGACAGGACGGCGCGCATTCTCCTGTAGACATACGACAGGAGAGCGCGTGGCGCCGAACAACGCCGACGTCCTGCAGGGGACGCTCGACATGCTCATCCTCAAGGCAGTGTCGCTCGAGGCGATGCACGGGTGGGGCATCTCCCAACGTATTCAACAGATCTCGCGCGACGTGCTGCAGATCAACCAGGGCTCGCTCTACCCGGCGCTGCACCGCCTCGAGCGACGCGCCTGGATCGAAGCCGACTGGGGCACGTCCGAGAACAACCGCCGCGCGAAGTACTACCGCCTCACCTCACTCGGCCGGAAGCAGCTCGTCGAGGAGCGAGCGAGCTGGCAGCGCTTCACGCTCGCCGTCGAGCGGGTGCTGCAGACGACCTGAGGCCACGTCGGCGCGACGGTCGGACTGATCGTCGATTCGCGGTCGGTCTGTGCTCGGAATGACGCATCAACGCGGAAGCAGGGCAGGCGCGGTCGGACACGGGACGTACTTCGGCACCGCTACCGGACCCCGACTGGCAAGCGTCCGCAGCACACGCTCGTGGGCCGCGACCGCGCGGCGCGCGCGCACCCTGCCTAACGTCCAGCTCCGCCAGTCGGTCGTGGCGTCCGGGCCCCAGTTGTCGAGCAGGTGCCGCGCTGCTTCGCATCGGGCGGTGAAGCCGTCGCGCTCCACGGCGGAGTTGCGGGGCAACGTGGAATCGGCCGCCTGCGCCGCCCACGCTGGCGGCGGGGCGAGCGGACTGCGGACGAGATAGCCCGCGAGGGCCGGCGCGGCCTCCGCGCCGAGTGAGCGGAGATACAAGACGTCCAGCTCCTTGCCCTGGTCTGCTCGCGCGACGTTCGCTGCGGCGACCATCGCGCCGGGGTTGGCGACATTGAGGGCGAGAAGCGTGGCCCAGCCGGAGATGAGGGCACCGGCAACGAACCGGCGCCCGCGGCCGCGAAGCACCGTCGCGGCGAACCACACGAACACGACGGCCAACCACGCCATGAACACGGTTGCGTAGAGGCGGTCTTCGCTCATGCCGTATACCGACTGGTAGAGGCGCATGCGCGCGAGCGCCGAATACATGATTACCCCGAGCAGCGCGAGGAGCGCCGACGCCAGGCCGCGGAAGACGCGGTCGGCCCGCGGAGTGTCGCGGCGGAGCAAGGCGTTGGCCGTGAGCAGCAGCGGCAGAACGAGCGCCGACACCGTGACGAGCTCGAAAAAGCCGCGACGGGCATAGTCGGCGTAGCTCATGCCGGCCGTCGCCTGAACGAGCCCGTCCCCGCCGAAGAAGTAGCGGAGCTGCACCCCGACGAATGCCGCGAACAGTAGGACGAGCGAGCCTAACGCGACGGACACCTCGGTCAGGCCGAGCGCGGCGTCCGGCAGTCGATCGCTCCACGTCGTGCGCCCGGTCGTCAGCACCGACGTCCGGAGATAGCCTCCGACGAACCAGGCGATTATGCCCCCGACGATCAAATGGGAGGCGACCACCTCGCCATCGATGCGAAAGACATCCCCCATGATGCGTGCAAACACGGGGTCCGCGGAGGTGAACAACCCGCCGAACACGAGCAGCAACGGGATCGCGATCAGCGCCGCGCGCAGCCAGACGATCGCGCGAGCCGTGCCGCGCGCCTGAGCGACCTGGCGAAGCGACACATCCGACAGCACGAGCGCCAGCATGCCGAACGCGACCCCGAACCCGACTTCCACGACGTGCTGTATCACGTCGCGCACCCGCGAGCCGAACACGTCGGCGTGCGAGCCCCGGGCGACAGCGGTCGCGAGAAGCGCGAACGTCCCGATGAGCGCCAGGGTGTTGAAGACCGCGAGCGATTCCGCGTCACGCCACGCGAACATGAGGCTGAGCGCGATGGCGGGGATCGCGAGCCATCGCGCGTCGAACGGGACCGAGTCATGGCGGCGCCTCGCGAGGGTGAACAGCGCGGCGACGATGGCAAGGGACCAGACGGCCATGTTCACGCCTAACGCTCCGGCGCGCAGCAAGGCGTCGCCGACGGCCCCGAGCAGGAGCGCATCCGTGAGGACGCGAGCCGCAAGCTGGCGCCGTTCGTCGGTCGCGTCGGAGGTCAGGGGGGTGGTCGGAGGGGGCGGTGGCGTGGGCAGGGAGGCGCCGGACATACGGGGCTCGAGTCGGGGTGAAGCGGCGGCACAGGGGCCACCACATCAGTATGCAAATTAATATCAGCTGTCAAGTACTTCACAGTATAAAGCAAAACGCCGACCTCCTCTGTGACCAACCGCACCGAACGGCGATCCGGCGGACTTTCGCGCCGGCGCTCCCGTCCGCATCGTTCCCTCATCGTCGCGCCGCCGAGGTGCTCGTGTCCATCGCCAAGTGCTTTTCCCGCCGGGCGTTACTTCGAACTGCCGGCCTCGTCGCCGTGGCGGCGAGCTCGCCCGTCGTCAGCCATGCCCAGGTCGTCCGTGGCGTTGTCGTCGATGAGGGCTCGGGCCGCGCCCTGCCGGGCATCGTCGTCGTCCTGCTCGACTCGGCCGGCAAACGCCTCGCCGGTGTGCTCGCCGATGATGCCGGCCGCTACGCCATTCGGATCGCGGCTCCGGGCAACTACGGGATTCGCGCGGAGCGGATCGGGTATCGCGCGGATGCACCGACGGCCGTCAAGCTCGCGGCCGGCGAGACCGTCGAGCTCCGCCTCGTGACGCGACCGGTTCCGGTCATGCTCAGCGCGGTCCGGGTGACCGGAACGACCGCGTGCGTCGCGCGCGCATCCGACGGTCAGGAGGTGTCCGCCGTCTGGGACGAAGCGCGCAAGGCCCTCTACGCGACCGACCTGACGCAGCGCAACGAGCTGTTCACCGCCAAGGTGTCGCGCTTCGAGCGAACGCTCGATGCCCGCGACGCGAAGGTCATCAATTACAGCGTCAAGCAGACCAACGGCGTGACGCGCAACCCGTTCGTCAGCCTGCCCGCCGCGCAGCTGTCCACCGATGGGTTCGTTAGGCAGGTCGGGTCGGAGACCATCTACTTCGGTCCCGACGCCGGCGTCCTGCTGTCGGACGAGTTTCTCGGTGACCACTGCTTCAAGCTTCGCGAGTCCGGCGGGCGACGCTCGGCGATGATCGGTATCGAGTTCGAGCCGGCCCGGGGACGCACGATGCCGGAGATCGCCGGGACGCTGTGGCTGGATCGGAAGACCGCCGAGCTGCGCGACCTGGAATACCAATACCGTGGGCTGCCAAACATGCCGTTGTCGGTCCGGAGTGAGGATTTCGGCGGTCGGGTCGAGTTTCAGCGGATGCCGACCGGCGCGTGGATCGTACAACGGTGGGTGATCCGGATGCCGCTCCTCGTGGACAAGGGGCCGCTGGCGGCACGGAGCGAAGGGATTCCAGGTGGCGTGTCGACGCGACCCGAGCGCGTGCAGCTCGCCGCGATTCGGGAGGAGGGCGGCGAGGTCGTGGAGACCGTGGCCCGCGGGGAACGGCGGGAAAGCGCGACCGAGGCGTCGACCGTTCGCGGCATCGTCTTCGACAGCACCCGGATGGAGCCGCTGCCTAACGCTCGCGTGTTCTTCGACGGCACGCAGTTCTCCGCGCGGACCGACGCCAGCGGACGCTTCACGATCGAGCGCGTGCCGCCGGGAACGTATTCACTCGGCGTCATGCACGGCCGCTTCGACTCACTGCACTTGCGCCCGCCGTCCGCGACGGTCGTGATGCGAGCGGGCGAGGCGACGACGGCGGAGCTCGCGACGCCGTCGAACGCGACGATCTTCGCGCGGGACTGCGCGCCGGAAGACCGTCGCGATCCGATGACGGCCCTCCGCGGGTACGTACGCGACGGCACGACGGGTGCGCCGGCGATCGATGCGAAGGTCACGATGACGTGGAATCGCCTCGGGAGCACGGCCGCGCAGCCGGCCACGGTCGTCCAGGAGCAGGCGGGGACCAGAACCGATTCCGCGGGGCGCTTCGCATTCTGCGGGCTGCCGGCCGGTGTCCGGCTCACCGCTCGGGCAGCGACGGAGGAGCGGCGATCGTCGCCGCAGGTGGTGTTGCTGCCCGAAAACCAGATCGCCGTGGCGGAGATCGTCATGGGAACGCAGCCCGTCGTGGCGACGCTGGAGCCGACGAAGATCGGGGCGTCGTCAGTGTCGGCCGCGCCGCAGCGCAGTACGGCGATGCGCGAGTTCGACCGGCGCCGCCGGCGGGGCAGCGGCACGTTTCTCACCCGGGCGCAGATCGAGCGGTCGCACGCGCCGCGGCTCACCGACCTGTTTCGTATGCTGCCAGGCGTGTCGGTGACAGCGAGCGACAATGGCGAGGTCATGGTCGAGCTCCGGGGGGCAAAACGCATCACCATGGACAGTCCCGCGCCGACGCGAGTCGTGCGAACGGACAGCGGCGCGCCAGCGCCACAACCGTCGAGCCCCTCGACGGGAAGCATGAGCGTCAAGCGATGCCCCGCGGGGTTTCTCCTCGACGGACTTCCGATCGACGGGGGCGCGGGGCTGGACCTCGGCATGAACGCCGAGACGATCGAGGCGATCGAGGTGTATCCCGGCGCGCAGGTCCCGATCGAGTATGCCGGGCGCCATGCGGAATGCGGGTTGATCCTGATCTGGACACGCGCATTCGCGGATCGCCCGACCCCCGAAACGGGACCCGATGGCGAACGCTGAAGTCGTCGTCTGCGGCGCCGGCATGGCCGGCGCCGCGGCCGCGTATCACCTTGCCGTTCGCCACCGCCTCCGCAACGTCGTGATCGTCGACGAGCGCGAGCCGCTCACCCTGACGAGCGACAAGGGCACTCAAGGGTATCGCAACTGGTTCGACGGCCCCGACGACACCATGGCGCGCTTCGTCGGACGCAGCGTTGGCATCATGGAGGAGCTGGCAGAAGAGAGCGGAAACGCGTTTCTCCTCTCGCGAACCGGCTATGCGTTTGTCACCGCCGAGCCCTCGATGCGCGAGCGCATCCGCACGCAGGCGGAGCGACTCGCGACGTTTGGCGCCGGCGCCGTTCGCGAGCATCCTGGTCCGGTGCCGTACCAGGCGAACTCCGGCGATGACTGGCGTGGCATTCCAGATGGCGCCGACCTGTTGTTCGACCCGGCGCTCGTCCACGAGCATTTCGCGTTCGTGAACGACGCCGCCATTGCGGTGAGCCACGTGCGGCGCGCCGGCTGGATGGACGCCATCCGATTGGGGCGCTGGCTGCTCGATGAGGCGTGCCGGAATGGCGCGCGGATCGTGCGCGACCGGGTGGTCGGCGTGGATACGACGGGCGGTGCGATCCGGAGCGTACGGCTCGCATCCGGCGGCGAGCTTACTGCCGGGCGGCTCGCAATCGCCGCGGGCCCGCGCCTGCCTAACGTCCTGCAGATGCTCGGCGTCGAACTGCCGGTGTTCCTCGAGCTGCATGCCAAGATGCGTTTCGACGACCGGCTGGGAGTCGTTCCGCGGTCGTCGCCGTTTACCATCTGGGCCGATCCGGTCGGTGGACTCGACTGGAGTCCGACCGAGCGGGCGCGCTTTGCCGCCGATCCGCAGTCGCGGTGGCTCCTGGAGCCCTTCCCCGGCGGCATGCACGTCCGTCCGGTGGGTGACGGGCGAGATGTCTTCCTCATCTGGACGTTCGAGAGCGCGCCTCACGAGTTCGTGTGGCCCCCGTCATTCGATCCGCACCTGGGTGACGTGCTGCTGCGCGGCTTCGCGATTCTGGCGCCGCGCGCGGCGGCGTATCTCGGAGAGGGGCGGCACGGTGTGGTGGACGGCGGCTACTACGCGAAGACACCGGAGAACCGGCCCATCGTCGGTCCACTGCCCATCGAGGGCGTGTATGTTACCGGCGCGCTGGCGGGGTACGGGATCATGGCCTCGCACGCCGCCGGCGAGCTCCTCGCGACACACATGACCGGCGAGTCGCTCCCGTCGTACGCGGATGCGCTCTCGCCGGCGCGGTACGCCGATGCCGCGTATCGTCGTCGCCTGGAGCACTGGGACGCCAAAGCGGGCCAGCTCTGACGTCGCGACAGTTTCGCGAGCAATCGTCGTGCTACGGGATCTATCAGTAGCCGGCTGACAAACCTCACGCGCCCGGAATGCGCCGACAATACGATCAGCGTTACTTCGACAAGTGGTATCGCAATCCGCGCTATCGAGTAAAGAGCTCGCAGGAGTTGACCCGCCAGGCCGGGTTCGTCGTCGGAGCGGCCGAGCACATGCTGGGGCGCACGGTGCGCACGGTGCTCGATGTCGGCTGCGGAGAAGGGAACTGGCTCGCGCCGCTTCGTCGCATGCGGCCGAACATCCGGTACACGGGCATCGACTCGAGCGAGTACGCCGTGTCGCGCTACGGTGCCGCGCGCAACATCAAGCTCGGCACCATTGACTCGCTGGATGGGCTTCGCCTCCGCAAGGACTACGACCTGCTCCTGTGCGTGGGCATGCTCAACTACCTGAAGCCCGCCCAGCTCGCGACCGGGCTCGCACACCTGTACGACCGCGCGGGCGGGCTCGTCTACCTCGAGCTGTTCACGGGGGCCGACCGCGGCGTGTTCGGCGATACCATGGGCACGCGGCTCCGGTCGCCGGCGTGGTACCGGGCGCGCATTCGCGAGGCAGGCTTCGTCTCGCTGGGCATGCACTGCTTCCTCCCGGACTGGCTCCGAGAGCACACGTCGGCCATGGAGCGGTGTGGCCGCTAGTCCAGGCGCGTTAGGCGCGGACGCCGTCGCCGCCGATTACGCCGCACGCGGCGGGACGTTCGCGACCAACGAGCGAGCGGAGCGCGCGGCGGCGAACCGGATGTCGCAGCTTCGTTTGTCCGCCTTCGTCGTCGCGGTGGCGTCGGGGATCGCGCTCGCCAGTGGCCGGGGCCCGACGCCGTTGCTGCTCGCCGGGCTGGTGATCGGCATCGTCGCCTACGTGGCCGCCGCCCGTCGCCATGCGACGCTGCGCCGCCGTGCAGCGTGGGCAGGGGTCAGGCGCATCGTCTGCGAACAGGGCGCGTTCCGGGTCCATCGCAACTGGTCCGCCATCGCATCGACGCTCGCTCACACCCCAACGGGCGATCATGCGTATGCTGTGGACCTGGATGTCACCGGGCACGCGTCGCTCTCGCGGCTGCTCGACGTCACGAGTGCCGGTCCGGGCCGTCGCGCGCTCGCGGCGTGGCTGCTCGACAGCGTGCCGCCCGCGAGCGAGCTGCGTGCTCGCCAGGAGGCGGTTCGCGAGCTGACTCCCGCCGTCGAATGGCGCGAGGCGCTCACGGCGCACGCATGGTCGGCCGGCGTCGCGCGCCGGAGTGACGTCGACCGGTTCCTGACGTGGGCGGAACAGTCATCGTGGCTGCTCGATCGCTCCGCGATGCTGTGGGCAGCTCGCATTCTGCCGTTCGTGATCATCCCCGTCGTCCTGCTCGCACTGACGCACTTCCTGTCGTCCGTCGGGATCGTGCCGAGGCCAGAGCCGTGGCTGGCGAACATCGCCGCGACGCTTTCCGACTGGTGGACCATTCCGGTCGGCGCCGGTGTCCTGTTGTCGCTTTCGGCGCGGCGCGCGCTGGTGGAGCGCATCGAGGCGGCGATCTCGCACCTTAGCGGACTCGCCGCCTATGCCGAGATGCTCGCGCACGTTGGGTCGGCGACGTTCAACGCTCCGAAGATGGTCGGCGTTCGGGACCGTCTCGCGACCGGTCGAGGAGCCGCGGGCGAGCTCAGACGCCTCGGCGCGATCGTGCGGCTTGCGGAGGCCCGGTATTCGCCCATGGCGCATTTCGCACTGCAGCTGCTCGGGCTGTGGGACTTTCACGTGCTCGCTGCACTCGAACGCTGGCAGCGCAGCTCGGGGGCCCATGCGCGCGACTGGCTCGCGGCGTTAGGCGAGGCGGAAGCGCTGTCGGCGCTCGGCACGCTGGCGCACGACAATCCCGACTGGGTCATGCCCGACCTCGTCGAGGGACCAGCCCGCATCGAGGCGCAGGCACTCGGGCACCCGCTGCTGGCGGCGGGGAGCCGGGTGAACAACGACGTCTCGGTCGGTCCACCGGGCACGTTCGTGTTTGTCACCGGCTCGAACATGTCGGGCAAGAGCACGCTGCTGCGCGCCATCGGGACCAATGTGGTGCTGGCGCAGGCGGGCGGGCCCGTCTGCGCGACGTCCATGCGCCTGACGCCGGTGGACATCTGGACGAGCATCCGCATCGACGACTCGCTCGAGGCCGGCGTATCGCTGTTCATGGCCGAGCTCAAGCGACTCAAGCGGATCGTCGATGCGGCCCGGGCTCCGGACCGCCCGAGGCCGCTGCTCTATCTGCTGGACGAGATGCTGCACGGCACGAACACGGGCGAGCGTCGCATCGCGGCGCGGCGCGTCCTCAACTACCTGGTGCAGGCGGGCGCGATCGGCGCGGTGACGACACACGATCTGACGCTGGCGGAGGACCCGTCGCTCGATGCGGCGGCGCAGCGAGTGCACTTCACCGAGCAGTTCATTCAGCGCGACGGCGCCATGACGATGACGTTCGACTATCGGCTGCGCCCGGGGCTGGCGACGTCGGCCAACGCATTGAAGCTGTTGGCGATGATCGGTCTTGACTAGGCACGGCCTGTACGTACGGCAACATCTCGGTGGTCAGTCAGTCATCAGGCAACAGTGTCCGGTATGAGTTGTCCAGTATGAGTGCCCGTTATGAGTGAGCAGTAGGCCCATTCTTCGCGCTGGACTCGGAGGAAGCGGCGGTCGACACGATGTCATCCCGAGCCACACCA
>Ga0105249_10001918_pt1 | contig 18040 bp, 12 predicted proteins | sample KBSS44metaG_FD_81522 | JGI IMG/M metagenome (GOLD analysis project Ga0105249, IMG submission 81522) | Switchgrass rhizosphere microbial communities from Kellogg Biological Station, Michigan, USA - KBS S4-4 metaG | ecosystem: Host-associated > Plants > Roots > Rhizosphere > Soil | place...
ATCAAACAAGCCGGGAGCATGCCATTTGGTTTGATCTTTTTCAGCTAATGCATAACCTTTACCTTTTACAGTCAGTACATGCAAAATTTTCGGTCCTGGTATTTCACGAAGATCTTTTAGTGTGTCAACAAGCTTGGCAACATTGTGTCCATCGATTGGTCCAAAGTAACGAAGTTTTAATGCTTCAAATAAATTAGCGCTGCTGCTTACCATTCCTTTTAATCCTTCAGCTAGTTTATGTCCCATTGCACGGGTAAAATTTTTACCGACAGGAAGTTTGCCCAGCAATTTCCAAACATCATCTTTTACTTTATTATAAGTAGGTGATGTAGTAATATCAGTAAGATATTCTTTTAAAGCTCCAACATTGGGGTCGATACCCATGTTGTTATCATTTAAAATAATAAGCAGATCCGTATCAGCAACGCCGGCATGATTCATTGCTTCAAATGCAAGTCCTGCCGTCATGGCGCCATCTCCGATTACAGCAACAATTTTCCTGTCCTTCTCTCCTTTATATTTTGTAGCCATTGCCATACCTAATGCTGCAGATATAGAAGTAGAAGAATGGCCAACACCAAATGTGTCGTATTCACTTTCACTTCTCTTGGGAAAACCGCTAAGGCCTTTATATTTTCTATTAGTGATGAAATTATCACGACGACCTGTTAATATTTTATGTCCATAAGCCTGGTGACCTACATCCCAAACCAATTGATCATAAGGTGTATTGTAAACGTAATGAAGAGCAGCTGTTAATTCCACTACACCGAGACTAGCCCCAAAATGACCACCATAAACACTTACCACATCAATGATATATTGCCGGAGTTCATCGCAAACCTGGTGAAGCTTTTCCCTTGGTAATTTTTTGAGATCGGCAGGTGAATTGATGGTCTTTAAAAGTGTCCCAGGTGTTATTTCCATGCACAGAATTTAGACGTGGTAAAATTAATGCTTTCCATTCAGCCTTTTTTGCTAAACATTCTATAAGTAATAATTGCCTGAGATCAAGATTGGACAAGCAATTTCTCATAATTCAGTACCCCATTTGTAAGAGTTATCTGCCACTGGTATATTTACGGGGATTGTTCCCAGCAGGGATTGACTAATTTCGCCGTTATGCGTAAAAGTAATTCCAGGTATTGGTTATTGCAGTTCTGCGGATGGGGATTTGTGGGCCTGGTTATGTTGTTCTTTGCTCATGCTTATAAAGTCAATATTTCCTGGCCAAACATTTTAAGCCGGATAACTATTGTTTTTACTGCAGGTATTTTAACGACACATGTACTTCGTCTTATTATAAAATGGCGTGGCTGGATGATGCAATCCATTGAAAAAGTGATCCCGAAAATGATCATTGCAATGGTAGTCACTTCCGCTATCTACAGTCTTATTAATCTTGGTCTTTTGAGCTTTTTTCATTTGGATACAGAAGGTAGTCGTAAGCTAAGTTTCATAAATAAATTCATGGGTTCTACTGTCGATAATGGCTTATTTATTTTGCCCTGGGTTTTGATCTATTACTTTTATCATTTCATTGAGAAAAGCAGAAGGCAGCAAATGGATACGCTTCAATTGGAAACATTGATCAAAGAACTCGAACTAAAAACTATTAAGGCACATATCAATCCTCATTTCATTTTTAATTCATTGAATAGTATCCGTGCGTTGGTAGAAGAAAATCCACAAAGAGCAAGAGAAGCGGTTACAGAGCTAAGTAATATTTTGCGTAGCAGCATGCAGGTGGAAAAAGCCGAAACAGTCTCTTTTGAAAAAGAACTGGATATTGTGAAAGATTATCTCGCTTTAGAGAATATGCGGTTTGAAGACAGATTGAAAATAGAATATGATATAGATGAAGATACATTAGATCAGCCCGTACCACCTATGATGTTGCAGACACTTGTTGAAAATGCTATCAAACATGGCATCAGTAAACAAATAAATGGCGGAGTGGTAAAGATCATCTCCGATTTTAAAGATCATTATCATGAACTAACTGTCCAAAATACTGGTTATTTAAATGGATATTCAAATACTGAAGGCTTTGGTCTTTCAAGCACAACCAACCGATTAAGTTTATTATATGGAGATAAAGCAAAGTTTGAAATAAAACAAGTCAATCCAACATTGGTAGAGGCAAAGGTGCAAATACCAGTGAATACAGTTTAGAAGTTAATGCCTGAGAAAACCATTGAACTTTTGAACTGTTCATATTAAACAGATTTACATGAAAGCTATAATTATTGATGATGAACGCTTAGCAAGAGCAGAATTAAAAAAGCTGTTACAGGATTTTCCTGAAATAGAAATTATTGATGAAGCTGCCAATGCCGAAGAAGGAATTACAAAAATCGAGAGCCAGCATCCCGATCTTATTTTTTTAGATATTCAAATGCCTGGCAAGACTGGTTTTGATATGCTATCGCAGTTAGAAAGAACGCCGCAGGTAATTTTTACAACAGCATATGATGAATTTGCGCTAAGAGCCTTTGAAGTAAATGCTTTGGATTATTTGCTGAAACCGGTAGAGCCAAAGCGATTGGCGGATGCGATACAAAAATTACATTTTGCAGAAACAAAAGAACCGGGCAGTGAAACAGAAAATTTCAATAACAGTATTCTTACAGAAAACGACCAGGTATTTGTGAAAGATGGAGAGAGGTGTTGGTTTGTAAAATTAAGTGAGATAAGATTGTTTGAAAGTGTAGGTAATTATGCCAAAGTATTTTTTGGCAATAACAAGCCGCTTATTTTAAAATCATTAAATGCATTGGAAGAAAGATTAGATGAAAAAACTTTTTTCCGTGCTAACCGCAAGCATATCGTCAACCTTCGCATGATCGATAAAATAGAGCCTTACTTTAACGGCGGACTCCTACTCGAGTTAAAAGGCGGAGAAAAAATTGAAGTAAGCAGGAGGCAGACAGTGAAGTTTAAAGAAATGATGAGCTTATAGCTATAATAGTCAAGTTGTTAAATGTTTCATTGTTTAGCAACTCAACAATTCACAATCAATAATTAATAGTTTACATGAAGAAATATTTTCTTGCAGGATTATTGCTTTTTACAGCATCTTTTTTATTTGCACAAGCTAAGATTGATGATATCATCAACGCAAAAGAAGTTGAACGTATTGAAAGAACGTTATCTTCTGATGATATGAGAGGCCGTAAAGCTTTTACTCCGGATATTGATAAACCGGCCGATTTTATCAGCGATGAATTTAAAAAAATCGGATTGCAAACTTTTAATAACAGCAAAACTTATAAACAGAAATTTGCAATGATCCAACCACGACTTATCAGTTTATCTGTAACATTGGATGGAAAGTCGGTAAGTGAAAAAAATATTATTGTGGTAACCTGTCAGCCGGAATTAAAGATCGATCAATCTTCGGGATACGAGATAACAACAATAAATGCAGGAGGAAGTCTTTCAAGACAGGCCAGCTCATTTGTTCAGGCTAATAAAAATGTTGTGGTAATGGTAGATGAAAGTTATGCAGCTAACTTTTCCAGACTTGCCTTTTTAAAACGATCCCTTTTTAAAACGGATAAAAATATCATTTTCATATTAGGTAACTTAATTCCTAAAACTTTTTTTATTGAAGCAAAACATGAAATTTCAGAACAACCTTTAGCCAACGTGGTAGGCATATTACCGGGAAAAAGTAAGAAAGATGAATACGTAATTTTTTCAGGTCATTATGATCATTTGGGAATTGGTAAACCTGTGGATGGGGATTCAATTTATAATGGTGCTAACGATGATGCCGCAGGAACAACGGGTGTGATAATGCTGGCCAAATATTTTAAAGCACTTGCTAATAATGAAAAAACAATTGTATTCGCAGCTTTTACTGCTGAAGAAGAAGGTGGCTTTGGCTCACAATATTTTTCAAGGCAATTTGATCCGGCAAAAGTTATTGCGATGTTCAATATAGAAATGATAGGAACAGAAAGTAAATGGGGAAAGAACTCAGCTTATATTACAGGATATGAAAAAACAGACATGGGTTCTATTCTTCAAAAAAATTTAGAAGGAACCGGTTTTACTTTTTACCCTGATCCTTACACGGAACAACAATTATTTTACCGATCGGATAACGAGACTCTTGCCCGGTTGGGGGTTCCGGCTCATACTATTTCTACTTCAAAAATGGACAGTGAGCCGAACTATCATAAAGTAAGCGACCAGGTTGAAACACTCGATATAGATAATATGGTAATGATCATCAAATCCATTGCATTAAGTTCAAGAAGTATTATTAGTGGAAGGGATTCGCCGACGAGGGTGAAGGTGGAAGAATTGAGATGATCAAATTACTTTAACAGGAATTGAATGCACCGCATCACTCATCTCTTTTATAAGTGAAGCATCTTTTTCAATTGCATTGCCAACAACGATTACATCAGCGCCGGCTTTGCAGTTGAGATAAGCTTTTTCAGGATGAAGAATACCTCCGCCAATGATCAGAGGCGCTTCAATATGATCAGCTACGATTTTTATCATGCTTTCGTTGATAGCCCGTTTAGCTCCGCTGCCTGCATCCATGTAAATCAATTTCATTCCAAGCATTTCACCAGCCATTGCTGTACACATAGCAATTTCATTTTTGTCAGCAGGGATAGGAGAGGCATTGCTTATATAGGAAACAGTTGTTGGCGCACCGCCATCAATTACCATATAACCAGTAGGTAATATTTCTAATCCGCTTTGTTTTACAAAAGGAGCAGAAACTACATGCTGACCGATCAAAAGTTCCGGATTGCGGCCAGAGATCAATGACAAATAAAGTAATGCATCCGCATATTTGGTTATTTGAGATGAGCTGCCAGGGAATAAGATAACAGGAATAGAACAATTACGTTTTATATGTTGCACACATGCCTCAAGATGATTGGAAATAACAAGGCTGCCGCCTACGAGCAAATAATCAACCTTTGCCGAAACGCAAAGTCCGGTAAGCTCATCGAGCATCTTTGCATTTACTTTATCGGGATCGATCAATACTGCAAAAGACTTTTTTCCCTGTCTCTTTTTCTCTGCTAATGAATTGTAAATCGTTGACTTCATCCGGTATTGGTTGATATGCAAAAATGCGAAAACTTTTCGGCTTTTTAGCTTCAATTAGGGTTTATTATGTTCTTGTAACAAATGTATCAGGATATGTTTTTTTACAAAAGACAATAAACATTTCTTACGCCTGCCATAAACGAAATTTTTACCTTTCTTTTTTAATAAATAATTTTCTTCGATTTAATAGTGACTGTAATCCCTTTCTGTAAAGCATTTCAATGAGTGATATTAAAGAAATGATAGTAAAATCAATATTCCTAAAGAATATATTCGTAAAAACCCTTACCCGTTTTGTATTTGAAAAGTATAATAAAGGCTATAATTTTTTTTACAACTCCTATACTGATTTTCCAAAAAAATTTTATCAAATAACTATTGTGTTATTGTGAAGAAATTCCCGAATGCACTACAGGCCTGAAGTGGCATAATTTTGGACTCGCTTATCCACAATATGTGAATATCTGGGGGTTTGAATTTCATTTTATTAAAAATATTTTCGTCTTCTCCGTTAACAATTACTTAACCCGAGAAATTCTTTAAGTTATGGCAAATAAAAAACAAGCTTCCACCAGAGGCGGGTTGCAGTTTTCACGTCGCTATACCCGAGACGACGTGAAAGTGTTCGATTTGTTTGAATATGATTATCGCACTTCAATCATTCGTAATCCGAATGGAGAAGTCGTTTTCGAAATGAACAATGTTGAAGTTCCCAAACAATGGAGCCAGATCGCAACCGACATTTTAGCGCAAAAATATTTTCGTAAAGCCGGGGTTCCTCAACCAGATGGTAGTCTTGGCAGAGAAACATCTGCCAAACAAGTAGCTCATCGTCTTGCCAATTGCTGGCGGGTATGGGGTGAGCGATATGGATATTTTGCATCCGAAAGCGATGCGCAAATATTTTATGAAGAATTGGTGTATTCCATCCTAAATCAAATGTGTGTACCCAATAGTCCGCAGTGGTTCAATACAGGCCTGTATGAGAGCTATGGTATAAAAGGTAAACCGCAAGGTCATTATTATGTTGATCCGATTGATGGCGAATTAAAGCGATCCACTTCAGCTTATGAAAGACCGCAGCCTCATGCATGTTTCATTCTTAGTGTCACTGATGACTTAGTTAATGACGGAGGTATCATGGACCTTTGGGTACGTGAAGCAAGAATCTTTAAATATGGATCAGGAGTAGGTACTAACTTTTCTAATCTTCGTGGTGAAGGAGAAAAATTAAGCGGTGGTGGTACATCATCAGGATTAATGAGTTTTTTAAAGATAGGTGATAGAGCTGCCGGCGCTATTAAAAGTGGAGGAACTACTCGTCGTGCAGCTAAGATGGTTTGTTTAGATCTTGATCATCCGGAAATCGTTGAATTTATCAACTGGAAAGTGGAAGAAGAGAAAAAAGTAGGGGCATTGATCAATGCAGGTTATCCGAGCGATTACGAAGGTGAAGCATATAAAACTGTTTCCGGGCAGAACTCTAATAACTCTGTTCGTATTCCCAACTCATTTTTTAAACAATTGAAAAACGATGAGGACTGGGAATTAAAAGGAAGAATGGATGGAAGAGTAATGAAAAAAATACCAGCCCGTGAATTATGGAACCAGATATCTTATGCAGCATGGCGTTGTGCTGATCCCGGAACACAATATAATACTACCATCAATGAATGGCATACCTGCCCTGAGGGTGGTGAGATAAGAGCCTCTAACCCTTGCTCGGAATACATGTTCCTTGATAATACAGCCTGCAATCTTGCATCTTCTAACCTGATGAAATTTTTTGATACGGAAAATAATCATTTTGATGTTGAAGGTTACGAATACAATTGCCGACTATGGACTGTTGTTTTGGAAGTATCTGTATTAATGGCACAATTCCCCAGTAAAGAAGTTGCGCAATTAAGTTATGAATACAGAACACTTGGATTGGGTTATGCTAACCTTGGAACAATGTTAATGGTTAGTGGCATTCCTTATGACAGTGAAGAAGCAAGAGCAATTGCCGGGGCTATCACCGCTATCATGACGGGTATTGCATATAAAACATCTGCCGAGATGGCTCAGAGCCTTGGTGCATTTCCCCGCTATACAGAGAATCGTGAGCATATGATGCGGGTAATGCGTAATCATCGCCTGGCAGCTTATGATGCTGATGAATATGAGAGTTTAAGTTTAAAACCACAGGGCATTAAAGCAAAATATTGTCCTGATTATATGCTGAAAGCCGCATGTAAGGCATGGGATGATGCAGTAGAGCTTGGAAATAAATCTGGCTATCGCAATGCGCAGGCTACTGTAATTGCGCCAACGGGAACAATTGGTTTGGTAATGGACTGTGATACTACCGGCGTTGAACCCGATTTTGCATTGGTGAAATTTAAAAAGCTTTCCGGTGGTGGTTATTTCAGGATCATTAATCAATCAGTACCTGCTGCATTAAAGAATCTGGGTTATACGGAAAAAGAAAATGATGCGATCATTAAATATGCTGTTGGCGCTGCATCATTTGCGGGAGCACCTTTTATCAATCATCAATCATTAAGTGAAAAGGGATTTATTGCTGATGAAATAAAAAGACTTGACGCTGCTGCTGCCACAGCTTTCGAAATTGGTTTTGTTTTCAATAAATATACCTTGGGAGAAGAATGCCTGCAACGTCTTGGATTTACTCCTGAACAATACAATGATTTTGAATGGAGCCTGCTTGAAGCTTTAGGATTTTCCGATGAACAAATAGAGGCTGCCAACGATTATGTATGTGGTACCGGTATGCTTGAAGGAGCTCCGCATCTTAAAGAAGAACACCTGCCCGTTTTTGACTGTGCCAACAAATGTGGAAAGAAAGGACAACGTTACATTCATGCGCATGGTCACATTCGCATGATGGGAGCTACCCAACCGTTTATTAGCGGAGCTATTTCCAAAACAATAAACTTACCCCATGAAGCTACTGTAGAAGAAATAGCAGACTCTTATATGCTTAGCTGGGAACTGGGACTTAAGGCATGTGCCCTATATCGTGACGGCTCTAAACTTTCTCAGCCACTAAGCAATAAAAGCGATAAGAAAAAGAAAACAGAAGAGTCAGCAAGCAGCCAACAATCAGCAGTTGCCAGCCAACAGTTGTCAGTAAGTCAGCAATTAGATTCAAACATTGTTGACATGAGCAAACTTACAGTTGAAGAGTTGTTGGAGGAAGTGCAGAAAAGAGTTCAATCATCTCCTGATACAAAATTGAAAAGAAAACTTGCCAGTATTGTTGAACGTCGTTCATTACCTGCGAAGCGTCGTGGCTTTACTCAAAAAGCCAAGATCAACGGACAAGCCATTTTTTTACGTACCGGTGAATACAGCGATGGAACATTAGGAGAAATATTTATAGACATGGCAAAAGAAGGAGCTACAATGCGTAGCATGATGAACTGTTTTGCTATATCCATTTCTATTGGTCTTCAATACGGAGTACCACTTGAGGAGTTCGTTGATAAATTTGCATTCACAAAATTTGATCCATCGGGTTTTGTAGAACATCCTAATATTAAGTCCACAACATCCATTGTTGATTTTATATTCCGTGTATTAGGATATGAATACCTGGGCCGGACAGATCTTGTACATGTAATTGATAAACCAGAAGTAATGAATACAGGTGCTGATGATTGGGATGATATACCTTCCAATCTTGAGTATGCAAGTGAGCCTGAATTATCGAGTGTTCGCATTATTGGTTCACCCAATGGAGGCGCAGCATCCCAGCCATCAAAAAACCAACGTATAGCTCCTGTAAATTCAGGAATGAAAACGGAAACAGGTATTGATGCGTTAAATGCAGCAGCCAAAAATATGCAGAGTGATGCCCCGGCATGTAATGTATGTGGGCATATTATGATGCGGAGTGGAACCTGCTATAAATGCCTAAACTGCGGTAACCAGGGCGGTTGCAGTTAAGCTCCGCAAAAGCGGACCCACCTAAGTTTGGACGAAAAACCAAATAAAGAGTGTACCCATTAATTCACATCCCGGTTGTATCGCCGGGATGTTTTGTTTAAAGCCGCAAGTAGTTTTTCAGGGAAATAGGCATTAAACTACCAGCAATAGGATAGAAAATTTCAGTAGTAATTACATTTTTGTTCTGAATAGAACAGATTGTAGTTTTGAAAAAAATCTGTTAACTATGAAAACAAGAATCATACTTGCCCTGGTCATCCTTATAATATTTTTTGAAAGCTGTGCAAGAAGCTTTACTCCCTACCAGGCAGCCAATAATCCAAGAGGAAAAAAATGCGGAGTGATCAGGTAATTATTATTCCTGACCAAACAAACTACTTACGGCGCCTTCAAGCATCGGAAATTTTTCAATCACAAAATTCTTCATAGATTGAATGGCTTTTTTTGCCTGCTCATCTGTAAGACCCGCTTCTGTCTTTAATTTTTCTATTAGTTCCTGCATAAAAAATTATTTTAAAAAAATGGTCAGACTATTTTGTCTGACCAAATATCTTTAAATCCTGGAAATCCTGTTCTAATTATGCCACTTTCAATAAGCTCAATTTACTCTTATCAAATTTTCTTCTGGCATATTCCATATCAAGAATAAACTGTGTCACTTTTGAAGAAGGTAGTTCAAACATCGCATCCGTAAGAATGCCTTCACATATGCTTCTCAATCCTCTTGCGCCTAATTTGTATTCCATTGCTTTTTCTACCATAAAATCCAGCACTTCTTCTTCAATACTCAATTGAATGCCTTCGAGGTCAAATAATTTCTTGTATTGTTTTACCAAAGCATTTTTTGGCTCGGTAAGAATAGCTCTCAGGATAGATGCATCAAGTGGATCTAAATGCGTAACTACAGGTAAACGGCCCAGCAATTCAGGAATCAACCCAAATGATTTCAGATCCTGTGCATTGATATAACGAAGCAGGTTCTTTTTAATATTTTCCTGTTGTTCTTTGTCAACATTAAAGCCGATAGTATTTGTTTGTACACGGCGTGCAATTATTTTATCAATACCATCAAAAGCACCGCCACAAATGAAAAGAATGTTCTGTGTATTGATCTTGATAAGCTTTTGCTCAGGATGTTTACGGCCTCCCTGGGGAGGAACTAATACATCAGTGCCTTCTAATAATTTCAACATACCCTGCTGAACACCTTCGCCACTTACATCACGGGTGATGGATGGATTATCTCCTTTACGGGCAATTTTGTCTATTTCATCAATATACACAATACCACGTTCTGCTGCTGCCACATCATAATTGCAAACCTGTAATAACCTTGTCAAAATGCTTTCAACATCTTCGCCAACATACCCGGCCTCGGTAAATACGGTAGCATCAACAATTGTGAATGGCACATTCAGCATTCTTGCAATACTTTTTGCAAGCAATGTTTTACCAGTTCCTGTTTCACCTACCATTACGATATTGCTTTTTTCTATTTCAACATCGTGCCCTGTATGTGTATCGGTTACTTTTTGTTGCAAGCGTTTATAGTGATTATAAACAGCTACAGCTAATACTTTTTTTGCATCATCCTGCCCGATCACATATTCATCAAGGAATTTTTTGACCTCCATGGGCTTTTTTACAGTAAGCTTAAAAGTCGTAGCTGTTTTGTCATCTCTCACCACGAGTTCCTGTTCAATGATCTCCCGGGCATGCTCAACACAATTTTCACAGATATGCCCATCCTGACCGGCAATAAGAATCTTTACCTCGTCTCTATTACGACCACAAAACGAACAATGTAAGGGGTTTTTTGCCATCTCTTTATATTATAACGGTCTCAAAACGGATTTGTAACTCACAAAATTATAAAACCGCCCTGACTAAGGCGGCTTTATTTTTCTTAAAACTGGCTTTTAACGCCTAAAGTGAATAAAAACAGTAAGAGTTAACCTATAGAAGGGGCTAAAGTTTTTCCACCAGACCATCCACAATACCATACCCAAGCGCTTCTTTGGCATCCATCCAGTAATCCCTGTCAAAATCCCGCATAATTTGTTCGACTGTTTTACCGCAATTTTTAGCCAATATCTGGGCTCCGATCTCTTTTACACGTTGAGTTTGTTTAGCCTGTATTTCCAAATCAGCACTTACACCTTGAAATTGTCCACCTAAAGAAGGCTGATGGATCATTACTTCGCCATGAGGATAAATGAAACGTTTCCCTTTTACGCCACCGCTTAAAAGAATACTTCCCATAGAAGCGGCAAGGCCCATGCAAATAGTGCTAACGGGGCTTTTGATCATTTGCATGGTATCATACATTACCATACCACTTGTTACAACGCCACCTGGGCTATTGATATAAAATTTGATCTCCTGACCAGGTTTATCAGCATCCAGTAATAATAATTTGCTTACAATGTCTCTTGCACTTTTGTCATCAACTACACCCCACAAATAAATACTGCGGGTTTCAAAAAAATATTTTTCGAGTTTTTTACTGAACATTTTCAGATCAGATTTGGGTTGTTCCTCCTGCTCATCATCGTCATCTGCTTTCCAATCGCTATATAAAAATTGATTATGATTCATGTACTGTATTTAAAAAGTTCGGAATAAAATTTAGAAATTAACCTAATCCTTTTTTTGTTTCCTTGGATTAGTGACCAATACTTCATCTACAAGACCATATTCTTTTGATTCAATTGCTGTCATCCAATGATCCCTGTCAAAATCTTTTTCAATCTGCTCAATGGTCTTCCCACTATGTACGCTGATCACTTCGTATAATTCTCTTTTTAATTTTCTTATTTCGGTTACTGTTATTTCAATATCACTTGCCTGGCCACCAATGGCGCCGCTTGGTTGATGCATCATTATCCTGGCATGTTTTAGTGCAGCTCTTTTTCCCTTGGAACCTGCTGCCAATAATACACAAGCCATGGAAGCAGCAATACCAATACAAATGGTTGCAATATCCGGCGTTACATACTGCATGGTATCATATACACCCAGGCCGGAATATACGCTACCACCGGGGCTATTAATGTACATATTGATATCTCTTGTTCTGTCTGTAGAATCAAGAAAGAGCAACTGAGCAGTAACAATATTCGCTACTTCATCATTGATGGGATAACCAAGAAAAATAATACGGTCCATCATTAACCGACTATATACATCCATTACAGCTACATTCATTGGTCTCTCTTCAATGATGTTGGGAGTAAGTGCAGTTACTAAATGCGAGGCATAACTATTTAATGTATTGCTGGAAATGCCTCGATGCTTTACAGCATACTTTTCAAATTCTGAATTAAAGCTCATGTTGAATAATTGATAAGTTAATTAGTTGATAGGTTGAAAGGAACAAGAGGAAATAATAGATTTCAATGTCAGCTTCTAACTTATCAACTTTTACCTAATCCTCAAATATCCGTCCAATTGGCGTAATCACAAAATCAGTGACAAGTTGACTTATTAATACTGCGATGAAAATTAAAAAGGTTGACAGGATATTTCTTATCAACCTTTTTAAGACAGTTACTCATGTCAAATTAACTAATGATGATGCTGGTGTTCTTCATTCATCTTTGTAAAATTTTCTACGCTTATATCTTTTTCTTCAAGCTTTAGTTGGGTTTCGGCCCATTCAAATACTTTTTGTGTTTGTATCCTGCTATAAGCATCTTCTACATATTTACGATCCTTCATCATTTTATCTATATAATCTTTTACCCAGGGTTGATCCTCACTTAAATTGCCTGAGCCCATATAGCTAAAAAGCTGTTGCTTCGCAAAACCTCTTATCTCCTCTGGTTGTACCTGTATGGCATTATCATTTACGATCTTGTCAGATATTAATGTCCATCTGAGTTGATTTAAGAAAGAAGGAAATTCTTTCTCAATTTCTTCATCTGTTTTTGGCGGTTGATCTTTTGCCTGGTCTCCTTGCGTCTTCATCCATTTTTTTAAAAAACCTTCAGGAAAATGAATTATAGTATGATCAAGTAATTCATGATAAGCCTGGTGTTGCAATTGATTTCTTGATTGGCTATTCCAATATGCTTGTATCTCTTCTTTTATTTTTTTGCGAAAATCTTCTTCCGTTTTTATTTCCTGGCCTGGATAAAGCTGGTTAAAAAAATCTTCATTCAATTCTCTTTTTTCCAGCAAGCCAATTTTTGTAATCAGGATTTTGAAATGTTTTTGAGATGACGCGGCGTCTTCTTTATCAAGGCCAAGATCACTTATCATCCATTCCAGTTCCTTTGTATCAAAAGCTTTATCTAATTGTGTTAAAACAAAATCATTGGGCACCTTTCCTTTCAGATTAGTGCGAAAATCTTCTTTGAAATATTTTACTAGTACAGAATTATCTTTCATAATTCCGCCTTCGATATTATTGGCATTCTCATCGGTTTCTATGAATTGAACATTCAGCACATCTTCATCTGTATCTACAATATTTTTATCCTTCATATTTCCATAGCGGTTTTGCAATCTTGCTATTTCGCTATCAATCATTTCATCGGTTACCGTTACTACATACTTTGTAGTTTTTGTTTTGCCAAGATCAGGCAACTGGAACTCCGGTTTCATTCCGACTTCAAAATGGAAAGTATAATCAGCAGGATTATTGACATCGAGTTGACGAATATCCATTTCAACAGGAAGCGGTTGAGCAAAGATTTCCAGTTTATCGTCTTCCATGTATTTAATAAGCTCACGATCTATAGAACGCAGTACTTCATCAGTAAATAAAGATGGGCCGTACATTTTCTTTATTAATCCTGAAGGCACCATGCCCTTACGAAAACCTGGAATGTTTGCTTTTTTGCTGTATTCTTTTAATGATTTTTCAAATGAAGGCAGGTAGTCTGCCTTTTCCAATTTCAATGTCAGCCTTTCATGCAACTCGCCGATATTTTCCTTCGTTACTGTAGCCATAATGTACGTTTAACAGTTTAAGCGTTTAAAAGTTTAATTAAAAAGAAGTTGAAGATTCAGGCAACAAAGATTACCAGCAGAATTAAACCATTAAACATTAATCTTTAATCCAAAGTCCGGATGGAGGGACTCGAACCCCCACACCTTACGGCATCAGATCCTAAGTCTGACGTGTCTACCAATTTCACCACATCCGGTTTTCATAGTCAATAGTCATACCTAGTCAAATTGGGCAAATAAAATTTCTGGTTGATCTTGACCATTATGACTCATTTGACTTCCTTTCTTTTAGGGCTGCAAATGTATATCATTTAACCAAAACAGACGGGTGCTTTTTCGTAAATTCGTATTTGTGGAAACTCTTTCACCAATACCGAAATATAACCTTAATGAAGAGCAAGAAAAAAAGCTTATCATAAGGGAATATCGTGCCCTGATGCGGGACCTGAAGACCAAATTGAAGCCGGGAGATAAAGATCTTATCCGAAGAGCATTTGAAATGGCTGCAGAGGCGCATAAAACCATGCGCCGGAAAAGTGGCGAGCCTTATATTTTACATCCACTTGCTGTTGCTAAAATTTGTGTAGAAGAAATTGGTTTAGGCGTTCGTTCTACCATCTGTTCATTGATGCATGACACTGTTGAAGACACTGATATTTTACTTGATGATGTGGAAAGAGAATTTGGAAATGAAATTGCCCGCATAGTGGATGGGCTTACCAAAATATCGAATGTAATTGATGTAAACGCATCCCAGCAAGCTGAGAACTTTAAAAAAATACTGCTCACACTTACTGACGATCCCCGTGTTATTTTAATAAAACTTGCAGATCGATTGCACAACATGCGAACTCTCGACAGTATGAAGCGGGAGAAACAATTAAAAATTTCTTCGGAAACTGTTTATGTATATGCACCGCTTGCGCATCGCATGGGCCTGTATAATATCAAAACTGAAATGGAAGATCTGGCCATGAAATACATGGAACCGGAAACCTATAAAGACATTGCACAAAAACTTGCTGAAACAAAAAGAGAAAGGACTAAATATATAAATGAGTTTGTAAAGCCAATAAAAGAAAAACTCGAAAAAGGACATTTTAATGCAGAAATATTTGGCCGCCCTAAAAGCATCCACTCCATCTGGACCAAAATGAAAAAGAAAGGGGTTGCTTTTGAAGAAGTATATGATTTGTTCGCTATTCGGGTTATACTCGATTCACCAACTGAAAAAGAAAAAGAAGATTGCTGGAAAGTGTATTCTATGATCACAGACGAATACACACCCTCACCGGAAAGACTAAGAGATTGGTTAAGCAACCCTAAAAGCAATGGTTACGAAGCGTTGCATACAACTGTGATGGGTCCGCAAGGTCGATGGGTAGAAGTTCAAATACGTACCAAGCGAATGAATGAAATAGCTGAAAAAGGATTGGCAGCTCATTGGAAGTATAAGGAAGATGCATCTGATGAAAGCCGTTTTGATAAATGGTTTCAGCAGATACGTGAGGTGATCAGCAACCAGGAAACAGACAGCATTGATTTTTTGCAGGATTTCAAAACAAGTTTTCTTGCAGAAGAAATTTATGTTTATACACCCAAAGGCGATGTAAAAATGTTGCCTGTTGGTTCTACTGCATTAGATTTTGCCTTTAGTATTCATAGCGCTATTGGAACGAAAACAATTGGAGCTAAGGTTAATCATAAGTTAGTTCCTATCAGCCATAAGTTGCGCAGCGGCGACCAGGTTGAAATCATTACCAGCAATAAACAAAAACCATCCGAGGATTGGCTGGGTTTCGTAGTTACTGCAAAGGCGAGAGGAAGGATTAAAGATGCAATGAAGGAAGAAAAAAGAAAAGTGGCGGATGAAGGTAAATATACTGTCCAGAGAAAACTGGAAGGGATGGGTGCTGGTTTCACCCAACATAATATTGATGAGCTTGTACAATGGTATAAGCTGTCATCCAATCTTGATCTTTTTTACCAGGTAGCTGTAAAAAATATTGACCTCAAGGAGCTTAAGGAATTTAAAGTGATCGGTGATAGGATCGAGTCACCGAAGCCGATAAAAATTCCACATGAAAAAATCGATTATATACCTAACCAGGCAGGAAAAAAAGATGCGGAGCTTATCATCTTTGGTGAGTCTGCAGATAAAATTGTTTACCATCTTGCTAATTGCTGCAAGCCTATTCCCGGCGATGATGTTTTTGGTTTTGTAACTACAGGGAAGGGATTAACAATTCATCGTACTAACTGTCCCAATGCCGCCAGACTGTTAGCAAGCTATGGGCATAGGGTAGTAAAAACAAAATGGGCAAAGAATAAAGAAATTTCCTTTCTTACGGGTATAAAAATAATCGGGCTTGATGATGTGGGAGTGGTAAATAAAATAACCAATCTTATTTCGGGGGAATTAAAAATAAACATTGGGGCGCTTACTATTGAAGCTAAAGAAGGATTGTTCCAGGGAAATATACGTTTGTATGTTCATGACCGGGAAGAGTTGGATAAGCTTGTCCAAAGTTTAATGGATCTTCCCGGTATTGAATCGGTGGAACGATATGATACGGAAGATATTCCTAATTAAATCGAAACGGGTCTAAAATATTTCCCCATATTTTTCAAAGACTTTTTTATTTATTCGGTGTTCTTTTTACCGATACCTTATTTTTGCCACCGTTAAAGTCAAATGCGTCAATAAGTCAAATTGGTCAAATAAGTTAAAAGGATCGTTGAATTATTAAGTGACAAAATATGACTTACAAATCAGCATGACTAAATAACTTAACCAACTATGGTGGATGTAATTCTCGGACTGCAATGGGGTGATGAAGGAAAAGGAAAAATTGTTGACTATTTCGCTAAGGACTATGATCTTATCGCCAGGTTCCAGGGGGGACCTAATGCAGGGCATACTTTATATGTAAAGGATAAAAAAGTAGTACTCCACCAAATACCTTCGGGTGTTTTTCATGCCGGTGTTATCAATCTTATAGGAAATGGAGTAGTGCTTGATCCTATCACACTGAAAAAAGAATGTGATCTCGTAGCTTCTTTTGGTGTTGATCTTACAAAAAATCTTTTTATTGCGGAAAGAACTCACCTCATTCTTCCTACACATCGTGCTTTGGATAAAGCAGCAGAACTTTCAAAGGGTAATCAAAAAATTGGCTCTACATTAAAAGGAATTGGTCCTACCTATATGGATAAAACAGGTCGCAATGGATTAAGGGTCGGTGACCTTTTAGATAAAAATTTCACTACTTCATATATTAAGCTTCGATTAAAACATCAGCGACTACTTGATAATTTCGGCTTCCAGGAAGATATTTCTGCATGGGAAGAAGAATTTTTTGATGCTTTAGAATTTTTAAAACAACTCAATATTGTCAATGGGGAATATTTTATTAACAATCAAATAAAAACAGGAAAAAGGGTGCTTGCTGAAGGAGCACAGGGCAGCATGCTCGATATTGACTTTGGCACATTCCCCTATGTTACCTCGTCAAATACCATATCAGCTGGTGTATGCAGCGGATTGGGAGTAGCGCCTCAGCAGATCAAAGATGTGATCGGCGTCACAAAAGCATATTGTACGAGGGTAGGTGGCGGCCCATTTCCTACGGAACTGGATAATGAAATAGGTGAGGAATTAAGAAAAATGGGAAATGAGTTCGGAGCAACTACAGGGCGACCCCGTCGTTGCGGATGGATCGATCTTGTGGCGCTTCAATTTGCCTGCATGATAAACGGCATAACTAAAATTGTAATGACCAAGGCTGATGTGTTGGACGCTTTCAAAGAATTAGATGTTTGTACTGCATATAAGATATATGGAAAAGAGGTCCATGAAGTGCCTTTCCAGTTGGAAAGACAAAAACCTGAGCCGGTGTATAAAACTTTTGCCGGGTGGAACACAATAACCAGTGCAGCAAAATCGTATTCCGACTTGCCTGATACGATGAAAACTTATGTTAATTTCATTAATCAATACCTGGGCGTAAATATTCATTTCATTTCAAACGGGCCAGGTCGAGACCAG
>Ga0105249_10001919_pt1 | contig 18039 bp, 12 predicted proteins | sample KBSS44metaG_FD_81522 | JGI IMG/M metagenome (GOLD analysis project Ga0105249, IMG submission 81522) | Switchgrass rhizosphere microbial communities from Kellogg Biological Station, Michigan, USA - KBS S4-4 metaG | ecosystem: Host-associated > Plants > Roots > Rhizosphere > Soil | place...
CCATCCTGTCCATCCTGTCCGTGCTGTTTGACGGGGAGCCATGATTGGTCACGGCGTCCGCCGTGGCGGGCCAGAGCGTCCCGGGAGCCGTTCCGGAATGACCGCTAGCTCGCGTGCGCGAGCACCTCGTCCATCACACGCTGCACGTTGTCGATCTCGTCGGCGCTGATCGTGTGGCCCATGCCCGGGTACAGCTTGCGCGTCACGCTTGCGCCGAGCCGGCGGAACACCGCCTCGCTCTCCAGAACGCGCTCCGCCGGGATGTGCGGATCCACGTCGCTGCAGCCGAGGAACACCGGCGTACCATCGAGCGACGTCGTGACGTCGTCCCACGTGGTGCCCGGCTCGCCGATCAGACCGCCGCTCAGCGCCATCACTCCCCCGTAGCGACGCGGATGTCGGATCGAGAATTCGGACGTCAGACACGCGCCTTGAGAGAACCCGAGCAGCATGATCTGCTGCGACGCGAATCCGCGAACGAGCAGGTCGGTCACGATCGACTCGATCACGAACAGCCCCGACGAGATCCCGGGCTCGTTCCGTTCGCGCGGCGCCATGAAGCTGACCGGGTACCACGTCCCGCCCGCGGCGGCCGGCGCCAGGTACACGAAGTCGGGCCGGTCGAGCACCCGGACGAGATCGAGAATATTGGCGGGGGCGGCGTTGCGGCCATGAATCATGATCATGGCTGCGCGGGCGCTCGCGTCGTCCGCGCCGGTGCGGACGATCGGCTGATTGGCGTGTGGCTTCATTTGGAAGGGGAGCTGTCGGTCAATGGCGAACGTTAGGCAGCTGAGCCTCGATCTCGGCGCGGTGCGGCTCCTCCCACGGCGGCAGCTTGAGCCCGCGCCCGAGCTCGGCCACCGGCTCGTCCACCGGGAACCCCGGCGACATCGTCGCCGCCTCGAACAGCACGCCGCCGGGTTCGCGGAAGTAGATGGACTTGAAGTATTGCCGGTCGCGCACCGGCGTGACCTGCGCCCGCCCGACCAGTTCCTCGCGCAGCTTCAACTGGTCGTCCTCGCTCCCGACCGCCATCGCGACGTGATGCACGGTGCCGAGGCCGTTCTTCGCCCACCCGGCGTCGCCGGCGGCAACGATATCCATGACCTTGCCCGGGCCGTCACCGTTGACGGCCACCCGAATGCGCCCCTCCATCTCGTTCACGACCTCGAAGCCGAGCATGTCGCGCATGAACTCGACCGTTCGGCGCGGCTCGCGGACCTCCAGGGAAACGCTGTGCAGGCCGCGCACGGCGGACTTCGCATCGACGCCGCTCGTCGTCCACGGTGCGCGTGAGTCGGTGGCGTTCGCGACCAGCTCGATGATGAGCCCGGAAGGGTCGGTGATGAGGATCGACTCCTCGCCGAACCTCGGCGGTGCGTCGGTCAGCGCGTAGCCCCGTTCGCGAAGGCGTGTCTTCCACGTATCGAGCGAACCGGCGGGTACCGAGAACGACGTCACGGTGATCTGCCCAGCGCCCTTGAGGCCGATCGGCACGCCCTTGCCCTTGTAGGGAAACGTCGTCCAGATGGTGCCGGGATGGCCGACCTCGTCGCCGTAATAGAAGTGGTAGACGAAGTGGTTGTCGAAGTTGACCGTCTTCTTCACGAGGCGCATGCCGAGGGCGGCGACGCTGAAATCGAGATCGGCCTGGGCGTCAGCCACGGTGGCGGTCACGTGGTGGAGACCGAGAATCGGAGAGGTCATGCCGTGATGTAGCGTCGTCGCCGCGTGCGGGGCAAGCCGTTATGTTGACGCCATGATACCTACACCCCCCGACCGTACCGAGGCCGCCGAGTACTACTACACGTACATCGATCAGGTCCCGCGCGACGGTGACGTCCGGCGGATTCTCGAGGCGCAGCTGGACGAGACGCTCGCGTTCTTCGCGGGCGTGTCGGACGAGAAGTCGCTGCACCGGTATGCGCCCGACAAGTGGAGCGTGCGCGAGGTCCTGGCCCACATCAACGACACCGAGCGATTGTTCACGTTTCGTGCGTTCTGGTTTGCCCGGGCCTTCGACACGCCGCTCCCGAGCTTCGATCAGAACATCGCGAGCGCGGCGGCGCTGGCCGACGCGCGCGCATGGCGTACCCACATCGATGAGTTCCGCGCGATTCGCGGCGCGTCGGTGCAGCTCTTCAACCACATGCCCGACGACGCGTGGTCGCGGCGGGGAATTGCGAGCGGCAACCCGTTCACCGTGCGCGCGCTCGCGTACATGACGGCCGGCCACCTCATGCACCACGTCAAGATCCTGCGCGAGAAGTACCTGTAGCTTGTTCGCCGGCGGCGCAGTCGAGCTCTCGCGATGACGGACACGAGGTCGATGCCGCGACCGATCACCCACCTCTACCGCGGGCTCGATCGCGATCGCGACGCGATTGCGGTCGCCGGGCCCGGCGACCCGCTCACGTACGCCGAGCTGGTATCGGCGGTCGAGGCCGTGGCGGCGGCGCTCCAGTCCCTCGACGACGAGCCCGGGAGCCGCGTCGGCATCTGCGCGCGCAACACCGTCGAGCATCTCATCGCGCTGCTCGCGACGTACGCCGCCGGCAAGGTGTGGGTGCCGCTCAACCCGACCAACGGCCGCGCCGATCTCGATCGAATGATCGCCGCCACGCGGCCGTCGCTGATGATCGCCGACGAGTCGACCCTCGATCGGTTCTCGGCGACCGACGCGCCCCTCGTTCTGGCAAAGACCGGCGACGCACCGCCCGGCGTGCCGACGCTCCGCGGGCTCATCGAGGAATGGCGCGGCCGTACCCCGACCGTGATCGACCGCCATAACGACGACGCGCAGATCATCAAGTTCAGCGGCGGCAGCACCGGCGTGCCGAAGCCGGTCGTGCAGCCGGTGCGCTGCGTGAACGCACAGGTGGACGGCATCCTCGCGTGCTTCGGGCTCGAGGCGAGCGACGTGAATCTGATCGCCGCGCCGCTCACTCACGGGGCGTCGTGCTTCGTCCTGCCGATCCTCTCCGCCGGCGGCCGGCACGTGCTTGTCGAGGACCCGAAGCCGCCTCGTGTGCTCGACGCCATCGAGTCGCACGGCGTCACGACAATGTACGCGCCGCCGACGCTCATCTATGGTATGCTCGGCGACTCCTCCGCCCGCACCCGCCGCTACGGATCGCTGCGCCACGTCATCTACTCGGCCGCGCCGATGCGACCGGAGCAGATCCGCGAGGCGCAGCGCGTGTTCGGGCCGGTGATCGAGACGGCGTACGGACAGGTGGAAGCGCCGCAGATCGTGACCGCGATGCGTGCCGGCGAGCTGCTTCGCGACGAGAACGTGGCGTCGATCGGCCGACCGTCGCCGGTGGCGGAGGTGGCGATCATGGGGCCGGCGGGCGATCTGCTGCCTAACGGGGAATCCGGCGAGATCGTGGTGCGCGGCCCGCTCGTCATGAGCGGCTATCTCGACCGGCCGGACATGACGGCACAGACGATCGTCGACGGCTGGCTGCACACCGGCGACCTCGGACTCATCGACTCGCGTGGCTACGTGTTCATCCGCGGACGCCTGCGCGAGGTCATCAATAGCGGCGGCTTCAAGATCTTTCCCGGCGACGTCGAGGCGGTGCTCGCGAAGCACCCCGCCGTCGCCGAGTGCAGCGTGTTCGGTGTGGCGGACGAGAAGTGGGGCGAGGCCGTGCACGCGGCAGTCAGGCTGGTCCCGGGCGTGCTGGAGAGCGCGCCGGAGCTGATCGCGTTCGTGAAGGCGGAGCTGGGGTCGGTAAAGGCGCCGAAGGTCGTTCACTTCGTACCCGAGCTGCCGAGGAACGCGGCGGGGAAAGTGAGCCGGGCGGCCGTGAGAGCGATGGTGGAGCGCATCTGACCGTCCCAGCTCGACGGCTGAAGGAAGCGCTCGTTGCTGTTAGCTCGACCGAAACCGAAGAAACTGCACTGCTTACTGTTAACTGGAACTGGTTACTGCAGGGTGGAAAGCGAGAACCCTCGGGAGGCCTCTCTATGCGAGAGAACGTCCCGAGGGTTTTACGCTGCAGCAACCAGTTCCAGCTAACAGTAACCAGCCGTGTTGCTGTGGCCTTGTTTTCGAAGTCGCTTGAACCTTCTGGCGTTTCCGTCTGTCTCTACTTCAGACAATCTGAAGGAGACAGGTCGATGGCCGGCGAACCCGGGGAGCTGTTGCAGGGCACCCTCGAGATGATGGTGCTCAAGACGCTCTCCCTCGAGCCCATGCACGGCTGGGGGATCGCGCAGCGCATCCAGCGGATGTCGCGCGACGTGTTTCTCGTCTCGCAGGGGTCGCTGTACCCCGCACTGATCCGTATGAAGCGCCGCGGCTGGCTCACCACGTCGTGGCGCGTCACCGCCAACGGACGCCGCGCACGGTACTACGAGCTCACCGCCGCGGGACGAAGGCAGCTCGGGGTCGAGCAGGCATCCTGGCAGCGTGCATCCGCTGCCGTCGACTGGGTCATGAACGCCCGACTGGCTTTCGACGGAGGCGAACGCGCATGAGCATGCTCTCGGATCTCGTCGAGCGGGTCCGCTCGATCATCTTCCGCGGCCGCGACGAGCGCGAGCTCGCCGAGGAGCTCCGGTTTCACACGGACATGGACGCCGAGCTGCTCCAAGGCAGCGGACTGAGCGCCGGCGAAGCGCGCCGCCAGAGCGCACTCATGCTCGGAGGCGTCGAGCGCGTGAAGGAGGACGTCCGCGACGCGCGCGGCACGCGCCTCTTCCACGACGCGGGCCGCGACTTCGGGTTCGCCGTGCGCACGCTGTTGCGCAATCCCGGATTCGCGAGCGTCGCGATCCTGACACTCGCGGTCGGCATCGGCGGAACGATGGCCGTCTTCAGCGCCGTCGACGCCGTGCTGCTCCAACCGCTCCCGTACCAGCAGCCCGGCCAGCTCGTTCGGGTCTACTACTCGGAGGCACGCCGCCGCGAGGAGCGTGGCTTCGTTACGCCCGTACACTTCCTCGACTACCGCGAGCGCATGGCCTCGTTCGGGGCCATCGCCGCGCTCGGCACGTATAGCGAGACCGGCGCCGACATCGGCACCGGCGACGACGTGCGGCGGATCCGCATCCTCGGCGTAAGTTCGGATTACTTCGACGTCGTGCGCGTGCAGCCGCGCGTTGGGCGCGCGCTGCAGCGGGATGAGGAGACCGGGGCGGCGACGGTCATTATCAGTCACGGGCTGTGGAAGGACCGGTTCGGCGGCGACGCCTCTGCCGTCGGGAAGACGCTCACAATGAACGACCGGCCGTACACGGTCGCGGGCGTGATGCCCGACGGGTACGTCGATCCCCTCGTGGGCGCCGTCGACGGCTGGGTGCCGATGGACCTGTCGCCCGGGCGTGATCTCACCAACGTCGACAACCATTATCTGTCCGTCATCGCGCGTCTGCGGCAGGGCGTGACGATCGCGCGAGCGCAGGACGAGCTCGACCGCCTCAGCGTGCGACTCGGCGAGCAGTACCCGGACGCTCGTGACGCGCGTGCGCAACTGGATCCGCTCAAGGAGGACATCGTCGGATCGTCGACGCGGTCGCTGCAGCTCATGCTTGGCGCCGTCCTGCTGGTCCTCGTGCTCATCTGCGTGAATCTCGCGAACCTCCTGCTCGTCCGCGGCTCCGACCGCGCCCGCGAGTTCGCACTCCGCTCCGCGTTAGGCGCCGAGCGGCGGCGGCTCGTGCGGCAGACGTTGATCGAGAGTCTGACGCTGGCCATCGCCGGCGATCTCGCGGGCATCGTCGTCGCCCGGTTCGCCATGGCGGCGATCGTCGCGATCGGCGCCGGCTCCATCCCGCGGCTCTCATCGCTCACGCTCGAACCTCGGCTCCTCCTGTTCTCGCTCGTCGTGGCGTCGTTGAGCGCGGTTGGCTTCGGCTTGGCGCCGGCACTGCGGGCGGCGAAGACGCAGCCCGGCGACGTCCTCCGCGAGCAGAGCCGCTCGTCGACGAGTGGCGGCGTGCAGATGCGGTTGCGACAATGGCTCGTCGTGTCGCAGGTCGCTCTGGCATTCGTGCTGCTCGTGGGCGCTGGCCTGCTGATCGCGAGCCTGCAGCGCATTCGGGAGACGCCACTCGGCGTCAAGCCGGATGGCGTGCTGACATTCGAGCTGCATCTACCCGACGCGCGCTACGACTCGACGGCCCGCGCGCGCTTCTATGAAGACGTTGCCGAGCGGATGGCCACGCTGCGCGGGGTGACGGCGGCTGGCGGCATCACGAAGCTGCCGGGGACCGGCGACTACAACATCTGGGGGACGCGCGCGATGACCGGCCCGCTCGCGGGCACCGCCCGTTCGAGCATGGCGGCGCAGCAGCGTGTGATTTCCGGGAAGTATTTCACCGTGGTGGGAATTCCGCTGCTCGACGGGCGGCTGTTCGACGAGCACGACGACGCATCCGTCCCAAGTCGCGTGATCGTGAGTCGCAGCGTCGCCGACCGGCTCTTTCCGGGCGTGCGCGCCGTCGGGCAGAGCGTGGGAACCGGCGGAGGCACGAAAGAGATCATCGGTGTCGTGGCCGACGTCGCGCTCGACCCGCAGGGCCACATGGGCCCGCACGTGTACCACGCGCACCGTCAGTTCGCGACCGACCGCAACTGGGCGTTGTCGCAGGTCGTGCGCACGACGGGTTCGCTCGAGACGCTCCAGGCGGATGCCCGGCGTGCGATCGCCGAGCTCGACCCGCAGCTCGTGATGTACAAGCCGATGCCTCTCGACGAAGCGATCGGGCAGGGCGAGTCGCAGCGAGTATTCACGCTGCGGTTGCTGACGACGTTCGCGGGCGTGGCGCTGGCGCTTGCGGCACTGGGGCTGTTCGGCGTGTTGTCGTACAGCGTGCGGCTCAGGAGCCGCGAGTTCGGGATTCGCATGGCGCTTGGCGCCGATCGCGGGTCGATCCGGCGGATGGTGCTGCGGGAGGGGCTCGTGGTGACGGCGCTTGGCACGGGGATCGGTTTGTTAGGCGCGGTCGCTCTGTCGCGGCTGATGGCGTCGCTGGTGTTCGGGATCGATCCGCTGGATCCGAGCGTGATGGCGGGGGCGGCGGTGTTCATGGGCGTCGTGGCGACAGTGGCCGCCTATCTGCCCGCGTATCGCGCGACGTCGGTGGAGCCCAGCTCGGTGCTGCAGTGATCGTATCACACGAGGCGGGCGCGGGATGCCATCTTCCTGTGTCTCCACACAGGACTCGCGAAATGGCATCGACAGCGGCGTGGCTGCCGTGGGCATTGGGATCGGCGGTGTTCGCGGCACTCACGGCGATCTTCGCGAAGATCGGACTGGAGGGCGTGGACTCCGACTTCGCGACGCTCATCCGCACGTTCGTGATCGTGGCGGTCCTCGGCGCGTTCGTCGGGGTGACAGGGAAGTGGCGCAACCCGTTCGTGCTGCCGTCGCGGTCGTTGACGTTCCTGGTGTTGTCCGCGTTTGCGACCGGTGCGTCGTGGGTGTGCTACTTCCGGGCGCTCAAGGTGGGTGAGGCGGCGAAAGTGGCTCCGGTGGACAAGCTGAGTGTCGTGCTCGTCGCCGTGTTCGCGGTCGCGTTCCTGGGCGAGCGTCCCGCCGCCCGTGAATGGCTCGGCATCGGCCTGGTTGCGCTCGGCGTCCTCACTCTCAGTTTCCGGCGCTGAATCCTTGCTCTCCGGGTCGAGCGGTCCAGAGGATGCCGGTTTCGCGGAACGGCAAACGCAGAACGCCGCAGAAGACTCCGCGGCGGCGGAACACCTTCGGCCCACCCGACGGTACGTCTTTTCTTGGGAACGGCCCGGGAAAGTTTGTCATTTCGAGCGGAGGCCGCAGGCCGGAGGCGAGGAATCGCCATCGTCCCGACCGAGGGACGTCGGCCCCTCTGCCGGGAGGATGGCGATTCCTCGCCTCCGCGCCTCCGGCGCTCCGCTCGGAATGACAGCCGCCGTTTCCCCGCTACCCGCTATCCGCTACCCGTCTCCCCTGCGGCCTTCGAGGCAGCCATCGGGGAACGGTTCGCTTGTACTCGGCGTAGGACGCGCCGAACCGGTGGGCGAGGCCCGGCTCCTCGAGCAGAAGGAAGTAAGTGTGATTGATGGCGAAGAAGAGAAGCGCCCAGAGTCCGAGAAGTCGTGAGCCCGTGAGCAACGCCTCGCCGACCAGCGTCGTGAGGACGCCCGTGATCATCGGGTTCCGCGTGTAGCGATACGGCCCGACGGCGACGAGCCGCGACGTGGGGTCCCACGGCGCCAGCGTGCCCTTGCCGACGCGCGCGAACAGTGCGATGCACCAGGCGACCAGTGAGACGCCGGCGAGCATGAGCAGCACACCTAACGTGCGCGGCACGGCCGTCACGGCGGTGGACGGCCATCGCGAGTCCGCCGCCGCGTATGTGCGCAGGATCCATCGCGGTATCACGATCGCGACCATCGTCGGCAGTAACAGGATCGACAGGGCGTGGCGGAGCACTGCCAGCATGCGCGGCGGCCTCGAGTGATGGACTGGCGAGAAGAGGGCACGAAGCGCCGGAGCGTATCGCGCTGGCGGCTACGATACGGCTGCCTGCGGAGCCCGGCAATGGATGGCGAATACGGGTTCGTCCCGTCGACGGCGGGACTCGTCACGCGGGGGCTTGTCGTCCCGACGTCTGGCGTCGATCTAGGCACGTATCCGCTACCTCCCACTGTCCATCATGCGCGTCACCGTCGTCACCGCCATCGCCGTCATTGCAACGGCGTTCGCTCTGCTGCCTAACGCAGCGACGCCTGTCGCCCAGCCTTCTGCCGGAGACGCCCTGCGCGCCGCCACGCGAGGGCTCGCGCTCATCGATTCCGCCATCACCGCCAACGGCGGCCTGGATCGCCTGCGTGCCGTCGAGGACGTCACCATCCGGTATCGCGGCCGCCGGTGGCTGGCGTACCAGAGCGAGACCGTGTCCCCGCCGTGGAACGTGCAGCCGACGTTGGCGGATCTCGTCATCGACATCCGGAACAATCGCCTGATGCGGCACAACGTTACTCGATATCCCGCCGACTTCGCGTTCACGAGCACGCAGTTGATCACCGGCCCGAACGGCCTGTTCTTCGATCCCACGCGTGCCGGCTACGGTGACGTGGTGAGCCGAGTGACCGGGCCGCCCTCGTCGACGGTGGGCGCTCGACGCGAGCTGCCGGCGCTCGAGCTCCTTGGAGCGCGCGACCGATCGGAGTCCGTGCGCTGGGTCGGCGAGCAGACGGATGCCGGCAAGCGCCTCCACGGCGTGAGCTACGCTCAGCCTAACGGGTCACTGTACACGCTCTGGATCGACGCGGCCACGAAACGCCTCGAGCGGCTCGAGTGGTTGGCGGACGACCCCGTGGAAGGCGACCACCTGCGCAGCTACGAGTACTCCGGCTATCGCGCCGAGCAGGGTATCCAGGTCCCGGCGCGTCTCGTGGAGCGGCGGAACGGCGAGCTCGTTCGCGACGACTCGCTCGCAATCACCATCAACGAGCATCCGACGGACGCGTTCTTCACGCCTCCAACGACCGGCTACGTCGAGGGCGGGCCACTGCCGGCCCCGGAGCGCGAGCCGATTCGCAAGCTGGCCGACAACGTGTGGCTGCTGCAGCAGCTGCCGGGCGGCAACCGCGCCATGTTCGTGGCATTCCGTGACTACGTCCTGGTGGTCGAGGCGCCGACGCCGCAGTTCGCGGCGGACTCCGTGCTCGAAGCCGTCAAGCGCACCGTGCCGGGCAAGCCGGTGCGCTACGTCGCGTTCTCACATCACCACGACGACCACGGCGGCGGGCTACGGCCATACATCGCGCAGGGCGTGACGATCGTGACGACGCCGGAGACGCGCCGGTTCGTCGAGAAGGTCGCGGGCGCGAAGCACGCGCTGCGCCCGGATGCGCTGTCCGCGTCAGCGCGCGCTCCCGTCATCGAGACGTTCACGAAGAAACGCGTCTTCACGGACGGGGAGATGACGGTCGAGCTCCACGACATCGGTCCGACGTCGCACGTCAACGAGATCGTGCTCGCCTATTTCCCGAAGGAACGGCTCGTCTTTCAGGGAGACCTGATCATCATCGCGCCACGAGGAGAGGTAGCACCGGCCAACAAGCTCACGACGGAGTTCGCGCAGGCACTCGAGCGACTGCATCTCGACGTCGAGACGATCGCCGGCGTGCACGGGCGCGTGGGAACGATCGGCGATCTCAGGGACGCGATCGCGAAGCGACGCCACTGATCGCTGTCCCGCTCGACGGCGCCCACGTGCGGGCGATGCCGTCCACGATGAGATATGGCGCGACGCTGGTATATCCTTCAGCCTTATAGGCTAAAGGCATCGTCGGATTCGCGGACGGTGCAGGTGTCGGCACTGCTCGTGGACAAGGACCAGGCTGTCGATGGCGACGCAAGACGCGCTGAGCCAGGGGCGCGCAAGCTACCAACAAGAAGCGTGGCGAGATGCGCACGCGTTCTGGACGGCCGCGGACCGCGAGGTCCCGCTCGAGCCGGAAGACCTCGAGGGCCTCGCGGCGTGCGCCTACATGCTCGGCAACGACTCCGAGTGCGCCGACCTCTGGTCGCGCGCGCACCATGCATTTCTGCACCGCGGCGACGCAGAGCATGCGGCCCGCTGCGCGTTCCGGATCGGGTTCGAGCTCCTCAGCAAAGGCATGGGTGCGCACGGCAGCGGGTGGCTCGCGCGGGCGCGCCGCGTGCTGGACGACGCCGGCGTCGACAGCGTCGTGCGTGGCTATCTGCTCATTCCCGAAGGGATTCGCGCGGCGCGCGCCAACGACGGGCCGCGCGCGCTCGAGCTGTTCAGCGAAGCGCTCGCGATGGGCAAGCGGTTCGGTGATACCGATCTCGTCGCCATCGGTCGGATGGGGCAGGGAAGGTCGCTCATCAAAATGGGCCGAGTGGCCGAGGGAGTGGCCCTGCTCGATGAGGTGATGGTCGCGGTGACGGCGGGCGAGCTGTCACCGCTCGTCGTCGGTGACGTCTACTGCAGCGTGATCGACGCGTGCACCGAGATCTTCGACCTGCGTCGCGCGCAGGAGTGGACCGACGCTCTCGCGCGGTGGTGCGACCGCCAGCCGGAGCTCGTTCCGTACCGCGCCTCGTGTCTGATCCGTCGCGCGGAGATCCTGCAGGCGCATGGTTCGTGGGCGGACGCGATGGACGCGGCGGCGCGCGCCCGCGAGAGGCTCGTGACGCCGCCGCCGAAGCCGGCGGCGGGCGCGGCGCTCTACCAGTGCGGCGAGCTGCACCGGCTCCGCGGCGAGCTCGAGAAGGCGGAGGAGGCGTACCGCCAGGCGAACGAGTTGGGGCGTAAGCCGCAGCCGGGTCTCGCGCTGCTACGGCTCGCACAGGGCGACGTCGACGCGGCAGTCGCGTCCATTCGCCGTGCGGTCGATGAGACCACCGACGTGGCGCTGCGCTCGCGGGTGCTGGTCGCGTCCGTCGAGATCCTCCTGGCCGCAAACGACCAGGCGTCGGCGCGCGGAGCGACGAACGAGCTGCGCGACATCGCGGTGTCGATGGATGCGCTGTTCCTTCGCGCAGCTGCCGCGCACGCGAACGCGGCGGTACTACTCGCCGAGGGCGACAACGAGGGCGCGCTGTCGGCGCTGTGCGAGGCACGGGATCTGTGGCGGGATCTGGAAGCGCCTTACGAGGATGCGCGCAGTGGCCTGCTCGTGGCGATGGCGTCGCGGAAGGTGGGTGACGCCGACACCGCAGACCTCGAGCTGACGTCGGCGCGCCGAACATTCGAGCGCCTGGGCGCCGCAACGGATGTGGCGCGCGTGGACGAGCTCAGGAAGGCGCTGCCGGCGAAGGGGATGTCGCCGAAGGGAGCCGGGCAGCTGACCGGGCGCGAGCTCGAGGTGCTCAGGCTCGTGGCGACGGGGAAGACGAACCGCGCGATTGCCGATGCGCTGCGCCTGAGCGAGAAGACCGTGGCGCGGCACGTGAGCAACATCTTCACGAAGCTTGGCCTGTCGTCTCGTGCGGCGGCGACGGCGTACGCGTACCGGAACCGTCTGCTCTGACGAACCGCAGTGAACGGCAACGGCAACTGCCACGGCAACGGCAACTGCAACTGCCACGGCAACGGCAACTGCAACTGCCACGGCAACGACCTGACGCGGATTTCGCGGATTACGCGGACTCGCTCCGAGCCCAGCGAAGAGCTGACGGCCCGCAGCCGACGCATCGTCTTTCTTGTTCAAACGGCCCCGGGGACGCTCCACAACACGTCCCGGGGTCGTTCCCAAGAGGAACAGAGACCGGACAGGGCGCGACGCCAGCAGTTGCTGCCGCCGGAGCGAGTCCGCGTAATCCGCGAAATCCGCGTCAGGCCTTTCTTTCGAGATCGTCCCGGTCGAGGGGCCTGCATACGCGCCGAGAACTCCCGCGCGTACGTAGAATTACCCACGCCACAGCCGGCGCCCCGTGAGCAGTTTGCCCGAAGCGCCAGAATTGAAAACGACTTAGCCTCATGACAGTGGCCCGGCAGAGGGCCATGTTCCACGCACCGGAGGCTCAGGAATGCGCACCACATATCAGTACGACGCGCCGGAGCGCGTCGAGACGGTCATCATCGGTGGCGGGCAGGCGGGATTGTCCGTCGGTTATCACCTCGCCCGGCGCGGCCGGCGTTTCGTGATTCTCGAGGCGAATGCGCGCGTCGGCGACAGCTGGCGCACGAGGTGGGATTCGCTTCGGCTCTTCACTCCCGCGCGATTCGACGCCCTCGACGGAATGCCGTTCCCCGCCCCGCCCGGCTACTTCCCGACGAAGGACGAGATGGGGAACTACCTCGAGGCGTACGTCGAGCGATTCCGCCTGCCCGTGCGCACCGGCGCCAGAGTCACCCGGCTCTCGCGGTCCGGTAACCGGTATCTCGTCGACGCCAGCGGCGCGCGCTTCGAGGCCGACCACGTGGTCATCGCGATGGCGAACTTCCAGAAGCCGCGCGTGCCGGCGTTCGCGTCGGAGCTGGACCCGTCGATCATCCAGATGCACTCGGTCGACTACCGCAACCTGTCGCAGCTCCGGGCCGGCGGCGTGCTGGTGGTGGGCGCCGCGAACTCGGGCGCGGAGATCGCCATCGAGACGGTGCGCGGTGGGCACGAGACGTGGCTCTCGGGTTCGGATGTGGGGGCGGTGCCGTTTCAGTTCGACGGCTTCCTGGGACGGACCGTGCTGACGCGACTGATGTTCCGCGGCGTATTCCACCGCGTGATGACGCTCAGCACGCCCATCGGGCGGAAGTTGCGGCCGAAGCTCCTCCACCATGCGGCCCCCCTCATCCGGACGAAGCCTAACGACCTGGCGGCGGCGGGCGTGCAGCGCGTCGGACGCACCACCGGCGTGCGCGATGGACGCGCCGTCCTCGCCGACGGTCGCGTCGTCGACGCCGCGAACGTCGTGTGGTGTACGGGTTACGACCCGGGCTTCTCGTGGATCGATCTGCCCGTCTTCGACGAGGACGGTCAGCCACGTCAGGACCGCGGTGTCGTGCGCGGCGAGTCGGGCCTGTATTTCGTGGGACTCCATTTCCTCTACGCGATGTCGTCGACGATGATCCACGGCGTCGGGCGCGATGCAGACTACGTCGCGAACGCGATCGCCCGCAGGCCGTCGCGGCCGGCCGTCGAGCCCTCCGCGCCGAGCGGGCGTTCCTACTCGGTCGCCTCGGCCTGAGTCATAGGCCGCGCCGTGCCGGCGGAGTCGCCGGCACGGCTTCGGGCTCCCGAGCGGGCCCGGTGTACCACCCCGGTCGTCCGAACCGGTGTGCTGGCGTGTCCAAATTGTCCGGTCATAGCAATGCGTCGCCCTTCGTCTTGCGAGCGCGCCCTGACTGCTGCAGTGTTGCCGGACCGGGACCCAGGCGCTGCCAGGCGCCGGTCCTTCGGTGCGGCAGGTCATCACCGGACCGCGACGTGTCAGTGCTCGCGTTCGTCGGGTCTGCCGCTCTCCAATCGTTTTTCGTCCCCGTCGGAGGAGGCCGATGACACAAAGCGATTTGGTAGCGTTCGCCCGACAACAGGATGTCAGGCACAGTCCCCCCGCAATGCGCGGCTTGTCGCGCGTTGCCCGCATTGCGTTCAGTCTCGCGGCATTCCTGTATGCCGCGCCGACGAGCGCGCAAACCACCGAGCCAGGCACTATCGCCGGTACCGTCATCGTAGAAGGCGCGCAGCGGGCACTTCCGGGCGCGCAGGTCACCGTGGACGGGCAGGCCGGCAAGGAAGCCTTGACCGACGCGTCGGGCCGCTTCCGCATCGTGGGCCTCACCGGAAGGAACGTGACGCTGAACGTGCGTGCCCTCGGGTTTCGCCCGGCGAGCCTGAACGTCACCGTGGGAACCACCAACCTCCGCGTCGTCGTCTCCGAGCGGGCCGTCGAGTTGAATCAGATCGTCGTCACCGGCACGGCCGGCGGTGAGCAGCTCCGCTCTCTCGGCACTTCGGTCGCCACGGTCAACGTTGCGGACGTCACATCGAAGACGGCCCTGCCGTCGGTGGACGCGCTTCTGAACGGCCGCACGCCGGGCGTCGTCGTGCTGCCCGGCACCGGGATGGTTGGCTCCGGCGCCAACATCCGTATCCGCGGCATCGGGACGTTCTCCCTCAACAGCCAGCCGCTCGTGTATGTCGACGGCATCCGCGTGAACAACTCGACCGGCAGCGGAATCTTCGTGCAGGCGTTCAGCTCGGGGGTCGTGTCCCGCCTCAACGATTTCGATCCCAGCGAGATCGAGAGCGTCGAGGTGCTGAAGGGGCCCGCCGCCGCGACGCTGTACGGCACCGAAGCCGCGCGCGGCGTGATCAACATCATCACGAAAAAGGGCCACGCCGGCAGCACCAAGTACTCGTTCCAGGTCCAGGGTGGGAATAACTGGTTCCACGATTCCGAGAACCGGATCCCCACGAACTACTGCGTGCTCCTGTCGGAGGACGAATGCGTCAATTCCAACGCGACGGCCGGTGAGCTCCTCGGTCTGAATGTGGCAGAGCAGGAGGAGGCGCGCGGCACGCCGCTCTTCCGGAATGGCAAGATCCGCAACTACGGCGGAAACGTGAGCGGCGGCTCGTCGCTGTTCCGCTTCTTCGCGTCCGGCGAGCTCGGGACCAACGAGGGCGCGGAGCGCTTCAACGACCGACGCCAGATAAGCGCGCGCACCAACCTCAACATCACGCCCAACAGCAAAGTCGACATCGCCACGAGCCTGGGCTACATCGACAGCAACACCCGCCTCTCCTGTGAGGGTGGGTGCGGCGGGATCATGTGGGAGTCGATGTACTCCAACCCGGTCAACCTCCCGCGGTTCTGCGGCGCCGACGTCGCGTGTACTTGGATCCGTGGCTTCAACGGTTCGCCGCCCGAGTCGTACGACCCGTTCTACCAGGGCCAGGGCCTCGATCGCCTAACGGGAAGCGCGACCATCCAGTACCGGCCGTTCTCGTGGATGTCGCACCGGCTCGCGATCGGGACCGACCTCAACATCGAGGACGACGTGGAGCAGTTGGCGTTCATCACGAACGACACCGTCGCGGCTTTCTGGGGCAATCGCCAGGGCTACCGCTACCACAACCAGCACCGGGCCACCTTCAACACGTACGACTACGCCGGCAGTCTCAACTTCACCCCGACGAGCACGCTCTCGTCGAAGACGTCGCTCGGCATCCAGTACTACACCCGCAAGGATGCGTACATGCGCGGCGAGGGCGACCGTTTCCCGGCGCCCGGGCTCAGGACGATCCTGTCGGCGGGCCAGAAGGTCGGGTTGGAGGACGGGTGGTCGGGTAACAACACGCTCGGATACTTCGCGCAGGAACAGCTGGGCTGGAAAGATCGGCTGTACCTCACCATCGCGGCGCGCGTGGACAACAACAGCGCGTTCGGCAAGGAAGTCACATGGGTGGGGTACCCGAAGGCGAGCGTCTCGTACGTCGCCAGCGAGGAGCCGTGGGTGCAGGGCATCCTGCCAGACCTCTTCACCAGCCTGCGCCTTCGTGCAGCCTACGGTGCTTCGGGGCAGCAGCCTGCGCTGAACACCGCCCTCCAGACGCTGAGTCCGGTGGCCGGGCCCGGCGGGCAGGGCGTGCTCACACCGAACTCACTTGGAAACGAGGACCTCAAGCCGGAGCGCGTCGAAGGGCTGGAGCTCGGCTTCGAGACGGGCATGTTCAGCGATCGCGTCGGCATCGACTTCACGTATTACCGCGACCAGTCGAAGGACGCGATCCTCTCGCGCGGCGTCCCACCGAGCACTGGCTTCGGCGCGAACAACCAGTTCTTCAACGCCGGGCAGATCACCAAGCAGGGCGTGGAGCTCGGCCTCAAGGGCCAGATCCTGAACGCACCGGACTACAGCTGGGACGTGAATTTCACGCTCGGCACGCATTCGTCCACGATCGATCGCCTGAACGGACGCGATACCACCATTGACCTCGGGAGCGGGTCGCACCGCATCGGCTACGCGCCCTTCGACTGGTTCTCGTACAAGGTCCTGAGCGCGGACTACGATCCGACGACGCGCAGAGCGATCAACTCCATGTGCGACAACGGTCGCGGGCAGCCGACGCCGTGTCTGAACGCGAGCGGAGGCGTGATCGCGCCCAAGGTGTACCTCGGTCACTCGATCCCGACCACCGAAGGGGCACTCACGACCACCGTCCGCTTCCTGAAGAGCTTCAGCGTCTATGCGATGGCAGACTACGCGACGGGGTACCGGCGGCTCGACAACAACATCCGCATCCGCTGCCAGATCTTCTACACGTGCGCCGAGTATCTCCAGCCCGAGAAGGCCGATCCGCGCCGCCTCGTGCAGATGCAGACCGCCGGCACGCTCCGCGACTTCACGATCAACAATGCGGAATACGTGAAGCTCCGCGAGATCTCGCTCTCGTATGAGGCGCCTCAGAACGTCGCCGGAATCGCCAGAGCGAAGCAGGCTGGCTTCACGCTGTCCATGCGGAACCTCCACACGTGGACGCCGTATACCGGCCTCGATCCGGAGAGCCAGTTCGTCGGGACCGGATCGCCGATCAACGTCGATCAGGCTCACCTGCCTCAGCTCATGACGATGGTGCTCACCATCCGTCTGAGCTACTGACCAATTCGACCACTGCCTAACAACGGACGGAAATCACCTATGACTTCCATACGGACAAACGCGCACGTGGCCGACGCTACCTTCCGCCAGCGGCACTGGCGGATCGCGGCGATCGCAGCGGCCCTTGCCGCGAGCGCGATCATGGCGGCCTGCAACTCGAGCGAGCTGCTCGATGTCGAGACGCCGGCCGTCGTGCCCGTGAACATGATCGAGGATCCCGCGAACGCGGGCCTGATGGTCAACAGCGTTGCGGCCGACTTCGGGTGTGCCCTCGGCGCCGCGATCAGTGTCGAAGGCCTCATCAGCGATGAGCTCGCGGACGCCCAGCTGGGCGCTGCCGCCTGGCCCTACGACCGCCGCGACGCGAACGTGCAGACGAACGGGATCTACGGGACGGGCCCGTGCACGAACAACCAGAACCCGGGCATCTACACCCCGCTGTCCACGGCGCGCTGGACCGCCGACCATGCGCTCGAGAAACTGACCACGTGGACCGATGCGCAGGTTCCGTCTCGACAGATACAAATTGCTCGCTCCGCACTGTACGGAGGGTTCAGCTACGCGCTGCTCGGCATGTCGATGTGCGAGGCCGCGTTCGATCTGGGGCCGCAAGTGAACCAGCAGGCGATGTTCACGCTTGCCGAGCAGCGGTTCACGCAGGCGATCACTGCGGCGCAGGCCTCGGGGACGGGCGCAGGGCCGGCCAGCATTCTCAACGCAGCCTACGTCGGCCGCGCCCGGGTGAGGCTGTTCCTGGGGAACAAGACGGGGGCCGCCACGGACGCGGCGCTCGTGCCGGCGGGCTTTGTGCTCAGCGTGACGAACGATGCCTCGGACAATCGCCTGTACAACCGAATCTTCGCGATGACCGCGAATAGCGGCCTGTACACGGTGGAAACGACCGCACGAAATCTCACGACCGAAAGAGGTGAGGTCGACCCGCGGTCCGCGTCGACGCAGACG
>Ga0105249_10001920_pt1 | contig 18039 bp, 12 predicted proteins | sample KBSS44metaG_FD_81522 | JGI IMG/M metagenome (GOLD analysis project Ga0105249, IMG submission 81522) | Switchgrass rhizosphere microbial communities from Kellogg Biological Station, Michigan, USA - KBS S4-4 metaG | ecosystem: Host-associated > Plants > Roots > Rhizosphere > Soil | place...
ACGTGATATCCTTATGTTTTACGGTGCAGCAGGGGTTATTTTATTATTAGTTCGTAATGCAAGTGTAAAACAACTATTACTATTTATGGCAATATTGTTTTATGTAGTAGTGCCATTGATGCAACGTAATTTACCAAACGCATGGCCTAAAGCGGCTGCACTTGTAGAGCCCAATGAATACAGTAAGTATTTACAATACAACTGGCAATTCTTCAAATACTATCACCAGGTTTATGGTATATATACTGAAATGTTATTCTTTTTCATGCTTGGCTTTATTTTAAGCAAGTCAGGAATTTTCCAAAAAATAAAAGAGGATAAGATTTTTAGAAACCGGTTACTGATCGCCGCGATAGTTGCTACTGTTGTGTTCATACCATTCTGGTATTATTTAGAGCCAAACTATTTAGAGAATTTATGGAACCAAGTCACTAATAAAAAGGCTCTGTTCTTTCTTGCACTTGCATTTAGAACGCTTTGGGAACTATGGATGCTAATATCTGCTATTTTGTATGGAATATTACTGATCATTCTTGCATCCAAAATAAAAGGAAAGAAGATCCTTACTCCGCTTGCCTCATTTGGACAAATGGCGCTCAGCAATTACCTGATTCAATCGCTTATGTTGGTTCCGTATTTATTAATAACTGATAAGATCAGGGCAATTGCACCCACTGAAGGATTAATAACATTCGTCATCGTAATAACATTACAATTGATCTTTAGCCAATGGTGGATGTCAAAATATAAGTTCGGCCCGTTTGAGTGGCTGCTGCGTTCATTCACGTATTGGAAATGGCAACCAAACAGAAAAACCTCCAAAGAAGAATCAAGGATATTACGACTCACTACAACTGCCATGTTGTAAGGGAGATCAATAATCAAAAATCATTTTTTAAAAACTAAAATTTAACTAGTTATGAGACCATTATGCCTTATCCTTTCCATTTGTTTATGTGTAAATGTGTTTGCTACTGTAAGAACAGTAAGTAACAATCCAACTACACTGGCACAGTTTAGCACGATCCAGGATGCAGTGACAGCATCATCTAATGGAGATACAATTTATGTACAAGGAAGCCCGACACGCTATGCAGGTTTCACAATACAAGACAAGCGGCTTACTATTATCGGGCCCGGCTGGTCGCCTGCACAAAACTTCCAGGCCTATAAAGCCTCTATTAATGACAATGTGAATATCAATGGAGTTGCCAGCAGAAAAACAGAAATGCAGGGTTTGCATTTTGCTTCAAATGTATCGATCCTTTCCAGCACACCAGATAGTCTTCGCTTTATTCGCAATCAATTTGAAGGCGCTATTTATTTGGGATTTACCACGAACCCTTATAACGGCTGGCTATTCGAGGGCAATTGGTTTGATAAAGGTTTTATGTCTCTTGGAGCCCAGGTGGTCGTAACAAATATGCTGTTTCAGAATAATATTTTTTACGCTATATCTACCACTGGAAATTTTTTGGGATTCACAACTGTGCAGCATATTTACTTCGATCATAATTTATGGTATGGTCCTTCAGGAACCAATACAGCGCCTTGCTTCGGAGGCCAAGGAAAAAATTTAAACTTTTCAAATAATATTTTCGTTCACCGCAATGCTGCTACTAATATTTCATTCTGTGTTTTCAATAACAACATCACGTTTGGTGCCGGTATGAATAATCCCTGGGATACTGCGTCCAACAGTAATGCGGGTGGTAATATTGCAAACCAGGATCCCCAAATGGTAAGCCAGTCTTCAGTGAATAATGGCATGGATCTTCCTGTGTTGAATTTCACGATTTCGTCAGGGCCGGCAAACAATGCAGGAAGCGATGGCAAAGACATTGGTCTTCTTTACGATGCCATAGGATCCCTTAACTGGAGCAACAGTAATATGAGTCGCATACCGGTTATGGTCGGGATGAATATTTTTAACCCCACTGTTAATACCGGCGATACACTTCACATACAGGTCGATGCCAGGCGAAATAATTAAGCCTCTCTAAATATTATTATTCACTTTTTAAAACTCATTATATGAAGAGGCTATTTATTGCTTTATTAATGGTATTACCCATTGCAACTGCCTTCTCACAAAACATTACGACTGCTGAATATTTCTTTGATGCCGATCCGGGGCCAGGAAATGGTAAACCAATATCGGTTGGTTCACCTTCAGCACTTGTAAATTTTACAGCATCAATTCCTCTTAATAATCTTTCTCCGGGTTTTCATTGGCTTGGAGTAAGAACCAAAGACGCAGATGGTAAATGGGGACTGTTTGATCGCCGGGATTTTTATATTGGTCAAACTACAGGAGATATGCCCATCATTATAGCTGCTGAATATTTTTATGACCATGACCCCGGAGTTGGCAGTGGAGCAGCTATCCCTATTTTAAATCCAGGGTTAGCCATTTCAAAAATTTTTGATATCCCGGTACCGGCAGGTATGTCTGCGGGCACTCATTGGTTGACAATAAGAATGAAAGATCAAACAGGTCATTGGGGATTGTTTCAACGGGACTCAATCAAAGTGGGAGCTACTACTGCAACAATTACATGTCCCGGAAATGTTACAGTTAATCCCTACACCAACGATTGTAAAGCAGTTGTATTTAATATCGATGCTGTTGGACTCCCGTCAAATGATTCTTCTTATACCTATACATTGACCGGGGCCACAACCGGCAATGGAATTGGCACTGCAAGCGGTAAATGGTTCAATGCGGGTGTAACTACTGTTAAGTATGCGCCCATTAGCTCACCAACGGTAAGTTGTTCTTTTACGGTTACAGTTAATTCAAGTGTAACACCTACAGTTGCGATCTCGACTTCTAATACCCCGATCTGCGAGGGAACCTTGAAATCTTTTAGCAGTATTTATACGAATGCAGGCTCTTCTACTACAATATGGCAATGGAAAAAGAATGGAATAAATGTCGGCACCAACAGTGCCATTTACCGCGACTCAACGCTTCAAAACAATGATACAATAACACTAGCAATGACGTCGGCCATTTCCTGTGCCGTTCCCCAAACGGTGACATCGGCTCCGGTTACTGTGACTGTCTATCCAAGGGTAATACCTTCAGTAAGCATTACCGCCAGCGCTACTTCAATTTGTCCCGGTCAGTCTGTAACATTTACGGCCCTTGCAACCAATGGCGGCAGTCAGCCAATATTTCAATGGGTAAAAAATGGCGTTCTTGCAGATTTAGGAAGTGTATACCAAACTTCTTCATTGGCAAATGGTGATTCGGTGTATGTAATACTGTATAACACGACAGATTGTATACCCAATTCAGAAATTATATCCAATGTGATCCATATAACAATAGTACAAACGGTAACTCCATCGGTAAGCATTATACAATCGCCAACAACAATTTGTTCAGGAACAATAGTAACCTATACTGCAAGCCCGGTAAATGGGGGATCAACTCCGGCTTATCAATGGAAAGTGAATGATATCAATGTTGGTAACAACAGCAATACTTATACGCCTTCAACTCTTGTGAACGGGAATGTTGTAAAAGTAATTATGACCTCATCGCTTGGCTGTGCAAGTTCCCCATCAGCAACATCGAATAGCATTACAATGATAGTTAACGACTCCTTGCAGGAATCTGTAAGCATTACGGCGTCGGCCACCACAATATGTGCAGGTACATCTGTCACCTTCACTGCTGCAGAGAGTGGTGGCGGTTCCGGTACATTCCAATGGAAACTCAACGGAAACAACGTAGGTACAAACAGCCTGGTCTATCGGAGTGATTCATTGCATAATGGTGATAAGGTGAAAGTGGTGATGACCCCGTCATATGCCTGCTCTCCATCCCTTGTTACATCCAATGAAATAACTATGACAGTAAACTCTTCAACTCCATCAGTAAGTATTCTTGCATCAACAACCAATATTTGTGCAGGTCAACAGGTAACATTTACCGCTACACCTGTGAATGGTGGCGCGACCCCATCTTACCAATGGAAACTGAATGGAAATAATGTGGGAACCAACAGCCCAACTTATCAAAACGCTGCTTTACAAAATGGTGATTCGGTAAAAGTTGCCATGACTTCATCACTTGCCTCTGTATGTCAACTAACGGCTTTATCGAACAGTATTACAATGTCGGTAGGTCAGGCCGTAACTCCATCAGTAAGTATCATATCTACGGCAACAACAATTTGCAACGGTCAACCGGTAACATTTACTGCTACACCAACTAATGGCGGTAACACTCCGCATTATGAATGGATGCTGAATGGAAATGAGGTTGGCACCAATAGCGCAACCTATCAAAACTCAGCACTGTCAAATGGAGATACTGTAAAAGTCTTCATGACCACTTCACTCAGTTGTGCAAGTCAACCATTAGCCGTGTCAAATACAATAACAATTACCGTAGGAGAATCGATTCCCTCCGTGACCATTACTGCATCGGATCCATCCGTTTGCTCCGGTACGCTGGTAACATTTACAGCTACACCGACTAACGGCGGCAACCCGGCTTATCAATGGAAGTTGAATGGAAACAATGTAGGAACGAACAGTGCGACATATCAAAACTCAGCACTGGCTAATAACGATACGGTTAAAGTTCTAATGACCTCTTCACTTACATGTGCCAGCCAACCAACTGTTACATCAAATAGCATAATCATGTGGGTGGGACAAACAGTAACACCATCCGTGACCATTGCCGCATCGGCAACAACCATCTGTTCCGGAGAGCAGGTCACATTTACTGCAACACCGGTTAACGGAGGTGTTTTGTTCAATTCAGCTACACCGGTTGGCATTGGCCCTCCATCTTATCAATGGAAGCTAAATGGAAATAATGTGGGGAACAATAGTTCGACATACCAGAGCTCAACACTTGTGAACGGTGATGTAGTAACGGTAGAGATGACCTCAGGATTTCCGTGTGCCAGCCCTGCAACTGTCTCATCAAATGCGGTTACTATAACTGTAACATCTTTATCAACTTTCTACCGTGACCTGGATGGGGATGGATATGGTAACAGTAATTCAGGAACAACACGGGCTTGTACTGCACCCGCAGGATATGTGTCAAACAACACGGACTGCAATGATAATCCCGCAACTGGCGGGATTACAATCAACCCGGGACATGCAGAAGTATGTGGTAATGGAGTAGATGACAATTGTAATGGAACGATAGATGAAAACTGTACCACGAACCTTCCGGTGCTGACCTTAAGAACATACCCTGCTAAGGAAGGTGATGCCGGGCAAACTGTGCTCAATGTAACAGTTACCCTTGATACGATTGCGCCGGCCCCGGTTAGTGTAAACTATGCTACTGCCAATGAAGATGCAACTGCAGGATTGGATTATGTAGCAACCAGTGGTGTGTTGGTTATACCAGCCGGCTCTTTATCAGGAACGATCCAGGTAAGGATCATTGGCGATCTGTTAAGAGAAGCTAATGAACACTTCAGAGTCAATTTCACAAACCCGGTTAATGTTTCTATCAGTAGTGATCCATATAGCCGGATAATGATCATTGATGATGATAAAGGAAAAAATAATGCAGTTGCAAGTATTGATAAAATTCCGGTCGAGGACGAGCAGCTAAAGATCCCATCTGTTGCACAATGCAACCAGGTATGGTTTATTCAGCGGATAGGAAATTATGAAAATGAAGTTTCGATCTTAAATACACAAGGACAACTGGTGACCCGGTTTGTTAACTACAGGAATCAAACACCTTTAACCAATCTACCTACAGGTCTGTACTTCTATCGAATTCTATTGAAGGAAGGAGCTCGTCAAGGTAAATATTATACTGGGCGGTTAATGATTACGCAATAGTGTATAATTCATACTGAGACTTGGACGGCGTCCCGCCACAGGCGGGACCTTTTTTAAGGAAGGATTGAATAGCTCAAAAAAAATGAGTGCCGAAAGGCACTCATTTTTATAAATTAATTTACTGCGTATTAACTCTGCACCACCAACCTGAATCCATTTCCATGAATATTTACGATCTCGATCTTCTCATCATCCTTTAAATATTTCCGGAGTTTAGCGATATAAACATCCATACTGCGGCCATTGAAATAAGTATCGCTGCCCCATATTTTTTTCAAAGCCTGATCTCTTGGTAACAGGTCATTCAAATGCTCAGCCAGCATTTTCAGCAATTCATTTTCTTTTGGAGATAAAGTTTGTGTAATGCCATTGTGCGTAAGCTGGCGCAATTTGGGATTGAAGTGATAACTGGCCAGGTCAAATTCTTTATTCTCACTTTCCTTATTCATTTCTTCATTTCGTTTCAGAATGGCTTTTATTTTTAATAACAATACTTCGCTGTCAAAAGGCTTGGTGATATAATCATCAGCGCCGAGTTTATAACCCTGTATCACATCTTCTTTCATTGTTTTTGCACTTAAAAAGAAAAGCGGGATATCAGGATCTACGTCTCTTATTTCTTCTGCAAGCGTAAAGCCATCCATATTTGGCATCATTACATCCAACAGGCAGATATCAAATTTTTCACGTTGAAAAGCGGCAAGGCCCAGGCGGCCGTCCCTTTCAAGCGTCACATCATAATCATTTAATTCAAGATAATTTTTTAAAACGCTGCCAAGGTTTGTATCATCTTCGCATAATAAAATTTTTGGTTTTTTCCCTTCCATGATTTTCAGTTTATATTTTATTGTTTTTCATTAACCCATTCGCTCATTTCCAATCCATATAATTGCAAATAAAGTTAAGCTAAATTGCTGTTCTGTGTTTACCGGTTCAATTTTTTGTTAAAAGAAGTGATAGATCACGAATATTTGGGTCATGGAACTACACTATTTTTGTTGTTCAATGTTTGAATGATGGCAATGCATCTCACTCCTGATAATCGTTTAAAGAAACTGGTTGTTATTGGCGACCGTGTTTTAATAAAACCTACCCGGCCCGATGAACGTACCGCAAGCGGACTCTATTTGCCGCCGGGTGTCCAGGAAAAAGATAAGGTACAACAAGGGTATGTGATCAAAACCGGGCCGGGTTATGCGATTCCCATGCCTGTTGATGATGAACCCTGGAAGCAGGATGATGAACAGGTCAAATATGTACCGCTGCAAGCGAAGGAAGGCGATCTTGCAATTTTTTTATTGAGCGGCGCTACCGAAGTGATGTATGAAAAAGAAAAGTATTTTATTGTACCGCAGAGTGCAATACTGATGCTGGAGAGGGAAGAAGATTTGTGATTGTCAAATTGTTTAATTGCTAAATTGTTATTATGGCGGAAACGCAAAAATTTATTGATGTAATTAAAGCAGGCTACACATTCAAAGGCGAATCATATAAGTTAGGCGCTGGTATTATAGACGGAAATGTAGTTCCGGGAGCTGATGTTTTATTGCCACTAAAAACAATGAACCGGCATGGTTTGATTGCAGGCGCAACGGGTACAGGTAAAACAAAAACATTGCAGGTCATGAGCGAGCTGTTAAGTGATGCAAGTGTGCCCGTCGTATTGATGGATATTAAGGGCGATCTCAGTGGAATCGCTGCTGCCGGGGCAGTGAATGATAAAATAAATGAACGGGTTCAAAAATTAGGAATTGAATTCAGGCCAACAGCTTATCCCGCCGAATTATTGACATTGAGTAATGAAAAAGGAACAAGACTGCGTGCGACCGTAAGTGAGTTTGGGCCTGTGCTGCTATCAAAAATTTTAGGATTGAATGATACACAGGGCGGTCTTGTTGCTGTGATCTTTAAATATTGTGATGATAACAAGCTCCCCTTGCTGGATCTGAAAGACTTTATTAAGGTGTTGCAATATGTGAGTGACGAAGGAAAAAAAGAACTGGAAAAAATATATGGAAAAATTTCAACGACGTCAACCGGAACGATCTTACGAAAAGTGATCGAATTGCAACAACAGGGTGCCGACCTTTTTTTTGGTGAAACGAGTTTTGATGTAGATGACCTGATGCGTGTCAGTGAAGATGGTCGCGGTATGATCTCCATTCTTCGTGTTACAGATCTGCAGGACAGGCCCAAATTGTTTTCAACGTTCATGCTGCAATTATTGGCAGAACTATATGCAACCTGTCCTGAAGAAGGTGATCCAGATAAACCCAAATTAGTATTCTTTATTGATGAGGCGCATTTGATCTTCCAGGAGGCAAGCGCGGCCTTATTACAACAAATCGAAACGATCATCAAACTCATCCGTTCAAAAGGCATTGGGATATTTTTCTGTACGCAGAACCCGATGGATATCCCTGCTTCTGTATTAGGGCAATTAGGGTTGAAGGTGCAGCATGCATTAAGGGCCTTTACTGCGGCGGATAGAAAAGTAATTAAACAAACTGCAGAAAATTATCCGGAGACAGAATTTTATAAAACGGAAGACCTGATCACGCAGTTGGGAATTGGTGAGGCATTGATAACAATGCTGAATGAAAAAGGAATTCCAACCCCACTGGTTCATTGCATGCTGCGCCCACCCCAAAGCAGGATGGATATTTTGACGCCTGCGGAAATTGATGCGTTGGTAAACAAATCAAAAATTGCCGTTAAGTATAATAAAGAAGTAGACAGCGAAAGCGCCTATGAAATTCTGAATGAGAAATTAAGTGAAGCCACAAAGAAAGCAGAAGAACAAAAGCAGGAACAAGCTGAAAAAAAAGAAGAAAGTAGAAGTGCTAAAAAAGACAAAGGATTTTTTGATGACCCTATTGTACGAAGCATGACCCGTACGGCCGGTAATACCATTGTCAGAAATTTATTAGGAGTACTGGGATTGGGAGGCAGAAGCAGACGGAGATCGATATTTTAAACGTCATTTCAGGAGAATAATAATCTGTTCTTTATCCTCTGATTATCGGTATAATATTCTTTCCATCCCACTCTGAGTTGCAATCCTGACAATTTCCTGAGGTTAGTAATTTAGCTGCATCAATAACAACCAACTTTTTTTCAATAGTTCCGATTTATACAATTGCGGGTTTTGAGATTTGGTATTTTTGTTTAGGCCTAAAGCATATTTATTACAAATTAATGATGTATAAGGAATTCATACCCGGAGATGCATTAAAGCAGTATGTAAAATGCTATTATGTGTATGAATCAGATACGAGTGAGGTATTTGAAGATAAGGCTTTTGCTACGGGTTGTATTGAAGTTATGTTCAACTTAGGTACAGGCAGGTGGCAAACAACAACAGGCAGCGATTTTACGACGACACCGTATATCGAATTATGGGGGCAGATCATTCAGCCGCTTACTTTTAAATCACTCGGGAAAAATAGCATGTTTGGTATCCGGTTCTATCCGCATACAGCTTCTGTTTTCCTGAACAATGATGTAAGCCTGTTTAATAACCAGGTCTCTGATTTTGCTGCTATAGCCGGTAAGTCTGTGCAAACTCTTTATTCGAAACTTATAGACACCCTATCAGTGCAACAACGAATCAGGCTGGTGGAAGATTTTTTAATAAGCAGGCTTTTCCTTTTTGAAAAAAGGGTCGACAAAATAAATTTAATAAGCGAAGTGATACATGAATTGAAGCAGGAAGATTTTTTTGACAATATTGAAAATGTAGCATCCCGCTATGGCATTACATCCCGGTATCTTCAAAAAATATTTTTACAATATACAGGTCTTACTCCCAAACTATACAGTAAAATAAACCGGTTTCAACATAGTCTTCAACTCGTTGCAAAACGACAAACATCACTTACTGATATCGCTTATGAATGTGGTTATTTTGACCAGTCGCATTTTATAAGAGAGTTTAAATCTTTCACCGGCTTCATACCCTCAGGTTACAATCCGGAAAATTCTTCTGCTATACTTGCTTCTCCCAACAAGTAAACCGTTCCGATTTATACAATTTTTCTTTTTTATGCTGGTGCAACTTTGCTCATAAATAAAAAATATGTCAACAAATTTTGAAAGATTTAAAAAACTACACCATGCAAAAAGTTTATTTATTCTTCCCAATGCCTGGGACGCAAAAAGCGCCTTTCTGTTTGAGGAAAATAAATTTCCTGCAGTAGGTACATCAAGTGCAGCGGTCTCTGCCAGCCTGGGTTATGAAGATGGAGAAGGTATGCCATTCTCAGATTACTTGTTTGTGATCAGAAGAATACTGGCTTCGGTAAAAATTCCGGTAACGATTGATTTGGAAATGGGATACGGAAAAAACAATGCTGAAATATTTGACAACATTCAGCAACTGGTTGAATTGGGAGTTGCGGGTATAAATATTGAAGATTCGGAAATAAATAATTCAAAGCGATCATTGAGAGATGCGAAAGAATTTGCTAAAACAATTGAATACATTAAGGAAAAGCTGGCATCAAAAAAATTATCGCTCTTTGTTAATATCCGGTGCGATACATACATTCTTCCTATAAAAGACAAACAAAAAGAAACCCTCCATCGCCTGAAAATATATGAAACAACCGGTGCTGATGGAATATTCCTTCCCTGCATTAGTTCGGAAGCTGATATTACCGAGGCAGTCAGCAATACAAAATTGCCCATTAATGTAATGTGCATACCAGGGCTTCCTGATTTTGACACATTGAATAAGCTGGGCGTAAAGCGGGCAAGCATGGGACCTTTTCTTTTTAATAAGACTTACAAGAAAGCAAGCGAGCTGGGCCGGAAAGTCGCTGACATGAAAAGTTTTTCACCTGTTATTTAATCACTACAAAAAAATAAAAGTTATGAATTTACCTAAGCGTGCAGAAGATGCACATAGCGCTTTAGCAGCAGCGTATAACACCGGTGACCCGAACATCGTTTTAAGTATGTATGATGTAAATGGAATTATTGTAGCTGAACCAAACAGCCCGGTATCAGGCAAAGAAAAGTTTGAAGCAGCGGTAAGGGGCATTCTTTCTATTAAAGGCAAAATGGAAATTAAAACTGTGTATTGCTTGCAATCAGGTGATGTGGCTGTAGGAAGGTCAGAATGGAGCATTAAAAATGGGGATGACACAAAAGTGAGCGCAAAGGGAGTTGAAGTAATGAAGCGCCAGGCAGATGGTACCTGGAAGATCTTAATTGATCATGCTTTTGGGGCAGAAGCAAGTTTAAGCGCATAGTCGGTCAGTTATTAAATGAGCAGACCTGCTGGGTAAGCAGGTCTTTTTTTAAAAAAATTGAATGAATTTGCATTGATTCATTATTCAAACTCATATCCTATATCGGTACGAAAGAACATACCGGTAAAAGAGATCTTATCCAATGTTTTAATAGATTGTACAACAGCAAAAGGAATATTATTTCCAAATGATGTAACACACAATACACGGCCACCATTGGTAACAACTTTACCATCTTTAACAATTGTCCCCGCATGATAAACGATGCTGTTCGCACCAACCGGCTGATCCAGGCCTTTTATTTCAATTCCTTTTAAGTATTCACCGGGGTAACCACCACTGGCAGCTACTACGGTGCATGCAGACCGGGGATCGATTTCAATTTTTACTTCATTTAATTTTTGTTCAGCCGCCGCTTGTAATAATTGAAGCAGGTCAGTTTTCAACCGGGGCATTACTACTTCCGTTTCAGGATCACCCATGCGGCAATTATATTCGATCACATACGGTTCATCATCTACTTTTATCAAACCGGCAAAAATAAATCCACGATATTCCAGTCCTTCTTTTTGCAAGCCATGAACGGTTGGTTGAATAATTCTCTCATCCACCTTTTTCATGAATGCAGCATCGGCAAATGGCACCGGGCTGATAGCACCCATACCACCGGTATTTAACCCGGTATCACCTTCACCGACACGCTTATAATCTTTTGCTTCAGGCAGGGTGATATAATTTTTTCCATCGGTCAAAACAAAAACAGAAAGTTCAATGCCGTTGAGAAACTGTTCAACAACTACTTTCTTACTGGCTTCACCAAATTTTGCACGTTGGATCATCAGGTCAAATTCAGCCAGCGCTTCAAATGCGGATTCACAGATCACAACGCCCTTGCCTGCTGCCAAACCATCTGCTTTTAATACAATGGGTAAACTATGTTGTTGGATGTATTCTACTCCTTCATCATAATTATCTATTGTAAATTCCCGGTATGCGGCAGTAGGTATATTGTGCCGCTGCATAAAATGTTTAGAGAATGCTTTGCTTCCTTCCAGTTGTGCACCCGCTTTTGCAGGACCAATAATATCGAGATTTGAAAGCTTAGGTTCTGCAATTAAAAAATCTGTAATGCCTTTTACCAATGGTTCTTCAGGTCCCACAATAACCATGTCGATCTTATTTCCAATGCAGGTTTGTTTGATGGCTTCAAAATCATTTACACCAAAAGAAAGATTGGTGCCGCATTGAGCAGTGCCTGCATTGCCCGGTGCAATAAAAAGATTTGTACAATGTTTGCTTTGTGAAATTTTTAAGGCCAGTGCATGTTCACGGCCGCCCGAACCGAGTAAAAGAATATTCATTGCTTGTTCGATTGATGGTAAAAGCCCGGCGAATATCGGACAGGAATGTTAAAGAGAAAAGGGAAAAGATTTGCTTATGGTCAAATTTCCTTATTTTGGCACACCATAACTTATTCTGCCAACCTGCATTAATAAACTTAAAACGATTGTATGAATCAAGCTGTGACAACTAAAGGTCATCCTAAAGGGTTATATGTTTTGTTTGCAACGGAAATGTGGGAGCGGTTCAATTATTATGGCATGCGGGCCATTTTAGTTTATTTTATGACGCAAGCTCTGTTATTTAAAACAGACTTTTCGAACAGTTTATATGGCAGTTATATTAGTTTACTTTATTTCAGTGCACTTGTTGGCGGTTACGTTGCTGATCGTTACTGGGGAAATAAGAGATCAATACTTGTTGGTGGCGTTGTAATGGTAATTGGTGAGCTGATTCTTTTTATTTGTGCTTCGATTTATGATTCTTCACCTGATCTTGCCAATATACTTTTCTTTTCGGGTCTTGGATTTATGATAGCAGGAAATGGATTTTTCAAAGCTAATATCTCATCATTAGTAGGGCAGCTTTATCCCAAAGGTGATATTCGTGTTGATCCTGCTTATACAATTTTTTATATGGGCATCAACATTGGTGCAATGGTTGGGCCAATCATCTGTGGCTATTTTGGCGATACAGGGGATCCATCCGATTTTAAATGGGCTTTTTTAATTGCGGGAATAGGTATGTTGATCAGTATTATTATCCAGAAGATCTATCATGATAAGTATGTTCGGACGCCGGACGGAAAAATATTAGGTCTTACACCAGGCACTGATGTGGATGTCAATGATACGACGGTTCCTGCATCATCCTATATCAAAGCACCTCCTAAAATATGGTTGAATCCAGCTTTTATCATTGTAGGTATGTTAGCATTTGGTGCTTTGACGATTGGTATAATATACCTCGACTCGAAATACAATTATTTATTTTACCTCATAGCAGCCAGCTTTGTCTTTATTATTTATATCATTCTTTCTGATAAAAGCCTGACCAGTGATGAAAGACAGAGAATTTGGGTACTGATCATTATTGCTTTTTTTGTGGTCTTCTTCTGGGGCGCCTATGAACAAACCGGCTCAACACTTGCATTATTTGCAAGAGACCAAACAAGCCGGAATTTGCTGGGATATGAAATTCCGGCAAGCTTTTTTCAATCCGTCAATTCTATTTTCATTATCCTGTTCGCTTCCATATTTGCGTGGATGTGGCTAAGAATGGGAAAGAAACAACCAGCTACACCTACAAAAATGGGGATTGGTTTGATTCTTTTAGCATTAGGTTTTTTATGGATCGCTTATGGTGTAAAAAGTGCACAAACACAAAAAGTAAGTATGATCTGGCTTATTGGATTATATTTATTACATACCTGGGGTGAATTATGTTTATCACCAATTGGCCTTTCATTATTCAATAAACTTTCACCACTAAAATTTGCATCGTTGTTAATGGCCGTATGGTTCTTAGGTAATGCAGGTGGAAATAAATTAGTTGGCGTTTTAGGCGCCCTATATCCTGAAAATGGAAAGACCACTTCATTTCTCGGCTACCAGATGAATAATCTCTACGATTTCTTCATGCTGTTTGTATTCATGGGAGGTATTGCAGGCGTTATTCTGCTTGCATTATCGAAAAGATTACAAAAGATGATGCATGGCATAACCTAAAACATATTCTTTAAAGGTGGTTAAAGCCACCTTTTTATTTTCCTTATCTTGACAAATAAAATCAACTGCTATGGCTGAACAACAAACTTCCTTTAAGCCATTTGTTCCTGCTGAAACTCAAATGGCGGAGTTTACAATTAAGTCAATTATTACAGGTGCGATCTTTGGAATTATTTTCGGAGCATCAACTGTTTACCTGGCATTAAAGGCAGGTCTAACCGTTTCTGCTTCCATCCCGATTGCTGTTATTGCTATTACGTTAGGTAGAAAATTTTTAAAGACAACAATCCTCGAAAACAATATTATTCAAACCACAGGTTCTGCCGGAGAAAGTATTGCAGCAGGTGTTGTATTCACATTGCCGGGATTTTTGTTTTTAAGCGAAGCAAGCAGTGCAAACTTTTTTAACTACTTCACAATTTTAATATTAGCCATTTTCGGTGGAATATTGGGTACATTAATGATGATTCCTTTGCGTCGTTCATTAATCGTAAAAGAGCATGGCACGCTGCCCTATCCTGAAGGAACAGCGTGTGCATCTGTTTTAAAAGCTGGTGAAAGAGGAGGCGAATTTGCCAGAACAGCTTTTATGGGGTTGGGCTTTGCATTTGGATATGCAATATTGCAAAAAATATTTCATGTGATCGCTGAAACACCGGCGTTCATGACCAGGCAGACAAATAGAGTTTTCCCATCCGCTAAAGTGAGTGGCGAGATCACACCGGAATATATGGGTGTTGGATATATCATTGGTCCCAAGATCGCAGGTGTGTTAGTAGCGGGTAGTGTATTGGCATGGCTTGCATTAAATCCATTGCTTGCTTCATTGATACAACCTGACCTGGTGGCTGCACAGTTAGCCAAACTGGGATATTTAAAAGATGCAGCTACACCGGGTGGGCCTGGTGGATGGGATCCTGTCAATCATAATTTCGCTGACTGGTCTGTTGCAATTTACCGGGCTTATGTTCGGCAAATTGGTGCTGGTGCCGTTGCAGCAGGCGGTTTTATTACCTTGATAAAAACGATTCCAACAATCATATCATCTTTTAAAGGAAGCATTGGTTCAATAAAGAAAAGCGGAGTAGAAGGCGTACATGAACAGGCTGTGCCCAGGACAGAAAGAGACCTTTCTATTAAGATTGTTGGAATAGGAAGTCTGGTTCTCATACTTGTTATTGCTTTAATGCCATCCACATTTATCCCGGGCAGTAATGTTGGAAGTAAATTATTATTAGGATTATTAGTTATTATTTTCGGAGCTTTCTTCGTTACAGTTTCATCCCGTATTGTTGGTTTGATCGGTTCATCCAATAACCCTATTAGTGGAATGACCATTGCTACCCTAATGGGAACTTGTTTGATCTTTATCGCAGTAAAATGGACCGGTCATGTGTATGAACCAATGGCATTGGTTGTGGGTGGTATGATCTGTATTGCGGCGGCGAATGCAGGTGCCACTTCGCAGGATCTGAAAACAGGATATATTGTTGGGGCTACTCCAAAATATCAGCAGATCGCATTGTTTGTTGGGGCTATTGTTTCCTCTTTAGCGATCGGAGCTACGATCAAAATATTAGATACGCCGACGGCTGAGATGGCTGCACAAAATATTCAACATGCTATCGGAACAGATAAATACCCTGCCCCACAAGGAACATTGATGGCAACTTTGATCAAAGGAATTCTTTCGTTTAATCTCGATTGGCAATTTGTCCTGGTTGGTGTTGCCATTGCAATTGTGATGGAGCTTTGTGGAATTAAAGCATTGAGCTTTGCAATTGGTCTATATCTTCCTTTATCCACTACATTGCCTATTTTTATAGGGGGTGCTATTCGCGGTGTTGTTGACTGGAAAAACAAAAAGAAAAACATTCATGTAAACCCTGAAGAAGAAGATTTGGGCAAAGGAAACTTATTCGCAACGGGACTCGTAGCAGGAGGAGCGATAGCAGGAGTGGTTGTTGCAATCCTTTCTGTAAGTGACAGCGTAAGTGCACAATTAGGTAAAGTAAATGCAGAACATGGAATTACAAACGCTCTTGGAGGAGAAGGCTATAAATGGTTAGGCGTTGCTTTCTTTGCGCTGATGGGATTTACGTTGTATCGTGTAGCAATGGGCAGAAATAAAACGACTTAGATTTTGCAAAAAAGAAAGGCGATACAATTGTATCGCCTTTTACATTTCATAGAAGCAAGGTTTATATAAATTTCAAATAATCATATTGCTTGCCCAATATCTTTACATCGTCTGCCTGTAGCCATTTATTGAGAACAGTCGCATAAACATTTTTAAAATCAATTTTATATTTCAAATCGCCTTCATCCAGGTCTGACAGGTCAGGCATTTCATTGATCAAACCTTTTTGTTTTAAGCTCCCACCAATAAACATCATGTTATTGCTGGTACCATGATCCGTTCCGTTGCTTGCATTCTGTGCCACCCGTCTGCCAAATTCAGAGAAAGTGAATAACAACACATCATTAAATCGGTTATTTGTTTTCAGGTCTTTTACAAATGCTTTTACGGCGTCGTTCAGTTCAGTAAATAAACGCTGCTGCTGCGCTTCCTGGTTGATATGCGTATCAAAACTTCCGAGTGATACATAATAGACCTTGGTATTGATATCAGAGAAGATCAGTGAAGCAATTGTTTTCAAACTGTTTCCCAGGTCCGTTTTCGGATAATCCGCTGAAGAAGGATGCATTTTGCTTTGCTGAAAAATATAGTCAGCCGATGACATCGTTTCCGCCAATGTTTTATAGAGATAGTCAGCCGGTTGCTCACCAGCTTCATTTGCATGATTCTTATTGATGTCTTTAAAATACTTTTCATTGGCAGTGCCGTATAATCTCTTCGGGTCTTTTACTGCAATACCTTTTATGTGTTCACCTTTCAATGCTAAACTCAATACATCATCCATTTCGATTGCCTGGGTTGGATGATCACAGCCGCTGCATTGCGCATCCAAATAACGGCCAACCCAACCCGTGCTCCAGTAATCACTGCTTTGACTCCCGGTATGCCATATATCCATACTGCGGAAATGTGAACGGTCGGGGTTTGGATAACCTACATTATGCAATACGCTCATGCTTCCATCATCATATAATTCCTTTAATCCGCTTAATGCAGGATGAATACCCACTTCATCAGTTAAGTTTAATGCCTTTTCCTTTGCAACAGCCAAGCGGGGTCTTGATCTGAAATAAATATCATTTCTTATCGGGATGATCTGGTTCAAACCATCACAACCACCACTTAGTTGTAACACAACGGTCACTTTATTTCCCGGTGGCACAACAGTCCCCGATTCAAATGCTTTCAAAAATTTGGGAAGCATCATAGATGCTGTTGCCAGCGAACCGAGTTGAATGAATTCTTTACGTTTAATTATCATATAAGCCCCCATCTCCGCCTAGACGGAGAGTTTAGAACACTTCTCAATTAAGAAAAATGTTAATGAAAAATTATTTAAATGAACTCTTATTAAGCCTGACCCTAAGTCCCTTTTTAGGGGGACAGGGGGTTTAACACAACTGATATTCCGGTGTACTCATTATTTGTAATGTTGCCGACCTGATAAATTCTTCACGACTGCTTTCATCACTATATTTTTTTATCAGGTCATCACTTACTGTTCTTCTTGTCAATAACAGCGTACGGCTGATATTATCCATCAATTTTTCCCGCTGTATCTTTTCGTAATTCTTTACATATTTTGACCAGTCAATATTTACAAGTATCGGCCGGTTCAAACGATTCATATTTTTATAACCTTTTGCTTTTGGGTCTTCATCTTTATCATTCTTTCTTCCCATCATCGTGTCATCATCATCCTTTGGTTTTACATTCAATTCATCCTGGTCGTTCAACA
>Ga0105249_10001926_pt1 | contig 18016 bp, 17 predicted proteins | sample KBSS44metaG_FD_81522 | JGI IMG/M metagenome (GOLD analysis project Ga0105249, IMG submission 81522) | Switchgrass rhizosphere microbial communities from Kellogg Biological Station, Michigan, USA - KBS S4-4 metaG | ecosystem: Host-associated > Plants > Roots > Rhizosphere > Soil | place...
CCGTCGAAATAAAATCCATATTTCTGACCGGTTGCTTCGTTATATATAGAAGTTCTAACACCCTTTGTAAGATATGCTTGGTGGCGTAGCTTGTCGAGAATGGTGCTGTAATTGAACGATACACTTTCAAAAATGGTGGCGTCCGGATAAAAGGTAATGTCGGTCCCGGTCTTGTCGGTCTTGCCTACTACCTTTAGATCAGCTTTCGGTACGCCGCGCTCATACTCCTGGAAATATGCCTTGCCATCACGATAGACCGTTACTGTCATTTTTTCGGACAAGGCATTGACGACACTGACACCAACACCGTGCAAACCGCCAGAGACTTTGTAGCCGCCACCGCCAAACTTACCACCAGCGTGTAGCACGGTCATAACCGTCTCAACCGTACTCTTACCAGTCTTGGGGTGAATGTCAGTCGGAATACCGCGGCCGTCGTCGGTGATCGTCAGGCCACCATCGGCTTGCATGATCACCGATACGGCGGTAGCGTACCCCGCCAACGCCTCGTCGATGCCGTTATCGATAATTTCCCACACTAAATGATGCAGGCCCTCGATACCGGTGCCACCAATATACATACCGGGTCGCTTACGAACCGGCTCAAGCCCCTCTAGAACTTGAATTTGATCAGAAGAATATGCGTTTGTTTTTGCCACTTCAAATAGCCCCTCATGAATCAGTTACAGATCCCACTTACTTATAGTATAGAGGAACTCAACAGGAGAAGCAACCTGTTATCCGGCATCAAGAACTGGCGGCCGGACGATCCCGATCAATGATAATGGTGCTCTCGTGTGGACCGGCCTTATGATCGATCACACCGTCCGTTGACGGCAACAAAGGAGTTGGCGGCATGGGCGCCGGGGGCCTAAACTGCTGCCGAGGATCAAAGTCGGTAGGAGTCTGTGGTGGCATGACCGCACTCGACGGAGGCGTCGTAGAACCACTCGCAAAGCCTACGGGCTGGTTTTGAGGCGCCAACGGCGCGTAGGGAGGATCCGGACGATTAAACGGCTGCTGGATAGTCTGTGGTGGCTGAGATGGAACGATTGGAGACGTCGTAGAAGGACTAGGCGCCACTGGCGCTGGCACGGTTGATGCCACGCTGCCAGCAGACAACGGCCCCGCACCTTGCGGCTGCTTTGCCGGTCCTTTCGACCATGGCGAAGGACGCATCGTCAGTGGTCCGCTACGCCGCGACATCCACTCGTCTAAAAAGGCCCCCGTCCCTACTGGAGGCGGTGCCGCTGGCTTGGATGGCGCGCCACCCCCAACGCCAGGTACTGGGGTTGGGCCAAAGCTCCCAGCAGCCGGCCCAGCAGGGACTGGCGGTTCTTGCGTTGCCAAGCGATCAAAAATTTCCTTCTCAACCAAGGCCTTTGGACGACCATGTTTAGCAGCTGACAGTTGCTTGAGCGCTGTCGCAAGTTCACCGTTGGGATTGCCCAGCGGCGGCAACGTTGCCATGCTAAACGGCTGGGTCGGCACTCCCCCAATAAGCGTCCGCACCACAGCATTGTAGTTGGGCATGCGCAAGAGGTCGCTTGAATCAAAAGCCGGACGGAAGCGCTTGGACAACGCTTCGGCATCCTCGTCCTGACCAACACGGAACGCGACGATCGTACCGATGTTGCCAAACACGGCGTCACGGATTTCATCTGTCAACTGCGTCGTAAACTGGTTGGCAACGATCAAGTTCAAATGGTACTTACGAGCCTCGGACAAAATCGTCGCGAACGAATCCGTAGAGAAATTCTGGAACTCATCTACATAGAGGGCAAAATCATTGCGCTGGCTCTCGGGAACATTCGCACGGCTCATAGCGGCGGCCTGGAATTTCATCACAAAGACCATGCCGAGGAGCTTGGAGTTGAGCTCGCCTGTCCGCCCCTTGCTTAAGTTGACGAGCAAAATTTTCTTGTTGTCCATAATGTCACGCAGATTAAATGCGCTCTTGGTCTGGCCGATAATGTTGCGCATCATTTCGTTCGACAAGAAAGCACCGAATTTACTCACGAACCAGCTGACGACTTCACCGAACTCATTGGACCGCTGCGATTGCGGCATTTCCTTTTGCCAAAACTCGATGACATTTTGGTCTTTAACATATTGTAATTTTTGCTTCACATACTGCGGGTCGCGGAATAATTTTGGAATATCGACGAATGTACCACCGGCAGGATCTGCCATAATCGTTAATGCTGCATTACGAAACAAATGCTCGTAACGCGGTCCCATGATGCCTTGATGTTGTGGATCGTACAACTTATAAAGCATGTTGAGTGCTTCCTGGATCAAAAAGTCCTTCTGATCCGGGGTCTGGAACTCGAACAAATTAAGGCCCATTGGGTAGTCCATATCGGCCGGACAGAAATATATGACATCCTCGGTTCGTTCGCGTGGCACCATGGCCAAAAGCTTTTCTGCCGTATCGCCGTGAGGGTCGACAAATGCAAACCCGTCACCATTGATCATGTCTTGAAGCGCAAGATTTTCGAGATAGGTAGACTTACCCGTACCAGTCTGTCCGACAGCGTACATATGTCGCTGGCGATCCCCAACCGCCAGGCGAATTGGTTTTTTGACACCTCTGAATATATTGTACCCGAGCAGTAATCCGGTATCCGGCACATTACGAGGCCCGTCAACCTGCTTAGAGTCCTGGCGTTCCAACTGAGAGGTCGGGATGCTGCGTTGATCTGGAAAATGGAAAATCGTTGCCAACTCCACCGCATTCAGCACGTCAGTCACTTGCGTTTGAGGAAAAAACCGCAGAATATAGCTGGTGATAAAGTCGTCGATACTCTTGGCCGGAGTGAACTTAAAGCCATTCTTTCCTGGTGCATCGAATAGAGAAAAGGCTGCCACCATATTGGCTAGCAGCGCCTGTGCGCGTTGGCTCGTGTTGGCCGAGACGACCAAGCGAATGAGCACCTCGTAACCGGCATGCCTCGTTTTATCGTCAATGGCATCAAGCGTCGCTTGCTCTAAAGAGGACAAGTCCTTGCCTTTGTCCTCTTTCTTTTCCTCTAGCGGTTTTACGAAAGCCGTAAACAGATCGCGCGAAGCTTGTAGTACAGCCGCCCCGCCCTTTTTACCCTCCTTACCCTTACGCTTTTTGCTGGCCACTGTGCTCGCAGCCTTGCGCCAGGAGGATTCAGCCGGACGCATCAAAATCTGGATACCGGCTCCGTCTTCCTTCTCGAGCGTCGAAAAGGCATTGAGGATAGCCTGCATCGCATCACGCTTCAGATCTTGGTAGGTGGCAATCGGGTACGCAAACGGCTCCTTGAGGTGCAGCTCACCGCCGGCCGTCCCCGTCACTTTACCAATGGGGTTAAAAATATTGTGCTCAGGTACTTCCTCGAGCCGTGCCGAGGGATAGGCACTCACAATTGCCTGCTTCACTAGTTCAACCATTGACAGTGGAACGGCAGCGTAGAAGTGAGCAAAGCCCTTTGTGCCAACAATCTCAAAGCCAAAATGCCGCTGACCATAGAGACGAGCTTTATAGCCCTTCTGTATAGTACTGGCGATAATATTGTAAATAACTTGAGCTTTAGAAATGTTTTCGTCGACCAAATCACGGACGTCTCGGCCCGCCGCATCAGCGTCATCGCTGGCCGGCGGCAAATGAATAAGTAGAGGTACCATTTTCAGCCCGCGTTCGTAGTTCTTCTGCTCACGTAGACGCGTACGCATGGAAACATACATGGCAGCTCCCACACCGGCGCCCACAAGTAGTAAAGCCAGAACAACTATAAGCAAAACGATCATCGCTGCGTGTCTTCGACAGTCTTAATCTGCTTATTAAATCTGATGCGTAAATAATCAGCCTTGGCCTTGCCGAGCTCATTACTTTCGACGTACGGATCGGTTTTAGTGCGGTCGATAATGGCTTTAGCCTTGCTAATCCACTCTTGATCAAGCGCATCGCCGTCGTCATCTGACAGTGGTGCGGCCGCTGCACTGGGATCGGCAGTCGCGACACTCGGTTGATCCTGGGGATTTACCGGCTGTAGGGGCAAACCAGGCGTTGCAACCGTTGGGACGGCACCGGCCGTAGGAGCAACAAATTCAGGATGACCTGGAGTTGCTTCAATAGACATTTCTGCCGATGGTGGCGTGCCAAACACGCCGGTACTCTGCTCGGCAGAGGGTTGTGGCAAGGCTAAGCCCGGTGTTTTATCTAGCTGAGGATCCATAATCGATACCCACCATTATACCAGTTTGGGCTTAAGAGAGCTAGCAGAATGCGGCCAGCGACTTTATACGGCAGGCGAGCGCATACGCAAAAGATAAAAATAAGATATCCCGAAGAGTATGCAAATGATGAGCACATCTCGTACTGTCAACTGTCCCAGTGACCGTAGCACTAGTAATAACGTAGGCAGAGCAGCGGCAAACATGCCGCTTCGGATGTTTTTGAATTGCATACCCTTTCTCGACCGCCATGCCAAAAACAGCGCGAATAGCAGCGTCAATATCAAAAATAGCAGCAAAAACGGGACGATGAGTACGAGGGAGGGTAACGTTGCGGGCTGAGTGGTGGTCACCAATATGATAAGGAATCCGAGGGCAAGCAAGATCATTTTTATGGCTTTTTTCATATATGACCTGGGGTATAAAATACTGCGAGCGCTAACCCGCAGTATTTTCATTAATGGAAGTGTTACTTGGTGCCGGGGCAGCAAATCCGCCCTTATAAAGTAATTTATTAGCGCTTGCTGCCCATCGGCTATGACTGACCGCTCTTGCAGCCTTTAGGGCCACGAAGAGCGAAATTGTTTTTTAAATTGTAAGTTTTTGTTTTTGACTTACTACTCAAATGCTACTACGGATTACCAAAAAAGTCAATAAGCCTTATGCTTTTTGATACTTCAGCGTACCCTGCTCGACCTTCGGGCGCGGCCCGCGCCCGTGCACATTTTTAGACTCGCTGCTGTTGCCGTAAAACTATATTAAAAAGTTATGCACAGGTTTCTAAAAAACTAACCATAATTGTATTGACAGCTCTAAACGTAATTTATAAGATAGCAATAGCACTTGAATAAAAAAAGTGCTCAAAAACAAAAACGATCTAGAAACAACGGCTTCTCGCAAGCCGTTGTTCCATGAAAAGCCTAAAAGGCCCCAAAAAGGCCAAAGCAACATCCAAACCCCGAAACGATAAAAACCAAACCAAAAACGGCCCGCTGAGCAATCAGCGGGCTTTACTTTTCGGGCAACGCCACGTACAAAGCAGCCATGCCAACACCCGCCAAAAGTATCATCATGACCGGGTCGAGCGGAATTGTCGTCGACGCCGAGTGCCATATTTCCAATGGACTTCCTGCCATCGTTATCGTCGGCCTAGGCGGTCGAGCGGTTGATGAGGCCAAAGAACGCATTCGGAGCGCCTATGCCAGCGCGGGCTTACCGCTGCCCCGCAAGCGAATCACAATCAACCTGGCTCCTGCCGATCTGCGCAAAGAAACGACCGGCCTTGATGCAGCAATTGCCTGCGCTATCTTACAATCTGGGGCCATACCTAATCCCCTCCAGAAAACTGAAGCAGTTATCGGTGAACTCGGCCTCGACGGCTCGATACGGCCAGTGCGCGGCATTATCGGCCAGTTGCTAGAAGGCCGTAAGGCGGGGATTACAACCTTTTTGGTACCTTACGGCAATCTTAATCAGGCACAGCTGGTGCCAGGCATACGCCTCATACCGCTTAAAACTATTGGGGAGCTACACCAAAGCTTACTCAGCCAGCGTAGCGGACAACCTACAAGGCAGGACGTACGTAAAGGAGATGTCAGCCACGCGCAATTCAGTACTACCCTTAGTGACATCGTTGGCCAACAGCAAGCCAAACGCGCACTTATTGTCGCTGCAGCTGGTGGTCATAATAGTATCTTCACCGGGCCGCCGGGCACTGGTAAAAGTATGCTGGCCAAAGCACTGCCCTCGTTGTTGCCGGAGTTAGATCACGAAGAAATGTTAGAAGTCACACATCTGCACAGCCTCATTAGCCCTCACTACGACGCTCTTATCACCGAGCGACCTTTCCGTGCCCCGCATCATAGCGCCAGCCACGTTGCCATGGTGGGCGGGGGTATCACCCTTCGGCCAGGCGAGATAAGTTTAAGCCACCGCGGCATTCTGTTTCTTGATGAGCTGCCAGAATTCAACCGCGCGACGATCGAAGCACTCCGTCAACCGCTTGAGGACCACATGATTACCGTTGCAAGAGCCAAGGAGAGTGTGCAGTATCCGGCAAATTGCATGTTAATCGCCACTGCCAATCCCTGCCCATGTGGGTTTTATGGGACCGCACTAAGAGACTGCCAATGCCCCGCATATCTTATCCGCGCTTACCGACAAAAACTTTCGGGCCCAATTATGGATCGCATCGATTTACACATCGACGTCGAAGCCGTACAACATCTACGACTGCTGGATAGTAAACGAGATGCCTCTGCCGATAGCATGGCCCGGAAAACGGTCGAAGCAGCCAGAAACAGGCAACGCCATCGCTTTGGATCGATAAAATTAAATGCCGATATGACCAACACCGATATTATTACGCACTGCCAGCTTGAGGCTGCGGCGAAAACGGTCATCAATGCTGCTGCTGAGCGACTCCGATTGTCTGCCCGAAGCTACATGCGCGTCATAAAGGTCGCTCGTACGATTGCCGACATAGATACATCCGACATAATACGCATACCTCACGTCACCGAGGCCCTCCAGTATCGCGGTCGGCAACCACAGGTGATCGATTAAGTCTGTTGACCCCTGTTAGTGCATCTGTTACAATAGCTTCACTAACAATATTAAAGGAGACATCCTATCAGCAAGTTTACCCGCCTGAATAACGACATTCGGGCGCCACAACTGCGTGTGATCGACGAAGAGGGCAATCAGCTCGGTATTCTTTCACGCACAGAGGCTCTGCAGATGGCAATGGAGCGCGAGTTAGACCTGGTGGAAATTTCACCAGACGCCAATCCACCGGTCGTCAAGATCGTTGACTGGGGTAAGTACAACTATCAGCGCACCAAGCAACAGCAGAAAAACAAGCGCAATACCAAAGTGCTCGACCTCAAGCAGATGCGGTTTGGGTTAAAGATAAGCGACCATGACCTCGGCGTTAAGATGCGCAAGGTTACCGACTTCCTGGAAGCAGGACATAAGGTAAAACTAACCATCTTTTATCGCGGTCGTGAACTCGCCCACAAAGAACTGGGGTTCAAACTTGCCGACAGGGTAATAAGCGACTTCGGCGAAGCAATCGTCGTCGACCAGAGGCCGGAATTTGCCGGGAAACAGCTTAACTTCGTAATAAGGAGCAGTCATGCCAAAGCTAAAAACGCATAGCGGCACCAAAGATCGCGTCCGTTTGACTAAAAACGGTAAGGTGCGCACTCGTCATTCATACGCTAGCCACTTCTTGCAAAAGAAGTCAGGCGCGCGCAAACGCAAATTGGCTGGTCTCGAGACGCTCGGGGCAACCAATGCTAAAATCGTTAAACAGAAATTAGGAGCCTAAGAATGCGCGTTAAACGTGGCACAGCCACCCACCACAAGCACGTCAAGATCCGCCAAGCTACCGCGGGCATGACTAAGTCAAACCGCTCAAGCTACCGGCGCGGCAAGCAGGCCGTCACCAAGGCCCTGCAGTTTGCTACACGCGATCGCCGGGACCGCAAGCGAACGTTCCGCGAGTTATGGAATGCTCGTATCAATGCTGCCGCTCGCCTCAATGGCACCACATATAGCCGTTTGATCGCTGGTCTCAAAAAAGCCAACGTCACACTGGACCGCAAGATCCTGAGCGAACTAGCCGTCAATGAACCCAAAGCCTTTGAAGCGGTTGTCAAAGCCGCTCAAGACTAACACTGATCTGTCGTTATCCAAAAATACCTCCGCTTTAGACGGAGGTATTTTATAGGAGAGCCAGATTCTCCGTAAGCCGGGTTCTGTTTTAGCCGATCATCTATCTAGTCGCGGCATTGCTACCACGATCAAGCGGATTACTCTGATGGATTGGCGGGAACCACGATTTGACTCGAAATCCATCACCTTGCAGCAGGTAGGGTTTACCATTTTGCGACGTCACCGTCGCAGACTGTGGGCTCTTGCCCCACTCTTTTCACCCTTACTCCTTTCGGAGCGGTTTTGTTTCTGTGGCACTTTCCCTAGAGTTACCCCTGGTTGCCGTTAGCAACTACCATTCCCTATGCTGCCCGGACTTTCCTCTTCGTCGTTGCCCCGCAAGCGGAGCAAGATCAAAGCGATCAGCCGATCATCTGGCCTAAGCGATATTATACCACTTATGACAAAAAAGTGAACAAGCGCGTTATTTTTCTGCTTCGTCGAGCGCTTCATTAACCGCGCTATCAGCAATTTTATTGAGCTCTCGGGGGACGTGCGTAAATGAAACGTGGCTAAATTTCTGTACTATGTCTACGATGGCCGCATGAATGGGCCACAAATCCTTGTTCTTGATCTTAAAAATCCCAAGCATCTGATTAATAACCAGCAAGCTATCCATGTAGACATGTACAGTACGCGCCTGCATCCTTTGCGCTTCTTCTAAACCGAACTTTAAGGCTTGGTATTCCGCCTGGTTATTGGTTGTAACGCCAAGGTAAACGCTCTTTTTTACAACAATAGTGTTGTGCATGTCGAAAATAGCGTAGCCACTCGCCGAGGGTCCAGGATTACCTCTCGATCCGCCATCAGCATATAGTTTTACATCTGTTATTTTTGTTGATTTTTTATCATCATTATTTTCAACAACATCTGCTTTGTTGTTTAAAGTAAAACGAATAATCTTAACTGGCGTATGCTCGTCCACCTGCGGCCCGTAGTAGGAACGATAGGTGGCGAGCATCGCCTGAGGAGTCTTAAATCGTTCATGACCCTCGTAATCCTCCGGCAAGATATCGCCCAGACGCTTCTGAATAATGCTTTCGATGCGGGCAGTCCCAACGCTACACCAGGTTACAGGGCGAGATGAATCAACCTTGTCGATCAGCTGTACGGCATCATTAACCGACAAATCTTTGTCGTCATAGAGACGCCAGGTCGAGGTTTTTTCGCCGCGCACAATGCGTAGCGCTAACGCATGATCAAACTTGAGTGTTTTCATCGTACCGAAAGTATATCACGGGCCGTTGGCCACTCTCCGGTAAGCGGCATATACGTGTAAAAAATATCTTCTGGTCGGGGTGACAGGACTTGAACCTGCGACCTCACGGCCCCCAGCCGTACGCGCTACCAACTGCGCTACACCCCGATAATTTGCTATCAAAAGGCTGGGTTTGGACCGATATGATTAACCTGGTGTTATCCAGGTGGGTGCCCTCATATGTCGACCACGGTCGACATCCATCTTAGGCTCCCAATGCGAATGGTATCAGATAATCATTCGACGGTCCTGATGCCCAGCCAAGCCAATTATACCGCATCATTCCCTCTTTAGCGAAGCAAGAATTGTAAAATCGTGTTGGAAACATTCCCAATTACCGGCAGAATAAACGGTGATAGCAGCAGGAAAATCAAGATTGTAACGCCGAAACCGGCTTGCTCAATCTGAAGCATAATACGTTGTATCGGCTCTGGCGCAAAGGCGTACAAGAGACGCGATCCATCTAGCGGCGGGAACGGAATCATATTGAAAACGAACAACGAAACGTTAATCTCTATAAAAATGAGCAGCGCATGCATCGCGGTCTCGCCAAGTCCGGCAAAATTACATACCACCGCACCAAGCGAAGCCAGTAAAAAATTGGTTAGCGGGCCAGCTACACCGACCATCGCAACTCCAACTTCGCCGTGACGGACGCGGCTAGGGTCAAATGGCACCGGCTTAGCGATAAAGATTGGCGGTACATGAATGGCAATCATAATTGCTGGCAGCAGTACGGAGGTGACAAGATCGATGTGCTTGAGCGGGTTGAGCGTTAACCGGCCAGCGTCATGGGCAGTCGAATCGCCTAATTGGTGTGCAACATACCCATGCATAACCTCGTGCAAGGTCACCGAAACCACAAGACTTGCGATGACAATAAACAGATCGCTGGCAGCAATATTTCCAAGCATGGCCATAGTATAGCAGTAAAACAGCGGTGTAACGATTGACTTACAGATTAAAAACAGCTAAAATAAACCTCTGAATAGAAGGAAACGACATGCGTAAGTGTGATATTACCGGCAAAGGCAAACAGTATGGCAGCAATGTCAGCTTTTCGCAGCGCCACACCAAGAAAGTGTGGGAGCCAAACCTCCAAAAAAAGACCATTATTGTTGATGGCAAAAAAATCAAGCTGAAGATCAGCACGCAAGCTATCCGAACGCTCAAGAAAAAGGGCATCCTGACTCCTGCTAAGTAATAGCATGAGGAACTTACAAAAACATCCCTGCAATAGGGATGTTTTTGTATGGGTGGGCATTAGTTAGGATGCTAGGAGCGTTCAAGCACCACCAGCTGCGTTACATCGGTAAGCTCAGTGGGTTTAACGCGCAACTTAGCAACAGCTTCTTTCGGCTCCATTGCCAGAGCCTTGATTGCCTCTTCCAGCGTCTGCTGGGGCACGGGAAACTGCAGTGTGCTATCGGCGTAGTGTGTGGGGATTACCAGCTTAGGTTCAATCTTCTTAATAAGTTTGAGAGCGCCGATACCGTCAAGCGTAAACCCATTACCCCCAACAGGAATAACTAGTATGTCGATCATACCGATCGCTTCAAGTTGCGCATCACTCAAATCAGGATAGATGTGCCCGGTAAATAACAGTGTCAAATCGTCGACCATTACCTTGTACATTATCGAAGTCATCTGTTTTTCTTCGTCGATATGAGCGCGAGCGGCGATGCCAAAAATAGAAACACCAGTAACTTCGTACTCTCCAGGCTCATCGATGGCTATTTTTGGTTCTTGGACTGGATCACCGTGAGCAGTAGTATAGAGGGCAATGTCGCCCTGCTTGGTGACCGGCTTACCGCCCAGATCCGCAAGGTTGTCGTCGACTGTAATGCGCACCTGTTTGCCAGTTACTGTGACACAGTTAGCACCGTGAAATTGTATATCCATATCTTCTCCTTATCAGGCCTTCAGTATGCCGCTTTTATCAATCAGTACTTGGGTCTTAGCCGCCAGAACGGTACCAATAAAACGATCCTTGATCTGGCGACGATATGCGAACTCAGCACTCGGCATAACCGTAAAGCGAATTTCTTTACCTTCTTGCGCTTCGAGTTCGGTAATAAACTTCTGCAGGGCGTGCTGGTTGAGATCGCCGACAATGAGCAAATCTATGCCGCTTGACTCGTCCCGCGTGAACTGACCGGTGTACAGAGCCAGCTCAACGTTCCCCAGGGTCTTAATGCGCTCAAGGTCGGCATTGCCCACCTGATTACCTGATTTACGCTTAGGCGTTCCCCGGGAGAGCTCTTTAGGCTCCGCGGCGGGCAACTCGGCAGGCGCTTGGCCGAAAATAGCTTTCAGCGGCTCATAGTACTCATATGACTGATTAACTTCATAATAAAGGCGGTTATTGGTCGTGTCAGAGGCGATAATGCCGATACTGAGTAGATTGGCAAGTTCGCGGCGTACCGAGTTAATCTGTTCATCAATCTTTCGTGTAATTTCGCGTACGTAAAACGATCGATTGGGGTTGCTATAAAAAAGCTGCAGCAACTTAACCCTCGTTTTTGATCCGAACAATTGCTCAATCATGATTTTTATTGTAGCAAACTTGTGCACTAAGCAGTAGTTATTTGTTCAGCAGTGTTGTTATAAGTTCTACTAATTCTGCCGATTTACTGATCCAGCTTATGTTTTTATCGCGTTTGAACCAGGTTTTTTGACGCTTGGCATACTGCATGTGTGCAGTCGCAAATTGCCTTCTAAAGTCCTCAAATGTTAGCTCACCGACGAGGTATCTGCGAGCCGCCTTATAGCCCGCACTCTGAAGCGCCGGAACCTCCCAACCATAGCGACCGCTGAGTTGTTGGATCTCTTCGAGGAGTCCATCGGCAAGCATCTGGTCCACGCGCATATTGATACGCTCTTGCAAAACTAATGTATCGACATCAATACCGACCAACAATACGTCAGGTGGTAAAGGATGACGCACCGGCGTCAAACCCCCGGTTTCTAGCATTCGAATGAGGTGCCGCGAGTTGTGACGATTTTCCGGCAGTGAAATATTTCGCTGCATGAGCAACGCCTGCAGCTGGCCTACTGTGTAAGTGGCCAGTTGTTCCCGCAGCGCTCGGTCGGCAGCCACCGGTCGAAGCGAAAAATTATAGACCACAGCGTCTACATACAGTCCGCTACCGCCAACCACGAATGGTATATGCCCGCGGGCATGAATGTCTGCGATGGCTCGATAAGTCAGTTTTTGGAAATCAGCTACGGTAAATCGTTCGTCCGGATCAACAATATCCAGTAAATGATGCCTCACCAGGCGTCTATCTTGGATGGATGGCTTTGCTGAACCGATATCCAAGCCCCTGTAGACGGTGCGTGAATCCGCAGCGATAATCTCACCTCCAAATTGTTGTGCCAATTGCATCGCTAGCGCAGATTTACCTGACGCGGTTTGCCCGACGATAACAACTAAAGGAGGTTTGTCTGTGATGGATTCCACAACAATATACCTATATCAACTCTAAAATCGTCCGAAACGGCGACTCCCTCAGCCCGCAAACGAGCAGCATGCGCATGACGACCCCCGCCCGGCCAGCCAGCAGCCAACCCTCCCTGCTTATTGACAACACGCTGCCACGGTAGACCTTCCGGACCTGTATGGGCAATCTGCCCGACTTCCCAGGCTGCCCAAGCAGCGCCGCACAGCGCCGCGATTTGGCCATAGGTCATCACCCGACCTTCGGGGATCAGAGCTACAAGATCATACACTCTTTGTTTGAATTCGGCATCAACTCGCGGCATATCGCTTCCTGCGCTATAGCGAGGTTTTGTTAACTCGCGCCTTGGTTTCGTGTACGATCGTCTTGAGTAATTCGTCAACAGTGCGCGAGGCGTGATCAGTAGTGACCTCAATATCTTTACGCACACGGGGGGTCAGTTCGCCGGAATCAATCTCTTTTTGGCCAACGACTACTGCGTACGGCACCTTCATGAGCTCGGCGTTACGAATCTTTTTGCCGACTGACTCGTTATCGTCATCCAAGAAAACCCGAACTCCCAGTTTTTTAGCCTGTGCCGCAATGTTGTGAGCAAACGAAATAATCTGTTCATCCTGGTTCAAGGTGATGATACGCAACTGCTCGGGAGCCAGCCAAACTGGAAATTTACCGGCGACGTGTTCAATGTAGACAGACAAAAAGCGATCAATCGAGCCCATGATAGCGGCGTGGACCATCAAAATACGCTCGCGCTCGCCTTTTTCGTTAACGCACGTCAGATCAAAACCTGCCGGCTGGTTGAAATCAAGCTGAATCGTTGCCACTTGATGCTCACGACCAATGGCGTCCTTGGCCATAAAGTCAATTTTGGGCCCGTAAAAAGCCGCCTCGCCCACACCGTCAACGTAGTTTGTGCCGACCTTTTGTTTGATAATAGCTAGCAGCTGCGCTTCGGTGCTTTTCCAAGTTGTTTCCTCTCCAGAGTAATCAGCCATCTTTGCTGGATCATGGGTCGAAAAACGGACTTTCAGTTCAAAACCAAAGGCGCCATAAAAACGGTCGATGATGTCCCAAATTTTAAGGGCCTCAGCCTCGATATGTTCGGTACGACAAAACACGTGGGCGTCATCTTGAGCAAAGGCTCGCAAACGACTCAAGCCGTTTAACTCCCCTGTTTGCTCGTCGCGGTAACACGTAGTTGTCTCTCGATATCGGATCGGCAACTCTCTGTAAGAACGAGAGCGCGAAGCATAAATCTGCGTATGGTGCGGACAGTTCATCGGCTTCATAGCAAACTCATGGCCTTCGCGAGTCGTAATTTTAAAGAGCTCGTCAGAGAACTTCTTCCAGTGGCCACTCGCAATATAGGCATCCTTTTTGGTGATATGCGGGATGGACACCTCTTGGTAATCATATTCGTCACGCATTTCCTGCACAAAATTATCGAGCTGGCGACGCAATACCGTGCCCCGTGGAGTAAACAGCGGCAGGCCAGCGCCGACCAGATCAGAAAACACGAATAGATCAAGCTCTTGGCCCAACTTGCGGTGGTCACGCTTTTTGGCCTCCTCGAGCATTGTTTGGTACTGGCGAAGTTCTTTGGGAGTTTCGAATGCCACACCGTAAATACGCTGTAATTGTTGTTTGGTTTGATCACCGCGCCAGTACGCTCCGCTCACACGAGTCAAGGTAAAAGCTTCAGGGTTAATCTCGTGGGCATCGTCAACATGGCCGCCACGACAGAGGTCGACAAACTTACCGGATATGTAGAGTGTCAGTTGCTTGCCTTCTTTGGCAAACTCATCAATGAGCTCCAGCTTGTACGGATTCCAAGCAAACTCCTTGCGTGCCTCATCGGCAGTCACTTCCCGACGTTCAAACCCGTGCCACGTTTTGAGAATCTCGCGCATGCGGGCTTCAATCTTGGGCAGGTCATCGTCGGAGACCGTGGCGGGAATATCGAGATCCTCATAAAAGCCATGCTCAATCGCTGGCCCAATGGTATATTTGGTGCCAAGATAGATATCTGCTACAGCGGCAGCCAATAAATGCGCCAGGCTATGTCGAATGCTAACAGCGTGGTCTTGATGTGAGTCGCCCATAAGGCTCCTTCCGTTTATATGTTACTAAAAGAAAAAGACGCGCCGTGATCGATTCAATACTCTCGCATGGTATTCAATCAATTGGTCGCGTCTCGGGCCCATATTGCATGTCGCACAATGTGGGTGGTTCCACCGGACTTCCTTTCCTGATTTTTTGGGAAAGGCACTTATCCTTACACGTTATCGCACGTTTTTGCTGCCCGCGGGGCTCGGCGAGTGGTAAGTCGCTTCATTGCCCTTGTTGAGGACCTTTTGAGCCCTGCAACATTATATCACAACACCTGTGCAAAACCTCATCTCGTTGTCTCTCACATACAACTATAGCAATGATAGTACGATACGGCTAGTACTAAATTGTTGTTAGTTTTGTCACACTAGTGTGGAAAACTCTCGGCCGCTACACACTTCCTTATTCCATCTGGTGATATAAAATTTGGAGTGCTCCTTAGACCAACAAAAAAGACTCATAGGATCGTCCAATGAGTCTACAAATCATGTTTGGTGGGCTCTAGAGGATTCGAACCTCTCACCTCTTCCACGTCAAGGAAGCGCTCTAGCCAAATGAGCTAAGAGCCCGTGCTAACAGATCAACTATAGCTCATTCTGCTCCTGCGTGCAACTGTCTTTGACGTTCCAAGTAAAGCATTAACACCTTAAGATCTATTGACTTAAAAGGTCACATGTGTTACCATAACCGGGTTAAGAGGCTTATATGTGAGTGCCAAAAAACAAAGCACGCTTGATTCGTTCAAGCTGTTTTACGAAGAATTGTCATTTTCTTCTAACCCACTGAACCGAATCCGCCGTTCACGCGTTTTCGATCAATCTAAATAGTCCTCAAAAAAACAGCCATAACAGGCTGTTTTTTTGTATATCCACACGGCGCGGTTGTTTTTCCACTAGCTTTTTGTACTCCTTGATGTCAATATGTTGATATGGTGTGTATATTTTGTGCCTCGCCTACTTCGGTCGTCAACTCTCGGCAGCAGCGACGCAACAATAGTGTCTGGCGCCGACGAAGGTGTGATGTCTGCCAGAGTATCTTCACGTCCATTGAGCAGGCAGATATAAGTGGCAGCCTGCGAGTAGCGCGCTCCCCCAACCAACTGACTGCGTTTAATCGCGACAAACTCTTCATCAGCATTTACGAGAGTTGTAAGCACCGGCCGCACGCACTCACCGAAGCTGCTAATCTTACCCAGCAGGTCGTTAATCGACTGCGGCACGCATGCGCAACTCCAGGGCTAGTCCCGCGCAATCAGCTCACCAGTACGACACATCAGGTTCTCAAGAGTTTCGATGCTGCGGCAGCGACGTTCTACGCAGCTTATCACCCACTGTAGCACTGCATCGCACGCTTCTACTTCTTGACGGCTTTTTCGGTAACGTCAAACTTCGTGAGATACCAGCCAAACATCAAACGAGTCTGCGAATAGAGCGCCGCGAATGAGCCATAGACAATGGTCGTAACTGGCAAGTAGGCCCACTGCAACACCATGAAAATGGTACGGTGACGCTTATAGCGTTCGGGCCGTGGCGGCAGTGTCTTGAGCGCGATGAAGACCGACGATAGTGCGCCCAGGAGGCCGATAGCCTGTACGCGACTGACAATCAGGGGTAACTCGTTGGCCGCGTAACTTTGTGGGTTAATGAGTGCAGGTACAAGAGCGGCAAACGCTAGAATAATCGCCCCCGACGCCCAGGTAACGTGACCTTCTAGGGTGCGCAAAAACTTACCAATCAGATTGAAACGAGGGACCTTATTTTTCTTAAAAAATCCCTGGTTGGCGATGTAGGCAATATCGGAAGCACCATATGTCCAGCGCCGCAGTTGGACGAATTGCGCCTTAAGCGTCCGCACATAGCCTTTAGCCAACACCGCATCACAATATATAGGAATACCAATGGGGTAGACACGATAGTCGCCATCAAAATGGAAGTAGCTCCGCCAAAAATGATGACCGTCTTCGACAATAGTGCGCATGCTCCAAAAGTTCATGTCAATTAACGCCTGTAACCCTTGGGCATGAGCGGAAAAGTTACGCTCCAGGTGCGGACGCTGCGTCAGCACAATATAGTAAAAATTATTTCCGGTGGCAATCACGCGCATCGGTGCCGGTGCGTCCCAAATATTATTGGTGAACATTTGCAGCGGTTGGTAGGCGGCGCGTAACGGATCGGGCGACACGCAATACAAATAGCTCAACGCCGAAAAATATTTTTTGTGTGGTCGGTGGTCGGAATCCAATGTCGTGACCACAACCTTCATCGGGTCAATATTGTGCTTCTCGACGTAGTCCTTAAGGCGATAGCCGGCATAGGTAATATTGCTCCCCTTGCCGATAATTTCACCGGGAATGCCATCGGGGTGTTTGATGGCCATGGTATGCAAAAATTTATGCTGATACTTGGCCATCAGCTCCAGCGATTGCTTTTCAATCTGCGCTCCGCCTCGCTCTTCGTATGCCAGTATAAGAATGACTTTATTGTTGACGTCGTACTCACCGTCAACAAGTGATTGGATGCTCGGTTCGAGGACATCACGACTTTCGTTGTAGGTGGCAATCATCACGACATGGATCAGCTCACTAGGTTTGACCACAGCTGGCTGCAAGGTGAGGCGCAGCAGATTGTCGTAGTGCCACTTGGGGCGTTGAGCCTTGAGGTCGGTCACTTCACCGGATTCAACTTCATCAAGTAATTGATTCCAATCGACGCGTTCATGCTGCCGCATAGTCCGATAGCCACCCAAAGCGCGAATTGCGACAGCAACGGCTCGCGTAAAGTAGATAAGAATATAGGCCAGTATAAAAACCGTGGCTATCTCGACGTTAATGAAGCTGAGTAGCAACGGCAACACAAGCATAAACCACGACAACGCTCCGGGCAAAATTTCAAAAAAACGATATCGCCGCGAACGGTCTGCTTCATAGGGGATCTCGATGTCGGTCATATATTAATGCAGTACCATCAAGGCATTACTGACAATGATAGCCAAAATAAGTAAAATAACACCAGAAGCAAGAATTGCTAAAGACAGTTCGCGCCGCACGGAATATGTACGAATGCTCAGCACAATATTAGCCACTACTAACAGCAGCGAAAAAGCCACAAAACTAAGTATTTGGGTGAGGCCGCCGTGTTCAAAAGCGCTAATATCCAAATTGGAGCGGTACTGCACGATGTAGTCTGCACCCCCCTGTCCGATGTTGAGCCTCAGAAAAACAAGGATAGCCGCCAAAAAGCCCAAAAAGATGTTGGCACTCAGTAAA
>Ga0105249_10001930_pt1 | contig 18004 bp, 15 predicted proteins | sample KBSS44metaG_FD_81522 | JGI IMG/M metagenome (GOLD analysis project Ga0105249, IMG submission 81522) | Switchgrass rhizosphere microbial communities from Kellogg Biological Station, Michigan, USA - KBS S4-4 metaG | ecosystem: Host-associated > Plants > Roots > Rhizosphere > Soil | place...
AACGTGAGGATGCCCAGCGTGGCGCCGGACAACGCCTGCGTGTGGCCTTCGTGCAGGATGTAGAACGGCATCGCCATGCGCCCCAGCGTTGCGAGCGCGCGCGCAAGGAAATAGCGGGTGAACGCGGGGTCATCGCGAAGCAGCGACGGCACTTGCGCGAGTCGGGTGCGCAAACTCTCCTTCGGCCGCACCGTCGGCGGTTCCGGCTCACGCACCGCGACGAGCGCCGAGAGACCGATGCTGGTGAGCACGAACGACAATAGAAAGGTGTACGAGTAACCCGCCGCGGTGGGTGTATCACCGATCAGATACTGGCCGCTCAGCCACGCGACCAGCGCAGAGATGATGCCGGCCAGAAAATTGCGCGTACCGGTCAGGCGACCCCGCTTCGAGACCGGGATCACCTTCGCCATCAGGAAGTTGAAGATCACGCCCTGCATGCCTTGAAACAGACCAAACCCGGCCAGGAACAGCATCAGCGCCCACAAGGACCACGGGGTTGGCAGAATCAGACCCGACAGCGAGATCGCAAGAATCATTCCGCGCATGCCCCAGCCGGTCGAAAACGCCACGGGCAACACGCGTTTCCGGTGTTCGATCAGATTGGCGCCGATCATCGGCGTCAGCGTCATGCCGAACGACTGCAGCGCGCTCGACAGTCCCACTGCGAGGTTCGAGCCGCCGGACAGCAGCATGATGTAGGCGGGCATGAACGTTGGCGCGTTCATCAGCCGGAATCCGGTCTGGCTCAACATACCGTGCGCCAGGTGCGCCATGAAGTTGCGATTCAGGTTGCGCTGAACCTGAATCTGAAAGCGGCGCTCGGCCCGTTGATCGGCTCTGTCGGTCTCGTTCGGCAACAGTGATGTCCATCACGCAGGGTCTACGGGGGGCCTGACGCGTCCAGTCGCTCTGTGCGCGCCGCGGTCAGTTAGCGACCGGCAGGCGTCGCATTGTGTGACCCTGCAAAGCTAATAAATACAACGCGTTACTGACCATTCATAAACTGGCATGAAACCTGAACCTACTGTTCCGGACCACAGTAGTAAGTGATGCCACGATGAAAGACACCTTGAGTCGCTACCCCGGCCAGTTCGACCAATCGCCGGACCCGCTGTACGTTGCGATTCCGCGCGTCGAGATCATCTCGGAAATGGCGCGCCGCGGCGACGACCGCGCGCTGAACGACGTCTGCCTCGCGGTCGCGATAGTGGCCGAAGCCATGAATGCGGCGTGGGTGGCTGCCCGCACGCACTGAAGCCCGTCAGCGTCCCTTCCAATTCGGGGGACGCTTTTCGGCAAACGCCTTCGGACCCTCGACGAAGTCTTCGCTCGCAACCAGCGCCCGCACAGAGTCGTACGACCGCGTCATCGCATTGTTCAAGTCCGCGATGTCGAGCCCGCGATACACGACGTCTTTGCTGGCCCGAATCGATAGCGGCGAGCATTCGCAGATTTCCCGCGCCCAGCGTTTCGCCGTTTCCATCAACTTCGCTTGCGGTACCACTTCGTTGACGAAGCCGAGCGTCTGACCTTCGGCGGCGCCGACACGTCGGCCCGTTAGGATCATGCCGAGCGCCTGCTTCGTGCCGATCTGCCGCGGCAGGCGCTGTAATCCGCCCGCCAGCGCCGCGAGTCCGACGCGCGGTTCGGGCAACGCGAACAGCGCGTTATCGGACGCGATGATGAGATCGCACGCCAGCGCAATCTCGAAACCGCCCCCCATCGCCACGCCGTTGACCGCTGCGATGACCGGTTTCGCCAGGTCGAAGCGCGAGGTGAGTCCGCCGAACCCGCTCGGCGTCGGTACGCGCTTGCCGCCTTCCGCCTGATGGCGCAGGTCGTTGCCGGCGCTGAACGCGCGGTCCCCGCGCCCGGTGATGATCGCGACCCACGCGTCGTTGTCGGCGGCGAACTCATCGAAGACCAAACCGAGTTCTGCGTTGGCGGCGGGATGCAACGCGTTCATTCGTTCCGGCCGCTCGATGGTGACGATCGTCAGATGACCGTCTTTTTCGACACTACAGAATTCCGGCATGTTTCCCTCGCTCGCGTGTGCTCGTTGATGATCGCCAAGGAATGTCGACGCGCGCGACTACAAGTGCTCGGTGCTATTGAACGCGGCAACCAGGGGTTCCGGTTCCAGCAGGAGTTCGGTCACGCTGCAATTGTCGATTTGGTAGTTTGTCCAGTGATTCGCGTCAGCGTCAAGCAACGCAGCAAGCGCAATCGCCAACGCTGCACCATGACTGACGACTACGATCGGTTGCGTCGAGTCGCTGGTCGCGTAGATGCGCCGGAGCGCCGGAACGATGCGAAGCGCAACGGTATTGATCGACTCGCCCCCCGGCGGCGCGAAATCGCGATCCTCGCGGATGCGTCGAAAGAAGTTGTGATCGGCCTGCAGCGAGGCGAACGTCGTGTCTTCGAGTTCACCGATGCTGTACTCGCGCAGATCTGCGTCGAGCGCTACAGGTTGGTCGAGCGCGCTCGCGATAGCCTCTGCCGTGCGCAGACAACGGATCATCGGGCTCGAGTAGATGGCCGCGGCGTCGCCCCAGTCGCGACGTATTCGTTGCGCGACGCGCACGACCTGACGCCGGCCGGTGCGCGTTAGCGGACTGTCTGTGGATCCGTGCCAGCGACCGCGCGCATTCGCGTCGATCTGGCCGTGACGCACCAAAAGCAGCGAACGCGTCGTCATCGGCGCGACTCGCCAGAGTGATCCGGAAAGGTTACGCGTACGGATCGAGCAGCGTACCGACGCGGGAGTGACGCGGCATGACCGCGAGACGCCGTTGCCAGTGGCGCTGGTTGCGCTCGACGTATGCAGACGCGGTTGGAGAGGCGAGGTAAATCGCCGGCAACGCCACGATGGAGGATCCGCAGTACAGACCGATCGCGACGTGCCGCATGACGAACGCGTCGATGTGAGCGCTTGTGGCGCCGCTGTAATGATCGACGGATTACCGCCTCCAACGTGCTTCGACGCAGCAACAGACTGGCAGTTTCACGCGCTATCCCCTTCGACGCAGCGCGGCAGGTTAGGGGAGCGTGCGCGCACGCGTCAAGGCAACGAGACGTTGGAATTCGGCGCAGTCCCGCTGACACTCTCGATATCCCTGATCGAGTTCTTCGAGGCGCGCTTCGACTTCGTACTCTTCGCAGGGTCGAACAGCGACTGTGTTGCGTTGATCCGCGCTCACGATCATTGCACGCAGGGAGGTCCGCTCATTCGGCAAGTAGTAGCGCGTCGACGGCGCGCCAGCCGGTCGGCCGTTCCGCTGGAGCCATCTGGTACACTCGTCCGTGTTTTTCACCCGCCGCGATTCAGTGTTTTATCCACTTGCCGTCAACATCGGGCTGCGCTACGCGAATTCGCGCAGGAGTTTCATCTCGTTCATCAGCATCGTCGCGATCGCGGGGCTCGTACTCAGCGTTGCCGTGCTGGTGCTCGTGACGTCCGTCATGAACGGCTTCGAGCGCGAGCTCAAGGATCGGGTGCTGGGCGTGGTTCCGCACCTGACGGTGCGCGGCGTCGCACCGCTTTCCGATTGGACCGCCGACGCAGCCGACGTGGCGAAGGTGCCCGGCGTGATCGGGGTTGCGCCTTTCATCGAGGGCACCGGGCTGCTCGTTGCCAACGGTCGTTCAGCGGGCGTCGCGTTCAATGGCATCGACATCACCCGCGAAGTCGCCGTGTCCGATTTGGCGAATTACGTCAGCAGCGGCCGGATCGAGTCGTTGGTGAATGGTTCGTTCGGCGTGATATTGGGCCGCGGCGTCGCCGTGCATCTCGGCGTTGCGGTGGGCGATTCGGTCACCGCAGTGCTGCCGGATGCGAGTGTGTCGCTCGTAGGGCTCATTCCCCGGCAGAAAAAGATCAAGGTGGTGGGCATCGTCGACACTCAATCCGAGCTCGACCAACGATCCGCCTATCTCGCGTTGGGCGACGCGGCGCGCTTGTTTCGTCGCGGTAGCGGCGTCGACGGCCTCAATCTGCGGCTGTCGAACCTGTTCGACGCGACACCTATCGGCGGTGCCGCCGTCAGCGTGCTCGGCTCCGACAGGGTGTACGCAATTACGTGGATGCGAATGCACGGCAACCTGTACCGCGCGATCGAGTTTCAGCGAGCGATGATGTTCCTGCTGCTGTCGCTGCTCGTCGGCGTCGCGGCGTTCAACCTGGTTTCAGCGCTGATCATGGTGGTCAATCAGCGTCGCGGCGATGTGGCCGTGTTGCGAACTCTTGGCGGTGGCACCCGCACCATAGTGGTGTCGTTCCTCGTCCTCGGCGGCGTGATCGGCGTGGCCGGCGTCGGCTTGGGACTATTGTTGGGAACGGGAGCGGCGTTGTTGGTGCAGGACGGCTACAAATGGCTGGAACACGCGCTCGGGTTGCACCTCATGAGCCAGTACTTCATCAGCTACTTGCCCGCACGGGTAGAGCTCGCAGACCTGGTCACGGTCGCTGCCGTGGCGCTGCTGCTGAGTCTCGGCAGCACGCTGTATCCGGCGTATCGGGCCGCCCGGCTCAAGCCGGCGGACGTGTTGAAGCATGAGTAGGGCGTCCGCGCTCGAGTGCCGCGCCCTGGTGAAGTCGTTTCGTCAGGGTCCTGCGTTGTTGCCGGTGCTGCGCGGCATCGATCTGAGCGTCGGACAAGGTGAGCGCGTTGCTGTGTTGGGGCGATCGGGATCGGGCAAGAGCACGCTTCTGCACATTCTCGGTGGCTTAGCGGATCCGGATTCCGGAGAGGTACGCATCGACGGCACCGCGGTGGGGCCGCTGAACCCGGAGGCGAGAGCGCGTCTGCGCAATCGGCGCATGGGGTTCGTGTATCAATTCCACCATCTGCTGCCCGAGTTCACGGCGATGGAAAACGTCGCCATGCCGCTGTTGCTCGGTGCGCACAAGATCTCCGAAGCGCGCGAACGCGCGGTAGACGTTCTCGACGCGGTCGGCCTGAGCGGACGTCTGGATCACCGTCCGAGCCAACTGTCGGGGGGTGAGCGTCAGCGCGTTGCCATCGCGCGTGCCTTGGTCGCGGACCCGGCGGTGGTACTTGCGGATGAACCCACCGGAAACCTCGACCAGGAAAGCGCCGATCAGGTGTTCGCGGTGATGCTCGACCTGGCGCAGCGACGCGGCACCGCGTTCGTGGTGGTCACGCACGACGAAGACCTCGCGCGGCAGATGCAGCGCCGCCTCTATCTCACCGATGGCCACCTGATCGAGGGCACCTCCTGATGGCTCTGCCGATCGCCGGCGCGACGTCGTTGTGGATCGGATGGCGGTATCTCGCGATCCGCGGGCGCGCCTTCGTGTCGTTGATCACCTGGGTCTCGATTCTGGGGCTCGGGCTCGGCGTGGCCGTACTCGTCGTCGTCATCAGCGTGATGAATGGCTTCGACGCAGAACTGCACCGGCGCATCCTCGGAACAGTGCCGCATGTGGTTCTGGTGCCGCCGAACGCCGACGATGCGACGGACCCTGCGCGCTTCTCGCCGGTGGGCGATGCATTCCGTTTCTTCGAAGCGGATGGAATGGTTGCCCGCAGCAGCGGCGTCGAAGCCGTCGCGATCTACGGCATCGATGCGCAGGGAATCGCCGCCATGGACGTGGTGGCACAGAAGATGACGTCCGGTTCCATCGAAGCTCTCACCGGACCGGGCGGTGGGCTCGTCATGGGTTCGCCGCTCGCGATGCACCTGGGCCTCGCGGTGGGCGACCCCGTGACGCTCGTGCTTTCGTCGCCGACCAACGACTCCATCGTGCCGCGGCTGGAACGCTTCACGTTGGTCGGCACGTTTGAGATCGGAGCCGAACTGGACTACGGACTGGTGCTGATCGGTCTGGAGGACGTTCGCGCACGCGGACTGGCCGGCACTGGAAAGATCGGCGTGCGCGTTCGCCTGGCGGACCCGATTCACGTCGACCTGGCAGTAGCCGAGTTGGCGAAGCTCACGCCGCCGGGCTGGCAGATCACTGACTGGAGATCGAACTACGGCGAGCTGTTTCGCGCCGTGCGACTCGAGAAGAGCATGATGTTCATGCTGCTGGTGCTGATCGTCGCCATCGCAGCATTCAACATCGTCTCGGCCCAGACGATGCTCGTGAACGACAAGCGCACCGACATCGCGATTCTGCGAACGATGGGCGCGTCTGAAGGACTGGTGCTGCGACTGGTGCTGGTACAGGGGATTCTGGTCGCGTTGGGCGGCATCGGGTTCGGCCTGTTGCTGGGCCTGCTGCTCGCCAACCACGTCACCGAAACGGTGTCGCTGCTGGAATCGCTGATCGGCGCCCGGCTGCTCGATGGCTCGTATTTCGACACGATACCGTCGGTGGTGCTGCCCTCCGACATCGCGCTGATCGCGGCCGTGTCGTTCGCGTTTTGCGTGGTTTCGGCGCTGCATCCGGCCCGTCGCGCGGCGGCGTTGAATCCGGCCGAAGCGCTGCACGAGGCGTCCTGAGTTCCTAACGTTCCTGTGATGGCGCGTTGGCGGTTGCGCGGGCACGCCTCTTCCGCGCTCGCTCCCGCCATTGCCGCACTACCCGTATGCGCCAGCCGACCCGTACAAGCACGAGGGCTGTAACGCCGCTCACCCATCCGCACACAAGCGAGCCGAGCACCAGCGGCCACCAGATGCGGTCGAATTCCTTACGGATCCACGCGAAGTCGATGTGCACCTCGGTCACCATCGGCGGGCTGTCCATCAGCCAGGCGCCGAGCTTGTACGCAAAGAAATAGAGCGGCCCCATCGTCAGCGGATTGTTCACCCACACCAGACCGACCGCGAGCGGCAGGTTGCATCGCGCGGCGACCGCCAAGGCCGCGGCTATCAGCATGTGCATCGGAATCGGCAGGAACGCGACGAAAAAGCCGATGAACGCAGCGCCCGCGACGGAACGCCGATGAAAGTGCCAGATCTCCGGATTCTGCAGCCATTTGCCCAACGGTTTGAGGGCACGATGCTCACGCAACTTCTGGGGATCGGGCAGGTAACGCCTGAACGAGCTACGTGGCATAAACCTGCTACGACGATGAGGAATCGATCGCTGCACAAGGGTTGCGCTCATCTGCGATCGGGGCGCGATTATGCCTGTTTCCCGTTCGGCGTTCATGGCACGCCTGCTGTTCGGGTATGTGCTCGGGATGCTGTCGATCACTTGGCTGCAATTGCTGCCGCTACCAACATGCATCGCGTCCGGAATCCTCGGTGCGGCGTTTGCGACCGCGCGCGGGCTGTCGTTTGTCGCAGGTGCATTGCTCGGGTTCGCGTTCTCGAGCGCTGCGGCGCACGACGCGTTGGCGCATCGAATCGCAACGTGCGTGGATGGCGCGGCGGTCGAACTGCGCGGCACCATCATCGGTCTACCCAAAGTCTCGGGGCCGCAAACGCAGGTCGACCTCGAAGTTGAGGCGATCGAGCCATGGCCGACGTGCGCCGGAGCGTTGCCGCGACGGTTGCGGTTGTCGTGGTACGACGCACCTGTAGTGATTCCCGGTGAGCGTTGGCAATTGCGCGTCAAGTTGCGGAGTGTTCGCGGCTTTCAGAATCCGGTCGGATTCGACTACGAGGCGTGGAGTCTCGCGGCAGGAATCGACGGTGGCGGTTCGGTGCGGTATGGCAAACGCCACGCGGATGCGCCGGGTTGGAGTTGGGATCGGTTCCGGCTCGACCTTCGCGAGCGCTACGCGGCACTGTCGTTGGAGCACGCGGGCATCGATCTCGCGCTGCTGACCGGCGACGGCGGGTTGATGGACGACGCCGACTGGTCGTTGTTCCGTGTCACCGGAACGGTGCACCTGATGGTGATCTCCGGCCTGCATCTGACGATCGTCGCCACGTTGGGCGTCGCGCTCGGCCGGACCATTGCGCGGTCGCGACCTGCATTGCTCGCGCGTAGCGGGACCGCCTGGTTTGGCTGTTGTGTCGGTGGCGTGCTGGTGACGCTCTACGCGTGTCTCGCGGGTTGGGGCGTGGCGGTGTTGCGCGCGTGGGTGGCGACGGTGTTGGTGCTGCTCATTTTGCCACTGGGTCGACGCGTATCGCTGCCGCGCATGTTCTCGCTCGTCGGCGCGATCGTGCTGACCTGCGATCCGCTCGCACCGCTGCAGGCGGGGTTCTGGCTGTCATTCGGCGCGGTCGCGGTGTTGCTCGCGCAGTTTGCGCCGCGCATCGAGCCGAGTTCGACGGTACGCGCGCTGGCGATGGCGCAGATCGTACTCGCGACCGGCATGGTGCCGGCGCTGATCGCAACGATCGGCAGCGTCGCGTGGGTTGCACCAATCGCAAACCTTGTCGCCGTCCCGATCGTGAGCGTCATCGTCGTTCCACTCGACCTCGTTGCCGGTGTCCTCATCACGAGTGGCGCCAAGGTTGCCGTCTGGGTCGCGCAGTTGGCGGACGCCATCGTCGGGTTCGTCGTCGCGTATCTGCGCGCGCTCGCGCAGTTCGACTGGACCAGCTGGCGGTCTGCACGTAGTGCATCGGCGCTGGTCGTGTCGTCGATGGCGTGCGGCCTGTTGATGCTGCCGCTGTCGTGGCGGCACCGGGCCTTGCTGGTCCCGTGCGTATTGTTGCCGCTGGTGCCGATGGACACGCACCTGATGCACGGCCAGTTCGCGATGACCGTGCTCGACGTCGGGCAAGGACTGAGCGTGATCGTCGAGACTGCGCGGCACCGCCTGCTGTACGACGCAGGTCCGCGCTTTCCGTCCGGTTTCGATCTCGGCGCCGCGGTCGTGGTGCCGAATCTGCGACGCGATGGCGGAAACGCGCTCGACACGGTCGTGCTGAGTCACGCCGATCTCGATCACGTCGGCGGCTACGAGGCGGTCGCAACCGCGATGGACGTGCGCGTAATTCTCGGCGGCGAACCGGTGACGGGACTCGACGCGCTACGTGCGTGTCGCGCCGGCGACGGTTGGCAATGGGACGGAGTCCTATTCCGCATCGTGCATCCCAAGAGCGCAACCGCGTCGGACAACGACAGCTCCTGTGTGTTGTCCATCGAGAGCGGCGGTCGACGCGCGATGTTGCCGGGCGACGTCACCCTGAACGGCGAGTCGGCGTTGCCGTATCGGGCGCTCGGTGCACCGATCGATTTTCTGCTGGCTGCCCACCATGGCAGTCGCAGTTCATCGAGCGCGTCGTTCGTCGCATGGTCGCGGCCACGCATCGTCGTGTTCAGCGCCGGCTTCATGAATCGGTTCGGACATCCGCATCGCGACGTAGTCTGTCGTTTTGCGGCCGTTGGCAGTCGAACGCTCAGCACGGCGCGGTCCGGTGCGGTGACGTGGCGTTCGGACGAACCGGCAACAGTAATCGAGTGGCGTCACCGGTCGCCCCCTTACTGGCGCGTCAGCGGATCGACGGAGGATGTCTGCCCGTCGCGCTGATGCACGAAGGGCTCAGCGGAATCGATTCACCATCAAGCGGAGTTGCGATACGAGGCGGGCTTTCTCTTCCGGTGTCAGGAAGCGTCCGATCTCCACGCGCTGGTCGCGCATCTGCACTGCGATCCGGTCCTGGTACCACGGGTGCGTGGCGGGCTCGACGTGAAAGCGCGTGAAGAAACGCGAGAAGTGATACGTGCGCTCGGGCGCGCGATGTCCCTTCTCCACGATCAGTTCGTCGACGGAGAAGGTCAACACTTCCTGTTCGTGCGTCCGTCGCACGCAGTAGTACAGACACGCCAGCAATGCAGTCATCTCGAGCGCGCTGAACGGCAGCACCATCCAATACCCGCGTAGGGCAAGCGATGTCGCGACGATCAGTGAAACGCTCAGCAGCGTGCCGAGGAAGTAGGTGTTGGATCGCCACGTCCACGATCGGTTGGGACGCAGGATGATCTTGCCGACGCGATCGCATTCGTCGAAATGCGCCGCGATCACGGCTCAACCGCGCTTCGATTGGGCCGCGCTGGGAGGGGTGCGTCGGGCGTCGGCGCGATCGAGCGCGAGCGCCGCGAGATCTCGCAGCAGCGGATGCGAAAAGGTCAGCTCTTCCAGGCTGAACGCGCGGCTCACCCATTTCGCGTGGCGATAGCGCGAGTCGTCGCGCAGCCGGACGCGGTCCGATTGCGACGAAAACCTGTGAAAGACGCTGAAGGTTGCGTTTTCTCCGGCCAGCAGACCCGGCGCGCTGTCGATCCCGAGCGTGTCTTCGAAGACGAGGTCATCGATGCCGAGTTCTGCGGTGAGATAGTCGGTAAGCGAGTTCTGCCACGCTGAACCGACCGTGAGGTATTCACCCGGAAAAAGCCATTTGCCGTGACGCTGTACGACGAGCAGCTTGCCCTGGTGATTGACGATCGCGACGCCCTGGAAAACCTGGAAGTAGTCCTGTCCCAGCCGCAGGTCCTGTCGCAACCGGTCGACGCTGTTCCAGAGATGCTGACTGGTACGGTTCGTGAACTTGAGGCCGAGTCCCTCTTCGGTGACGCGCGCTACTTCCATCTCGATGGTCGGCGTCGGATTGGATTCGACGAGCGCAGCGTTCAGCACCGTCACTTTGATCTTCGCGCTCGGCCGCAAACCGCTCGGATTGAGGCGCACGAACATTCCGGTTTCCGAAATGTCGCGCGCGACCGTTCTGATCTTGCCGATGCTGGGGTGGCTCAATTCCACTTCGAACGGCAGTTGGATGCGGGCACTCTCGCGTTCGTCGTTAGAGAGATCCTGCGAGTCTGTCATGGCGGAAATACGCGCCCCAGTGGTGAACGGAACGAATTCAATGTAGCGCGGCGAGGCGTCAGTTTCCAGGTATGTCGTTGGATCGGCTTGAAAATACGAGCACTGGACGCATGTTTGCCGAGTTCGCGGAGGAACAACAATCATGCGCATGGATCGAATGACCAGTCGTTTGCAGGCGGCGCTGGCCGACGCCCAATCGTTGGCGGTCGGAAAGGACCACAACTACGTACAACCTGTGCACTTGATCACGGTTCTGCTAGAGGACAAAGCCAGCGGCGTTCGCCAACTGTTAGCTCAAGCCGGCGGGCGCGTCGACGACCTCGAGGACGCCCTCGCCGCTGAACTCGATCGACAGCCCACCATCAAACAGCCCACCGGCGATGTCGGTCTTGGGCCCGATCTCGTGCGACTGCTGAATCTGGCCGATCGCCATGCGCAGAAGCTCGGTGACAAATTCATCTCCACCGAAGTCGTATTGCTCGCGGCGTGCGAAGACACCGGCGCTGTCGGACGCGCGCTTCGCGAAGCAGCTGTGAAGCGCGAGACTCTCGAAAAAGCGATCGCCGGAATCAGGCAAGGAGAAGCGGTGCAGGACCAGAACGCCGAAGAAAGCCGTCAGGCCCTCGACAAGTACACGGTCGATCTCACCAAGCGGGCCGAGGACGGCAAGCTCGACCCGGTGATCGGTCGCGACGACGAAATCCGCAGAACCATCCAGGTTCTACAACGCCGTACCAAAAACAATCCGGTATTGATCGGTGAGCCGGGCGTTGGCAAGACCGCGATCGTCGAAGGGCTGGCCCAGCGAATCCTGAATGGCGAAGTGCCGGAAGGTCTGAAGAGCAAGCGCATCCTCGCGCTCGACATGGGTGCGCTGATCGCCGGCGCCAAGTTCCGCGGTGAATTCGAGGAGCGCCTGAAAGCGGTGCTGAACGAACTCGCGAAACAGGAAGGCAATGTCATCCTGTTCATCGACGAATTGCACACGATGGTCGGCGCCGGCAAGGCGGAAGGCGCAATGGACGCCGGCAACATGCTGAAGCCGGCGCTGGCGCGTGGCGAACTGCATTGCGTCGGCGCCACGACGCTCGACGAGTATCGCCAATACATCGAAAAGGATGCGGCGCTGGAGCGACGCTTTCAGAAGATCCTCGTCGATGAGCCGAGTGTCGAAGATACGATCGCGATTCTGCGCGGCTTGAAGGAACGCTACGAGCTGCATCACGCGGTCGATATCACCGACCCGGCCATCGTCGCCGCGGCGCGCTTGTCGCACCGCTATATCTCCGGGCGACAGCTGCCCGACAAAGCCATCGACCTCATCGACGAAGCGGCGAGTCGCATCCGCATGGAGATGGATTCGAAGCCCGAAGAGATGGACAAGCTCGAGCGCCGTTTGATCCAGCACAAGATGGAGCTGGAGGCGCTGAAGAAAGAAAAGGACGAAGCGTCGCGCAAGCGCACCGATGCGCTGAAGGAGACGGTGACGGAGTTGGAGCGTCAGTACGCCGACCTCGAAGAAGTATGGACGGCCGAGAAGGCGACCTTGAAAGGCGCACAGCACATCAAGGAAGAACTCGACACGGCCCGTTTGGAATTCGAGACGGCACGTCGGGCCGGTGACCTCGCGCGAATGTCGGAACTGCAATATGGCCGCATTCCGGAACTCGAAAAGAACGTTGCCGATGCGATGGCCGGCGAAGGGAAGGAAACGCGGCTGCTGCGCAACAACGTCACCGAGGAAGAGATCGCCGAGGTGGTTTCGAAATGGACCGGTGTCCCGATCACAAAATTACTCGAGGGCGAACGCGAGAAATTGCTACAGCTCGAGAGTCAGCTGCACCAGCGCGTCATCGGGCAGGACGAAGCGGTTAAAGCGGTAGCCGATGCGGTCCGACGGTCGCGGGCAGGGCTTGCCGATCCCAATCGCCCCAACGGTTCCTTCATGTTTCTCGGTCCGACCGGCGTCGGCAAGACGGAGCTGTGCAAAGCGCTTGCGTCGGTGTTGTTCGACACCGACGACGCGATGGTGCGCATCGACATGTCCGAATTCATGGAGAAGCATTCGGTCGCACGCATGATCGGCGCGCCGCCGGGTTATGTCGGCTACGAGGAGGGCGGCTTCTTGACGGAAGCGGTTCGCCGTCGGCCGTATTGCCTGGTGCTGCTCGACGAGATCGAGAAGGCGCACCCGGATGTGTTCAACGTGCTGCTTCAGGTGCTCGACGACGGGCGTCTGACGGACGGCCACGGTCGCACCGTCGACTTCCGGAACACGGTGTTGGTGATGACTTCGAACCTCGGCTCGGAGGCAATCCAGAACCTGACGGAATCCGGGCGCTACGACGCGATCAAGCCGACGGTGCTCGGCGTCGTAGCCAAACATTTCCGGCCGGAGTTTCTGAACCGTATCGACGACGTGGTGGTGTTCCATCCGCTCGGGCGCGAACACATGACCGCGATCGCCGAGATCCAATTGGGGGCGTTGCGTGCCCGGTTGAAAGAGCAGGAACTCGGGTTCGAGCTGACCAGCGCGGCCACGCAACGCCTGACGGAGCAGGGCTACGATCCGGTCTATGGCGCACGACCGCTGAAGCGCGCCATTCAGCGCAGCATCGAGAATCCGCTCGCGACAGAGCTGTTGAGCGGCCGTTTCCACCCGGGCGACCTGATCCGCGTGGACGTGGACGGGGACGCGTTCAAATTCGAACGGGTTCCCGCGGCGTGACTATTGTATAAATATCCAGTAGTCGTATACTGCACGCCAGTCCGAAACGGAATTCGATCGTGAGTCAGAACTCGCTGTCGCTGTTCGAAACGGCCGAAGAAGCGGTGCCGAGAACCGCATCGCCTGTGGTCGGCCATTCGGACACCCGCGATCGTCAGCAACGCCACCTGCAGGCCGCGCGACGGTTGTCGCGGCGAATCGCGCGGCTGCCCGATCATTCGCCGGAACAGCTGCGTGCGGGGCAGATGATCTGTCGCCATCTCGTTGCGATGCTCGAAGAGGCCGCGGCGGAATCGGAGTCCACACCGCACTGATCGCGTGTGTGCGCAAGCCCACCGATTCACAATCGATCGCTTGCTGGCAAAGAGTGGCGTTGGCTACCATCCGGCCACTCCAGTGCTCAGGCATCGTAATGATCAAGAAGTGTTTGTTCCCCGTGGCCGGCTATGGCACGCGATTTCTGCCTGCGACAAAGGCGATGCCGAAAGAGATCCTGCCGATCGTCGACAAGCCGCTGGTGCAGTACGGCGTCGAAGAAGCGGTCGAGGCGGGCCTCATCGACATCGGCTTCGTCACCGGCCGCGGCAAGCGGGCAATCGAAGATCACTTCGACGTCAGCTACGAACTCGAACACCAGATCGAGGGCACCGGCAAAGAGAAACAGCTCGAAGGTATCCGCGCGCTGATCGATACGTGTACGTTTTCGTACACGCGTCAGATCACGATGAAGGGTCTCGGACACGCGATCCAGACCGGCCGAACGCTGATCGGCGACGAGCCGTTCGGCGTGGTGCTCGCGGATGACCTCTGCTTCGGTGAAGGCACCGGCGTGCTCGCGCAGATGGTGAAACTGTTCCGCCAGTTCCGTTGCAGCATCGTGGCGATCGAAGAAGTGCCGCACGATGAAACCAATCGCTACGGGATCGTCGCGGGCGAGGCGTTGTCCGATTCGCTGTTCCGCGTCACCGACATGGTCGAAAAGCCGTTGCCGGAAAAAGCACCGACCAACCTCGCGATCATCGGCCGCTACATCCTGACGCCGGACATCTTCGACATTCTCGATCTCACGGAACCCGGGAAGAACGGCGAAATTCAGATTACCGACGCGTTGTTGAAGCAGGCGCGCGACGGTTGCGTCATCGCGTACAAGTTCAAAGGTCGCCGCTTCGACTGCGGAACCGTCGACGGCTATGTCGCCGCCACGAACTACTGCTATCGACGGTTCTTCGGTGACGAGGCCACGCGCGAAGTCGTACCTATTGCACGACGCTCGTAAGATCGTCACGCCATGATCGAACTCTCGGAACGGCTCCTCGCCCATCGACCACTCACGCCCGTCGTGTTCGACGCGCCGATTCCGCTCGCCGACGTACCCACGCCGGCGCTCTTGCTGGACGAAGATGCACTGGACCGCAATATCGCGCGGATGGCGGATTTCCTCGGTGCGCGTGGTAAGGGTTTCCGTCCTCACGCGAAAACGCACAAGTGTCCGCAGGTTGCGCAGCGGCAGCTAGCGGCGGGCGCCGTCGGCATCTGCGCGGCGAAAGTGTCGGAAGCGATCGTGCTCGCGCGCGCCGGCATCGGCCCGATTCTGATCACGTCGCCGGTAACCACGCGCCAGAAGGCCGACTTCGTGACGTCGTTAGTGGCGGGCGGCACGAAGGTGCAACTCGTCGTCGACAGCCAGCTCGGCGCGACGGTGCTCGATGCTTCGGCACGCGCGCGCCACGTAACGGTCGACGTGCTGATCGACATCGATCCGCGTCTCGGGCGAACCGGGGTTCGCGAACTCGGCGACGCAGTCAAGCTCGCTGACTGGCTGGTGGCGAACCGGCGATCGGGCGGCGCATTGAACCTGATCGGCGTGCAGCACTATGCGGGGCAGGTGATGCACATTGCCGGTCACGAAGCGCGACGCGAGAAATCGCTGATCTGTTGGAAGAGCGCCGTCTCGATCTGCAAGGCGCTTCGCGATTCCGGTCACGCGCTTCAGGTCATCACCGGATGCGGCACGGGGACGTACGACATCGACTGCGATGTGCCCGAGATCACCGATCTTCAGGTCGGAAGCTACGTCTTCATGGACCAGCAGTACATCGACGTCGGCGGAAGATCCGGCGCGCGTCTGGACGACTTCGAAGTGTCCCTCACGGTCGCAACCACGGCGATTAGCCAACCGGTGAGCGGCATGATCACGGTCGATTGCGGGTTCAAGGGATTCGCGTCCGAATCGATTCCGCCCACCGCGATCGACCTCCCATCGGCGCGCTATCGATTCGCCGGCGACGAGCACGGGATGCTGTTGCTCGGCGACGGCGCACAGGAGCCGCTCTTGGGGAAACGAATCAGTTTCGTGACGCCGCATTGCGATCCGACGGTGAATCTCTACGACTATTACTGGGTACATCGCGACGGGTTCGTCCACGCCTTGTGGCCGGTCTCGGCTCGCGGCTGTTCGTGGTAGGAACCGCGTTTCCGCGAACTGCTAGCCTTCAATTCGCCAGACAGGGATAAGGGGTCGAAACGTGTTGGAGTTGGTGCAAGCCGGTGGCTGGATGATGCTACCGATCATTCTGTGCTCGGTTATCGCCGCTGCCATATCGGTCGAGCGGTTCTGGACGCTGCAACCCGGCCGAATCGCGCCGCGCACGCTGCTCGCGCAAGTGTGGGGACACGCGAAGAAGAACGAGATAGACCGGGAACGTTTGCGCGACATCCGCAACGGTAGCGCGTTGGGTCAGATCTTCGCCGCCGGCCTCAGCAACGCGAAGCACGGCCGTCAGATCATGAAGGAGGCGATGGAAGAGGAAGCGAGCGTCGTCATGCACGAACTCGAAAGATACCTGACGGCGCTCGGTACGATCGCTTCGGTGAGCCCCCTTCTGGGATTGTTGGGAACGGTGGTCGGTATGATCCAGGCTTTCACCGTTCTAATGGCACAAGGCGCAGGAAATGCGAACAATCTGGCGGGCGGCATCTCGACAGCGCTCGTCACCACCGCCGGCGGTTTGACGGTGGCGATACCGTCGCTCGCCTTTTACCGCTACTTTCTGCGCCGGGTCGACGACCTGACGATCACGATGGAACAGGAAGCGAGCAAACTGGTCGAGATCATGCACGGCGAACGCGAAATCGACGCACGGCAATGAAGTTCCGCAGACGCGCGCGTAACGACATCGCCATCGAGCTCGTCCCGCTGGTGGACGTAGTGCTCGTGCTGTTGCTGTTCTTCATGGTCTCCACCACCTTTATCCGCCAATCGGAGTTGAAGGTGGAATTGCCCGAAGCCAGCTCCACCGCCCAGCAGACGGACACGTCGATCGTGGAAGTGGCGATCAGCGCCGACGGCGAATACGCAGTCAACGGTCGCTTGCTCGTCGACAACGAGCTGCCGACGTTGATGCGCGCCTTACGCGAAGCGGTTGGCGGCGACACCGCCAAACATCTCGTGATCAATGCCGACTCCGACGCGCGTCACCAATCGGTGGTGCGTGCGATGGATGCCGCCGGACAGTTGGGATTGATCCACTTGAGCATCACTACCCGTAGCCCCGACGACACGCGCTGAGAGTCGAGCATGGGCGAGTCCAGGCCTTCCGACGATCCCGCCACGCTCGCCACGTCTGCAGACTGGCGCATCTATCGCCGCCTGCTGGCCTACGTGGTGCCGATGTGGCCGTATTTCCTGATTGCATTGATCGGATTCGGGTTCGGCAACGGTGCAGAAGCCTATTTCGCGCGCCTGTTCGGCGACATCGTGGAAGCGCTGGCGAAGCCGGCGCCCGACGACTGGCTGAAGTTTCCCCTGCTGATGCTGGCGACTGTGCTGGTACGTGGCTTCGGCGACTTCGCCGGCGAGTTCTTTCTTTCGCGCGTGTCCTATCGGGTGGTGCACCAGCTGCGGAGCCAATTGTTCGATCAGCTGTTGCGCATGCCCAGCGCCTATTTCGATCGCAGCGCCAAAGGGCACCTCGTTTCGCGGATCACGTTCAACGTGGCGCAGTTGCGCGACACCGCCACGGATGCGCTCAAGTCGGTCGTGCAGGACGGTTCGAAAGTGATCGTTCTGCTCGGCGCGATGATCTGGGCCAATTGGCGCCTGACGATGATTTTCCTGGTGATCGCGCCGGTGGTTGCCATCGTCGTGTCGTATGCCAGCAATCGTTTTCGCAACATCAGCCGGCGCATTCAGAACTCGATGGGCGATGTCACGCACGTGGCGTCCGAGGCGGTCAACGGCTATCGCGTCGTCCGCACCTTCGGCGGCGAGGAATACGAACGCAAGCGCTTCGAGAAATCGAGCCGCGCGAATCAGCAGCAGAACCTGAAGATGGTGGTGACGAAGGCGTGGAGCACCGAGATCATCCAGGTGTTCGTGGCGGGAGCGTTGTCGGTATTGATCGCGCTGCTGTTCCAGCCGCGGATCGCCGGTGCGATGTCGCCGGGTGACGTAGTCTACTTCGTCGGTTTGGCCGGCCTGTTGGCGCGGCCGATCAAGAAGCTGTCGGAGGTGAACTCACGCCTGCAACGCGGTCTGGCTGCCGCTGAAGACATCTTTTCGCAACTCGATCAG
>Ga0105249_10001931_pt1 | contig 17999 bp, 9 predicted proteins | sample KBSS44metaG_FD_81522 | JGI IMG/M metagenome (GOLD analysis project Ga0105249, IMG submission 81522) | Switchgrass rhizosphere microbial communities from Kellogg Biological Station, Michigan, USA - KBS S4-4 metaG | ecosystem: Host-associated > Plants > Roots > Rhizosphere > Soil | place...
TGAGCGAGCCCACCGGAATGTTGCTGTTTGGAGTCGTCTACGGATTGTTATTCGGCGCCGGTATCGGAGCCGCACTTCAAGTCGTACAACGAACCAAAAATTTGTAGCCACAAAGAAGCACAAAATCCAATCAAGTTTGAGAGGACACCCTGAGCATGCGTGCGCGTTCACTTTTACCACTGCTCATCATTTTCGCGCTCGCGTTAACCGTAGCGCAGGCGCAAACGGTTTCGCAAACGGTTTCTTTAGCCTCGCCCGATCAGTTGAAGCCGGTGAATGTAAAGGCGGAGACTGTTACCTTCAAAGGTCGGAAGGCTTTGCGCGTACGTGATACTGCTCCGCCGGAGTTAGGTGATGAGGGTCGATTTGTAATTCTGCCTAAGACTGATTTCCAGGATGGCGTTATCGAAGTTGATCTGGCCGGCGAGCCGGGGCCTGGCGCTGGAGAAGGCGCACGCGGGTTTGTTGGAGTCGCGTTTCGCGTTGCGCCGGATCAGTCTCGTTTCGAATGCATTTACCTGCGACCGACGAATGGACGCGCAGAAGACCAGATGCGTCGAAATCATTCCGTTCAATACATTTCGATGCCTGGCTTCCCGTGGCACTTGCTGCGAAAGGACTTTCCGGAGAAATATGAGACCTACGTCGACCTTGTCGCGGCCGAGTGGACGAAGGTGAAGATTGAAGTCCGCGGTGAAAAGGCGCTGCTGTATGTGAATGGCGTCGAGCAGCCTACGTTGCTGGTCAACGATCTCAAGCAGGGACTGACCAAAGGATCCATTGCATTGTGGATTGGACCTGGAACACTCGCCCACTTCGCTAATCTCCGCATCTCGCAATGAGCTCGGGAGGTTCTTAACTCGGCCGTAATTAGTTGCCAACGCTCTATAGTGTCAACGCTCTTTCTGTGTTTTTGCCTTTTTGTGGCTACTGAAATACGCCAACAACGGCCGCACATGACAGGATGGTGCATTTATGAAGTTGAAGATCGTCCAAGCCGGGGAGCCCGTATTGAGGGAGCGGGGTCGGGAATTAACGAAAGATGAGATTAAGAGTTCGGAGGTGCAGCAGCTCATCGAACTCATGCGAGACACGATGCACGAGGCGCCGGGAGTTGGGCTGGCGGCCCCGCAGGTCGGGGTGTCGATTCAACTCGCGGTAATTGAGGACCAGCCGGAATATTTAGCGCATCACTCCGCCGAAGGGCTTGCAGCACTTCAAAGATCGGCAGTTCCCTTTCACGTGATCATCAATCCAAAGCTCACGTTACTTGGCAACGAGTCTGCACAGTTCTTCGAAGGCTGCCTCAGCGTGGAAGGCTACCAGGCGATTGTCGATCGGGCGCTAAACGTCCGCGTTGAGTGTTTGAATGAACGTGGCGAAGAAATAACGATCAACGCGCACGGCTGGTACGCGCGCATTCTCCAGCACGAGATAGACCATCTGAACGGAACCCTCTACATCGATCGAATGAAAACACGCACCTTCACGACCTCAGAAAACCTGCTTCGATTCGGGAAAGACACAGAACCATAAACACAAGCCAGACTGTATTTGAAAGTCTTCTCTGCGTTTTAATTCTCCTATGATGGACCGATTCCGGCTTGGCTGTGTAAGCTTAGTACGCGAATGCGAACTGTAAATGCCGCAAGATATGTGACTCCGCTGCGTGAAGGCGGATCGCTGCCTGCCATCATCGAGGCCGATGATGACGGGATGTACGTGCTCAAATTCCGCGGAGCCGGCCAGGGGACCAAGGCGCTCATCGCGGAGTTGATTGCGGGGGAGCTTGCCCGGGCGGCGGGCTTGCTGGTCCCGGAGCTCGTCTTCGTTTCGCTCGATCCGGAGATCGCGAAGACAGAACCTGACCCGGAAATACAAGACCTCATCCGCGCCAGTGGCGGGCTGAATCTCGGACTCGATTACCTTCCCGGCTCGGTGATGTTCGACCCGGTTGCAGATCAGCCGGACGCTGAGCTCGCTTCACACATCGTTTGGCTCGACGCGTACGTCACGAACGTCGATCGCACGCCGCGCAATGCAAACATGTTGATGTGGCATCGAAGGCTCTGGCTGATCGATCACGGCGCCGCGCTGTACTTTCATCACGCGTGGACTGACATCGACCAGCGCAGCAAAGACCCGTTCCGTTTGATCAAGGAACACATCCTGCTTCCCTTCGCGAACGCGCTCGAAGCAGCGGATGCGGCTATGACATCAGCGCTTAGCGAAGCGGTAATAAAAGGAGTTGTCGAGCTGGTCCCTGACGATTGGATGGAGGAACACGCGCCGTTCAGTACGATTGCGGAAAACAGGCAAGCTTACATCGATTATTTGACGAGGCGAATCGAGGAGCCTCGCCACTTCGTTGAGGAGGCGATTCGTGCCCGATAAGTTCAGGTATGACTATGCGGTGATTCGCGTCGTACCGAAAGTAGACCGCGAAGAGTTTATCAATGCGGGCGTAATCGTCTCCTGTCCTGAGCTGTCGTTTTTAGAAGCGCGGCTTAAGTTGGATGAGTCGCGCCTTCTCGCCCTCGACCCGCACGTTGACCTCGACCTGGTGCGCAAGCACCTGGCAAGCATTCCAATCATCTGTCGCGGCGGCGATGGCGCGGGCTCGATCGGCCAGCTCCCACAGCGCCAGCGTTTTCACTGGCTCGTCGCTCCTCGCAGCACAGTCATACAAACCTCCCCGGTTCACACCGGCCGTTGTGGCGACCCCGCCGCCGCCCTCGAACATCTCGTTGCGACGATGGTGGATGCGAATTGAGCCCGCGAAGCGGGCGGAAGCATCAAGCCCGGGGCGCCAGCCCCAGGATCACAATCCCCAAACAGTAATGGAGCCCGCGAAGCGGGCGACAGCGCATGATGATCATTAGGCTGTCGCCGCTCCGCGGGCTCCAAGGCTCATTTCTAATTGTGATCCTGGGGCTGGCGCCCCAGGCTTTATGCTGTCGCTCGCTCCGCGAGCTTGTACCAAGCGCATACAGTTGAGAGTCGTTTTTCAAACGTGACTTCGACGTGCAGGCCGCTTTCTGTTACCTCTTCGAAACGGCCCTCTGTTTGCTAGGTCGTTTTCGATATTCAAACGAACAAGGGAGGGATTCATGGACGCCTTTAACCTACTCAAAGCCGATCATAGGAAAGTTGAGAAGCTCTTTAGTCAGTTAGAGAGTGCGAGCGGCCAGGCGAAGATGCGGGTGTTTGAACAGATCAAGACGGAGCTTGAACTGCACACGCACATCGAAGAAACGATCTTCTATCCCGCGTTGGAAAAGCCGAAGCAGACACACGATCTGACGCTTGAGGCTTACGAAGAGCATGACGTCGTCAAGAAGCTGCTGCGAGAATTGAGCCGAGCCAAAACTCCGAACGAGGAGTGGGAGGCGAAGGCCAAGGTGTTGCAGGAGAACGTCGAGCACCACGTCGAAGAAGAGGAGAACGAGCTCTTCGAAAAGGCCGAGGCTGCGTTGAGTGAGGAACAGATCGAAGCTCTCGGAGAGCAGATGGAGACCGAGAAGGAGCGCAAGCAACGCGGCGCTACTAAGTCTTCGAGCAAAAAGAAATCCGCAAGCGCGAATAAGTCAGCGTCGAAAACAAAATCGGCATCGACTGCGGCTAAACGAGCGCGCGCGAGCAAGAAGTCGGGTTCGAAGAGCAGCTCGAAGTCGTCTGGATCTAAGCGATCCAAGAAAGCGGCGAAGAAGAGTCGACGATAAGCGTGAATTCATCGATTGAGAAACACGGCCCGGCGAATGGTCGTGACCTATACGACTGCATCGTTATCGGCGCCGGGCCCGCTGGCTTGTCGGCCTCACTGTTCCTCGCGCGCTACCTGCGCCGCATACTCACGTTCCACCACAACAGTCCGAGGAATGAATACGCACACGGCGTGCACGGATTTCTGGGCCATCACGGAATTCGCCCGAGCGAGCTACTGGCTCGAGGTCGGGATGAAGTGACGAGTCACGGCGGATTGATCATCGAGGCGTGTGTAACCGGAGTCGAAGCCGTTTCGCCCGAACACTTTCGTGTGTTTATCGGTGATGACGAAAAAGTTTTCGACTCGCGGCGATTGTTACTCGCTACTGGCCTGCGGGATCTGACGCCAGACTGTCCAGGGTTCCGTGAGTTCTATGGTTCGAGTGTGTTTCATTGTCCTGATTGCGACGGTTATGAAATCAGGGACAAACGAGTGGCCGTTCTCGCACATGGCGACAATGCGGTTGGGTTTACTGAAAACATTCTGACCTGGACCAGACACGTGACCCTGCTGAGCGATCAAAATGAGATTTCGAATCGCGCCAAACTCGACGCGCTTGACGTCGCCGTCCGGACCGAACGCGTAGTCGCGCTTGAAGGCGACACCTCAACAAGAGAATTGCAACGCGTTATATTTGCCGAAGGCGACGCGCTTGAATGCGATGCGCTTTTCTTCAACCTCGGCACCGAGCTCGCGACCGACTTTCATGAAACGCTCGGATGCCGTTTAGATCCGGAATGTGGTCTGTTGTGGGTAGATGAGACGCAGCAAACGAGCATTAAAGGAGTCTATGCAGCGGGCGACATCACGCCGCACTCTCAACTCGCAATCGTCGCGGCCGCGGAAGGCGCTATGGCCGCTATTCACATTCACCGATCATTGAATGATGTCGATAAGCAACTGTAGGGGTGGCCCTCCGTGGCCACCCGTTCGTTGGAGCAAGACGGGTGGCCACGGAGGGCCACCCCTACAGTTCATTTTTCGGAGCTAAATAATCTCAACGACTCGCGATCCGGAGACAGTTGCACAACCTCTTCAAACTTGAATCCGAGACGTTTCAGAAGGTTGATCGACGCGTCGTTATCCAGAGAAGTGATCGCGAGGATGCGTTGAATCTTGAGTCTTTCACGTGCATCCTTCAACACCGCCTCGGCTGCTTCAAAAGCAAATCCCTTATTCCAGAAGTCGGGCAGAAGTGCGAAACCGATGTCGGGATCGGGCAGCTCGTCTCGCTTGAGTAACCCACACATGCCGATCGGCGTATGCGACTCTCGCAACTCAACACAATTAAGCCCAAACCCGTGCCGCTCATAACTCGCTACTGGGCCATTCAGAATATACTGCCGAGCATCGTCGAAGTTGCGGACTTTCTTGTCTCCGATGTAACGAAGAAATGACGGCTCGTTGAGCAACGTCATGATGAACTCTGCATCGTCGACGGTTAATTCGCGCAATGATAATCGTTCGGTTTCAAGAACTGTCATAGAATGCTGAGTATGACAAAAAACGCGCTTGTATGTCTCGTGCTGATCCTCGTTGCAAGTGTAGCCGGCCACGCATCCGCACAGATGGATGTGCTGGAATACTCTGTGACACTCGAACCCGATATCGCCGCGAAATCCGTAAAGGGTTCTGTTCTGATCCTCGTTTCGACAAGGTCAACGACAGTGGAGTTTGATTGTGGGGGACTCACGATCGATGCGGTTCGCCAAAGTGGTAAGCCGTTGCAATTCTCGGTAGCAAACCGGCGGTTGAGTGTTTCGTTACCGGCGGACAAGCACGTGCGAGAGATTGAAATCGAGTTTCACGGCGCGCCAAAATACGGCATTCGATTCTTTCCGGATCGACAACAGGTCTACACGATCTTCTCCACGAGCCAGTGGATGGTTTGTGTAGACGATCCGGCGGATAAAGCAACACTGACATTCAAACTGATCCTGCCGGCGAACTTAACCCCAATCGCGAACGGCAGCTTCATCTCACAACGCGAGCTGCCAAACAATAAACGCCTTTCCGAGTGGCGACAAAGCACCGCGATTCCAACGTACATCTTCGGTTTCGCGGCTGGCCCATTTCACGTCGTGAAGGAGAAACGAAGAAACGTCGAGTTTCAATATCTCGCCACCAACTACACCGCGATCGAAGTGCGCCGCATCTTTCGCGACACGCCTGACATGCTCGACTTCTTCGAAGAGCGCGCGGGTGTGAAGTACGCCGATCGAACGTACACGCAGGTGCTTGCGGCAGGCGGTGTCGAACAGGAGATGAGCAGCTTCACGGCGTTGAAAGAGGTGTATGGCAAGCAGATACTGGAAAACGAGCAGGACCTCTGGCTTGCGGCGCACGAGTTTGCGCACCAGTGGTGGGGAAACATGGTGACCTGCCGCGACTGGAACCACTTCTGGCTCAATGAAGGCATCGCGACGTTCATCGCCGCGGCGTATCTCGAACATCGCTTCGGACGAGAAGCTTACCTGCGCGAGATCGAGACTTATAAAACGAACTACGAGAAAGTGCGCGCCGCAGGTAAAGACAAGTCGCTGGTGTTTCCCGATTGGAAGAGTCCGACGCGCGAAGATCGAACGCTCGTTTACGACAAGGGCGCTTACGTCATGCACTTGCTACGCGAAGAGATGGGCGAGCGCGCGTTCTGGAACGGCCTACGATTGTTCACACGCCGACACTTCGGAAAATCCGTAGTCACAAGCGACTTCGTCACTGCAATGGAAGAAGCGAACGGAAAGAGTCTCAAAGACTTCTTCGCGAAATGGGTCTACCTGCAATGACTTTGACCCTGAGCATACAACCGTAAGGGTGGCCCTCTCTGTGGCCACCCGTTCGTTGTTACCAGACGGGCGGCCACAGAATGCCGCCCCACAGTTGCTATAGAGGGACACCGAACGCTGCGTGGATTTTGATCTGTTCCTGATTCTCGATGAGCCCCGCCCTCTGGTAATCCTGGATTAGTTTCGGTCCTATCTTGACGAGTCGTTTTACTGCCGCATACCCGACCCTCTTAGCAGCCGCAACCGCTTCGAGTTTGGCCATGTCTCGCACCACATTATTGCTGTAGAGAACCGCGCCAGGATCCGGCAATAACGGATACGCAAAAGCCGTCAGCGTTTCCTCTCCATCTCCGTCAGCAAAAATCATGACCGGCGGAAATGTGAACACACCCGGATACCAAACACCCAATCCCGGCTCGTCGAATTCGAAGAAGTTCAAAGCGATTGCGTATGCGGTAGCTTCTTTAAAAGCCGTCCCAACTCCATATGTCGTTAGCGGCTTTACTTCGTAAACATCTCCGCTCAGGTAGTTACGCAGATCGGGCCGAGCCCCCATACTCTCTTCTCCCGACCTGATAGCCCGGTTATAAGCTCCCCAACCGTCACCGATACTGATCGATGGATCAAATCCCGCATTGGGGGCGACTCCCTTCTGTACAAAGTAATCGCCGTAGGCCCAGATGTAGAAACGCCCAATCGTCTGGTGCGCTGCAGTTCCCTCTTCAGGGCCGTAGAGACCGAGCGGATCGGTCCTGTTAACCGGATTGTTCTGCACGTAGGCATACTTGTGCAGACTGGCCGGCTCCTGCGGTTTGCCCTGATACGGATCCGCTTCCATGAAGCGGCCAACTGCCGGGTCGTAGTAACGAGCCCGCAGGTAATAGAGTCCGGCCGCATCATCCTTTTGCTCGCCCGTGTAGAGGTACGAATTGACCGTCGTTCCAGTACTCGAGAGCAGTTGTCCGAAAGCGTCGTAGGAATAACGGTCCGTGACTACGCCCTGACTATCCGTCAACGCTTTCGTCGAGCCCAGCGCGTCGGAGAGGTAGAACGAATCAACGCCGTTTCGTCTCTGGCTGATGAGCCCGAGGCCGTACGTGTATGACGCGACGATGTGTCCGCTGCCGTCAGTTTCAACCACGACTTGCGGCGCACGACTCGCCGGATCAACGACGTAGTTGGTTGTACCACCTGGCCCAACCGACCGGACGCGATTCCCATCCGAATCGTAGGAATAGTTAACCGTGGAATTGTCCGGTTGCGTTATTTGCGTGAGCTTGTTGCGGGTGTCATAAGTAAAGCGGACCGACGACGTGCCCACACTTCTCGACAGCGTGTTGCCGTTCGAGTCGTATGCGTAGGTACTCGTTCCATCAGACGTCAGCTGATCGTTCCCGTTGTAGGTGTACGTGGTCGTTGTACCGTTGTCACTGAGCGTCAAGCGGTTGCCGACAGCGTCGTACGCGTACGAGAGCTGCCGCAGGACGGCGCCGCCCGAATTCTTATAGGTTTCAGTCTTCAAACGCGACAGCGCGTCGTAGTCGTACTCGACTAACGAGCCGTCGAGCTGTGTGATCTTCGTCCGCCGTCCGTCCGCATCACGCACGTATGTTTCCTGGAAGACTACGTCGCCATTTGCCTTCGTCGTCTTAACCGAAAGCAGCTTGTTCATTTGATCGTAAGTCTTCGCGGTGGTCAGGCCGTTCGGGTGCTTAACTGTGATGACGTTGCCTCGGCCGTCGTAGTCGTACGTAGTGATCAAACCACGCGGATCCGTCACCTTCGTTAAGCGGTTGGCGCCGTCATAGGTGTACACGGTTGCGCCGTCCGGCGTAGTAATGCTGGTCCGGTTCCCGGCTGGGTCATAGCTGTAACTGATCAGCGTTCCATCCGGATAGCGCACACGCGTCACGTGATCCATCGCATCGTAGTCAAAATCTGTGACGCCACGAGAATCCGTAACAGTGTCGCGCTTCCCGGTTGCAGTGTAGGTGTAAGTGACCGTGTTTCCATCCGCATAGTGGATCCCGGAGATACGGCCCCTGTTGTCGTAATCGTAAGTAGTGGCTTTACCGTTTTGGTCAGTTTTTGAAGTGAGCTGACCACCGTCGTTATAGACCATGATTTCCGTCGTCGTATCAGGGAACGTCTTCTTCGTGAGACGATTCATCTTGTCATACTCATAAAGCGTCTTGTGCCCGAGAACGTCTGTCGAGGAAATCAAGTTAGCGTTGGCGTCATACTCGTAACGAGTAACGGCGCCGCCCGGCTGCGTTACGGTGAGCAGGTGACCTTCCGCGTCATAAGTGAAACCGGTGACGTTACCGGCAAAATCTCGTCGAGAGATCACACGGCCGAGCGAGTCGTAAGTGTTCTCGAAGAAATTTCCGTCGGGTAGCGTCGTGCGCAACAGACGGTTGGCTTTATCGTAAGTGTGACTGATCGTGTTTCCGCGTGCATCAGTTTCGGCGATGCAATTGCCGACACCGTCATAGCTGTAACGTGTTTGATTGCCAAGCGCATCCGTTCGCAACGTGACTTTGTCCAGCAGGTTGTACTGGTAAGTGGTCGCGTTGCCGCGCGGATCTGAGTCGGAAGTCTTTCGTCCTTTGGCGTCATACTGGTAGCTAAGTGTTATGCCCGGCGCAACCGTAATCTTGCTGGGCAGACCGACCAGGCTACGCTCGAGAGTAGGGGCGAGACCTCCTGTAATTGAGCTGCCTGACAACTCACCATTAGCGTCGTACTCGAGATTCAGCTGCGTGCCGTCGGCGTAAGTCGTTTGCAACGGCGTTCCGGTCGCGTCGCTGGTCATCGTTGTCCGGTGACTGAGCTCATCCACGATCGCCGACATGTTGCCGGCCGTGTCGTACTCGTTGCTCGTTGTCTTGCCGAGGGCGTCGACAGTTGAGGTCAGTAATCCAGCATCGCTGTAGTTGAACGTAATCGTGTTTCCGCGCGCGTCCGTAACAGTGGTGCGCTCACCGAGTCCGTTATAGGTATAGCGCGTGAAATTGCCGAGCCGGTCCGTCTCCTTCGTTAAGTTGCCAAACGGGTCATACTCAAAAGACGAGATGCGACCCTCCGGATCCTTACGAGTCAGTGGCTTACCGGCGGAGTTGTAAGTGAAAGTGATCATGTTGCCGAGCGCATCCTTTGCTGTAAGCATGTTTCCGGCAGCGTCAAAAGTATTCGTGACGGTGTTGCCGTTGGCGTCAGTCATACTCGTGATCTGGTTGCGCTCGTTGTAGGTGTAACGAGTGATGCGACCCTGAGCATCAGTCTTCGACAGCCTGTTGCCGCGACTGTCGTAGGTATAGGTGGTCGTGTTGCCGAGTTGATCCGTCTGGGTCAGACGATTGCCGGCGAGATCGTAGGTTGCACGTGTAACTTTGCCTTCCGCGTTGGTGATGCTGAGCGTGTTGCCTCGCTCGTCAAACTCGTAGACAGTTATGTTGCCCTTGCGATCGGTGACAATCTGCTGTCGCGTGTTCGGGTTGAAGCTGTAATGAATCGTGTTCCCGTCAGCGTCGGTCGTGCTCAGTAAACGCCCGCTCGCATCGTATTCATTTCTGATGCCGCGACGGTTCGCGGGATCGACGATATCGAGCAGACCATGAGTTGAGTTGTATGCGTAAGTGGTGGTACGCACGTCCGCATCAGTTGAGCTTATAAGATCACCCTTCGCGTCGTAAGCGTAGCTGAGCTGTTCGCCGGACGGATCAGTGATCCTCGTGATCCGGCCTTGCGCGTCGCGCGTGAAGGTGATGCTTCTGCCACTCGAGTGAATGATTCCCTGCGAAGTGATCGTAACGGTGTTGTTGTTAAGGTCCCTGATCGACTGGAGGCCGGCTTTTTCATCAATGATAAAAACAGTGCCTTCCGCGGTAGTTAGTTGGAAGCGTGTGGGGTTGTAGGGTTCGACGCTCTCGGCGCTAAGCAGCTCGGCATCGCCCGGGGCTGCGCCTGCGACGAAGACATCATTATCGTCGAGAGCTACGAGTCTCGCGCCTTGCGTGCCCGGTGTTCCAGCGAGCTGTGTGTAACCCACCGTGGCAAACTCGAACGGTGCGATCAACTGGCATTGAGCGTTCAGCGAGGCCTGGAATTTGAAGAGCCTGCCGTCCGCGAACGTGACTGTGACGAGCGGCACTTTTGTGGGTTGCAGACAATACGTCGGCAGGAAGCCGTCAGTGACTGTCTGTTCCCAATTAGCGCCGAGCACGCCTGATTTCTCAACGCGAACGTTTCGTAGTCCAAGTGTCCATCCGGCGCCGAAATCACCCGTGCGCGTGTCGCGACTGTCGTAGGTGCGCACGACCTGAATCGGTATACCCGCCATTGGCACATCGAGATCGGTGAATGACACTGTGAAATTTCCGACCTTCAGCTCGCCGCCGACAACTGCGCTGACGGTATTGAACGAAGTCTGCCCGCCGGCATTCGTGGCGCTCAGACGGACGGTGTAGATGCCGTTTATGAGCAGAGTTGGATCGAAAGTTCCGAGCAGACCGTTGGTCACAGCCGTGTTGCCTGAAGCGATCGTGGTCCAGACTTGCGGGTCCGCGTTGAGACTGTATTCGAGTTTCCACACTGAGCCCGCGCTGACACTGCCGATGAAGCTCGTGCGGTTGGTGATCGTGGAGCCGTCAGCCGGCGAGTTGATGCTCACGACAGCCGGCGGCGCCGCCGCGTTGACTATTACGGTGACGTCGTCGCTGGTGCTCAACTCCGAATCGTTCGCCGTCAGTCGTAAGACATACGTGCCCGGCGTGTTGAAAGTCGCGATTGACGCCGCGCGGTTTAGCGGATTGAAACCGGCCTGAGCTGGTCCACTCACGACACTCCACAACACTGATAGTGTTCCACCAGTTGGCAGGCCGTCATCAGTCGCGGCGCCGTTGAGCGCCGCTGTGGCAGGTAGCGTGATCGCGAGGTCAGGTCCGGCATTGACCACTGGCGCGTGATTTGTCGGCTTGACTACGATCGTGACATCGGCAAAGCGTGTTATCTCCGTATCGAATGCAGTGAGACGCAACACGTACGTTCCCGGCGTGCTGAACGTGGCGGTCGTCTGTGCCTGGTGTGTGTTACCGAAGACGACCTGGCCTGGCCCACTCACGACAGACCAGGTGATCGCAAGCGTGCTGCCTGCGGGTAGACCGTCATCAGTGGCCGTGCCGTTGAGTGTCGCAGTTTGTTCGATTTGGATTGTTTGGCCTGCGCCGGCGCTGACCGTCGGCGGTTGATTGCCGGCGGATGGATTGACAGTGACGACGACATCATCGTCAGTTATCAGATCGGAATCGTTGGCTGTGAGTCGCAGGACGTAAGTTCCTGTTTGGCTGAAAGTCGCCGTAGTGCTGGCCTGCTGCGGGTTATCGAATGTGACCGTACCTGGGCCAGACACGACTGACCAGTTCACCGAGAGCGTGCTGCCCGCGGGCTGGCCGTCGTCTGTCGCTGTTCCCTGTAAGCTTGCCGCGTCGCGAACCGTGATCGTTCGATCGGGTCCGGCGTTAACTGTGGGTGGATGATTGACTTCAACCGCACACAGACCAGTGGTTCCGGTCTCATAGACCAAACGAGCCTCTGTAGCGGAGAGGGCGCGATTGTAGATCTGAACCTCGTCGACTACGCCTCGCACTCGGCCATTGAACGGCTCACCCGATCCACCAATCACGAGCGGTTTACCATTCAGGTAACCGATGTCGAAGGTGTTCGGTTGTGTCCGCTCGAGCACGCCGTTCACATAAAGCTTGATATCGTGCCCGTCGTAAGTGCCGACGAGGTGATAGAACTGCCCCGCTTTGATTACTGTCGTGGAGACGGCAGCGGCCCTGAGGTTAACGGTTGGATTTGAGCCGACGAGGAAATGGATTCGATCGTCGGGACCAGTGCCACGAAGCTTGAAGAGCGAGAAGGCTTCAAACGGGCCGTTGCCGCGTTTGAAAAGGATATATTGCAAGCCGATATCGGACGTGACCGAATCGAGGGAGTCGAATTTGACCCACGCCGAAACACTTATGTTCGCCGGCTTGAGGCGCGTCGAGTCAGCAATCTGAATCGAATCGTCGGTGCCATCGAGTTTAAATGCCTGCCCGACTTGTCCCCCGATGAAGGTTGGGCCATTCAACGGCGTGCCGTTGTTACCGCTCACCAAATCGCTGTAATTGCCTTCGCCTTGCCACCAGCCGACCAGACCATGCGGCGGCGTGAGGCACGGATGCGGATTGACTGTAACCGTAACGTCATCACTCCCGCTCAACTGTGAATCGTTGGCCGTGAGTCGAAGTACGTATGTGCCGGGAACGGTGAATGTGGCGGTCGTCACCGGTTGGCTTACGGGCGTAAACGTTACTGCGGCCGGGCCACTCACAACGCTCCACGTGCTCGTGACGACGCTCGTCGGCAAACCGTCATCGGTGACAGAGCCGTTGAGAGCCACGGTATCCGGCAAAGTGATCGTCTGATCGGGGCCGGCGCTGACTGTTGGAGCGGCGTTGAGTTGAATGACGGTGACTGTGACGTCGTCAGAGCTGAGTAGCGCAGAGTCATTCGCGGTCAGCCGCAAGACGTACGTTCCGCCTTTGCTGAAGCTGGCTGTCGTTGTCGCAGAGTTCGGGTTATTGAAGACGACTGTTCCCGGTCCACTCACGACGCTCCATGAAACAGCCGGAGTCGTTCCCACCGGTAGACCATCGTCCGTCACTGTGCCCTGAAGATTCGCCGTTGCAGGTAGCGTGATCGTCTGATCCGCTCCAGCGTTGACGAGCGGCGCCTTATTGCGCGGATCGACGACCGTCAAAGTGTAGCTCTGCGTATCGAAGCCACCGCGCGCATCGGCGACTTTGACGACGACATCGTGCGTACCAACCTGGTTGATACTCGGATTCCACGTGATCAATCCCGTAGCCGAGTTGATCTGCATTCCCTGCGGCGCTGTCAAAAGACTGTAGAAAAGCTGCTCGTTGTCAGTATCAACAGCCTGCACCTGGTACTTGTACTGCTGATCCGGCGAAAGGCCGATGCTCGTCTGGAGCCGGAAATTTGAGTCGGTCGTGTGCCGTTCGGCGAAGAAGAAATCAAACTTGTACGTGCTGCCCGTAGTCAGGCCAAGCGTGTCGAGATTGACAGAGCCGGACGCCGCGCCGTGAACGCCGCCGAGGTCGACCACCAAACGGTTGTTGATGAAGACCCAGATATCGTCGTCACCCGTAAACTGAAAGACTTCGCCGCCGCGGTAAGTGAAGTTCGTGTGCAGCTCGAGCGTGAAGTGGTAGTTGTGAACGCGGCCCTGATTGCCGAAGAGTTGCCCGTCTATCGGGAAGAACGCGTTCGACTGGAATGAGTAGACACCGGAGTTTGGCGCGGTCTCGCTCAGTACGACCGGGGTGATCGTCTTCGAATTTACGGTCGCATCGTCGTTGTACCACTGGTTAAAGCTCGCCGTGCTCGAGATCGCGCCGCGACCATTTGGACCAACGAAGATTGGTTTATTGTCAGTACCGAGCTGCGTTTGGACCAGGCCCGTGACTAAGCCTGAAATTCCCTTCTCGAAATCGGGATGAGTGTCTCTAAAGTCTCTAACCGTCGCGTTCAGAACGATTGCTGAACCCGTGGTTGTGGGTGGTTGATAGGTCAGAACGGGCTGCGACGTGATGTGCGGCGCCGTGTTGACCGTGATTGTGATGTTGTCACTTGCGGCGAGACCCGAGTCGCTCGCAGTCAGCCGGAGCACGTAGACACCGCTGCCGCTGAAGCACGCGCTTGTCACCAGGGCGGAAGCGTCGGCGAATGTGACCGTGCCTGATCCGCTAACCTTGATCCAGCGGTATGAAAGCGTGCTGTCGGTTGGTAAGCCGTCGTCTGTCGCTGAGCCGGAAAGAGACGCACAAACAGGCAGCGTGATGAGCTGATCCGGGCCGGCATTGACCACTGGAGCCTGGTTGAACTGGCTCAGACTGATCGTCACGTCATCGCTGGCCGAGAGAGCTGAATCAGTCGCTGACAATCGCAAGGTGTAAACACCCGGCGCGCTGAAAGTGACTGAAGTGACAGGCGCGTGGGAATCAGCAAAGGTCACGCTGCCCGGACCACTCACCTTCGCCCACGTAGCGGCGAGAGTGCTGCTGGCGGGTAAGCCGTCATCGTTAACCGTACCTTGCAACTCGAGACCGCCGCCTGGCCATGCTGATGTGCGATCGATGCCGGCGTTGACTACCGGGGCTTCGTTTGCCGGCAGGACTGTGATCGTGACGTCGTCAGACACGGTGAAGCGAGTGTCGTTGGCGGTGAGTCTCAATACGTACGTGCCGTCTGTTGTGAACGTCGCGGTCGTGTTTGCGGCAGAGACATCGGCAAAGGTGACGGGCGCTGGTCCACTCACCTGCGTCCACGTTGACGTCAGGGTGCTGCCGTGCGGAAAACCGTCGTCGTTCACGATGCCTTGCAGATGTGCAGTGTTGGGGAGACGGATAGTCTGATCTTCTCCGGCGTTGGCGGTTGGCGGCTGGTTCTCCGGGTAGACCGTGATCGTCAGTTGATCATCGATACTAAACTCGGTGTCGTTGGCTGTTAGCTTAAGGATGTAAGTTCCGGGAGCGCTGAAGGTGGCGCTCGTCGTTGCAGCGTTTGCGTCGGCGAAAGTGACATTGCCGGGGCCGGATGCGACGCTCCAGCTCACGGTCACAGTTGCGCCACGTGGAAGCGCGTCGTCAGTTACAGAACCGTTCAGCGTCGCGGAGTTTGGTAATTCGATCTCCTGATCGGGTCCGGCTTCGACTGCCGGCGCCTGGTTGCGCGGGATGACGGTGATAGTGATTGTGTCGGTGCTGAAGAGCTGGCCGTCAGATACTTTCAACTCGAGAACGTAGTCACCTGGATCGACGAAGGTCGCGCTTGTATTCAGGCTAGTCGCATCAGCAAATGTGACTGTTCCGGGTCCGCTGACCTTGCGCCATGACGCAGTGAGACTGCTGTTCGCGGGCAATCCGTCGTCGGTTGCCGTGGCGCTCAGGCTTGCCGTGTCGGTCGGAAGTGTGATGGTCTGATCAGGTCCGGCATCGACCAGCGGTGGTCGATTGATCGGCGGCAAGGGAACGTCGTTCTCGGTAATCTGCAACACACCGTTGCCGTTGATCTGAAGTCGATCGCAACTGACCGTACCGCGCACACGCGACTTTCCTGTGATTGAAACCAAACCTTGCGGCGCGCGCACGATGCCGTAAAGCACAGCTCCGCCGCTCAGGCTCAATCCCTCGCCGGCTATCGCCAGAGACATGCGCTTCGGATCTTCGGCGGCGCCCAGAGTCGAACCCACGAGCGACACTTTGTTTTTAACGTTCAGAATTACCGGACCAACCAGACGCAGCTCGCTGCTGCCGGAAAGACTCAGCTCTTCGAGATTGTAGGTCGACGGCTCAGTGGCGTTTGCGACACCGAAGATGAATGCGGAGCGGCTCGATGCTGAGAATTTGCCGTACGTTCCCGGCGGCACGATAACAGCGCCTGCTTTTCCGGAAAGCGACAAGTCACGCAACGTTGAGAAGTCGCCAGCGCTTTGACCCGCCTGTGTTAAGGAGACGATGCGTGTTCCGGCTGGCTCCGGCGGTAACGGGACCGCCGTCAACGTCATCGGATCCGTGCGCGTAATTAGGAACCGGAGCGAAGCGTTACCGCTTAAGTTCAACTGGTAGTTTGTCGGCTGCGTGCTGTCACTTCCCTCAATGACGCCACCGAAAGTCGGCTGGCCATCAATGATCGAGACCGTAGGCGTGCCCGGAACGAGCAGATCTGAAGTGATGGTGGAGTTACCCGCCATAAAGATGTTCTCGCCGAGCAGCTGCCAGAGCGCGCCCTCGACGCGGCCGTCGTTGAGCTCGGGCGCGTGTCGCACCACGGCGAGGTTGTCAAAAACCTGTTTGACGCCCCGCATCTCGGCGATGCCCGCAGGCGCGAATGTGATTTGCGACCACTGGGGCGCCTGCGCGATGTGACGTGATTCGAAGTCTGTTCCGTTCCAGCGAACGTGCGTGAGCATGCCGGACGATTCGGCGATGAGAATGTCGCCGATCATGTCTGCGAATGCGTCTGCCGGCGCGCCCCAGAGTTTTCTGCTTACTCGATCGACGCCGTAAAAGTTTTCGTGCGCGGGAATCACGCGGATGTCAGCGGGGTTCAGATTGAGCGTGTAAGTAACGACACTGCCATTGGCGTCAACGGCGTAAAGAAGGCCTTGTTCCTTTGCGCCGGCCAGAATCTTTCCAGACCACGGACCGTACTTCTCGGGTGCGTCAGGAATCGTAGTGACTCCCGTAAGCGCTGTTCCGAGTAAGGCGACCTGGGTTGCGAGGCCGTTCGGGTTGATCCTCCAGATACCGCCGCTTGTCGTGACGGCAATCACGTCGCCGCCGTAGATGCCGGTGCGATCGACATACAGTCCGGTAACCAATCCTGTTTCGCCGGTGAGCGTGGCCCAGGGGTTCTGCACCGTCCCGCCATCACTCGCGACGCGCGCGACGACGCCGGGTGCGTCAGTGCTGGTAAAGAGATCACCCGGTTTGAAGCCGGCGAGACTGACGCCGAAGCCATCGTCACGTGCGGTGGCGATCTTTAGCTCGCCGCTCACGCCGCTAACGTTGGAGAAGTTTGCGTGGACGCCGTCGGCTTGAATGAGCTCGAAGTTGTTTGGCTGTCCGGTTGTCGAATTGGCCGAGACGACGACCTTTCTGGTCCGCTGGTGATAATCGATGCCGGTGTGGTTATTGAAGGCGGTGCTGAGGGCTGTTAGCTCGACACCGGTGCTGCTGCTCTGAGTCGCGACTGTTGGTGCAGTGTTCGGGTAAGTCGGGCGAACAAATTCTGTAGCGGCAAGAGCAGGCACTGCCAATGACTGTAGATAGATTAGGAGAACTAACAGGCTGGCCATCGATTTCTGGTGGTTTTTCATGAATTCCTCTTCGATGTCGGACACAATTCGACGTGCAAAGCCGGGGCGCATTACTATCCGGCGAAGTTTTAAAGTTGCAGTTAGTGGTTGGAAGGGCCTGGGCAGCCGCCTCTTAGCGGAACTGAGCGAAGAGATCCATACGTGGACCTCGCCGGCTCATTTCACCTCGAACACTTAACTAACTATTGCTTCAATACAAATGAGGTTACAAAGCGCGGCGAATCCTACTCGTGATTTCAGATGCTGTCAATTGGCGGAAATTATGGGTAATGGTTGATTTTGAAAATACGAGTAGTGGTTCAGTTGAAATACGCCGAAGGCGTTCGCTAATTGCAGCCCAGGGTTCGAGCCTGCGAGAACCCTGGGTATGCTAAAACAACAAATGTATTCAACCCTGAAAGGGTTAGGCGATTGGCGAACCCTTTCAGGGTTCAATCAACATCACGTTATAAACCCAGGGTTCTCGTTCCTCGAACCCTGGGCTGCAATTAGCGAA
>Ga0105249_10001933_pt1 | contig 17999 bp, 15 predicted proteins | sample KBSS44metaG_FD_81522 | JGI IMG/M metagenome (GOLD analysis project Ga0105249, IMG submission 81522) | Switchgrass rhizosphere microbial communities from Kellogg Biological Station, Michigan, USA - KBS S4-4 metaG | ecosystem: Host-associated > Plants > Roots > Rhizosphere > Soil | place...
GCGCGCGTGGAGACCGCACCAAGGCACGGCTGCATGCGGCGCTCGCATTGATCGGGGCGGGCTTCCTGGTTTTGATGGTTCCGACCACGGGCTCGCGCATGGGGCTTGCCCTGGCCGGGCTTGCCCTAGCCTTCGCTGCGGCGCTGAGCTGGCCCCTGGTCAGTACGGGAATTACCGGGATGCCCCAGCGCCATCGGTGGATCACGGCTGGTGCGGTCTTGTTCGCGTTCGCGGCGCTGATCGCAACCGCATTGACCTTTTCGCGCGCGGAATCGGTGCAACGCCTGTTCGCGATCGATCCGGTGGACGATGCGCGCGTGCGGCTGCTCAAGCCCTTGCTGGACATGATCCGTACCTTTCTGCCGCTGGGAAGCGGCTTCGGATCCTTCGACCCGGTCTACCGCGGATTCGAGCCGTTCGGGAATCTGGCCGTGACCTTCATGAACCAGGCCCACGATGATTATCTCCAGCTCATTCTGGAGGGCGGTCTGCCGGCGATCGCGTTGCTCCTGGCGTTCCTCGGTTGGTGGGGGTGGACGGCCGCCCGGTTGTGGCGGAAGAGCGCGGGCGAAACGGCTTGGTTCGGGCGTTTGGGATCGATCCTGCTGTTGCTCATCCTATTGGCAAGCCTGACGGATTATCCCGTCCGCACGCCCCTGATGATGGTGATTGCTGCCCAGGCTTGCGCCTGGATGCTCCTGCCGATTCGACCGCGCCGCGAAGATGCATGATCGGCGGCTTCATGCCTTTACCGCCTGTGGACTTGCACTTATGACGAGCGCTCCCGAGGGGATCACGGAAGAATAATGCGTCGTAATTTCATTCTTTTTGCCGCGATTCTGCTCGGTGGATGTGGCGGCGGGATGCCGCTGCGCAGTACCGAGCAATTGCATGTAGTCAGCGACGCAGCCCTGCCTCCGCCGGTGCGTACCGATCTGGTCGCGCAAGGGCGCGAGAGCCTGATCGGACCACTTGATACGATCGCGGTCGATGTCTTCAATGTCCCCGAACTCAGCCGTGAAGTGCAGGTCGATTCCGGAGGAAGCATCTCGCTGCCGCTGATCGGCACGGTCGATGCCCGTGGGAAAACCTCCGTGGAATTGGCGCGCGCGATCGAGGCTGCGCTGCGCTCGAATTACGTCCGCAATCCCGAGGTTACGGTTAACGTCAAAAGCTCGATCAGCCAGGTCGTCACGGTCGACGGTCAAGTGGCGGAACCGGGCCTCTATCCGGTGACCAACCAGATGACGCTTGGTCGCGCCATCGCATCAGCCAAGGGCGTGAGCGAATTCGCCAAGATGGACGACGTGGTTATCCTGCGCACCGTGAACGGTCAGCGTATGGCGGGTCTGTACAATCTGACCGCGATCCGGCGTGGCGCGTATGTCGATCCGGCCGTCTATCCGAACGACGTGATTGTCGTGGGCGATTCGCCGGCACGTCGCCTGTTCAAGGATTTCGTATCGGTAACGCCGCTTCTGGCCGCGCCGTTGATCGCGCTCATCCAGCGGAATTGACATGAACTCGTCCAAACCGCTCCGCCTGACCGCCGTCGAACCGGTTTCCGTCCTCCGTCCCGCGACGGAGGATGGGCAGATCCCGCTGTTCCGCCAATATCTGCGGATAGCGACGCGGTGGCGGATGGTGTTCGCTAGCTGCGTTGTTGGCTGCCTGGTCGTCGCGTTGATCATCACGCTGCTGATGACCCCCAAATATACGGCGACCACCACGATCGAGATTTCACGCGAGTCTGACCGGATCGTCAATATTCAGGACGTGCAGCAGGAAACGAGCGTTGCCGACCAGGAATTCTATCAGACGCAATACGGCCTGCTGCGCGCGCGTTCGCTGGCGGACCGCGTGGCGCAGCAACTGAATTTCGCCGACGATCCGTCTTTTTTCAAGATGTTCCGGGCGAAACTGCCGTCCCGGATCAGCCAGATGGGCGCCAACGGCCGCTATTCGTCCGTCGGGCATGACGAGCGTCAACGCCGTGCCGCCGACGTGCTGTTGAAGCATATCGCGATTTCGCCGACCCGCCTGTCGCGCCTGACCGATATCGAGTTCACCGCGCCGGATCCGGCGCTTGCCGCGCGCGTGACAAATACGTGGTCATCCTGCTTCATTCAGATGACGCTGGAGCGCCGTTTCCAGGCGACCGCTTATGCGCGCACTTTCCTCGAAAGCCGGCTCGATCAATTGCGCCGCAAGCTGGAGGAATCGGAACGGCAGTTGGTCGCTTATGCGTCGGAGCAGCAGATCATCAATCTGCCAGCCCAATCCGGCCAAGGCGAGAACCACACGGTCGAGCGCTCCATTGTTGCCGACAATCTTGCGGCGCTGAACGGCCAACTGTCGCAGGCCACCGCCGATCGGGTCCAGGCGGAGGCTCGGTACAATCAGGCGCGCGGAGCAGGGGGCGACCAGACCGAGGCGCTGGGCAATATCGCGATCAACCAGTTGCGCGAAAAGCGGGCCGAGCTCGCGGCCGAATATCAGCGGCTGATGGTCCAGTTCGAGCCGGGCTATCCTGCCGCGAAGGCAGTCCAATCGCAGATCGCACAGCTGGACAAGAGCATCGCGCGTGAAGAGGGGCGTGTCTCCTCCTCGATCGCGGCCGACTATCGATCCGCCTTGCAGCGTGAACAGGGGCTACAGAGCCGCGTCGATGCGCTCAAGACGGGCCTGCTCGACCTGCGCCGCCGCAGCATCCAATATGCCATCTACCAGCGCGAGGTGGATACAAACCGCCAGCTTTATGATGGTCTGCTTCAGCGCTACAAGGAAGTCGGCATCGCCGGCGGCGTGGGCGTAAACAACGTTTCGGTGGTGGACGCCGCCGACGTTCCGGAGCGGCCCTCCTCGCCGCGGCTCGGCCTCAACCTCGTGCTGGGCATTCTTGGCGGGATCGCGCTCGGTGTTCTCGTCGTGCTGATCCTCGAGCAGAGCGACGAATCTATCGCCGATCCTGCCGAGGTCAATCGCCTGCTCGGCGTGCCGCTGATCGGATCGGTGCCGATGACGGTCGGCCAGACGCCGATGGACGCGCTGCAAGACCGCAAATCCGAGTTGGTGGACGCCTATCTGGCGGTCCAGACCAACCTTGAATTTTCGACTGAGCATGGCGTGCCGCGATCGCTTTCGATCACCAGCACGCGCCCTAGTGAAGGCAAATCCACCACCGCCTTCGCACTCGCTCTGATGCTTGCCCGATCGCGCAGGTCGGTTGTACTGATTGACGGGGACATGCGATCGCCATCGGTTCATGCGCTGGTCGGCACGACGCACGCCAACGGTTTGAGCAATTATCTGACCGGCAATGACGAGATCGACAGCCTGCTGATCCATACCGAGCAGGGGCTGACCGTGATGACCGCCGGTCCAATCCCGCCGAACGCGGCCGAGCTCCTCACCGGCGACCGCCTGCCTCTCCTGATCGCGACCTTGCTCAAGACCTATGATCATGTCGTGATCGACTCGCCGCCGGTCATGGGCCTTGCCGACGCGCCGCTGATAGGCAGCAGGGTCGAGGCGGTGGTTTTTGCGGTCGAAGCCCACGGAATCCGGGCCAGCCTGGCGCGTACCGCGCTCGGCCGGCTCGCCAGCGCCAATGCCCACGTGATCGGCGGCGTACTCGTCAAGTTCGAGTCACAGCGTGCGCATTTCGGCTACGGCTATGATTACGGTTATGGCTATGGCCACGAGCGTCAGCCGCAGGACCGGTGAGCCCGCGGAGCAAGCAGGCCGTCTCAAAAAGATAGCCTTGCTGCTCGCATTGGCGCTGACTGCGGTGCTGATGTTGCGCGACAGCCTTGCCTATGTCGTGCGCCCAGCCGATCCCGCGCTGGCGCTCCGGATCAATCCCGGCAATGCCGACGTGGCAGCGTCCCGCGCCGAGCAATTGTTGCGCGACGATCCCGCCAGCCGCGCCGAGGCCGAGGCTCTCGCCCGTCGGGCGCTGCGACGCTCGCCGGTCTCGGCGGCGGGTGCGCGGATGATCGCCGCCGCACGCGACGTCGCTGGCGATCCCGCGGCGGCCCGGCGGCTGATGGCCTATGCGGCGAGCCTGTCGCGGCGCGACCTGCCGACGCAGATTTGGCTGATCCAGGATGCCGTTCAGCACAATGACGTACGGCGTGCGCTCCATCATTACGATATCGCGCTACGCAGTTCCGAGGCGAGCAAACCACTGCTCTTTCCGGTCCTGATCAAGGCGTTGGGCCAACCTGCGGTGGTGACGGGCCTGGTCGACACGCTGACCGCGAGGCCCAAATGGGCAAGCGGCTTCCTCGATCTGGCTGCGAGTCAGGCGCAAGATCTGGATGGGCTCGCCGCATTGATACGCGGTATCGCTCTGCATGGTTATGCCCTGCCCGAGGCTGTGCTCGCCGAAGCGAGCGCGCGAATGGTAGACGCACGCCGCTACGACATCGCCTGGCAAGTCTATGCGGCGGGCGACCCGCATGCGGTGCGCGATAGGATCCGGGATCCCGATTTCCTCCGCCTCGGCCTCGCCGGGGGGCCGTTTGCCTGGGCAATCGTCTCCGGCAACGGATTGTCGGTTGAGCCGCGTCACTATGGCGCGCGCGCAGCTTTGGCGTATCGCGCGGCGACCGGTGCGGGCGGGGTCGTCGCCAGGCAGCTCCTGATACTGCCGACGGGGAGTTTCCGCTTATCCGGCGTGGTACCTGATCGTGCGGTGGGGAGCACACCCATCGTGCTGCGTCTAACCTGCGCGGCCAACGGCCCATCCTTTGCTGCGATATCCGCGGATACTCCGGTGTTTGCTCGGCCCTTTGCCGTCCCGGCATCCTGCCCGGCCCAGTGGCTGGAGATCGTGGTCGATGGCGGGGATAACCCGCTCGGTGCATCCGGCGCGGTTGGCGGACTGCGTATCAGCCCGCTGTCTGAACGCAGATGAGCATACGGTCTGCTGTCATGGCATTGCTTCTGCTCGCGATCGCCGCCCCTCTCCGTGCGGATCCGCCGGAAGATAAGCCGCTGCCTGGCGAGCGCGTCGGCGGGGACGGGCAAGACATACGTGCGACCAAGCGTATCGAGACGCGCCTGCCAACTCGACTGGAGACGCGCGTAAGACCGCGGACGATCGGTAAGCCGCTGGTGGCCGCGAACTCACGCATAGTATCCGACGCGGAGAATGGTTGCGCGCGCGACACCGCACAACCAGCGACGCAGGCAGTTCGGACGGCGCAGTCCGCGCCAAGCTGCCAAGGCCCGCAATGACCTCGCCGTCACGGCTTTATCTGTCGCCTCCGCACATGAGCGGGCGCGAACAAGGACTGGTGAACGAGGTGTTCGCATCCAATTGGATCGCGCCAATCGGGCCGATGGTGGACGCCTTCGAAACCGGCCTCGCGGAAACGACCGGCATCGGCCATGTCGTCGCTCTGTCGAGCGGCACCGCTGCCCTGCATTTGGCGCTGCGCATAATCGGGATCGGGCGTGGCGATGAGGTATGGGGGTCGACCATGACCTTCATCGGCGGGGTCGCGCCGATCCTGTACATGGAAGCGACGCCGGTCTTCCTCGATATTGAGAGAGACGGTTTCCTGCTGGATCTCGACTTGCTGGAACGCGCGCTCTCCACCCGCTCGAAACCGCCTCGTGTCGTGGTGACGACCGACCTCTATGGTCATGTGATCGACGGCCACCGGATGCGCGCCTTGGCCGACCGCTTCGGCTTCTTATGGATCAGCGATGCCGCCGAGGCGCTCGGCGCCTATCGCGATGGTGCGCACGCGGGAACCGGGGCCGCTTTCTCGATCCTGTCGTTCAACGGCAATAAGATCATCACAACGTCGGGCGGCGGAGCGCTGGCGAGCGACGACGGCGAGGCGATAGCCGAAGCGCGCTTTCTCGCCACCCAGGCACGTGAGCAGGCGGCGCATTATGAGCACAAGACGTTCGGCTATAATTATCGCCTGAGCAATGTTTGCGCCGCGATTGGCGTGGGCCAGCTGGAGGTGTTGGCGGATCGCGTTACCGCGCGACGGGCAATCCACGAGGCCTATCGCGAACGGCTGGCCGACCTGCCTGGGATACGCTTCGTCGACGAACCGGGCGGCATGACCGCCAATCGTTGGCTTACCACCATTGCGATCGATCCGGACGCGGCGGGATTCGATCGCGTGGCCGCGCAAGATGCGTTGGAGCGAGAGAATATCGAGAGCCGCCCGCTCTGGAAGCCGATGCATCTCCAGCCCCTGTTCCAAAACGCACCGACCATCGGGGGAAATGCGGCGGCCAGCGCCTTCGATCGCGGCCTGTGCCTGCCATCGGGTTCCGCGATGGGCGAGACCGATATCGATCGCGTATGCGGGATTTTGCGGGGACTGGTCGGTTAGGCGTCGAGCGATCGCTCGAAAGATGCGACCAACGCCTCAATGGCATCGGGATCAACATCCTGGTGCACGGGAAAATTTATGATCGCGCGGGACAATGCGACCAATTCCGGAAAGCCGTCCCGTACTTCCTCGATCAGCGTGTGATAGAGACTGACCATGCCGAAGCCTTCGGCGTTCATGCGGTGGTAAACCGCGTCTCGATCGCCCCTGAGGATGCGTACCGGTAAGGTCTGCGGAACATCGCCGGCAGGGCATTCGGGCCACAGCAGCGTGAAATCACTGCCATTGCGGGGCGAAGCGCGCAGCCGCTTCCCGATAGCTTCGAAATTCTCGCAGCGCGCCGCGGCGATGGATGCCCAGTCATAGTCGAGCAGGAATCGAGCGAGTTCGGGGGCGGTCTCGCGTTGACCGGCAAGGAGCGTCGGATCGCGATAGACGATCATGCCGCCGTCTTCTCGCGGCAGCATTTTGTGCAGCGAGAAAAGCGAGACTGCGCCCCATCGTCCGGCTGCGCCACCGATCACCCATGAGTAAAAGCCGTGCGCAAGGTCCTCGACCAGCAGGGTGGCATGTTGCTTTGCGAGATCGCGGATCGCGGCCATTTGCGGCTCGGTGCGGCCAAAATAATGGAGCACCACGAGCATTCCGCCGGGATGCTGTTCGAGCGCACGCGCAAGCGAGGTCAGGTCGATCGTGAGGTCAGGATTCAGGTTGTAGAATACCGGCCTGGCGGTAGAGGCGTGCACCGGATCGAACACGCCACTTCCTTCCCTGGGCGACCATCCGATAAAGGCCGGCAACAGCACGTCGCGAGGCCCGTCCGCCAGGAAATGGCCAAGCAGGTCACCAAAACCTTCGCGCGCTGCGTTGTAGAACAGCGCCCGATGGTGAAAGCGTTTCGGATCAGTGGCGCCCTTTCCAATCATCACGTTGCCGCTCCTGCCGACAGGCGCGCTCTCAGGTCGAGCGACATCCGGCGCGACACGTTGACGTTTTGGCCGTTCCATCGTTGCGCCTGATCGGCCGGCGAAATCAGCAACGCGATGTCCAATTCGGGCAGCAGATGCCGCACCGCTGCCAATAGGGCTTCGTCGCCGAAATCCTCCGCCTCGAAACAGCGAAGGGTGCGCGCCCCGATCCGGCCGAGCCGATGCGAGCGGGCATTGTAGCGCACGGGCATTTCACAAAAGCCATAGCGCACATAAGCGGCGAGGGCTCCCGCGGGATTGACCGGCTGGGCGTTGCCTTCGGCCGGAGCAGGCAGGTGTCGCGTAAGCCAAAGCGATCGGTCCATACCGGCAAATCCCAATTGCTCGTAGAGATGGATCGCGGGTTCGTTTTCCTCGAACACGTCCAGGTCGAGCCGCGTCAGCCCGGAGTTCTCGCTGAGAAAGTTCGCGATCATGCGCTTTGCGAGCCCTGACCGCCGGGCTGCTGGCGCGACGCAGATATAGGACAGCAGGCCATTCTGGCCGTCGACGCGGAATTCGGCGAAACCAGTCACCCTGCCGCCCGCGTCTTCGCAAGTCAGCAGTCGGTGGCCGGGAAAGAGCAAGGGGTGTTCGGTTATGGCGCCGAGAAAGGCCGCTATGCCCGACTGAGCGTAGGTCATGAAAGGATGCAGTCGCTCGGCGAACGACGCCCGAACCAGTGCTGCCACCTCGCCCATATCGGCTGTCGTTGAAGCGCGGATGGTCATCGGGCCGAATCTCCCCGGCGCTCGTCATCGAGATTGCGCATCGCCGATTCCGCATCGACCACGACGCCGCCGCGCGCGAACACGCGCCATACGGTCAGCATCAATATCCGGAAATCGAGCCACAGGCTCCACTCGCGCACATAGCGCACGTCGAGTGCCAACCTCTTGTCCCAGGAGACGAGATTGCGTCCGCTGACCTGTGCAAGACCGGTGATCCCGGGCCGCACGGCCAGCCGCAGCCTTTCTTCTTCGGTAAAATAGGGCGTGTAGCGGATCAGCAGGGGGCGTGGGCCCACTAGGCTCATCTCGCCACGCAGGACGTTGATGAGTTCGGGAAGTTCATCGAGGCTGGTTTTACGCAACCAGGTGCCAAGTCCGGTGAGCCGGTCGCGATCGGGCAGCAATTGCCCGTCCCGGTCGCGCGCGTCCGTCATCGTCCTGAATTTGAACATGCGGAAAGCGACGCCGTCGCGACCGGGGCGCTCCTGTCGAAACAGGACCGGGCGGCCCATGCGGGTCGCGACACTCATTCCGATAATCAGCATCGGAAGGGCAAGGAGCAACAACCCGATCGCTGCGGTGAACACGTCGATTATGCGCTTCACCGCGAAGCCTGCGGGGTTCGAAAGGGCCGCGATCGTGTCAGGCATCCAACGGCGCACGATATTGGGGGAAGAAGCTTTCTCCATCCACGGGCTCCCGCCCAGCCAGAGCGGACCAACGTGCCATCAAATTCGCATAGACCGCTTCGTCCGGCACGATCCGCCACGTATGGAATTCCGCAGTCAGGGGCGAGAAGCCGCTTTTGAACAAGTGCAGCGTATCACGCAGCGCACCCAGTCCGCCGCCAATATGATAGATGCGGTTGCCCCGCGCCTTCAGCCAGAAGCGCAAGCGGTGCAGCATCAGCTTGGACGGATGATCCTGGAAATGCGGATCGGCGGTGGCCGACAGATGATATTGGCACAGCCCGTCCATTTCCGTCACCAGCCCGGCGCAGGCGATGTCTCCATCAAGGTCGACGAGGCAGAGATGGATGCGATCGCCCAGGCATTCGCGCAGGCGCTCAAAATAGGCGCGCGGGAAGAAATAGAAGGGGCTGGCGCCGAGGCGACGCATGCTTTCGTAATAGCAGGTCAGAAAGTCGTCCAACCGCGACCAGTCGTCCATGGTGATCTGGTAGCCGCGCTGTTCCAGGGCGAGGAGGTCGCGTTTGTGGCCGCGCCGGGTCTGCGCCCACAATTCTTCCTCGGATAACGTAAGATCGATGAAGACCGAGGGGCCGTGATCGACCAATGTGCCGACGCGCTCGAACAACGTCGGATCGTTGAGCAGAGTGTGCAGGCGGATGAAGGCCGAAACCACCGCCTTGGCGCGCAGGGTCTCAGAGAAGCACGCGATCGCCTCGGCGATGAATTCGAGAGGCGCTTCCCGCGTCTGAACTGGCCCAGGATAGCCATAGGGGGACGAGACGTCGAACAGCTCCTGCCCGTCGCATAAAGCCTCCGGGATGGCACGGCGATGAAAGGGAATGAGCAGACGATGCTCGCCCGACGTCGCGAGAAAGGCCAGCGGCTCGTCTCCCGCGTTCGCCGACAGCGATTGATAACAAGGCAGATGATAGAAATCATGCTCCGCCCGACCGAGCGTTTCGGCCCAGGCGGGAGAGGATATTCCGATCAATTCCCCGCTAACCAACGCGTCTCTCCGGCCGAAGCGCTTCCAAGGCTTCCCACATCATCCTGAATGGCGCATCCGTGGTCTGTCGCCAAGTCGGCGCGGCTCATTTGCGCTCGGCTAAAACCCGCTCGAATATCTTTATAAAGGCGACGGTCCCTACCTCGCGGGACAGCCGCTCACGATAATAGATTTCTGCCGCCCGCCCCATCGTCGCGAGTGAGTCGGGTGACAGATCGCGCATGCGGATCGCCGCCTCGGCCATCTGGTCGGAATTGCCCGGCTCGAATGTGAAGCCCGCTTCCGCTTCCTCGATAATCGCGGCCGCGTCCCCCCGGACCCCGATCAGCACCGGCTTCCCGGCGCGCAGATAGGCCTGAATCTTCGAGGGCACGGTGCATTCGAAGACGGGTTCGTCGCGCAGATGGACCAAAACCGCGTCGGCCCGATTGAAAATGGCCGGCATCTCCCGCGGCGGAATGCGACCGAGAAATTCGATATTGGTCACGCCTTCGGCGCGCGCGCGCTCCGCTAATGCCGGCTGGTCGACGCCGCCGCCGGCTATGACAAAGCGGATGTCAGGCGCAGTCGTCAGCAGCTTTTTCGCCGCGTCAATAACGACATCGAGATTCTGTGCCGGCCCGATATTACCTGCGAAGGCGATGACGAATGGCTCGCCGGGCCTGCGCGGTTTGGGCACGACGCCCTCGGCGACGTCCTCGATGCTCCAGTTGAAGATGACGCTGACCCGATCTGGCGGGATACCGCGATCGAGCAAATGGCGCCGGTATCCGGGCGATATCACAACGACATGTGCTGCACAGCGATAGACCCAGTTCACCCCCCACCGGATTAGCCGCAACAGCCGCTTCGATTTGATCATGCCCGTCGCATCGAGCGAATCCGGCCACAGATCATTGTCGTTGAGTACGAAGGGAACGCCCTTGACCAGGCGCAGTCCGATCGCCGCCAGCGCCGCCGTTGGCGGTGGGCCGTAGACGTAGACCAAATCGGGGCGGGGCAGGCAAAAGATCGCCACCAGCGAGGACAAGGCAAAGGAGCCGTAATTGGCGATACGCCGCAATGCCGAACGATCGTGGCTGGGATAGAGCGGAACTCGTGTGACGGAAATGCCGTCGTTCACGTCCTTCTGACACCAGCGCAGCTTGTAACCTGGATAGATCCGGCCTCCCGGGTAGTTCGGAAAACCGGTCAGGCCCGAAACCTCGTGTCCGTAAAGCTGCAATTCCTTGGCGAAAGAAACGCCCTTGTTGAACGGCTCCGGCTCAAAAAATTGACTGAGAAGCAAGATCCTCACGGCGGGCGGATGAGGGAGCGGGGGCCGCAGGTCAAGCATTTCGGCCGTCCCGTCACGCAAGGTTTCCGGTCTGCCCGCTTGATCGGCCGTCGCAGGATGATAGGGCGTTAGTCCGCTCTCGCCGCAAAAGGCAGGCTATGCGTTTCCTGATCATCAGTAACAATTTCCCGGTCGATCCGGACTGTCCGAACATGCAGACCGAGCTGGTCGCGGAAATGCTCAAGGACGGCCATCAAGTCGATGTGGCCGTGCAGGGCTGGCTGGTCCCGGAAATCACACAATTCACCCAGCTGCGAAGCGCAGCGGGCGCGAACATTTCGATCTTCCCGGCCTATAATATCACGCGCTTCGGCAAGCTGGTTGGCCTGCTGGCGCGCTGGGTGGCACTGCCCCTGCGTGTCGGCCGTGACTTTCGCCGTCATTTTCGGCCTGAAAACTATGATGTGATCGTGGCCTGGACGCCCTGTGTCCTGGTGCGGAGCGCGCTACGTTACGCGCAGCGTCACAGCACGGCGCGCAGTGTGCTCTATATTGCGGACTTCTTCCCGATTCATCACGCCGAATTGGGGCTGGTGCCGCGCGGCCCCTTCTTCCGCATCGCAAAGGCGATGGAGGAAAAGCTCCTGCGCAGCTTCGACGTGATCTTTTGCAACCTGCCGAGCAATATCGGCTATCTGCGCAATCATTACCGTCTGCGCGCCGGGCAGGATGTGCGTTGGACGCCGCTCTGGACAGAGACGCGCGAAATCAGGCACGAGCGGCGCGACCGGCTGCGCGCCCGCTATGACCTGCCTCAGGAGGTTCCGATCGCCGTCTTCGGCGGACAGATCACCGAAGGGCGCGGCGTCGAGCAAATGCTGGAGGCGGCGGCGCATGCCCGCAAGGAAGGATCGCCGATCCATTTCCTCTTCATCGGCGACGGCAGGCTGGTGCCGATGGTCCAGGAGGCTGCCGCAGCGCCGGGGAGCAATGTCATCCACCGCGATGCCGTCGCGCGTGAGGATTTCCTCTCGGTCCTCACCGCGTGCGACGTCGGTATGTTGGCGACGGTGCCGGGAGTCAGCTCGCATTCCTTCCCGACCAAATCGATGGATTATCTCCGCGCCGGGCTGCCGGTCGTGGCCGCGGTCGAACCGGGCAGCGACTTTGCCCGGATGATCACGGATCACAATGTCGGCGCATCAGTGGTCCTCGGCGACGCCACCGCGATGCACGAGGCGATAATGGCCCTTTCCAGCGATCCGGCTGCGCGGGCTGAGATACAGCGCAGCGCACGTGCGTTCCTTGAAGATGAGCTGGATGTCGGTCATTGCTACCGCCGCCTGATCGACGCACTTGAGGGAAAACCGGCACGTTGAAAGTCGATGAGGAGGGTTCAACCCGAATGAACGTCCTGGTGACCGGCGGCGCCGGCTACATCGGCGGGCATATGGTGCTCGGCCTGCTGGACCGCGGCGTCACGCCGGTGGTGATCGACGACATGTCGAATGGCGTGCCTTGGGCTCTGCGGCCTGGCGTGCCCTTTTATCACGGTGACATTGGGGATCATGCGCTCGTTTCCCGCATCCTGCGCGAACACAAGATCGACACGATCATCCATTTCGCGGCACAGCTGATCACGCCCGATCTTTATGAAAAGCCGCTCGAATATTATCTGCGCAACACGGTGAAGAGCCGTGCCCTGCTGCAGGCGGCGATGGAGCATGGCGTAAAGCGCTTCATCTTCTCGGGGACCGCGGCAGCCTATGGCAATCCCGTGTCGAACCCAGTTTCCGAGGCAGGCCCGATCGCGCCCACCTCGCCTTACGGCACGTCCAAATATATGACCGAGCTGATGTTGGCGGACGTCGCCGCTTTCTCGGATATGCGCTATGTCGCGCTGCGCTACTTCAACGTCGCCGGTGCGGACCCTCAGACCCGCTATGGCCAGTCGACGACCAAGACGACCCTGCTGGTCCAGATAGCGGTTCAAAATGCGCTTGGCGTGCGCAACCGGTTCGAAGTCTTCGGCACCGATTATCCGACGGCCGACGGCACCTGTATTCGCGATTATATCCACGTCACCGACCTGGTCGACGCGCATGTCCGCGCGCTCGACCACCTCGGAGCGGGCGGGGATAATCTCACCTGTAACGTCGGCTATGGCCACGGCTTCAGCGTGACCGACATTCTCAACACGGTAAAGCGCATCTCCGGCCGCGATTTCCTCGTGACCTACGGCCCCCGCCGTCGCGGCGATCCGGTGGAAGTGGTCGCAGACGCCCGCCTGATCCGCGAGGCGCTCGGATGGCAGCCACACTATGACGATATCGAGAAGATTGTGGACCACGCGCTGCGCTGGGAACAGCACCTGATCGACAATTATCGCTTCGCACGCAGTTGATCAGTCTGTCGTCATGCCGGCCGGCATGGCTGCCGCGTGCGATCTTCCCAGCAACTTCGCGATGAAACGCCAAGCGACGATCGCCATCAGAATATAGCTGCCGACATAAGCAATTGCGGGCGCATTCGGGACATCGAAGTGGAGCAGTAACATCAGCGATGCTGCGATCAGTGCCGCGGCTGCTGCTTCGAACCCGACATAAGCGACAAGTCGCCGTTGCGACATCGCGGTATAGCTGGCCAGCGATGCGGAAGCGCGTAACGTGTCGCCGAGGAAATAGCCGATCACAAGCGGGACGGCCGGCAGGAACTTCGCTGACAGGAATAGACCGACCAGCAGGGATGGCGCGAGCAGAAATATAATCAATCCGGTCGCCATTCCCGTTGTCGCGACGAAGAATGTGTGCCGGACCAGCCGCCATGCCGTGTCCTTCCCGCGCGCGGCCGTCATGCCGGGCAAAAAGACCTGCACCATGTACAGACCCATGAGCTGCGTGTTCACGTCGGATATCCGGTTGGCGGCCAGCCAATATCCGAGCGCCTCCAACCCCAGGGTGGAGCGATAGATGGCGCGCAGCTCCAGCAAGGTCAGCGGCATGATTGAGGCGACAAGCAAGAACGCGCCCGAAAAACCCAGCAATCGTCGAATCTCGGGCATGACCGAGCCGGGGGTCCCCACGGCTTGCCCCAGCACCCTGCGGATCCGGGCCGCAGCGATCAGCAAGGTGACGCTTTGGCCTCCTGAGAATAAGAGAGCCGCAGCATTCGGCATGTTCCAGCGAAGCAGGGCCAAAGCGGGTATCGTCCCCGCAACCAGACCCACCCCTTGCGCGAACAGAGAGGCGCTGGCTCGATCCGTTCCCGTCAGCACCGAGCATAGTAATTGCCCCAGCCCGGTCAGCACGGCGAGCACGGCCAACCACGGCACAACCCACGCGCTCTGGGGAAAACCCGTCAGAAACCGCGCAATGGGTGTCGCGAACAGCCAACTGCCGAGGCAGACGATCAAAGCCAGAACCGCCCAGATGGAGAAAGCGGCACGCACTTCCCGCGCAACAGCATCATCGTTCTCGGCGGCGGCGATCTGCCGGATGAGGCCAGTCTGCACGCCGGCCGTTCCGATCGTTGCCAGATAAGCGATCAGAACAAGCAGCTGCGAAAAGACCGCGAAATTGCCAACCGACAGCCAACGCGCCGAGGCCACCAATATGGTGGCGCCGAGCACCATCTTGAGCCCAAAGAAGGAAAGCACCGCCACGCCGGTGCCTCGGCGCGGGATCGCCGCCGTGTCGGCGGATGGCCCGGCCGGACCTTCCGCGACATCGCTCGGTTCAGCGGGCATCGTCAAAGCTGGCTTCTTGTCTTCTGACCCCGTTTGTCGACCCAGCCTTTGCTGCGCCACAGCGCGCTGTGTGGCTCGGCCACCGAAATCTGCGCATCAGGCCGCGGCGCCGACGTGTAATAATAAAGAATGATCGACGTGCGATCCTCGCCCTCAGGAGACTGGAGCGGCGTGGGATGGCCATGATAGGAATAATCGTGGGTCTCGAACACGACCATGCGATTGCCCATGGGAAGCACGGATGCTTCGACATGCTCGCCATCTGCGTCATAGAATTCGAGTGCCCCCCCCCAATCCGACCGCCAGCCCTTATTGAGATAAAGGATCAGGTTGAGGCGGCGATGCACGCGCATCTTGTCATGCCAATTGCCGTCGGCATGAACGTCGAGATATCCTCCACGCTGGATCAGATTGAAACCACCGCCTGAATAATAAGGGTCTGGAATCAGGTTCGGAATACCAGTCAGCCGGCTGAGCGCGGTCAGGAAGATGCCGGAGTTCAGGAACTGGACGACCTCGCGCGCGGGCTGGGGAATGTCATATTCCGAGCGCCAGGCCGAGCGCCATTTCACTTCGATCCCCTGATCCGAATTCTTCTCCCAATAATCGTCCGGAAGCTGCCGAAACTGATCGTGGATCGTGCGGATCAGCGCATCGTCGAACAGGCCGTCGAACGCGATATAGGGAAAGGGATGCGCCGCGGTGAAGGTGGTCGAAGGCGTGCCCTCGACCGCGCTGAGCACCCGCTGGAACGGAAAGCTCGTTCTGGGATCCTGCATCGTCAATATTCTTTCCACACCGTCCGGCGGACATAATCGGTATAGCTCAGGATGATCCGCACCACCTTGTCGGACACGTTCGGCACCGCATAATCCGCCGGAATGCGGATCAGACGATCAGCCTCGCGCGGCTGATTTTCCAGGATGGCGAGCCCCTGGAGAATCCGTTCCTCGCCTAGCCCGGTCATCATCACCGCGCCTTCTTCCATCGCCTCGGGGCGCTCGTGGGCCTCACGGATGTTGAGCGCGGGGAAGTTGAGGATGGAGGATTCCTCGCTGATCGTCCCGCTATCCGACAGGACTGCGCGTGCGTTGAGCTGCAACGCGTTATAATCGAGGAAACCGAACGGCTTGAGCAGGCGAATCAAGGGATCGAAGCTGAGCCCGAATTGCTCGATCCGATTGCGCGTGCGCGGATGCGTGCTGACCAGGATCGGCAGCTTGTAGGCTTGCGCAACCGCGTTGAGCGAGCCCGCCAGGCGGCGCAGGTGGCGTTCGGAATCGACATTTTCCTCGCGGTGCGCACTCACCAGAAAATAGGCGTTCGGCTCGACCTCCATCGCGTTGAGCGCGGTCGAGGCGTCGATCGCGGCGCGATGGTGGGTTAGGATTTCGAAGATCGGGCTGCCCGTCTTGATGACCCGATCGGGAGGCAGGCCCTCCGCGAGCAGGTAATCCCGAGCGATGGCGGAATAAGGGAGGTTGATGTCGGCCGTATGATCCACGATTCGGCGGTTGATCTCTTCCGGCACGCGATCGTCGAAGCAACGATTACCTGCCTCCATATGGAAAACCGGAATGCGCCGCCGTTTGGCCGGAATCACCGCGAGGCAAGAGTTGGTGTCGCCCAGGATCAGCACGGCGTCGGGTTGGACCTCTGCGAGCAGCTGATCGACCGATATGATTACCCGGCCGATCGTCTCCGCCGCGTTGCCGCCCGCCGCCTGCAGGAAATGATCGGGAGCGCGCAGACCGAGTTCTTGGAAGAAAACCTCATTCAGCTCGTAGTCGTAATTCTGGCCAGTGTGGACGATCACATGATCGGTATCCCGGTCGAGCCTCGTCATTACTCGCGACAGGCGGATGATTTCCGGCCGCGTGCCGACCACGGTCATGACCTTGAGCTTGCGCATCAGACCGGGGCTCCCACCGTGTCGGGATGGGCGCGATCGAACAGCTCGTTGGCCCACAGCAAGGATACCATTAGCTCGTCACCGATATTGGTGATGTCGTGCGACCAGCCAGGAATCGTCTCGACCACCATCGGCATATCGGCCGAGGTTTCGAGCTCATGCCGCTCGCCGGTCAGAATGTGACGGAAGCGGAAGCGCGCGCGGCCATGCACGACCAGAAACTTCTCGGTCTTGGTATGATGGTAATGGCCGCCGCGCGTCACGCCCGGTAAAGCGTTAAAATAAGAGAATTGCCCTGCCGAGCGCGTCTTGAGCATTTCGGAAAAGGCGCCGCGCGGATCGCGGTGGCTGGCAATCGGGTAGGCGAATTCGTCCGGCGGCAGGAAGGAGACGTAGGTCGCATAGAGCGCGCGGGTGAGACCCGTGCCGACGTCGGCAATCAGATTGTCGCTCCGGTCGGCGCGAAAACCCTTAATCGTGTCGGCAACCGCACCCACTGTGGTTTCATAGACCGGTTCCACGTCCTTCAGCCCGCCTTCGGCTTCGGGAGTTCCAAGCAGGCGGGCAAACGTTTCCACCACATCGTCGATGTAGACCAGCCGCAGCGGCGCCGAAGGGGTGTGCACCTCGATCGGGAGGCCGCGCGCTATATTGTGGCAGAAGGTCGCGACACCACTGTTGTAGTTGGGACGCGACCATTTGCCGAACACATTGGGCAGACGAAAAATGTGGAGAGGCGATCCATTTTTTTCGCCGGCAGTGACCAGGACATGCTCGCCCGCGAGCTTGCTGCGGCCGTAGTCTGTATCGTCCAGCGCTTTCTGGGTTGAAGCAACGATGATCGGGCGTGCGCGGCCCGACGCAGTAAGGGCCTCGCCCAGCCGCGCGGAGAAGTCACGATTGATCGCCATGAACTCGGCCGGATCGGTGGGCCGGTTCGATCCGGCGAGATGAACGATGGCGTCGGCGGCGCACGTCGCCTCCTCCAGGTTACCTGCCTGGCGCGTCACGGGCAGCAGCTCGAACCCTAATTCGCTCAGCCGCACGCACAGGTTTCGCCCGACGAAGCCGTCCGCTCCGGTGACGAGGATGCGGCGGCCGTTCATTCTGCCTCTGCGTCCTGTCTGAAGAAATCGAGTTTGCGCAGGATCGCGCTCATGTCCGCCTGATCGAGCTGCTGCGTATTGTGCGAGTTGAAATCCTCATAATCGGAAATGGATTTCTCGCCTTGTTCGACGAACACCGCATAATTGAGATCGCGATTGTCGGCCCGGACACGCACTACCCGCCAAGATCCCCCGCCC
>Ga0105249_10001934_pt1 | contig 17996 bp, 25 predicted proteins | sample KBSS44metaG_FD_81522 | JGI IMG/M metagenome (GOLD analysis project Ga0105249, IMG submission 81522) | Switchgrass rhizosphere microbial communities from Kellogg Biological Station, Michigan, USA - KBS S4-4 metaG | ecosystem: Host-associated > Plants > Roots > Rhizosphere > Soil | place...
CACCAGATCGAGCACCACCTCTTTCCCGACCTGCCCAGCAATCGGTATGCGCAGATCGCCCCGCGGGTCCGCGCCCTGTGCGAACGGTTCGGCCTCCCGTACACGATCGGTTCACTGCCCCGGCAGACCGCGAACGTCTGGGGACGCATCCTGCGCCTGTCCCTGCCCGGCCCCGCGCGATCTGGGACAGGCGAGACCGCACCCGAGCAGGTCGAGCCGGTCCTCCCCGCCCGAGCCGCCTGAGCCACGTGCGCGGGGCACCGGCGCCACCCCGTCTGTCCCAGCCGCGAGACCGCGAGACCGTAGGGCCGCGGGGCCGCGGGGCCGGCCCAGGGCCGTCCTTGCGCCTGGCCGCGGGCGCAGCTCAACGATCGCGTCGCGCCGCCGTGGCGGGGCCGAGGATGGCTCGGGCGACGGTACCCGACAACCTGAACCGCGTCGTGCGGGCTCACTCTCCGCCCATCACGCCGGCGGACGCGGCCCAGACACCGGCCGCGCATCCCCAGGACGGGCGGGCGGCGCGAACGCCGAACCGAGGTGATCCTGTGACGGCACCGCCTCACCGCCCCAGCAGTGAGGCGGACGCGCGGGTGGGATTTGCGCCACTGGCGACGCTGCGCTCCGGCCCGCTCCCGCGATGCCAGTCCAGGCACAGGACCGTCGCGTCGTCTTGCAGTTGGTCGTCACATGCATCGCGCACGAGCCTGGTGAGGTACTGCACGACCTCACGAGGGTGCAGGTGCGTGGTCGCGGTCAACTCCGCGGACAAATCGACTCGCGTCGCGTTCCGGTAGAATGGAACGTGCCCGGCGTTGACAGCACTCACCTCGCCGCTGGGCAGGTCGACCCGAAGCAACAGCCCGGTGACGAACTGCTCGGGGTTGGCGTGCTTGTTCATTACGGTGTTGGCCTTAGCCGCCATTGAGGCCAGATCGGCGCCAGTCGGCTCTCGGCGAACATTCCGCAGGCTGTTGACCACCAGAGTGGCCAACAGTGCCGCGGCCAGCCCGTGGCCCATCGCGTCGGTGAGCGAGAGCTCCAGGGCGGAGCGCCCGAAGGTGTAATCGAAGGTATCCCCTGCTACCGTGGCCGCCGGCTCCATCCAACCCGCGATCGTTGCCTGGGCCGCCTCACAGGTGAAAGAATCCGGAAGCAGCCGGCGCTGCACCTCGGCGGCGAGCCTGAATGGTACGGAACGCCGCCCCCAACCGCATCGGCGGGCGCGGCGCGTTCGACTGCCGTCAGCAGCGCCAGAGCATCAAACGTCCTCCGCCGACCCACACCCCCACACTAGGCCAGCTCGGCAGGAACTACCACTCCAGGACCGCGGGTAGCCACCGGTGGGCGGCGCGTTCAAACCCGGCCAGTCGCGAGGTTTCTGGTGGTTCGCTGGCTATCGTGACTCGGGTCGATATTGCGCCAAAGGTGCCGACGTGCTGGGCCGGCCGGGGCGGAATTGCTCGCGTTGCCGCCGGGAGGCTACGAGCGGCGCCGATACGGCCAAGGTCGCGGTTGTCGAACCTGTGCATTTCCGCTACCGGGCCGGGCCGTATCGGCGGGATCCTGCCGAGCCTTCTTCAGGACACAGGCGACCTGGCGGAGCTGGTGCATACGGCCTGTACCGGAAATCGCGATCAGCAGCGCTCCCGTGACCGCCGCGAACAACAGCGCGACTGCGATCGGAAGGTCGCCGTGGAAGCCCAGGAGCGGCACGTTGGCCCGCTGCTTGTTCTGCAGAATGAGGACCAGCAGCAGGATGAGCGGCACCGCGAACAGAATTACCGCCGTCCACGTGCGGCTGGCCCGCGCGGACGGCGGGACGTGCCGTCGCCCAGTGGGCCGCGTGGCGTCCGTCGCGGGCGGCCGCCGGTCCGGCGGTGGCTCGATGGTTGTCATGGCGACTCCTTGCTCTGGCCTCGGCCATGTACCAGGCAGCACACGTGTGGGTCGTCCGGGGAGGTCGTCGTGGTCGTCGGTGCCGCGCGGCCAGTCCGGGGTCGGGACAGGTGGGCGCCTGGCCGCCGTAGCCGCGACGGCCGGGCCAGGTGTCGCCAGGCCCAGCGCCGTGGTCCTGGCGTGCACATCCAGCCGGTCGACCAGGTGAGTCAGGTCGAACAGGCGGTAGATGTTGGGCCGGGCAGAGATGACCATGATGGGGACGCCGTCCTGACCGGCCCGGTTCGCGACGCCGACGAGGAGGCCCAAGCCCCAGGCGTCCAGGAAGGACACGCCGTCGAGGTCGATCACCAGCATCGGTGGCTGGAGGTCGAGCGCGGCGATCATTGCGGCGCGGAACGTGCCGCCGGTGACCATGTCGATCTCGCCGTGGGCGCGCACGATCGTTCTGTGCGGCGGCGCGTAGATCTCGACGTGGAAAACGAGGGGGAGCTCAATGGGCCGCTGCGAGAGAGGAGCGAACAGACATACAGAGTCCTGCGACACGGTCACCAGGCCTTCGGCCAACGAGTATGGTGCCGGTGCAAGCAGCCGACGGGAGCGCATGGCGTCCGGACACTCGGCTGGCTACTCAAACCTGACTAAAGTATATCACATACTAATGCATCAACGCCACATCCTTTGTGTTTCGCCAGACCTACGACGCTGAACCCGCCGGAGGGGTCGGCTGTCTCACGGATCCTCCGGCGGGTGGCTGGGTGGCTGGCGCCGGAGTCGGGGCGAGAGCACCGCTGCGCTGTCGACGGTTCCCTCGACGATGCCGCGGGCCAGGTCGGTGAGGCGGGTGTTGGTGTTGCGGGCGTAGCGGCGGAGCTGGTTGAACGCCTGGTCCATGTCGAGGCTGCCGCGTTCGGCGAGGACGCCTTTGGCTTGTTCGATCACGATGCGACTGGTCAGCGCGTGCTGTAGCTGCTCGGCGAGGATCTCGTGGTGGCGGATCGCGCGTTCTTGCAGGATCGCGATCGTGGCTACGTCGGCAAGTGCCTGGCCGATGCGGGTGTCCGCCTCGGTCAGCGGGCCGGGGCGGACACCGAACAGGTTCAACGTCCCGATCACGTCGTCGCGCAGCCGCATCGGGAGCGCATGGACTGAGCGGTAGCCTGCGGCCAGCGTCTCCGCCGCGAAGATCGGCCACCGGTCCGAGGCCAAGGCGACATCGGGGGCGATGACCGCCGAGCCACTGTGGAAGCAGTCCAGACAGGGTCCCTGGTCGTGCTGGAGCTGCAACAGCTCGAGCAGCCGGCTGGTCTCCGAGGACGTCGCCACCACCTGCAGGGTGCCGCGCTGGTCGGCCAGAAGCAGCCCGGCGGCAGCTATGTCGAGCAGGTTCACACAGTGGTGAGCCAGCCGGTGCAACAGGTCCGCGACGTCGTAGTCGGCCACCAGGCTGTCCGCCAAGCTGACGAAGGCGTCACTCAACTGCTGTTCCTGACCCACGACTGCCTCCGCACTCCCGTCACGGGCCCCGCGACGGAGCTCGCCTTTCGTCATCCGAACAGGCCGCCGTCGAGACGCAGCCGGCGTGCGACGATCTCGCAGGCGACCTCGTCGACGGTCAGCCCAGCGGCAAAGGCATGCGCACGCAGCCGGACGAGCGCCTCCTGCGCGCCCACCCCAAGCTGCGCCATCGCCATCCCGGTCGCCTGGTGCACCTCGGCCCGGTAGGCCCCGGCGCTGTCCAGGTCATCTCCAAGCGGCAGGTCGACTGGAGCGGACGAATCCCCGGCCTCGGCATCGAGGAACGTCAGGGCGGCGACGTCCGCGATGACCAGCGCATCTCCCAACGCTTCGCCGTCCAGAAGCCCCGACCGCGCGCAGAACAAGCCAAGGGTACCCAGGCGGATCGCGCCGATCTGGAGCGGAAAGGCGAAGATCGCCCGAAAGCCGGCCGCCAGCACCGCCGGGGTGAACATCGGCCAGCGTTCCCCCGACAGCCCGGTCAGATCGCCAACCAGCACCGGGCGTCCAGAGCGGACGGCGTGCCAGGAAGGCCCCTCACCGAGAGTGAACTGCAGATCGTCGAGACGGGCGCAGACCGAGTCGCTCGCGCCGGAGTAACCCCGAACAGCGGCAGCGGTCGTCACCGAGATCGCAGACCCATCCACCGGTAGGGCCGACACCACGCCGACACACAGCCGATCCAGCGCGGCCGCGCCCCTCGACCGGTCCGCCAGCAGGGCACGCAGTTCGCGGCGCAGCCGACCGGGCTCACTCACCCGCTCCCCGATTGCTCCCCGGTGCGACCTCGTCCACATCCCGCGGCATGGTTGCCCAACGAAACCCGATCACGACGTCCACGGTCATAGCCATCCCCCCGCCGGACTAGCGCATCAGCGAGAAGGAATCCGGACTAGGTACCCGGACTAGGTATCCAGAGCAGACCCGGATGAGAACACAGCCACGCCGACGTAGTACCGCCCACGCTACACCCACGACATCGCCTAGATAGGTCGGCCTGGCAACGCCAGAGCGCGGTGGAGCGATGTCACGAGCCTCGTCGAAAGCGCGCTCTCAACTGTCCGTCAGCTTTGCGCTGAACGCCGATCCACGCGCGTGGGGCGCCCGGGGAGCACTTTCTGGCTGGGACGCATGCCTGTTGATCACCTGACCCTGGACGCCAGCCAGGCCGCGACCGAACACGCCATCCACCGCCTGCCCGCCGGCGAGCCACTGCCCACCGCCGCAGCGGGGCGGGACTCGCCCCGACGACCTCGCCACCGCCGAGATCTACCAAGCAGCCGGATCCCAGGCCTCACCCGGCACCCGCGCCATAGCGAGCTACAACAGCCACGGCACCAGGAACGGCGAGCATGCAGCCCCACCGCACGAGGCGGCGAAGCCGCAGGTCAACACCCCGAAACCGAATTCTGGCGGGGTGCGGGCCGCGGGACCTTGTCGGGGCGTTTCGGGCCGATCGACAACCAGGCGTTCTCGGGCTATACTCAATCAGCTAGGACATAGCCGGCTCGGGATCGGGAAACGCCGCGTAGCTGCTGCGAGACCGCGAGTGTGTTACTCACGCTCGAGCGCCGCCAGTGATCGTCCATGGGACGTCGCCTGTGAAATTGTCCAAGTTCTCCCGATCGCCTTCGCGCCGCCGTTCCCACCGGGTTTCCTCGTTTCAGGGCGGGGCCCGCCGGACGGCTCACCACCGGTCGTCCGGGTGCTTCCAGATCATCGGCCATTCGACGAGGCCGGGCGAGCGCAGTGGAGTACCGACGTGACGTTCTCGACGTCCTCCCGGGACGGCTGGACGATTCCGAACGGCCCCGCGTCCTGGCCCGGGCCAGGACGAACATCGCCGCCCAGCATCTAAAGATCATGTATGGTGAGGCCGCCGCGCCCAGCCCACCGTCTTCGAGCGGCTCGTCGCCACCGGCCTGGTCACGAGGCTCGATGTCCATTCCGCACGCCTAACTCCCGGGAAAGGGATTCTCATGAGCACAACCGACATCGACGGTCACCAGGCTCGCGCGGGCGATCTCGACAGGATCAAGGGTATTGGCGTGAAGTACCGGGCGATCCTGGAGGAAGTCGGGGTGGCCTCGATCAAGGAACTACGCCACCGCAACGCCGCCAACCTGAAGGCGATGATCGAGAACCGGCACGGGCCGATCATCGGTCTCACCGAGCTACAGGTCCAGACCTGGATTGACAAGGCAAGGGCAGCCGGAGAATCGCATCCCGCCTGAGGTTCCCGGCCATATCTTCCGGCTGTTCGCATTGACCCGCCTGGTCGACCGACTGGATGCGCACCCACACCGGCGGCGGGAACCCTGATACACGCGTGGCTCCTTCCTGCAACTCCTCCCCACAACGCGGACACGCGGCTGACGATGCGCCGCGGGAGCCGGGGCCTTCGACGAGCTGGGGCTCGGGTTTGTCCGGTAGCGCGGCCCACCGGCCGCTAGCTGCTCTGCTCGACGACAGCGCCGTCGTCGAGCAGAGCGTCGACCGACGGCGACGGTCTCGTGGGCCGGGCGGACTCGATTCGGGCCGCGGTCGCGCGCGGCCACCCGGCACCTTCCGCGGTAATCCGACGGCCCTCCCCGGGCAGAGCACGTGAAGGCTACGGCCCGCTATTGACTACGACCCGCCATTGACATGGTTGTCAGGTCGAACCGCCCGCCGCCTACCCGCATTCCGCAGACTGATCACGCAGGCCAGAGCCTGTAATGTCTGGCAGGAGCGGCGTAAGATGGTGCCGCTGGGAAACAGCCAGCTCGGGCTGGGGCCGCCGCGTGCCGTCGTCGCCGCTCCACGAGCCTCAGGCTCCGCGCCGGGCACGTCGGTGATCTCTTCAGTAGAGGCGCCTCATGTCCGCTAAGAACGTTTCCCCCTCCGCGCCGTCCACGGCCACGCAGGTGCTCGGTAGCTGGTATGGCGCGTGCGGTGACAAGGCCGCGTTCGCCAGGGAGACCAGCCCGGGCAACTGGCAGGTCAAGGTGCACGACCCGACCAATCCACGCGCGGGCCACGACGGCTGGCTGCTGATCGGCGCCGGCTGGCCGTCGTTGTCCGAGGCGTCCACCGCCGCCGGCCTGTCCTGAGCCGCGCCGTGATGCTCAATGATCGTGCCGACGCGACACTGGCGCATGCGGTGGTCGACCGCTACGGACCGCGACCTCGTGGACGCCGTTGAGGCGGATGTGCTCGCCTTCACCGGTGGCCCCCCTGCCGACGACATCACCGTTCTCGCGCTGCGCGCGACCGACCTGGCCGGCCGGGCTCAGTGAGAGTTTCCGCGCCCTGCCGACGCGGGCTCACCTCTGGCTGAGCATGACGGTGCTCTGGCCTGCGAGAGGTCCGCCCGCCGAGTCGTTCGTCCCGCGTCACCTCCTCTGGTGCCGTCGGGTCCCGAGAGCCGGACCCCGGACGGCGCTAAGGGTCGCGTGGCGGCCGGGTGGGCATCGCCTCGCCGTCGGACCTGTAGGGGTGCGTCGGGTGCCCGTCGTCGGCGTCCGGGTCTGTCCGGCTCGGCCCGTCCAGCTCGGCGAGGATCGCCTCGGCCGCGGTGAGCCGGTCGACGCCGGCGTCGGCGGCCAGCCTGTCGAGGTGCTGGTATGCCTGCCCGGGGGTGTCGCCCCGGCCGATCAGCACGCCGACGGCCTGGTCGACTGTCGACTGGGTCTTCAGCCCGCTGGGCGCAGCCGGATCGTGCGGCACCGTGAGGTCCTCGTCGAGCACGAATCCGGCGGTGCCGAGGCCGCCGCTGCCGGTGGTCAGCCAGCCCAGGTCGGCCGCCAGGTCGAGGAACGCTCCGGGAGACGCGGCGAAGAGGAACAGAGAGGTCGTGGCCGCCGGCTCATCAGCCGCGGGGACATCCGGTGGAAACGATATTCTCAGCGAGGCGCGGATATCTTCGGGCCGGGCATCGTCCTCGAGCGCGGTGAAAGCCAGGCGATACCCGCCGACGGCGAGTACGGCCGAGAGCCCGAGATAGGATCGCACGGCGATCCTGGCGTCGGTGGCGAGTTGTCGCAGGGTTCGTGAGATATCCGCGCCCGGCTCGTGGAGTGATTCGGTGAGCACGGCGAGATCGGCCGCCAAAGCGGCGGAAATATCCACGGCGGGGTACTCCGAAGCGGCGTCCCCGAACGCCCTTTTTCGGCCACAAAGCCGAGTACCGCAGGTCGCGGTGCTTGGTGGGGCACCGGACACGAGTCAGGGCCCCGGATCCGAGGGTGCCGTCTTTCAGGCTACTCCCGGTCGAGCCCAGCGGCGCGGCCGCGGAAGTACCGAAGACCGAGCTACATCTCGCGATTGCGGGCTCGGGCACGGCGGACCGCCTCGTCGACAATGCGCTGGGCGACGGCGGCGAGTTTGACGTTCTCGCGCTGGCTCATCGCGCGCAGCCGCGCGAAGGCCTCGTCCGCGGTCCCGCCGGTACGGCCACGCAGCAGCCCGATGGCCTGGTCGATGACCGGCCTGCTCGACAGGGCGGCCTGCAGCTGGATCGTGAGGTTCAGCGCCTGGGCCAGCACCTGGGCGTTGTGTACCGCGACCGCGGCCGGGGCTGCGAACAGCTCACCGAGCTCGGCGGCGTGATCGTCGAAGACGTCCTTGCTACGGGCGTAGACGTTGATCGCGCCAACCACCTGGTCGGGTAGCAGCAAGGGCAGTGACAGCACGCTGTGCACGCCGAGGCGGCCGACCCGGGGGCCGAACCGGGGCCACTGCCGGTCGCCGCCCAGTGACCCCGAACGGACCGTGCGCCGGTCGAGGGTGGCGGTGATGCAGGGACCTTCGTTGAGGACCGCATACTGGATCTCGTCGATATCCCGGACAAATGGCGCACTGGCCGCCAGCGCCTCGATCCGGTTGTCATCCCGGTCGATGCGCAGCAAGGTCACCCCGGCGCCGTCAGCCCCGGGGATCGCCTGAGTGGCGAAGCTCGCCACCCGGGCCAGCAACTCCTGAAGGTCTAACGAACCGGACACCAGACCAGCGAGGCCGGCCAGACCCGCCCGCAGGTCGAGAGCGTCCGCCCGTGCCTGCTCGGAACTCAGCTCCGGCGTCGGTGTGACGGTGCCACCGTCGATGCCACCGTCGAACTCGGTCATGGTCGGGTCACCAGCATGTGTTTTGCCCCCTGGCTCGTGCCGAACACGCCATGTCGGTGCGCCGTTTGGCGCCGATCAGCCAGCCGAGGACCTGACCTTGCATCGCGGTGCTCCTGGCAGATGCTGGTTGGCTTCCGGGGTGATGGCCGCGGCTCCGGCGTCGGAGTGGGGGAGGGTCACGGCAATGGCCGAACGCCCGCGCTGCCGACCTGACGAGGGCCGCACGGGGCGGTTCACCCTCATGCGGCCCGCTCGCTCCGGTTTACCCCTGGCGGGGCGATATCCGTCAGGGGATGTACGTCAGGCCCTGCCAGGTATCAGCGGGCGGGCCGTCAGTGGTCACTCTGGCAGTGGCGCGACGCCCGCATGGCGCAGTATCTGGCCGGCTGGACCGAACAGCCGGCCGGCGGCAGCCATCTGGAGTACTTCTGCCCCCGCTTCCGGGGCCGCGTCAGGGGGGATCACGAGCAGGAAGATGCGCGTTCGGCTGGCGCTGCTCAACGTGACCGTGTGGGGGGCGAGGGCGCGATACCAGCTGATCCGCAGCGGCGGGCGGCCTGGTCGCGGGAACCCGCGGGGGATGTCAGCCCAGACGTCACCGTTGACCGACATGCGGCTGGGCACCTCGCCCGTGGCGGACAACGCGGCGATGAGCGCGGGAAGCTCGCTGGCCAGACGCCAGGTCCGTGGCCACCAGGCGCCATCGAAGGATCCGCGGCCGCGAGCCGGGGCCAGCGACAGCCGTGGCGCACCGCCGGCAGACGACTCAGGATGCATGCTCGCCTGGGTCACCAGCAGCTGGGTGGGCGCGCCGTCGTCGTCGAAGCGCGCGGTGTCGATCTGGTCGAGAAGTGCGGAAGTTTGGCCCGTCGTCATGACGGCCGCCTAACTCCGACGATAAGAGCCGCCGGATGGCCGCGGCCGGTGTTGACTCCAACCTGGCGTCAACATTTGTGGAACCCCGACCGATTTTCACCGTATCACAGCACACCCCCCGCCTGGGGGTGCCTGTCTGGGCCCTCGGCCTGCTGGCGCTGCTCGGCAAGAGCGAAGCGGGACGCCGGTCGCGATCGCCGGACTCCACGGGCAGATTTTCCGAAAAATGAGAGCTTGGTGTGGCGTCGCGGTGGATGGGTAGGAACGTGTCAGGTTGCCGGACGGTCCTGCGGCCCGCGAGAGGGAGTTCCGGCATGAGCCTGTTGAACAGTTTGCTGCATGACTTCGGAGACAACGACCGCGATCATCTGCTTGGGTTGATCCGGGAGAACATTAACGCCGATCTCGATGCGGTCGCCGCTGGTGGTGCGCCGCAGCGCCACCACGATGTCGGCAGTCGGAATCGCCGGTCACGGCCACCCGCCGCCACGTCGGTGACGGTCCTGCCCGCGTAAGCGCCGGCGGATCGCCGGCCGGGCCGTGGCATTCATGCGGCAAGCGGACAATCTGGGTGCGGTTTGACCTCGAACCGCATCTGCGGGACGGCTTCAATCCGCCGATCAATCGGTAGTCCGATCAATCGGCAGTCCGTCGCCAAGGTTGTCGACGTCGTCTGCCTTCGGCCCCGAGATCTGAGCAGCCAGCCGACTGTCCGGACGCCGCGCGTTCCCGCCGGCCGCTCGCACCTGCCCCATGCTTGTTCGGCTGAAGGCCTGGCAGACCGTGATGTAAGGCTCTTTTCGCCGGCTGAAGGTATGCGGCAGATCGACAGCGACGGCCGCTCTGACGCCCACCGTGCCTACCGGTCGCCTCAGCGGCGCGGGCCGGTCCTTCCACCGACCATGACCCGGGACCGGCCTGGCGGGCAGAGGAGATCGAGGAGTAGGAGAAGGTCGTTCCACGGGCTTGTAGATGCACTATCTGGCCGAGGCCAGAGCGAGGAGTCGTCATGACCGTCATCAATCCGTCGCCCGACCAGCGCCCGCCCGAGCCAGCCGCCCCGTCGCCTGCGCCCCGCCGGAACGCCCTGCGGTCCACGCGCACCAGCCGGACCTGGACGACGGCAATCCTGTTCGCGCTCCTCCTCATCCTGCTGTTGATCTTCATTCTCCAGAACGGCCAACGGGTCGACATGTCGTTCCTGGGATTTAATGGCCACCTACCGCTCGCGGTCGCGATGCTGTTCTCCGCGATCGCGGGAGCACTGCTGATCGCGATTCCCGGAACCGGGCGCATATTTCAGCTGCGCCGGGCCGCGCGCCGCCTACAGCCCGACGCCTCCGTCCGGTCTCGTGGTCGCGACCCGCGAGTTCGGCGACCAGAAACACTAGCCCCGTCTTCCGCACATGGGGATTCAATGGAATGACCTACCGGATTGTTGATCGCGGTGGTCGAGCTGACTGGTCCACACTTGGCAACCCGTACTCCACCGCGACCGGCACAGACCCGAACCGTGCCAGCCCGGACCCACCCAGCACCAGCACCAGATCAAAAGACACGCATCCAGCCCATCAGATGTACGTGCGGAAGACGGGACCAGCATGGGTGCCCACGCCGACGAGCGGCGGCGACACAGTCAGTAGTCAGGCTGGCCTTCCCGGAGCCATGCCTCAACGTCACTTGCCCGCCACAGATCGAAGTACGGCACAGACTGGACAGCCTTCGGAAAATCCTCCCGGGCACACACCTGCCTGGCCCGTTCCGCCGTAATGGCCAACCGGTGAGCGATACCGGCGGTCGTCCATAGATCATCATCTGTCATACCGTCATACTATGCGCGGAAACCCTCCCAAGCTCTTGGGGGCCGGCGCCGGGATCTTCCGCACGACCGCGCAAGTTCGCATCGCCGCATCTGTTTCGATTTTTCGGCATGTTTCGGCGGATGGTCGACGGTCGGGGCGGGGTGGCAATGTAACCCGCCGGGCCGAATATCCCACCCGCCGATACCGGTGACCATATGGCCGCAAATCCTTCATTCACCGTGGTGGGCCGAGCGCGTTCAGGTGGCGGGTGGGGCCTCGTCGAGCCTCAGACGTCGGTGACGGTGGGATCCATGCGTGCCACCAGGTAGAGGATGTCTTCTGGATCACCACCGGTAAGCACGCCATGAATCTCGCGGTACGCCTTGCGGTATTCGTCAAGGATGACCGCCACGCTGGCAGTCTCGACTGGTTCGCCGAGTTCGACGGCCACGTTGGCGAGGTGGCGGGCGCCGCGGTTGGCACGCTGCGCGATGACCATTCGCGACGCGATTGCGTCGAGTCGCTTTGGATCATTCATCGCGATCCCTGCTCTCCGTGTCGGAAGGCATGCCTGTCGCCAGTGGTTCTGCCCCCTGGCGGCGCTCGTTCGACCATTCGGTCCAGCCGGGGCGATCCGGCTGGGGACCCTCGGCCTGTTCCACGCGCCGCTGGGGCTTCTGGACGGCGAGGCACTGGGAGACGCGCTGGTCGTCGCGGACGTCGCGGCCCTGGCGCTCATCGACACCGAGACCTGTGACTCGCTCTCCACGGCGGATCCGCCGTCCGAAGGGAGCTTCGACAACATCGGGTACATCGGGCCGAGGTACACCAGGCGACCGGAATGGCGATGGCGCAACTGGGCGTGAGCGCGCAGGAGGCTCTCGCGAGGCTGCGCGCGTACGCCTACGCCGCCGGATTGACCGTCGACGCGGTCGCCTGCGAGATCGTCGCACGCCGGCTGCGCCTTGACGGCGGCCTGCTCGGATGATGAAAGGCAAGCCCCGTCAGGGGTACGTCACACGAGTGCGGAGGCAACCGTGGGTCCCGAAGCGCAGTTGAGCGAGGCTTTCGTTTCGCTGGCCGACAGCCTGGTCGCCGATTACGACGTCGCCGAACTGCTCAACCGGCTGGCCCACCACTGCGTGAACCTGCTCGACGTCGCCGCCGCCGGGCTGCTCCTGGCCGACCCTCGCGGCCCCCTGCAGGTCGTGGCGACCTCCTCGGAGGCCAGCCGCGAGCTCGAGCTGTTCCAGCTTCAACACGACCAGGGACCCTGCCTGGACTGCTATCGCAGCGGATCGGCGGTCACAGTCCCCGATGTCGCTCTCGCCGCGAACCGGTGGCCGATCTTCGTGGCCAGGACGCAGGCCGCGGGCTACCGCTCGGTTCATGCGCTCCCGATGCGGCTGCGTGACGAGGTGATCGGCACGCTGAACCTGTTCGGTACCCGCGCCGGTCCGCTGACCGACGCCGACGCCCGTGTCGGTCAGGCGCTCGCCGACGTGGCCACGATCGCGATCCTGCAGGAACGCGCGATCCGCCACCACGAGCTCCTCGCCGAGCAGCTTCAGCACGCGCTGACCAGCCGGATCGTGATCGAGCAGGCGAAAGGCGTCCTCGCCGAGCGCGGTGGCCTCGACATGGCGCAGGTGTTCGACCGGCTGCGCCGCTACGCCCGCAACACCAACACCCGCCTCACCGATCTGGCCCGCGCCATCGTCGACGGAACGATCGAGAGCAGCGACGTGCTGGCCGCCGGGCATCGTCGCCCGTCGTCCGACTCACCTGCCGACGACGCGGCGAGATAGTCGGCTCACCCGCCGGCTTGGCTCCCCGAGGGGCGAACCACCCACGGGGCCGGCCAGGCAGGTCGATGGCGCTCGTCGCCGAAGGGGACCGCCGTGGGGCTGCGTGCCCAGGTGTCGCCGCCTCCGTCAGATGGTCGGTTCGCCGATCGCGACGGCCCGGCCGGCTGTCAGGACCTGGGTGAGTGCCTCGACATCGTCGGGCCCCTCGGGGTCAGTGACCCAGGTGACTCCAGCGATCACGTAGCGCTCCGGGGTGAAGAACGCGTGGCCGTCGCGGGCCAGCTCGCCGATGCGGTGGCTGACCCGGCGGTCGCGAGTGTACGCGCCGAAGGCGATCGGTCTGGCCATCCAGACCGAGACCCGGTATCCGGCGACCCGGGCGTAATCGAGCAGGCCGATCGGGTCGGATATCGAGGACGGATCACGCACGCTTCTCCCCACGCGCCTTCCGCGTACTCGCCTGCCCCGCCCGTCAAAGCCTGGTTTGAAACGCACCCGCTCTGCGCAGGCCGTTTACATGACCACAGGGCCGGACGTACCGCGAGGCAGCCTGATAGGCCGCTTCACGTTGCCGACGGTCACACATGCACCACGGCAGGCGCGCGGACGGCTCACCGCGCTCCTCCAGGACCTGGGCATGGACGCGGAGCTCGTCACCATCGCCGTCCTCCTTACGAGCGAGCTGGTCACCAACGCCGTCCTACACGGCCGCGGCGAACCGACCATCGAGGTCCGCGCCTCCGACGGTCACGTGTGGGTCGGCATCCAGGACCCCGACAGCCGCCTCCCGTACACCCAGCCCACCGACAGCGGCGCCCTCGGAGGACGAGGCCTCCAGATCGTCGACGCCCTCGCACATACCTGGGGCACCACGCCTATAACCGGTGACGGCAAAAGCGTCTGGTTCACCCTGCCCCGACAGCCGGAACTGTGAATACCAGCGGCGCTCGCCCCACATTCCGTGGCGACGGAAATCCAGTGGATACCGCAGGCCCGGCGCGCCGGGTTTATCCAATGACGCGAGTTTCCGAAGTCAGCACCACGATGTCCCCGTACAGCCGCGCACACCGCCAACCGACGCGCCGGATGCGGCAACCCGACGTCTCGGTGCGATTTCGCCACGCAAAGAGAGCGTGATCCGCAGGCTGACCTCGGCTTCACCGAACCGCTTGCCGACGAGCAGGCCGCAGCGGGCTGTACGGTCTGCGCATGCCCGACACCGTCACCCGCCGAACGATCAGCCCCGACGACATGGCTCCCCCGGCGGCCCGCTATGCCCACGCGGTCCTGGTCGAGAACGCCAGCCGGTGGCTGCACACCTGCGGAGTCGTGCCGGTGGCACCGGACGGTTCGGTACCGGACGGGGTGCCGGCCCAGGCGAGCCAGGTGTGGAGCAACGCGGACCAGCAGCTGCGCTCCCACACCCTCACCGCGCTGCCCTGGGAAGCCCGATCCGGATGGCGCCGTGCGCACACTGCAGTTCGCCCTTGAGCCTCTCCTAGCGAAGAGCGAGATGCGGACCGGCTGGCACCGTGATGGCCTCGCGCTCGATCCCTATCTGGTCAACCCTGTGAAGACAGGCGAACTGCGCGCGCGGATCCGTACCATTCTGGTCCGCGAGGGCTCTGGAGCGTTGCTGCGTCGAGCGTACGAAGCGGTCGATCTCCTCGGAGACGCGCTCGACGAGCCGGTCCAGTATGTCGGCATGCCCCTGGCCCCGGCCAAGATCTTTGGATGGGAGCCGGAGGATCTCGCGACCCTGACGGCGATGACCACCGTCGCACGCACGACGGCCGAACCGCTGGTTCGCCGGCAGCTGCGCAGCCGTGTCGCCTGGCACGCCACCCGGGCGAAGCCGCACGCCATGCGCGCCGCAGCGCTCACCCTGGCGACCGAACTCGACGAGCACCCCGAGGACGATCTGACCGCCGCGCTGCTCGGCGCGCACGACTATCTACTTCCCTCACGTCGCGGAATCCCGCCAGATGGCGAGCCGCCCACCGACACCCAGGCCGCCGCGGATGATGGCCGCGCGGCGGCGCTGCTCGCCAAGTGGTGGCCTCGGGGAGGTCGTCGGGAATCGGCCGGGGTAGTTTTCTCCGAGGACGCGGGATCGCGAGCAACGCCGCGGGGTCGTCCTACCGCAGGGCCCCGCTGGTGCAGGTATCGGTAGTAGGGGACGGGTCGTCGCCGTGCACCAGCGCAGCCGCGCTCGACGAGGCGAGTGGCGAGCTGTCCCCGGACGGTCAGGCGATGGGCAGCCCGCCGTCGATCCGCAGGTGTGCGCCGGTGACGAAGTCGGCCGCGGGATCGGCAAGGAACACCACCGTGCGGGCGATGTCGTACGGTCTGCCGAGGCGCGGGACGAGCGCCGGGTACACCTCGCGCGCAGCGTTGCGCTCGATCTCCTCCCAGGTGTCGCCCCAGCCCTTCGTGGCCGCCTGCGACTCCACCCACGCGCGTAGGCCTTCGCTGGCGATGAAACCCGGACTGATGGCGTTGGCGGTCACGCCGGTTCCCCGCAGGGCGACCGCCAGGCTGGTGGTGAAGGCGAGAACTCCTGTCTTGGCCGCCTTGTAGTCGGCAAGCACGGGGATCGGGTTGTCGACGATGGCACTGGCGATCTGGATGATGCGGCCCCAGCCACGTTCGATCATGCCGGGAGCGATCGTCTGGGTGACGGACACCATCGAGACGACGTTGGCCTGGTAGGACGCCAGCCACTCCTCGGGACTGGCGCCGAACCAGTCTGTGGCGCCCTGCTGCGACGCCGCACCTCCGGCGTTGTTGACGAGGATGTCGATCGGCCCGACCGCGATCGCCTGGGCGGCGATCTCCCGCGCCGACTCCGGGTCGTCGAGGGGGCCCATGACGGTGGCGACGTCGGCGCCGACCGAGCGCAGCTCCTTCTCGACGGCGGCGAGTTTGCCGGCATCACGGCCGTGCAGGACGAGTGCTGCGCCCGCCGCGGCAAGCGCGCGGGCGCTCTCGGCGCCGATGCCGGAACTGGAGCCGGTGACGAACGCCCGACGGCCGTGCAGGAACCCAGTCACACTCGGCCTCCGCACGCCGCGCTACAGAAGACACCCTGGTCGTGGTTCTCGCTAACCGCGCCACCATCGATGGCGACCTTTGCCCGCATCCGCAATCCCTCCGATCTCACCACGGCAAGATCGTGTCCTACCGTTGTAACACGAGTCTCGTCGGCAGAATCGGCCCGGCACAGGGCCGGTCCCGGCCAGTGGACGCCGGAACTGGCCGCACGCGCGCGGTCCCTCGCGACGGCAGCCTGCTGGATCTGTCGATGCTGCCGAACGAGCGGCACCGGTTCCTGGCCACGGTTGCCCGCCGCTCCACCAACCAGGGTCTGGAGCGGCGCGGGGAGCGCAAGTTCCCGATCCTGCTGACGTTCGTCGCTCAGCAGAAACGCCTCGTCGCCCAGCTGGAAAAACTCGGTCTGAAGGTCACCGTCGAACCCGAGAAGCCAGCGGCATAAAGACCAGACCACCACACCCGAAACCGGGAAACACCCAGCACGCCGGGGACCAGACCACCCGGTGCGATCTGGCGCGCCCGCGATCGGCCCAGCCCTGGGGCCGAATCCTCACCTCAGCGCCTCCCCTTCTACGAGGTTCCCCGCCGGGCGCGCAAACCCCTGTTCGAACTACGGGACGCATCCGTGGACGGCAATGGTGTGCAACCGGAGTTCCGTCACGCCGGCTGGGACGAGCTGCGTACCGCGACGTACGGCGACCGCGCATGATCGCGGTAGATACGAACATCCTCGTGTATGCACACCGCCGCGACTCGCAGTTCCACCTGCCTGCGGCGCGCGTTGTTCGTGACCTCGCGGAGTCCGCCGCAGCTTGGGCTGTCCCATGGCCATGCATGCACGAGTTCTACTCCATCGCGACCCACACCCGGATTTATGACCCACCCAGCCGCCCTGACGAGGCCCTCGCGCAGATCGAGGCATGGTTCGGTTCCCCGTCACTGGTCCTCCTCCACGAGGAGGCGACCTACTGGCCGACGCTGCGCGCGATGCTCGAATCCGGCAAAGTCCAAGGCCCTATGGCCCACGACGCCCGCATCGCCGCACTGTGCCGCGTGAACGGCGTCCGGGAACTATGGAGCGCCGACCGCGACTTTGGCCGATTCCCGGACCTGACCGTGCGCAATCCGCTCGTCGCCAGCGAACGCTGAAGCAAAACCCAGCAGCGACGAGTTGGCAGGGGCACCCTGGCACACCACCGGCAGGGCGGATCGGCCGCCTACGAGGCAAGCCCCAGGCGGTGGCCGCACCGGCGGTTGCGGTCGGCCGGAGCGGCGGCCAGATCCGGGACGACGTCGTAGGCGGTGCCGGTGTCGTTGACCTTCATGAAGGTGTAGCAGAGCGTGGTCCGGCCGAAGTCCTTCGTCAGGTCGACGGGTGCTGGCAGCAGGCCACCGGCGTCATAGGTATCGGCGCGCAGCGCGTCTATGAACCCGTTACGAGTGGGACAGGTCCCGGCCTTGTCCAGGCCGTAGAGGAAGAGGTCTGTCTCCATGTAGGTGGCCATCGCGAGGTTCTGGTTTCATTGCCGGCGCCGGTGACGTCGCTCTGGATGAGGGCGGCGCTGGCATCGCCCTGAGCCTTGGCATAGTCCCCGTACGTCGAGACCGACGGACCATCGGTGAACAGGTATGCGAACGCGAAACTGTTGCGATACTTGGGTCCGCCCAGAACTTTTCCGCGGGAATCTCCGCCACCGGGATTCCATGCTCCCGCAGGTACTCGCCGCTGGCCGCGGTGATCGACGCATCGACGACTCCGAAGACGTCATCCTTCTCCACGAGGTCGCGGACGGCCAAGAGATTCTGGCCGACGTCGCTGCCGTCGTCCTTCCAGGTGTAGGCCAGCTTCCGGCCGTGGATCCCACCGGCCGCGTTCGCCTCGCCGATCCGGGCGAGGAATCCGCTCTTGGCAGCGGCCAGCGCGGCGGCGACACCGG
>Ga0105249_10001938_pt1 | contig 17982 bp, 16 predicted proteins | sample KBSS44metaG_FD_81522 | JGI IMG/M metagenome (GOLD analysis project Ga0105249, IMG submission 81522) | Switchgrass rhizosphere microbial communities from Kellogg Biological Station, Michigan, USA - KBS S4-4 metaG | ecosystem: Host-associated > Plants > Roots > Rhizosphere > Soil | place...
CTCGAACACGACCTGCGGCCACGCGAACGTGGCGCCGCTGATGCACGCCGGCATGTCCTTGACGATCTGCAGCCGCACGAGTCCCGCGGCGAGCGTCGCGCGCTTCGTCGGGTCGAGCCCCATGCCGACCGGGAGCAGCGCGAACGGCGAGCGGCTGCCGAAGAGGCGATCGCGAGCCGGCTGGACCTGGCTGACCGGAACGCCGCTGACGTCGTGCTTGCCGTCGGTGAACAGGATCAGCGCCGGCCGGACGGCGTCCAGGGGAAGGTGCTTCGCCGCCTGCTCCATGGCCGCGACGTAGTTCGTGTCGATGCCGATCTTCCTGGTCAGGGCCGGGTTCAGGCCCTTGCGGTACGCGGCGGCGATCGATCGAAGGCAGTCGGCAAAATGGGCGACGGTCTCCGCGCTGTCGAGGAGCCTCAGGTCGGCGCAGCCGGGGTCGTCGGCCGCCCGGGTCGCGAACTGGACGATCGAGACCGTCGCATCCCCGGCGACGAGGTCCGCCGAGGTCTCGTCGACCCGGGCGGCGATCCGCTCGAGCGCAGCGCCGAACCGGTTGCGCGTCGTTGCGTCCTCGAGGATCGAGGCCGAGAAGTCGAAGACGAGGACGACGTCGGACCGATCCGGCGTGGTCTGGGCGGCGACGTTCGACGCGAGGCCGGCGCCCATGACGCCCAGCGCGACGACGATCGCCGCGACCGCGTTTGCGATGGGGCCGAGGCGTCGCATGGCAGACCCCTGTGCCTTCCTCCGGGCCGTTCCGGGCCCGGCTCCCGATCGGGCGAAGCCCCAGCCCCTGTCACCGATCGGGAATCGGATGTCCGGCTGAGGCTCCGCGCGCCGACGATGACTCGTGGGTGCCTTCCCTTCAATGGCCAACGAGAGTACTAGGTGCGGCCGCGCACCGTTTCGGACGGGCGCCCGGCGCGACAGGTCGGTAGATTGTCGTGGACATGACCAGCGATCCGCACGTGCTCCACCCGGACCACCTGCCGACCCCGTTCACGGCCGACGAGATCCGGGTCGGATGTCCGCCCGGGCGAACGGTCCGCTCGCTCGTCGTGGAGACGGGCAGCGAGCCATACGTCCAGATCACCCGATTCGTGTCCGGAGATGCCGAAGGCGCGGAGCAGGAGTCCTGGACCGAGACGCCCGACGGCGTCCGGCTGACCGAGCCGAAGCGCGGGCGAACGGCCTGGCTCGGCTTCCAGGGTCATGCCTCGATGCCGGCCGCCACGACGGACATCGCCGAAGAGGCGATCGACATCCCCGCCGGCCGGTTCGACTGCCTCCGCTACACCCGCCGCGAGGGCGACACCGTCAACACGTTCTGGTTTGCCCGCTCGGCGCCGGGCATGCCTCTCAAGTTCGAGGAGCGCGAGGCCGGCGAGCTCGTCTACTCGTCGACCGCCCTCGAGAACATCCCGGGCTGACACTGCGAAGCCCCGGCCCATCGGGCCGGGGCTTCGTCTTGTTCGGAGTGCTGCAGGTCAGCTCGGCGCGCCGTTGCCGATCGCCGGGGAGGCCTCGCAGTGGCCGACGTAGTTGAGACCGCCGCCGCCGTCGCAGGTGTCGTAGCCCTTGGCGCCGTCGATCCGGTCATTTCCCGACCCGGTGACGATCACGTCGTCGCCGGCGCCGGTCGAGACGAGGTTGTCGCCGTCGCCCGCACTGACCGTGTCGTTGCCGATGCCGCCGAGGATGATGTCGTTGCCGGAGCCGGCCGACATCGTGTTGTCGCCGGAGCCGCCGTCGATCGTGTTCGCCCCGTCGCCGCCGTTGATCCAGTCGTTGCCGGCGCCGCCGTTGATGATGTTGTCGCCGGCACCCGTGCAGATCGTGTCGTCGCCGCCGCGGCCGTCGACCCGGACACCGGGCTCGAGGGCGACGATGACGTCGGGGCCCTGGGTGCCGCGAATCGCGGTCTCGCCGGGCTGGCCGACGATCGTCGGCGCCAGGCCGTTGCAAACCGGGGTGACCGCGGATACGACGGTCGGGAACGCGGCCGCCACGAGCAGGGCGACGCCGGCGAGGGCGGATCGCCAGCTGCGGCGCACGGAGGTGGAGCGGAGTCGAGTCACGCGAAGTACCTCTCATCAGCGGCGCGCCATCGCTACGGCGCGCGGACGGACGGCGGTGACGGCTGCCCCCCCGGGACGAGTCGGAACCGGCCGGACTCAGGTGATCGAGCCGACGGGCGAGACGGAGCGGGCCTTGCGGCGACCGCCTCGGACCGGGGCTCGATCACCGCGCGACTCTAGGAATCCGGTCCGCGTTGCGCACCCGGCAAATGACGACCGGGAGGCCCGTCATCTGCGGACTGGTCCGGGGCTGGAGAGGGCGTGGCTCCGCTTCGCGCCGGTTGACGGCGCGGCACGGACCGCGCCACCCTTGGCCCGATGATCAAGGTCGGCTCCATCGTGCTGCGTGTCGACGACCTCCGCCGCCAGACCGAGTTCTGGACGGCGGCGCTCGACTACGTGCCGCGCGACGAGCTGACCGGCGATCCGGACCAGGATTTCATGCTGCTCCACCCGAGGGAGGGCGGCGGACCGAATGTCTCGCTCGACCGGGTCCGCTCCACGCTCCAGATCCCGCCCCGGATCCACCTGGACCTGTACGCGGACGACCAGGCGGCCGAGGTCGAGCGCCTGATCGGGCTCGGGGCGACCGAGGTTCACTGGGACAAGCGACCGCCGGACGCGGACTACATCATCCTGGCCGACCCCGAGGGCAACCGGTTCTGCGTCATCGACGCGGGGTAGCGCGGGAGCGCCGCGCCGATGGTCCGAGCAGGCGCGCCGGGCTCGCGCCCTACTCGGCGGCCGGCCGGATGTTCTGGTTCAGGTGGAACACGTTGTCCGGATCCCAGGTCCGCTTGAGCGCGGCGAGCCGGGCGGCGGTCGACGTCCGGTAGGCACGCCCGACCCCCTCCGAGCCCGGGTCGGAGATGACGTTGACGTAGACGCCGGAGGCGTACTCGTCGAGCGCACGGCCCCACGCCCGGGTCGCCGCCATTCGCTCGGCGTCCTCGCCCGGATCGGTCCAGGTCGACCCGGCGAACCACTCGACGAAGGTGTCCCGGAAGCTGAACGCCGATTCGTCGATGCCCACGTCGGCGATCGCCCCGCCGTACGACTGGAAGCCCGCGTTGGGCTGGCGGGTCCAGTCGGGTTCGGCGGCGCCGGGCGGCAGGCCGCGCGACAGGAACGCGTCGATGGCCGCGTCCGGCAGATCCGGCAGGTAGTGGCCGGTCGAGTAGCGCCGCTTGCCGTGGACGTGGCCCTCGTCCCCGAGCTGCTGGAGGTTGACGTAGCGGAGCTCGTCGACGGTCGCGCCGGCGGGCGTCGGGAGGGCGCGCATGAACGTGTCGAGGTACGCCCGGGCCTCGCCCATGTCGCCGACCCAGACGAACGAGACGAAGAGCGCCGGCCGGCCTCGCAGGGCTTCGTTCGACGAGGTCGGCGGCATCGTGGCAAGGTCGGCGGCCAGGATGGCCGGGCGCGGGGAATCGCGGATCAGGTCGCGCCACGCCCGCATCGCGGGGACCGCGTCGGCGGGGTCGTACACGAGCTCGACGTTGAGCGCCTGGCCCGTCGTGGGATGGACCCGGAAGTCGAACTCGGTCACGACGCCGAAGTTGCCGCCGCCGCCGCGAAGGCCCCAGAAGAGGTCCGGGTTCTCGTCGGCCGATGCGCGGACGGTCTCGCCGTCGGCGGTGACCAGCGTGTAGGTCTCGACGTTGTCGCACGCGAGGCCGAACTGCCGGCCGAGCCAGCCCATCCCGCCTCCGAGCGTCAGCCCGCCGACGCCCGTGTGCGAGACGTTGCCGGCCGTCGTCGCGAGGCCGTGCTGGTCGGTCGCGGCATCGAGCGAGCGGAGGAGGGCTCCGCCCTGGACGGTCGCCCGTCGCTTGCCGGGATCGACGCGGACGGCGCCCATCGGCGACAGGTCGATCATCAACCCGCCCTCGGGCACGGCCAGGCCGAGCACGCCGTGGCCGCCGCAGCGCACGCCGATCTCGAGGCCGGCCTCGCGGCCGTGACGGATCGCGGCGGCCACATCGGCAGCGCTGCCACAGCGGGCGATCAGCGCGGGTCGTCGATCGACCATCGCGTTCCAGAGCTCGCGATGCCGGTCGTAGGCGTGGTGGCCCGGTGCGACGAGCTCGCCTTCGAAGCCGCGGATCGCTGTCGTGTTCGTCATCGGGAGCCTCCGGGCGGTCGTGTCGAGCCGACGATACGGCTCGGCCGTCTCCGCGTCGTGTCGGCGCCGACTCGTTCCGTCGTGCGCGGCAGCGTCGCCGTGCGGGGCCGCCGCTGGCCTGCGATGCCCGCCGCGCCGCCGCCACCGGAGCCGGCCGCGCGCCCCGGCCGCCGCCGGAGCTACGGGCCCAGGCTGGCCGGGACCGGCGGCTGCGTTGCGTTCGGCGTCTCGAATGCGATCGAGTCGATGACGGCCTGCAGCTCGGCGAGGTCGGCGGGTGTCGCGTCAGGCGACCAGAGGGCGTCGATCACGACGCTTCCGCGGCCGACGGTCAGGATCCACATCCGGTGATTCTCCCGCACGCCACCGAACTCGAATCCCTTCCACGGGCTCCCGAGCCCGCCGCAGCCCGCGCCGCACACCTCGGCCCCGAGCTTCAGCAGGCGGAACTCACCGGGGGCGCAACCGACCGCCGGGCCGATGCTGAATGCCAGGTACTTGCCGGATCGGTCGCCGAACGTGATGGCGGTCGGGCCTGCGGAGACCTTCACCAGCTTGGCGAGCCCACTCGAGATCCCGTCGACCGACCGGCTGATCGGCGTGGTGGCCAGCCTCTGGCTGCACGTGTCCGTGACGAGGTTGTCGACGAGGTAGAACTCGACCGCCATCCGGTTGCCCTTGACGATCCCGATGTCGCGGCTCTGCCAGCCCTCGGACACGGAGAACGTCCAGACGAGATCGGGTCCCCACGCGAGCCCCGTCCGGTAGGTTCCGGGGTCGAGCACGCGCGGCCACGAGTAGGCGAGGGGCCCGCCATCCGGGCTCGGGCTCGGGGCCAGGTCCGGGCCGGTCGCGCTCGGCGACGGGCTCGAGGAGCTGCTCGAGCCCGCGACCCGGGACGCGCTCGGTGTGGCCGATGACTGACCGCCGGGCACGACGACGCCCGGCCGGAGAAGGCTCGTCCCGAAGACGGTCGCGACCACGACCGCCGCCGCTGCGACCGCGAGTCGCCCGGCGCCGGACAGGCGAGCCGCCGACCACGGGCCGATGACGACCCGCTGACGGGTCCGGTCGATGCGGGTCCGGACCGCGTCGTAGGTTCGATCGGGCAGCTGCGTCTGGCCTTCCGCGAGGAACGCCCGGATCAGGCCGTCGGGATCGCGCGCTGCGCTCATGCCATGCGCTCCTGCGAGACGGAGGGCGTCCGAGCGTCGGCCTCGAGGCTTGCGCGAAGCGCGGTCGTCGCGTGGTGAAGGCGGGACTTGACGGTGCCGATCGGGATGCCGAGCCGGTCGGCCACCTCGGTGAGCTGCAGCCCGACGTAGTGATGGAAGACGAGCACGGTCCGTTGCTCGAGGGTCAGCCTCCGGAAGGCGCGCTCGAGCTGGTCGCGATCGTTGACGGTCAGGAAGTCGCCGGGTTCCTCTCGCTCGGGCGACGGCAGAAGGCGGATGTCGGCCGACCAGCGACGCTGGCGGCGGGACGCCGCGTAGCACTCGTTGGTGAGGATCCGATGGAGCCACGGCTCGAAGCGATCCGGGTCGCGCAGCGTTCGGAGCTCGCGCCACGACACGATGAGCGCGGCCTGGACGGCGTCCTCTGCCAGGTCGGCGTCGCGCAGGATCCGGCAGGCGATCGCCATGCATCGATCGCCGACCGCGCGGGCCAGGGCGTCGAAGGCCTCGCCATCGCCCTGTTTCGCGCGGTCCACGAGCGCTCGAAGCACCCGTCGCTCCTTTCCCGGTGATCGTCCTGTCGGACGCGATCACACTGGAGAGGGTCCTGCCCGTGATCCGGGTTCAATCTTGGGTCGGGTCATCGGCCGCGCCGGCCGCGCTACGCTCAGCCGCTCTTCCGGTCGAGCTCCTGGAGCAGGTCGTGGGCGGCGAGCTCGATCGCCTTGTGGCGCCACTCGGAGGCCCGGTAGACGCACGCGATCAGGCCGGTCCGGTGGATCCGCCGGAAGTCGCCGAACACGAACGCGTAGCGGGCTTTCGTCTCATCGTTGGCGCCGTCGGTCAGCCCGAGATGCCAGGCCGCGTACTCATCCCAGGTGTGGGACTTCAGGTAGGCGTTCTCGTCGTCTGCCGTCGGCGCAACCTCGCCCCAGTCGCTGTCGAGGACGTACTGGCGCGCGGCGATGAGCTTGCGGGCCTGGGTGACGGCCCGCTCGTTGAGCGTGTAGGAAGCCATCGTCGGCGATTCCTCCGGGTCCGGGCGGGCGACGCCGCTGCCGCACGTTCAGGGTTCGTCCGAAATCGTACGCCGTCCAAAGCCACACTCCTGTTCCGGCGGATCCTCCGAATTCGGACGCCGAAGTCGGCCGATCGTGGGCGGGCCAGCGACGCCGAAATCGGACGCCGATATCGGACGCCGAAATCGGACGCCGAAGTCGGACGAGTCGCCCCGAAACGGAACTGATTGTCGACGGCGGTCGATTTCGGACGACCTGGGCACCGGGCGAGCGACCACGGGACCCGACCGCCGACGACGCGACACCTGTCAGGCCCGCAAATCGGCGGATGAGTCCGGCCTGCGATCATGGACCGATGCGGAACGACCCGACGACGTGCTGAGCACGCCGCCCCTCGAGGACCACCTCCGGACGATGCTCGGGCCGGATGTTCGCTTCAGCGAGGGCCAGCGCGAGGCGATCGAGGCGATCGTCGGTGACGGCGCCCGGGCGCTCGTCGTCCAGCGGACAGGCTGGGGCAAGAGCCTCGTCTACTGGATCGCGACCCGCGTGCGCCGCGACCAGGGCCGCGGCCCGACCCTGATCGTCAGCCCGCTCCTGAGCCTGATGCGCAACCAGATCGCGATGGCCGCCCGGCTCGGGCTCGAGGCGGTCACGATCAACTCGGGCAACGCAGGCGAGTGGCGCCAGATCGAGGCGCGGCTCGCCAACGACGAGGTCGATGTCCTCCTGATCTCGCCCGAGCGGCTCGCCAACGAGGGCTTCACGAGCCGCGTGCTGCCGGCGATCGAGCGAACGATCGGCCTGCTCGTCATCGACGAGGCCCACTGCATCTCCGATTGGGGGCATGACTTCCGACCCGACTACCAGCGCATCTCGCGCCTGCTGCCGCTGCTCGGCCCCGCGGTTCCCGTCCTGGCCACGACCGCCACGGCGAACGACCGGGTGGTCGACGACGTCGCGGCCCAGCTCGGCGAGCACGTGGCCGTGATTCGCGGCCCGCTTGCCCGCGACACGCTCCGGCTCGACGCAATCCCCCTCGCCGACCAGGCGGAGCGGCTCGCCTGGCTCGCCGAGAATCTGCCGCGCCTGCCGGGCAGCGGGATCGTCTACTGCCTGACGGTCGCCGACACGGAGCGCGTCGCACGCTGGCTCCAGAGCCAGGGCATCGATGCCCGCGCCTACAACGGCCCGATGGCCCAACCGGACCGCGAGGCGCTCGAGGACGCGCTGATCGCGAACGAGATGAAGGCGCTCGTCGCGACGGTCGCGCTCGGGATGGGCTTCGACAAGCCCGACCTCGGGTTCGTCGTCCACTACCAGCGGCCGGGCTCGGCGATCGCCTATTACCAGCAGGTCGGCCGGGCCGGGCGGGCGGTCGAGCGGGCCTACGGGATCCTCCTGTCGGGCCGGGAGGACGACGAGATCGCCGACTTCTTCCTCCGGACCGCATTCCCGCCGGCCGATCGGATGCGCGAGCTGCTGGCGGCGCTCGACGGCGTCGAGTCGGCGTCGATCGGGCGCTTCCAGCGGGCGGTCAACCTCACCCGCGGCCAGCTCGACCAGGCCCTCAAGCAGCTCGAGCTCGACGGGGCGCTGACGAAGACGGCCGGCCGCTGGTCGCGGACCGGCCGGCCCTGGCAGCCGGACGAGGAGCGGATTGCCCGGGTGACCGCCACCCGCCGCGCGGAGCTCGAGCAGATGCAGGCCTACGTCACGACCGGCGACTGCCGGATGGCGTTCCTCACCGGCCTGCTCGACGACCCCGCGACCGCACCGTGCGGCCGCTGCGCGAACGACGTCGGGAAGGGCATGGCCCACGCCGTCGACCCGGTCCGGGTCCGGGCCGCGATCGAGTTCCTCCGGCGCAGCCTCCGCCCGATCGAGCCGCGCAAGCGCTGGGTCGAGGGCGCGGCCGGCGTCGGCGACAGTCCCGGTTCGACGGTCATCGCCGATCCGAACGAGCCGGGCATCGCCCTGTGCGTCGCCGGCGACGCCGGGTGGGGCCGCGAGATCGTTCGGGCACGAGGCGGGGTCGGACGACTTCCGGACGGGCTGGTCGTGGCGGCGACCCGCGCGATCCGCGATCAATGGCGCCCGGACATCCCGCCGGCGTGGGTGACCTCGATTCCGTCGCGGACGGCCGGCGCCCTCGTCGCGGGCTTCGCGGAATCGCTGGCGTCCGAGCTCGGCCTGCCGTACGTGTCGTGTCTGACGACCACCCCCGACGGCCGTCCGCAGGCGGCGATGCAGAACAGCGTGCTCCAGCTGGAGAACGCCAGGGCCAGGCTCGGCATCGACCCAGCGGTCGTTCGACCGGGCGCGGTCCTCCTCGTCGACGACCTCGTCGATTTGCGCTGGACGCTGACCGTCGCCGGCTCGCTGCTGCGCGCGCACGGCAGCGGCCCGGTCATCCCGTTCGCTCTCGCCGAGGCTCGCGCCCGCGAGGGCTGACGCTCGTCAGGCGGCTCCGTCGCTGTTGCTGTCGTCGTGCGAGCCGCGGCGCAGCCAGCTCATCGGCCGGCTGACCGGCGTCGACTGGAGGAGGCTGCCCGACGCGGGGCGGGCGCCCGACGACGTGACGGCGGCTACCTCGATCGCCTCGGGTCCGCTCGCCTCGGCGGCCGCCGGGTCCGCGCCCGTCGCGTCCGACTCGTCGTCGGCCGAGACCGCCTTCGTCTCGCCCTCGTCCTCCGACTCGGTCGAGTCGGTCGCCTCGCCGATGCCGCTCCACGCCGACCAGGCCTCGGCCAGCTTCGGGGGGCTCGTGTCCATCACCCCGACGCCCGGACCGCGTGGCGTGAGGCCGGCGGTCGAGGTCGCGGTCGCATCGCCGGCGCCCGTCGCGGCCGGGTCCGCGTCGGACGTCTCGACGTCCGTCGCCTGCGGTGGGTCGAACGCCGGCGCCGCGTCGGATGCTGTTGGCGCTTCGGTCGCGATCGACTCCAGGGTCGGGAAGACCGGCCTCCGGCTCGCGTGCTGGGCGATCGCGACCGGGTCGGCCTCGGTATCGAGGGTCGTGAAGAAGGCGTCCATCTCGGACCGGTGGGCCGTGATCGCGGCCTCGACCCGCTCGATCTCGCGATCGATCCGCGAGCCGTGCTCCGTCAGGCTCGTCTCGAGATCGGCGCGAAGCGCCGCGGCGCGCGTCTCGCGTTCCCTCTCGATCCGCTGGCGCTCCCCTTCGGCCCACGCGTCGATGGCCTGGAGGTCGCCATCGGCCAGCTTGCGCATGCGCTCGACCTCGGCCGCCCGGCGCGCGTCGATCCCGGCGAGGTGCTGCTCACGGCGGCGATCGATCTCGGCGGCTGCCCGAGTCCGCTCCTCGGACGCGGTCGCCTGCATCGCCCGGGCGAGCTCGGCGAGGAACGCGGCGCCGTCGTCGACCGGTTGGGCCGACGCTTCAACGACGTCATCGGTCACGGCCGCGACGCCATCGGTCGCGTCGGAAGCTGCGTCAGTCGTGTCCGTGGCGGCGGTGGTGTCGTCCACGCCCGTTTCGGCGTCGTCCGAACCGATCGAAGTCGTGATCTCGGTCATGGCGCGGAGACCTCGTTACCGCCCGCCAGCCCGTGACGTTCCCGGGACGCCGCTGACCCGACGGGTGGCCGATGGTACTGCGGCACTCCCTCCGCGGCAACGGCCCGCGACCGGACGCGAGGCGGTCTCGCCGGCGGGCGGTGGGCTCAGTCGAACCGATGGCCTCAGCGCCGTCACGCAAGCCGACGGGCCGCGACGTAGGCTGGCGGCCTCAGCTGTCGGTGGATGCCCGCGTCGGAGGACGACCCGAATGACGAACCCGATCAACGACGCCATGCTCGCGTCGGTCACGCCCTTCCTCGGCTTCTTCAACGGTCCGATGGGTGCGGCCCTCCAGCGACCGGACATCGCGAACTTCGCATTCGGCAACCCGAACGAGATGCCGCTCCCGGGCTACATCTCCGCGCTCCACGCGGCGCTCGAGCCGCAGTCGCCCGACTGGTTCGCGTACAAGATGTCCGAGCCGAAGTCCCAGGCGGCGGTCGCCCGGAGCCTGACCGCGCGGACCGGCCTCGACTGGGATCCGGCCGACGTCGCGATGACGAACGGGGGCTTTGCCGCGCTCGCCGTGGCGTTGCGCGCCGTCGCGGAGCCGGGCGACGAGGTCGTGTTCCTCTCGCCGCCGTGGTTCTTCTACGAGATCCTGATCCTCGCCGCCGGCGCGACCCCGGTCCGGGTGTCGCTGGCGCCGCCGTCGTTCGATCTCGATCTCGCCGCCATCGACGCCGCGATCACGCCGCTCACGCGGGCGGTCCTCCTGAACACGCCGCACAACCCGAGCGGCCGGGTCTACCCGCTCGCCGATCTCGAGGCGCTGGCCGGGACGCTGCGTGCGGCATCGGCCCGCGTCGGCCGGCCGATCCATCTGATCGCCGATGAGCCGTACAACCGGATCGTCTTCGACGGCCGCACGTTCCACAGCCCGGCCGAGGTCTACGCCGACACGATCATCACGTACTCGTACGGGAAGACGCTGCTCGCGCCCGGGATGCGGATCGGGTACCTGACCGTGCCGCCGACGATGGCTGGCCGGGAGGACCTCCGCAACGCCGTGCTCCTCGCCCAGATCGCGACCGGCTACTCGTTCCCGAACGCCCTGCTCCAGCACGCGATCGAGGATCTCGAGCGGCTGTCGATCGACATCGGGGCGCTCGAGCGGCGGCGTGATCGGATGGTCGGTGCGCTTGGCGCCATGGGCTACGAGCCGACGACGCCGGAGGGCACCTTCTACATCATGGCCAAGGCGCCGATCGACGACGACATGGCGTTCGGTCGGATCCTCGCCGAGGAGGGGGTCGTCATCCTGCCGGGCCGGGTCGTCGAGGTCCCGGGCTGGTTCCGGGTCTCGCTGACCGCCAACGACGCGATGGTCGAGGCCAGCCTGCCGCGCTTCGAGCGGGCACGGGCACGGGCGATCGCCGGCGAGGGCGCGGCGTTGGCCGCCGGCCGCTGATCCGCCCACGCCGGGTACGGCACCTGTCGATTCGCCGGTCACCGGATCGTCGTTCCGATGACGGAGGCGAGACGGACGAACCAGCCTCGCCGGGAGCGAGGAGGGCGCTGCGATGCAGACCCAGGTTGGAATTCGGCCCGCGAACGATCTTCGGCGATGCGCAACGGACGGGCGCCGGCGCTCGGTCGGTCTGACCGCGGCCCGCGTCGCGGCGATCGGCATCCTGCTCGCGATCGGGCCGGCCGCGGGGCCCGTCGTGGCTCGCGGCGCACCCGACGCCGTGTCGATCTTCGCAAGCGCGCCTGAGCCCGGCCATCCGTTCGGGGTCGCCGTCGGCGACGGGCAGGTCTTCGTTTCGACGAGCGCCGGCGACTTCTTCGCCGATCCGGCCAACGGCGGCCACCGGAACTCCGACGACGAGCGGGTCTTCACCTACGACGAGGACGGGAGCCTCGTCGGGACGACGGTCATCGACACGGCCGACAACTCGGACATGGGCCTGTTCGGGCTCGCCCTCGACGGCAATCCCGGACCTCGTCACCAGCTCTACGTGGCCGACATGAACGGGCGGATCCTGACGGTCGGTCTCGGCGCCCACGCGGGCCCGCCGACGGTCTTCTCGCAGGTCCCCGCCGACAGCGGGCTGGCCGGCGACTGGATGCTCTCGATGTGGAACGACCTGACGTTCGACACGGCCGGCAACCTGTACGTCCCCGACGACAAGCCCCGGATCTGGCGGGTCTCGCCGGACGGCACGGCTCGCATCTGGTTCACCGATCCCCGCCTGACCGGCCTGTTCGGCTTCGCGGGCGGGCCGCTCGGCGGCCGGATCGACCCGAGCGGCCAGTGGCTGTACATCTCGATCACCCTGGCGGCGGAGTTCGCGCCCTCGCCGGACGCGACGATCTACCGGATCCGGCTCGTCGACCACCCGACCGCCGCCGATCTGCAGCTCGTCCATCGGTTCGTGGCGTCGCCCGACCCGACGGTCGCCCCGCCCCAGGCCACCGGCCTCGCGTTCGCCAGGTCCGGCAACCTGTACGTCAGCCTGCTCGGACCGAACGAGGTCGCGGTCCTCGATCCGGCCGGCAACGAGGTCCGGCGGATCTCCGATCCGCGGTTCCACTCGCCATGGGGCCTCGCGTTCATGGGCAATTCGCTGCTCGTCACGAACGGCGATCTCGAGCCGGCGACCAACCCGGACGCCTGGAAGATCTTCCGGGTGGCGGTCGGCGAGACGGGGCTGCCGCTGAATCGGCCGCGGGTGCCGGGGAACTGAGGCGCACGGGGCTCGTTGACCCGGGTCGGCGATGCCGGCCCGGGTCTTGCCAGTCCCCCGCGCCGCGCGTGGGTGTTCCGAAAGCGAACGCTGTCGAACACCGCTCCCGTCTCTCGGCCGGATCGGCCGATCTCGGACTCCGAAGTCGGCGCAGCGCCCGGCAAGACGGAAGTGAACGGCGACGGCGTTCGATCTCGGATGACCGGCGGACCGGGTCGGGCGCGCCGTGGGCGACGCCACTCTCCGGGGCGGCCAGCTAGCGCTCCCACTCCGCTCGGGCAGCGAGGGCGTCGAGCCGGGCGCGTTGCTCGAGCGTGAGGCGCGGCCAGGCAAAGCCGGCAAGCATCAAGGCGGTCTCCCCGGCCTTGCCGCGCTCGGCTGCCCGTTCGACCAGGTCGTCGATCCAGGCGGGGTCGGCGTAGCGCTGGACGGCCCCTCCGAGCCAGCCCGAGACCCGCCACGCGAACGGCCCCGCCGCGACGTCCTCGATGGCGAGGACGGCGAACGGCCGCTCGTCGGGCGTCACGCGTTCGTCGAGGGCCTCCAGCACCCACAGCGCCCGCAATCGGCGATCAGGATCGCCCGCTCGAAGACGATCGACGAGCGCCTGCCGAAAGGACGGGTCGGCAACACGCGGGGCGAGGCGGCAGTAGCGCCGGAACTCGCGCCGAAGAGGCCCATCCACGCGATCGAGGATCACGGCACGGAGGCGGGCGGAGTGGGCCGGCGACAGCTCGACCTTCTTGAGCCGCCCGAGGATCTGTTCCTTCGTGTAGCCGGTCCCGAATGCCCACGGGTCCTGCTCCAGGAAGGTGATCGCCGTCTCGATCGCCCCGCGGTCGCCGGTCGGCAGCCGCTCGATGTCGTCCCGCAGCGCCGGCGGGTACAGGAGCCGGAGGGCCGCGTCGAGCTCGACGAGCGAAGCGTGCCAGAGCTCGACGCCCTCGGCGGTGTCCCGATGCCCGGCCGTCTCGTGGACGCGGGCGTTCGCCTCGCGGACGAGCTCCGCAGCGCGATGGACCCCGCTGGACATGGCAGGCTTCGACTGCTTCACGCGCCGAGCGTACGCCCCACCGCGGCGCCCCTGGCGGCGCCCGGGCGGCGTCCCGGACTGGCCCCGATGTCCGACAAGCATTGTTTTCGAGGGCAGAGTGCGGAGGGCGCGAAACACGGGCCCGAGCGATGTCGGAGGGGCAAAGATCCGGCCGTTTGGGCGATGGCAACCGCCGCGGCGATGCTGAACGGACATCGACCGGCGCCGGGCGGCTCGCGGAGCGGCCCGTCAGTGTGAAAACAATGTCCGAGAAGCATCGGCAGCTTGGGTCAGGTCCCGGATGCACGGAGAGCCCGGGCCGGCATGACCGCCGACCCGGGCTCCCGCGCAGGAGAGCGTTACGCCGCTGCCGCGCCCTCCGCGAAGGCGTCGAACGCCTCGGTCTCGCCGGCGACGACCCGGGTCCGGCCGCCGAGCCCGAGCGCCGCAATGGCACCGAACGCGACGACGACGGCCCCGAGCTGCATCGCCGGGACCAGCCCGTCGACGTAGCTCTGGCCGGTCGCGTACGAGCCGTTGGCCGCGAAGATCGAGGCGAGGACGGCGACCCCGAACACGCCACCGAGCTCGCGGATCGCGTTGTTCGCGCCGGACGCCTTGCCCTCCTCCTCGGGCCGGACGGCCGACAGGACGACGTTGGCGATCGGCGCGAAGAACAGGCCCATTCCGATGCCCGCGAGGATGAACGACGGCACGATCGTGAGGTAGTCGACCGTCGGCGTGATCACGAGCGACATCCAGCCGAGGGCGATCGCCTGGAGGCTCATCCCGAGAACGAGCAACGGGCGCGTCCCGGTCCGTGCCGAGAGCAACCCCGCGATCGGGGCCACGAAGACCGGCATGATCGTCCAGGGCAGGGTCCGGAGACCGGCCTGGAGCGGGCTGTAGTGCTGGACGACCTGGAAGAACTGGGCGAGCAGGAAGATCGAGCCGAACATCCCGAACGTCATCAGCATCGACACGACGTTGGCGGCGCTGAACGTCCGCGAGCGGAAGAGACGGAGGGGGAGCATCGGCTCGGCGCTCCGTGCCTCCCAGGCGACGAACCCCGCAAGGAGCACGATCCCGACGGCGAACGACCCGAGGATCTCGGCGCTGGTCCAGCCCTGCTCGTTGGCCCGGACGAGGCCCCACACGACCGCGAACAGGCCAGCGCTGACGAGCCCGAGGCCGGGCAGGTCGAGGCGGGTCGACGGACCGCGCGTCTCGGTCAGGCGCGCATACGCCATCGGGATCGCGACGAGCCCGATCGGGACGTTGAGCCAGAAGATCGCCTGCCAGGCGAGGCCCTCGGAGATGGCGCCGCCGACGAGCGGGCCGATCGCGATCGCCAGTCCGGCGATGCCACCCCACGCGCCGAGGGCGACGGCTCGTCGCTCGCGCGGGACCGCCGCCGACAGGATCGTCAGGCTCAGGGGGGTGAGGATCGCCCCGCCGAGGCCCTGGATCGCCCGGGCCACGATGAGGACCGACACGTTGGATGACAGCGCGGCGATGGCCGAGCCGCCGGTGAAGATCGCGAGACCGATGATGAACAACCGCTTGCGACCGAACCGGTCACCGAGCGCGGCGCCGGTCAGGAGCAGGACGGCGAAGGTGAGCGTGTAGGCGTTGACGATCCATTCGAGCTCGGCCAAGTTGGCGCTGAAGCTCGCCCGGATCACCGGCAGGGCGGTGGTGACGACGAGGTTGTCGAGGGCGGCCATGAACAGGGCGATCGAGCTGATCGCGAAGGTCCAGAGGACGCGGTGGTTGGGGGCGGGGCGCGGATCGGCCACGGGATGCTCCTTGCTAGTTAGCAGTTGCTAAGTACGCGAACGAAAAAAGGGGGTGGGCTGGATTGACACGGATCGGTCAGGTGCCGCCCTCCATCTGCGCGAGCATCCAGCTCTTCGGGTCGCCGGCGAACTCGACGGCGGCCGCGATGTTGAGCAGCATGCCCTCGGCGAAGAAGCGGTGAATGTCCTGAAGGTCGGCTCCGGACAGCGCCCGCACGCGGCGGTGGAGCCGTCCGAACTCCTCGCGAACCACGGCCTGGACGTCCGGATCGGCGCACGCGGCGTAGGCCTGGAGCTGGACGAGGAGCGCATTCCGGTCGGCAAGCTGGGCGTAATACGAGAGGGCCATGGCGCCGAGGACGGAATCGCAGGCAGGGTCGGCGCCGGGGACGAAATCGCGGGCCGCCTGCTCGAAGGCGAGTCGCGTTCGTTCGAAGCAGCGCCGGACGACGGCGAGGAACAGCTCCTTCTTCGTCCCGAAGAGCTGGAACACGTATGGCTGGGAGACTCCGGCCCGACGGGCGATTGCATCCGTCGAGGCACCGACGAGGCCGCCGGTGGCGAACTCCTCGATGCCGGCGGCGACGATGGCGTCGCGTCGCTCGTCGGCGGTCATCCGGGTGGGTCGGGCGGTGACGGTCATGGGGCTAACTTAGTAGTCACTAAGCTTCTTGTCAAGCCCCCTATCCGGCGCGACCGGGCTCGTACGTCACCTGGCCCGGGCCGAGCGGCCGGATGACGATGGTCGTTGGGTGCCGGCGCGGCGATCATGCACGTGGGTCACGGGACGCATCGATGCGTGTGCCACCCACTCACCCGGAGTCCAGATGACCGCCTCGAGCTTCCAGCAGGATCAGCCCCGATCGAGCGCCGGGCCGGCCGCCGCGATCGTGATCGGGATCGTCGCCACCATCGCCGTCTTCGGCCTGTTCATCGCCGGGGTGACGTTCCTCGGCCTCGCGATCGCCTTCCCGATTGCGGGTTCGGTCGCCGCCGAGTACCACGTCTACGTGCGCCCCTCCGACCTCGCCCTCGCCGAGCGGTTCGCCGACTTCTGGTGGGTGTTTGGGGCCCTTGCGGTCGCCAGCGTCGGCGCTGCGGTCGTCGTGGCCGTCAAGGCGATCGAGCGGCTCTCGCCGGCGCCGCGCGACTGACCGTCACTCCCGCCCGTCAGGAACCCGCGAGGTCGGGCCGGTTCGTCCGGCCCGACCTCGTTGATTCCGGTCCGTCCCGCCCAACCTCCCCGGCCCGAGCTCGTCCGGCCCGCGCTGCATCATGGGCCGATGCAGATCGGCTCTTCCGTCCAGCGGCTTGCGGACCGCGTGCCCGAGCTCGACCGGCGGACCGCGACGATCCTGTCGCTCCTCGTCTTCCTCGTCCCGATCGGGTTCGTCCTGGCCGTCCCGCATCCGCTCGAGCAGCCGCTCGGCGTCGACTACGACCTGTACGGCACCGTGACTGCGCGATGGCTCCACGGCGGGCCGTTCTTCGAGCCCTACCAGGTCGCCGGCCCGTACGAGATCCGGGCCGGTGACGTCCTCTACCCGCCGGTCGCGCTGTGGCTGTTCGTGCCCTTCGCTGCGGTCGCGGCGGTCTCGGGCGGGGCAGCGATCGCTGCCGCAATCGCCTGGTGGACGATCCCGCTGGCCATCACGGCGGCGACCCTCCGGCGGCTCCGGCCGCGACCCGTCGCCTGGCCGCTGATCGCCCTGTGCGTGGCCAATCCGACCACGCTCCTGAAGATCTGGACGGGCAACCCCGTGATCTGGTCGATGGCGGCGATGGCCCTCGCGGTCGTCGGCAGCAGCCGGCTCGCGGCGCCGTTCGTGCTCGTCAAGCCATCGCTCGCACCGTTCGCGCTGTTCGGCGTGCACCGCCGGTCGTGGTGGCTCGGGCTTGGGTTGCTGGTCCTGCTCAGCCTGCCCTTCGGTGCGCTCTGGGCGGACTGGGTCGCGTCCGTGCTGGACTCACGCGGCGGCGGGGCCCTCTACTCGGCCCTCGAGATCCCGATGCTGGTCCTGCCCCTCGTCGCCTGGCTCGCGCGGACGCGCGGCGGGTAGGGGCGCTCATCGGAAGGTCCTCGATCGGATGGCGCCTCAATCGGCGAGCAGGTCGCGATCCTCCGGGTGGCGCTCGAGGAACCCGGCGATGAACTCGCACTCGGCCACGAGCCGGAGGCCCCGGCGCCGGACGTCGTCGAGCGCCGCCCGGGCGAGACCGCGCCCGACGCCCATGCCCTCGGCCCCGGGCAGGACCTCGGTGTGGACGAAGACGATCGGCCCCGCCTCGTCGGGCAGCTCGTATTCGGCGATGCCCACGATCCGGTCGCCGAGCCAGGCTTCGTAGCGCGACTCGTCGGCGTTGTCCTCGACGACCAGGTCGATCGAGACAGGTGGGGCCGCGGGTTCCGTCATCGCGGCATCGTAGGCCGGTGGGTCAATCCACGCCTTGCGGTCCGGTCGCCCGGCCGGTTGCCAG